>Ga0209772_10000064_pt1 | contig 23675 bp, 17 predicted proteins | sample BogFormECP03_OM1_FD_188235 | JGI IMG/M metagenome (GOLD analysis project Ga0209772, IMG submission 188235) | Bog forest soil microbial communities from Calvert Island, British Columbia, Canada - ECP03_OM1 (SPAdes) (version 2) | ecosystem: Environmental > Aquatic > Freshwater > Wetlands > Bog ... | reverse complement strand
TGCAAGCACTTGGGTTTGGGCTGTTCCGATTTCGCTCGCCGCTACTTTCGGAATCTCTGTGATTTATTTTCCTCCAGGTACTGAGATGGTTCACTTCCCTGGGTTAGCTCATACCCGCCTATGTATTCAGCGGGCTGTAACGGGAGTTCATCCCGTCGGGTTTCCCCATTCGGAGATCCTCGGATCAAAGCCTGCTTGCGGCTCCCCGAGGCTTATCGCAGCTTGCCACGTCCTTCATCGCCTTCTGGCGCCAAGGCATTCACCGTACGCCCTTAGTAGCTTAATCATAAAACTTACTCAATCCGTCTTCTGTCAGACTCCGCTCCGGACTTTCATCCGGCGCGATTCACACGGTGCTTAGTCCGTGCTTTTTAAATCCGGCTATCGACGTCCCGATTTCTGCAGTTCCATACATCCTCGCAACCGATCTCGTCGCAACTCGGGCATGAGTCACGAACAAGTCTTTATGATTTTTTTTGGAAAACCACTCAGGTATCTGTTGCAGGCTTTCGATTCTGAAGTCTTCGGAAAACCGCGCTTGATCACTTGCTTCTGGCTCCTCTTGCGAGTCACCAGTCACTCGTCATCACTCGTGGCCTTTGAATAAGCCGCCTTTTCTTCCACAGTATTGCTCGATTCTCGAGCAAAACTTGTAAATAATCCACACCATTGCCCCATCAGGGACCGTAATCCCTTCCAGGTTATCGGCGTGGACTTGCCAGCCTTTCTGTTGTCAAAGAGCGTTTTATTCCGAGTCTATCGGAATGCCTCAATCGCATTGAGGCTTGTCTGGAGGGTCTTACTCGATCGCGTTCCGCGATCTTGCCTTCCAGCTCTGCTTTTGCTTCCGTGTTAGATGAATCGTGACTGCAGGAGGGCTTTGCTTCTTTGCCTACCTACTACTCACTATCCACTGCTCACTTCCACAAAATAAAAAACCCGGCGTCGAGCGCCGGGTACAGCCACCCACACTTAGGTGGCTCCACGCGAAGCTCGACTCTTTTCTATCCAGTGCTCGTAAAGAACCTCACTATAGGATCTACTTCTTGGCCTTCGCTTGGTATTACGCTAGGAAGACGCTTCTTCGACCCGACTGTGATGCCCTGCTGGCTCAGCTACCCCCGAGCCATTTGTAATTATACCGACTTTTCTCTATCCGTCAAGTCCCCGCAATAATTATTTTTGCCACTTATCCTCAGCCCTGTGGAAGTCTTCAATTATGCCTTATACCTGCAGAACCGAGACTCTCCAGCGCATAAGCAATTTACCCGGGCAAGATTCTTGTCTCCGCATGAATTGCAATCTTCTTTGCGCAGCGTTCATACTCAATCCTTCTCAGTGATTGGGCTGTTCCGATTACAACGTGCGCATTTCTATCCCCTGTGAACGGGTCTGCTTCTTTGGGTCGCCTCTCAATCACAAAACCACTTTCTCGCACGGCTCTTGGGTTTTGCCTCATCAAAGGGTGCGGGTTTTGACTCTCAATTCGTGCGTTCCTGAACCTGGTGGGTGGCCCGATGCCCCGCTCCCCAATCTGCCAAACGCCCGATTCGATCGCACAAGGAAGCGTTTGGCCAACCACAAATCTAAAGAACGAGGAGGGCGCCCCGGGTTCCTCGTTTGAACCTGAGTCTTGGGGTTGCCTAATTCCAGAAGCTATGCCAACGTGCATTCCTCAAAGGAGCAAGATGAACCGCGGCGTTATCCTTGTCATTGTCATTCCGCTTGTTGGAATCGCAGTTCTGGTCTACGAGTTCTCCCATCCCCCGTGGTCTCCACTGCGCATCGCGGGATTGGCCCTCATGCTTCCAGCCCTTGCGCTTCTGACGCTAGCACGCCTGCAACTCGGCAATTCTTTCTCGCTAACGCCGCAGGCAAGAAACCTCGTTACGCATGGCATATACTCCCGCATCCGCAATCCCATCTATTTTTTTGGCGCATTCGTTTTCGGGGGGCTGTTTCTTTTCCTCGAGCGGCCTTACCTGCTTTTGCTTCTGGTGCCCGTGCTGATCCTGCAGATCATCCGTGCCCGCGCTGAATCTCGCGTCCTCGAGGAGCGCTTCGGCGACGAGTATCGCCGCTACAAAGCCTCCACTTGGTTCTAGCTACCCGGAGTTCGGCAGGTGGCGCACCCTTTGGGTTTGCCTCATCAAAGGGTGCGGGGGTTAATTTTTCTTTGGTTCGCGCTTCACTTTAGCAGCGCCACGCCCGCCTTCACCGCCGCCGCCCGCAACCTCTTGTCCAGCGTGGCTAACGGCAAATTCTCCGACAGCGCCAACTCAACGTACATTGCATCGTAGGCCGTCAATCCCAACCCAAGCGCCCTTTGCAGGATTTCTCGTAAGCTCGGCTGCGCTGTAACAACATCGACATGTTTCGCAAGAAATCCCTCGTAGTATTTGAGTCCCTCGTCGATTTCCTTCGCGTTCAGCAGGCCGCGCCGGTGCACCACAGCAAGCACATTACTAATCTCGAGTTGCCAAAACGCGGGCACTGTCGCTCTGTCGCCCGCGTTCGCCCGCCGTTGCACCCCGGCCGCGTAAGGATCCGGGTTTACATCGACGACCCAAGCCAGCCCCACCGATGCATCCAGTACAAAACGCGTCAACGCCGGCCTTCTTCAATCAGATCCTTGATCGTCACACCGGGAGGTAGGGGCTTGGCTTTTCTCCTGATTCGTTCCATTCCCGCAAAGATTTCTTTCAGTTCCTCGAGGTCGGGCTTCTCCTGCGCCGGCCCAATCTCCGCCGCGACCTTGCCTCGCCGCGTAATTCGGATCCGCTCCCCGCGCGACGCTCGCTCTACTAATTCCGACAGCTTCTGCTTGGCTTCAAATATGCCGACTGTGCGCATGAACCGACTCTCCTCAAACAACCTAGATGAATAACCTAGATGATTAGTTTAGACGATTCGGTGAGCATTTACAACGGCCCCTCAGCGGGGAGCAGGCACCGCGGGCAGGGATTTCATCTTGCTTCGGGTCGATGCTTAGCTGATGTCGCAGCCCAAAGCGAACCGTAAAGCGGCACAGATTTCCTTCATTCGCCCCGAGTACCTGCGTTTCTATTGCGCGATTTTCATTGCGATTAGCGGGGCAATACATCCGCGATGGGCTTGCCGGCCTTCGGCACTTCCGCGGGATAGTCTTCGCCGAGAAGCGCGGCCAGCGTCGCGGCAATCTGATTTTGCGTCACCGCTGCAATATGCGAGCGTTCGCCCAGAGGCGGCGTGTCCGGCCCAAGAAACGCCATCCAGATATATTTCGAGTCCGGCTCCTTGGCGCCGTGATCTTTCCATTTGCCGTGGCGGGCTTTCCCACGCCCATGGTCGGGAGAAAAAATCAGCGTCGTGCTCCCGCGGTATTCCGGCATGGACTGCACCGTCTCCCACAAAACGCGCACATAGTCATCCGCGCGGTGCGCGGCATTCAGGTATTCCTTGTAATTGCCCGCATGCGCCCAATCGTCCGTCTCGCCCAGAGACAGATAGAGAATCCTGGGTTCTTTCTCCTTCAAATATTCCATCGCCGTGTAAAACGGAATTGGATCGAACGGCTCGTCCGGCCAGACGCGAGGCGTTTCGGCTTTCAAGCGATTTAGAAGTTCCACGCTCGGCGCGGCGGGAATTGCGGTCAGCGGATCATAGCCCGCGTTCACAAGAAATCCCGCTCGCTCGGCATTGAAGATGTACGGAAAGAGATCCCATGCTCCGAATGCGGCGATGCCCCCTTGGAACGATTGCCTCTTTTTCAGCCACTCGAACACCGTTATGTTGGGGTTCAGGAATTTGTTATTACTGTTGATGCGCGCGTCCGCAAAGCCACACAGCGTCTCGTTGTAGCCCGGATAGGAAAAGTTCAGCCCGTTCGTCACGTACGCGTCGGAGCCCTTTTCGCGATTTCCATAAATTTGCCCATTCTTGCTGACCACGCTCCACAGGAACGGCATCAGCGCCGCGCGCCGCTCCTCCGTTGTGTCGCGCCAATAAGCCTTCTTCAATGCAGCTACGTCATCGACCTTGCCGTTCTTCTTGTCCAGGAGGTTCGCTTCCGCCCCGTTAAAAACCTCTTCCCAGCGCAGGCCGTCGGTCATCACAAAAATGATGTTCCTCGTTTTGCGCTCCCCAGGCCCCTGCCCTGCAAGGGTGGCAGCCGCCACGAGAAAAAGGAATGCCACCACAGAAAATCGATGCGCTCGACATTTCATCGAGAAAACCTCCTGAAGGAGCTAGATTCGGCAAATGGACACGTCCTTGCGCAGTCCGCCCTCGCACACAACACGGTCCTCGTTTTCCTCGTCGGCCCCGGGGAAAAATGTACCGCCTATCCTCCCACAGGACAACACAACCATGCTTGTCGACTTGCTTTCCGGCAGTATCCGCATTTTGGAGTGCGGGAGCCTTGCTTCCGCTTTTGAGACCGCAACGAGAAAACCTGGCTCCGCAACGAGCAACAAAAAGGTTGCCTTTCACATTGACCACCGCTAATATGCAACCCAGAGGTTGCTCAATATGGCTGACCGCATCGAAAAGCGCATCGAACTCAAAGCTCCCATCTCCCGCGTCTGGCGCGCCCTCACCGATTACCGCGAGTTCGGCGAGTGGTTCCTCGTTAAGCTCGATGGCCCTTTCGTTCTCGGCCAGGTCTCGACCGGTCACATCACCTATCCCGGCTACGAACATGTCAAATGGGAAGCAGTCGTCCAAAAAATGGAGCCTGAGCGCTACTTTTCCTACACCTGGCACCCATATGCGGTGGACTCCAATGTGGATTATTCGAAAGAGACTCCCACGCTCGTGGAGTTCACGCTCGAAAAAACTCCCGGGGGCACGCTCCTCACCGTCACCGAATCCGGCTTTGAAAAAGTCCCCGCCGGACGCCGACCGGACGCCCTCCGCATGAATGATCGCGGCTGGACGCAGCAGATAAAGAACATCGAGAGCTATGTCGCAAAGAAACCGTAGCACTACCACCGCAAGACGCCGCACTCCCGCGCGCGTCTTCGCAGCTCTTGGCGACGAAACACGGCTGATACTCGTCGCCAAGCTCTGCGGCGGCCAGCCGCGTTCCATCTCTCAATTGACCCATGGCTCGCGACTCACGCGCCAGGCCATCACCAAACATCTCCGCGTTCTCGAGCGCGCAAAAATCGTCCACAGCGTCCGCGCAGGCCGCGAAAACCTCTTCCAACTTGATCCGCAACCTCTCGAAGAAATGAAAAACTACCTCGACCTCGTCTCCGGACAATGGGACAACACGCTCTCGCGACTTAAATCGTTTGTCGAGAATTAAACGCGCGCAGTGGCTCCGCTCAGGCAGGAAGTGCATAGCAATTATTAAAGAAGGCCAGCCGCAATAAAACCATCGGCTGTAGAAGTGTGCTCGTCTACTGCTTCTCCGCGCTCTTCTTCGGCAAATTAAAGGACCGTTCCACGGCATCCTTCGGATCGCTCGAGAACACATGGTCGCGCCAGAGCCACCGCATCATATCCGGCAAAATGGCTCCGCCCATTTTCTGTCCGTGCTTGTTCATCCCCCAGGCGTAATTCAAGTCGTAGCCTTTAGCCGTGAGCGCCTGCATCATCCGCGTGTTCTGATAAAACCAGTCGCGAGCCTCGTTGTAAGGCTCATCGGCGCGCTGTCCGCGGTTGTCGTTCCGCCCGTCGCAGAGAAAAATGCGAATCGGCTTTTTCTCACTTTTGCGGATGATATCCGGATAAGCATTCCCTCCGCGCAAATCCACAAAACTGCCCACATTACTCAGGACTTTGCGAAATTCGTTTGGACGTTCCCATGCGACGGTGAAAGCAACAATGGCGCCGGAGCTCGACCCGCCGATACCGTGCCGTTCGGGGTCCTTCGAGAGGTTGTATTCCTTGTAGAGCACCGGCATCAGCTCATCCACAATCACGCGCGCGTACTTGTCATCGAGCGAATTGTATTCGGTCGGCCGGTTCGTCGTTTTGTCGCCCCATTCCGTCGCATTAGGCTCGGGCTGATCCGGCCGGCGCCCGGGATTGATGAACACGCCAATCATCACCGGCAGTTCTCGCCGGAAAATCAGATTGTCCATCACGTTCTGCGCCCGCATATCCCCGTCAGGATTCATAAAAGCCTGCCCATCGTTGTAGATCATTAGGCTGGCCGGAACGCCAGGATCGTACTGCGCGGGAACATAAACCCAATAAGTGTGCTGCGTACCGGGGTAAGCATTGCTGGGCAGCGTGAACGGTCCGCGGATTTCGCCCTTGGGAACGCCATCCTGCGGCAAGGAATCGGGACCTAATTTGTAGAATGCATCGGGGTCTGGACTCTGGGGCGGGACAGACTGAATCTCCGAAGATATGCCAGCGGCGCCAAGCCCGGAGCCAAGAAAGTGAGCGGCAAAAATCGCCAGCGCGAAGGAAAGAAGAATTATGTTGAGCCGCAGCCTCATCGCGGCACACACCATACCACAGCCCCCGCGGAGACTGGGGTGTCATCGACGGCGCAAGCCGCTTTGCTTGCTCTGAGAATGATGCTAATTTCGGTTCCCGGCAAGATTCGGGCCGCTGCGGTACCTCTATGCACGAGCATTTTGTTTTCTCAGATCTCCGAGAACTCTTCGCCAAAGCCAACGAGGAGAAGTCCGGTGACCAGTTGGCGGGCATCGCCGCGCGGTCGGAGCGCCAGCGAGTCGCGGCCAAGCGCAAGCTCGCGGATATCACTCTCGACGAAATTGTCCAGCAGCCGCTCATCGATCCCGACAAAGACGAAGTCAGCCGCTTAATCCTCGACACCTTCAACCAGGAAGCTTTTCAGTCGGTCAAGAGCCTGACCGTTGGCGAGTTTCGCGAGTATATCCTCGACGACGCAACCAGCGAGCCTGCGCTGAAGCATATCCAACGCGCGATCATTCCCGAAATCGCGGCAGCTTTGTCCAAGATCATGAGCAACAAGGATCTCGTCTTGGCCTCGGCCAAAATCCGGAATGTCACGCGCTGCCGCAATACCATGGGTGAGCGCGGCGTGCTCGGCATCCGCGTGCAGCCGAATCATCCGGTCGATGACGTTGGCGGCATTCTGCTCGCCGCGTTTGAGGGGCTGCTCTACGGGTGCGGCGACGCCGTCATTGGCGTGAATCCCGCATCGGATTCCGTCGAAGCCGTCTGTTCCATTCTCCACGGTCTCGACCGCCTCGTCGAATTTTCGAAAGCCCCCACGCAAATCTGCTGTCTTGCGCACATCACCGCGCAACTCGCGGCCATGGAACGCGGAGCGCCCGTGGATCTGCTCTTCCAGTCGATTGGCGGCACGGAAGCGGCGAATCGCAGCTTCGGCATTTCACTTGCCACACTCCGCGAAGGCCGGGAGCGCGTCCTCGAGCATCATCGCGGGCGGGACGTTGCGTGGAAAGGCTCGAACGCGATGTATTTCGAGACGGGCCAGGGGAGCGCGCTATCCGCGGAAGCGCATCACGGCGTGGATCAGGTCACGCTCGAAGCGCGTGCCTACGGCGTCGCGCGCGTGTTCGACCCGTTCTTGGTGAACAGTGTCGTCGGCTTCATCGGTCCCGAATACCTCTACGACGAACGTCAGATCATCCGCGCCGGCCTGGAAGATCACTTCATGGGCAAGCTTCTTGGACTGCCCATGGGTTGTGACGTCTGCTACACCAATCACGCGGCCGCCGATCAGAACTCCGCCGACAATCTGCTGCTGCTCCTGGGCGCGGCGGGTTGCAATTACTTCATGGGCGTTCCCGGCTCCGACGACGTGATGCTCAACTATCAATCCACCAGCTATCACGATGCGCTCGCCGTCCGGAAGCTTTTCCATCTTCGGCCTGCTCCCGAATTTTTGACGTGGCTGGAAGAGGCAGGTATCTTCCGTGGCGGCGAGCCATCCATGCTAGAAGCGCCGGCGCGCCGTCAACTGATGCAGGGGCTGGAGTCTACCTTGCAAGGAATTGGTTGAAGGGTCGGATGGAATGGCCGAAAAACGCGATGCCGCCCTTATCAATTCGGACCTGCCGGAGCCCGACCTGCCGGAAATCGTCCGAAAAATTCGGGCCCGTACTCCGGCACGCCTCCTCGTTGGCCGCGCGGGAGCCGCCTATCGCACGGGCACTCAATTGGATTTGCGTGAAGCTCATGCCGCGGCGCGAGATGCCGTCCGCGCGGAGCTGAATCCTGCAAAAGACTTCGACGGCGAGTTCGTACAGCGCTGGAAGCTGTTTGAACTCCATACAAAAGCCGCCAGCAAAGACGAATATCTGTTGCGCCCAGACCTCGGCCGCCAATTTTCGGATGAATCTCGGGCTGCGTTAAAAAGCAAAAGTTCCCTTGGCAGCGACCTTCAAATTGCCATTGGCGACGGCCTCTCCGTTTCTGCCGTCGCATTACAGGTTCCTTCCCTGCTTCCCTTGCTTTACGACGGAGCCAAGGAGCGCCACTGGACTGTCGGCCAAACATTCGTCGTCCATCATTGCCGCGTGGGAATCCTCAACGAAATCGGCGAATTGCTCAAACCGCGCGTCGTGGTCCTCCTCATTGGCGAGCGCCCTGGCCTCGCCACGGCCGAAAGTTTGTCCGCCTACATTGCCTACCAGCCCCACGATTCCCACACGGACGCGAATCGAAACCTCATCTCGAATATCCACGCACGAGGATTGAGCCCTCAGGAAGCAGCCGCTCGCATCTTGAATTTCGTCGCCCGCATGATGGATGCTGCAATGAGCGGCTACCTCTTAAGAGAGCAACCACTCGCGCTCGAAGAGTAAAGGAGTATTTCGTTGAAGAGATTCCGCATCCCCGGTTTCATCGACGTTATCAACGTTGACGATCCCAACGAAATAATAGATCTGAACCATGACCCTCGAGTCGACCGCCAATTCCGTCCGCGCTTGCCCATCTTCAATTGGTTGATCCTGAAACGTTCTCTGAGCGTCCTTTCGTTTGCGGGAAGGCGTTTTCCGACAATGGAGCCGCGAGACTCGGCGGAGCGTGCGTCGGCGCAATCGAAGTTGGGGGTGGCCTTGAGCGCTCAGGCTTCCTCTTTGCGAGAGGGCCCTGAAGAATTGGAAAGTCTGGCTTCCTGGATCAGGGGTGCGGGTTCCGATTCTCAAGTGGGATTATTCGTACAGCAGTTGGTGGGGCGTTTATTCTCTCCGACGTTTGCCGCTACTCAGGAAAGCTGGGAGGCCGCAAAAACCCTCGTGACGGCGCCTCGCTTGTCGAACTGGTTCAAAGTGTTCTGGTGGTTTGTTTCCGGAAAAGTTCGCCGCGCCAAACGACTGCTGGCGGGCATGGTAAATGGAGACCTCTCCGCCGTGAACGGCATCGGCATAGCTTCGCACAACATCGTTAAGAGCCTCGTGCAGATGAGACGCCTTTATTCGGACCCGGGCGCCAGAAGCTCCCTTTCGGCCGAAAAGGCTGTCAGCCAGTGCCTGACGGCTCCGGTAAGCCTCTTTCGGCAGGCTACATCGGCCGGAACGTCAGGAGGCTGTCCGTTCTCGAAGTACTCGCTATTTGTCTTAGAGATTGGAAAGGCCAGCAAATCCAACGGAGGTCGTTCACTGGTTTTTATGGATGATAGTTGGAGTGGTTGTCCGGCCGCCCAATGGGTACCCGCAATGCTGGAAGGTGTCTGGAAACGGGCTTGCAGCGGATCTGTTTGATCCTCTTCGGTTACCCTCTAACCCCGCAACTGGCGCGATGTGAATTCCGCCAAGAACGGTTAACACGGGAGGAGCACAACTCTCCCTGAAGTGCTCCCCCACGCGTCTCCCGACCAATTACCCCCACGACTGGCACCTGGAACTACGGTGCCCCCATTGGTTAGAACGGGGGCATTTGAATTGGGATTGGCCTAACTACCCGGTAGTGCGCGAGACGCCGAAATCGTTTCACTCAAAGCGTAAACAATGCGGTTAGCCCACGCTCTGACTTCCCGGTGAGCGGAGGCCCGCCTCGCTGAAGTTCAATCGACGCAACGACGGCTTGCGGCCGGGGCCACGAGTGGCTTCCCGTTTGATAGAATTCCTCTTGATGCTCCGCCACCCTTTTGTTCGCCTCGTATTGCCAGCCTTGCTTGGCTTCCTGGTGGGCTTCCTCGCGCTGGCCTGTATGGTTCCGAACGAATCGAATCTTCCCGTCCCTGTCGTTTCTCTCTTTTCGCCCGGATTGAAGATCGCCGAGCTCGTCATGCCCGGCAGCCACGAGTCGCTTGCCTGGACCTTCAGCTGGTTTCTCCGCATCGCCATCGGCGTCAACACTGTCTGCTACTTTGTGGTTTTCGCTCTCCTCGCCTGGCTTGTGGATCGCCGCCGTTCGTCAGGCACCTGAGGATTCCTCGCCGCCCGCAAGCTATCGTTTCGCCGTTCGTTTCCCGATCCCCGAACGCGCTTCTATCTCCGGCCGGCAATAGCTCAGCACCTCTTTAGATTTGCGAGAGATGGAGTTTCAAACCTTTATCTCCTTTGAGAACGTATTTGTGCTGAGCACTTCAACTCACAGGAAGGGACCGTCGTTTTCTCACGCCAGGTTCTTCGCGCTTCAAACTTTCTCGCTTTGCCGCCGGGGTTGCCGCCTTGGCGGGTTATGCGTCTTCCGAGATGTAATAGGGCGAGGACACGGTAAAGATGCGGTCGTTGCCTTTGACCAGTAGAGTCCACTCGAGCAGGCGGCCGCGCTGGTTGTGCAGAAAATATTCGTACCAGCGATCTTCGACGAGTTCCGGAATGACCACCACGATGCGGCGGTCCGGGTGTTTTTCGGAAAGCTCGAGGACGTATTGGACCAACGGAACAATGACGAAGCGGTAGGGAGATGGAAGCACCAGGAACTGCGGCGGCTCGGCGCCGGCTTCGCGGAACGGCCGCTCGACGTAGCGTTCCCAGTCTTCGCGAAGCAGCTCGGAGTGCTCGCCGGGTTCGACGTGAATGGCAATGATTTCCTTCGAGAGTCGCGATGCAAATTCCAGCGCTTGCTTGCAGATGCGGCTCCAGCGGTCGATGGGCACCACCACGATGGGTGGGCGACCGTGGCTCGCCGGGACGACGGGCACGCAACTGGTGGTGGCAACGACCACCGCATGATAGTGTCGCCGAACAATGCGAAAGAAAATGATGACCAGCGGCATGAAGAGCAGAGTGATCCAGGCTCCGTCGAGGAACTTGGCGACTAGGACCACGATTACAGTTATTCCCGTTACCGTGCCGCCGAGGCCGTTGACCAGGGCGCTCTTGAACCAGTGCGGGCCGCGGTTTTTGCGCCAGTGCACCACCATGCCGAACTGAGAGAGCGTGAACGCCAGGAACGCGCCTACAGCATAGAGAGGGATGAGCTTGTCCGTGACGCCGCCGAAGGCGATTAGCAACAATCCTGTAAGGACCCCCAGGACGACGATGCCGTAGGTGTAGACAAGACGGCGACCGCGATAGCCGAAAGCGTGCGGAAGGTAGTTGTTCTGGGCAATGGCCTTGCAGAGGCGAGGGAAGTCCGCAAAGGCTGTGTTTGCGGAAAGCGAAAGCACGAGCAGGATCGAGGCGATCGTGACGTAGTAGAAGACTCCTTTGCCAAAAACCGCGGCGATGAGCATGGACAGAAGGCTTTGGTAGCCGGGCTGGCCTGGGTCGGTTGCCGCGATGCCGTAGACCTTGACTAGGTAAGAGATTCCCGCGAGAAGAATCGCCAGAAGAAAAATAATTATCGTAAGCGTGCGCTGTGCGTTCTTTACGCCGGGTTCGCGGAAGGCTTTCACGCCGTTGCTGACGGCTTCGACGCCGGTGAGGGCGGTGCAACCGCTGGAGAAAACTTTCAATAGAAGCCAGAAGCTGACGACTTGGGTCATGGCCGGAGGCGGAGGCAAAGTTGCGAGCGGCGTGGGATGGCCGTGGCTGAGAAACGCGCGAACCAAACCACCAACGATGGTGATGAGAAGCGTACCGACAAAGAGATACGTGGGAACCGTGAAAAGGGAGCCCGCCTCTTTGACTCCGCGAAGGTTGATGATGGTGATGATGAAAAGAATGCCGACGCAGATCCAAACGGTGTGCGGCAGAAGCGAGGGGACAGCGGAAACCAGCGCGCCGACCCCCGCGGAGATTCCAACAGCTGCGGTGAGAATGTAGTCGGTAAGCAAGGCGGCTGCGGACATCAAGCTGGGAAACGCGCCGAGATTGTAGCGCGCGACGGTATACGAGCCTCCGCCGCCCGGGTAGGCGGCAATCGTCTGGCGGTAGGAAAAATAAACGATGATCAGCAGGGCGATGATGGCGGCACTGACGGGGACGATGTACTGAACGCCCAGCAAGCCCAATGGAATGAGCAGGCTGAGGGCAGCTTCCGGGCCGTAAGCGGCGGAGCTGAGGCCGTCCAAGCCGAATATGGGGATGCCCTGTAGCGGGCCGATCTGTTCGGCACGTTCGTCGGAGGTTTTGATGGGCTTGCCAACAAGTAGGTCGAGAATATTCATGGGCGGCTCGGTCCGGGAAATGGAGTGATTCCGGAGTGACCATTTGCAACGAGATGGAGAGGAAAGTCAACGGGGAGAAAAGAGGTGAGTGATGATTGACGGCAGAGAGATTGGTAACTTGCGACAAGCTCAGAAGCAGAGCGCGCGAATCCTGGCATCAGTACTGACTACTGCACCATAACTCCTCAAGATTGGGAGTAAGGCTCCGGCACTCCACATACGGTAGATTGTGTTACCTTACTCGCTTCTTAGCCCCCATGAAAGTCTCCTCAGGCCGAATTCGGTTAAGCGCTTCCGATTTGAGCAATCATCTGGCTTGTCGGCATTTGACTACCCTGGATTTAGGCGCGGCACGAGGGGAGTTGGCCAAACCGGCGTGGGCGGATCCGGATTCGAAGGTGCGTGCGGAGCTGGGCCTGCAGTTTGAGAAAAGGTATTTGGCACATCTGGCTAAGTTGGAAGCGGTCGGAGACGGACGGAAGCTGGAAGTGATGAGCCTGACGGAGATTAAGCACGATGATCAGCGCGTGCTGAAGGAGACGGCGGCGGCGATGGAGCGGGGTGTGGACGTAATTGCTCAGGGTGCGTTGGGCGATGGGGAGTGGTTCGGGCGTCCCGACGTATTGCGGAGAATGGAAGTGGGCGACGGGAAGTGGGCATGGTCATATGAAGTGACGGATACGAAACTGGCGCGGGAGACGAAAGCTACGACGATTTTGCAGTTGTCTCTGTACTCACAGTTGTTGAAGGAAGCGCAAGGCATTGAGCCGGAATTTTTGTGCGTGGTAACGCCGTCGGCGGGCGGAGGGTTTAAGGAGGAGAAGTATCGGGTGGCGGAGTATACGGCTTATTACCGTTACGTGCGGAATCGATTGGTGAAATCCGTTGCCGAGCGCGCGGAGCGAGAGACGTATCCAGAGCCAGTGGAGCATTGCAACGTTTGCCGGTGGTTCAAGGAATGCGATCGGCGGAGGCGGGCGGACGACCATTTGTCGCTGGTGGCGGGAATCCGGCGGCAGCAGCGGGATCAGTTCGAGAAGTGGGACACGGAGACGATGGCCAAGCTGGCGGTGCTGCCGCTTCCTTTGAAGGAGAGGCCTTCGCATGGGTCGAAAGCGGGATATGAGAACGTGATGGACCAAGCGAGGGTGCAGGTAGAGGGTCGCTCGCAAGGGAGAATCATTCACAAAGGACTAAGAGTGGAACCTGGAGCCGGGCTTTGCCTGCTGCCGGAACCCTCAGCGGGCGACATGTTTGTCGATTTCGAGGGGGATCCGTTTGCAGGAGGATTCGAGACGGCTGGGGGGCAAGAGTACTTGTTTGGCTTTGTGGCACAGGAAGGTAAGAAGAAACTTTGCTATGAGAAACGGTGGGCGTTGACCGCGGAGGCTGAGAGGGCGGGATTTGAGTGGCTGGTGGATGAGGTGATGCTCAGGTGGAAGGAACTTCCGACGATGCACGTGTATCACTTCACCGCGCATGAACCATCAGCATTCAAGCGATTGATGGGGCGACATGCGACACGCGAAGAGGAAGTCGACAGCATGTTGCGGGCTGGGCTGTTCGTAGATTTACATACTGTCCTAAGGCAGGCGGTAAGAGCCAGCGTAGAGGAGTATTCGCTGAAGAAGTTGGAGGAGTTGTACAGGTTTGCGCGAAAGATTCCGAAGGAAGAATCTCGCGCGGCGATGCGCTACATCGATCACCGGCTGGAACTGGGTTGGGATGGCGAGGAGCTTCCAGAAAAATATCGGGCCGCGATGGAAGGATACAACGGCGAAGATTGTTTTTCGACCGCAGCGATGCGGGATTGGCTAGAAAAGGAACGAGATGACAAATTGCGAGGTGGAGCGGAGATACCCAGACCAGCGCCGCGTGATGGTTCGCCGCCGGAAGATGTGGACGAGAGGCAAAAACGCGTAGCAGCGCTCTCAGAGGAATTGACGGCGGATGTTCCCGCAGAATTAGCGGAGCGCTCGGAGGAGCAACAGGCCCGGTGGTTGCTTGCACAGCTGCTGGATTGGCACCGCCGCGAGGACAAGTCAACGTACTGGGAGGGCTATAGGCTGAAGGATCTGGATGAGGAAGGCTTGCTTGAAGACAGAGCAGGCCTCGCGGGCCTCAAATTCGTCGCGCGATTGCGCGTCGAACGGAAAATCCCGGTGGATCGTTATTCATTTGAGAAACAGGAGACCGAGGTCCGCAAAGGGAAAAACCTGCGCTGGCAAGGCGAGGACTTTGGAACCATCGAGGAACTGGACCCTGCGGCAAGGCTAATCGATATAAAGAAAACCAGAAAGACAGCAGACTTTCATCCGTCTGCGGTCTACATGTGGGATCGGCCATACAACGTGGACCAACAGAAAGAGTCAGTTTTTAGACTTGGCGAGTGGGTGGTCGCCAACGGAGTTGATGCAAAGGGGAGCTATCGCGCCGCACGAGATCTGCTCTTGCGGAGACCTCCGCGTCTGCCTGTCGGAGAAAAGCTGGAGCAGCTCGCATCGGAAAGACCCGAAAGTACGGCGAGCCGTATCGCGGTTGCGATGAGTGAATCAATTTTTGCGATCCAGGGCCCCCCTGGTTCCGGCAAAACCTATGCGGGCGCACGAATGATCTGCGAGTTGGTGAAACGGGGGAAAAGGGTCGGCGTAACAGCTTTGAGCCACAAGGTAATTCGAAATCTTCTGGACACCGTGGTTGAAGCGGCGCACCAAAAAGATGTAGGCGAGGTTCGGTGCTTGCATCGAGACAGAAACGGCGTCGAAAGCCCAGGTGTTGCCGTCGCCAAGGAAAGCAATGAAGAGGCGCTGGATGCAATTAGCTCCGGCAAGGCAAACGTCCTTGGGGGAGTATCTTGGCTATGGTCGCCCGAAAGTGCTTTTGAGGTCGTTGATGTGCTCGTCGTAGACGAGGCCGGACAGATGTCTTTGGCCGACGTCCTGGCAATATCCCAAGCGGGAAGCAGCTTAGTGTTATTGGGCGACCCTCAGCAACTTGAGCATCCCTTGCAAGGCAGTCATCCGGTCGGAGCAGAAAAATCTGCCTTAGAGCATCTGCTTAACGGCAAGAAAACGATTTCGTCAGACCTCGGCTTTCTGCTACCCGAGACATGGCGGCTGCACCCAAAGATCTGTAGATACACCTCCGGTATTTTCTATGAGGGCAAGTTGGGATCGCATGCGACTGCCGAGAGCCGAGTGCTCGAAGGGCACAAGTGGTTGAGCAGTGCTGGAATGTGGTTCGTGCCCGTGGAGCATGAAGGAAACCGGAACTCCAGCGCAGAAGAAGTGGAGGTGGTGGCGCGCATTGTGGAGAGCTTATTAATACCAGAAGTGGAATGGTTTTATAGCAAAGGCAACAAGGCGCAGTTGCCGGAGGACCAGATTCTGATTGTAGCGCCTTACAATGCTCAGGTGACGGACCTAGCTGAGCGGCTGCCAAATGTTCGAGTCGGTACCGTAGACAAATTTCAAGGCCAAGAGGCTGCCGTGGTGATTTATTCATTGACGACGTCCTCGCCGGAAGACATCCCGCATGGAATGGAGTTTCTGTTTAGTTTGAACCGATTGAATGTGGCGACTTCGAGGGCGATGACGGCGGTGATTGTAGTGGGGAGCCCGAGGTTGTTCGAGCCGGAGTGCCGGACGCCGCGGCAGATGCAGTTGGCGAATGCGCTATGCGCTTACCGGGAGATGGCGACTGAAGTGGACGTGGGCAAAATTTAAGAGACAAGAATACTCATTTCTGACGAAATAAAAGAAAGCTGAACGCAGACACAGAGGGCGCAGAGAAATGCAAAGAGGGGACGGCGAAATCGGCGTCCCCTCTTTTGTTTTGTGCGTTTGTTAGAAGGCTGGATTAGAAGTCAAACTTCAGAGCGAGTTGGATGATGCGCGGGTTGCCTACGGTGCTGAAAAACTGGCCGAAAGCAGGCGTCCCGAACTCAGTGTTGGGGTTGGCAAAGTTCGGATGATTAAAGACGTTGAAGAACTCCGAACGGAAGGTCAGGCTATATTTTTCCGTTATCGGGATCTTCTTGCTGAGATACAAATCCCAGTCCTGCTCGAAAGGCCCACGGTAAATGTTCCTGCCGAGATCACCGAAGAGCGCACCACCGGATTGGCCGATTGTGAAGGATTGATTGCCCGGGCCGCCGAAGATATTGAGCCCTGAAACGGTTGAACCGGGGGCCAGGGATTGGGTTGCGGCGAGGACGCTGGAATTAAATATACTCGTGCCCGTGAAGTTCTCAGGGCGGCCGCTCAACACGAGGTTGTTCAGACTGCCTGCAAGATTCGGATAGGTGTTGCCTGCCAGCACTCCGAAAAGAGTGGCAGCACAAGTCGGGCAAGTGATCGAACTTGGCAGGCCGGATTGAAAAGTAGTGAGGCCGCCGATGGACCAGCCGCCGAGCGCACGGCCGAGAGCTCCGGATTTGAAGCCGGGGATTTTGTATTCATAGGTCGCGACGATACGCTGAGGAACGTTGAAGTCAGAGACGGCGCGTTGGTTGCGGATGTCAAGCTGGTTGGCGTCTGCCGCCCCAAGATCCTGGTCGCCGCCGCCGGATTCATTGTCCATGGTCTTGGAGAAGGTGTAGGAAGCCTGGAGGAAAAGGTTTCCTGTGCGGTGATTAACCGTGAAGATGAAGGCGTTGTAGCTGGAGTGACCCAGGTCGGTGACTTCGTTGAGACCGCCGCCAGCGTCGAATCCCAGGACGCCTGCGCGGGCTTCCACATTGTTGACCGAGTTGGTGGTGATAATTGATTGGGGCACGCCGTTCTGGCCGCCGACAGTGATGGGGTTAGCAGCGTTCGCCAATAGGGCCTGATTCCTTTGCAGGCTGTCCAAGAGATGAACGCCCTCGGAACCGATGTAGCCGACCTCGATAAAGAAATGCATCGGGAGTTCGCGCTGGATGGTGAGGTTCCAGTTGCCAACGTAAGGCGTGACAAGGTTGCGATCGAACGGGTTGAGGGCCAAAAGGCCACTGCTGAACGTCGGAGCAGAATCTGTCGCGGTGTTGATACCGGTGAACGTCGGCGGTGTTGAAAAGATTGGGAATTGGTTAGCCGTCGGCAGATTGGGGAACGGGTTAGCGAGGGAGACGCCGGGGTTACCCGGTCCAAACTGGAGGGCTGACAGCTGGAAAAATGGCTCGCTGGTAATGAGTTGAAGCAGGGTTTGCCCCGAGGTGCGAATGTAGTAGATGCCATAGCCGGCGCGGACGGAGGTCTTGCCGTCGCCCTTGGGATCCCAAGCCAGGCCGATGCGCGGAGCAAAGTTATGCGGGCTGTTGCTCAATAGTGTAGAGGGAGTTACTCCGGAAGTTCCCTGAATGGCGCCGAAGCTTGCGCCTGCCGGCAGGATAAACCCGTTCAGGAGACCCTCGCCCGCGTTCTCGCGAGTGGGAATGTCGAGCCGGGTGGGATCGAAGTTGCCCAAGCGGTCCTGCGTGTCTGTGAGGGGGCCCAGATAGTCGTAGCGAATGCCGAGGTTGAGGGTGAGACGCTTGGTGATTTTCCAGTCGTCCTGAGCGTAAGCGCCAATATCGTTGCCGCGGAAGTCGCGGTTGGTAATTCCGGTACCCACGAACGTTTCGCCATTCTGGAGATTACCTTGGAGGAAATCATTGAAGCTGTCAAACAGGAGAAATCCGTTCTCCGCAAAATTATTGAAGAGATTGATCTGGTAGCGGCGATATTCGACACCGACGCGAACGGTGTGCTTGCCGTGAGTCCATGCGAGGGTGTCCGCGGCGTTAAAGGTATTGTCGATATCCTGCTGGTCGAAATTAGTGGAGGCGCCGCCGAATTCCGGGTTGATGTCAAAGGTCGCCAACACGGGAATATCAGGATTGGTAGCAGAGTTGAACCTGGTCATGCCAACCGAGGCCAAAGAGGCCGTGGGAGAAGCCATATTCGAGAAAGTAATGCGATTGTAGCCGAGGCGAGCCTCATTGATGAGGTTCGGCGAGATCGTGGACGTCCAGGCGATGGTCGCCAAACGGTTCGTGACGGGCTCGACGTTGCCACTGCCGAAGCTATTGTTATTTGCGGCTTGAGCATCCTCGCCACCCAGAGGATTGAGCGTATTCGAATTGGAAAAGAAGAAGCGCTCGGAGATTTTGTTCTTGGTTCCGATAAGGCGGTCTATGTTGAGGTTGAACTGATCCTCGTTATAGATGAGGGGCTCTGAGAACGTGGCTTCTCCAAAAGTGCCCGGAACTCCGGTGCCGGAAGGAATCAGAAATCCGCCGAATTTCCCGGGGGCGTTTAGAAGTGCCAACGCTGTGGGATCAATCGAGTTCAGTCCGAATGCGGATTCGATGTTGGCAGCGGTGCGTTGCGCGGGCAGCACGGGGAAATCGGCTTGCGCGGCGCCGGCGACTCCATTAATTTGGCGAGTTCCTTCATAGGAAAGGAAGAAAAAAGTGTTCTTGAGCGGAGAGACGACCGCGGGGATCGGACCGCCGAAATTTCCGCCAAACTGATTTTGCTTCAACTCGGGGCGGGGAGTGCCGGTGGCGTTAAAGAAGTAGAGATTCGAGTTCAAGTCGTCATTGCGAAAGAACTCGTAGGCTTCGCCGTGATAAGCGGAAGTGCCGCCGCGGGTGAGAACGTCGACGTTTCCGCCGGAGGTTTTTCCCTGGGAGGCATCGTAGAGACTCGTCTGGACGCGGAATTCTTCGAGGCTGTCGGGTGACGGAACCGGCACAATGCTGAAATTGTTGCTCAGCAGCTCATTCGAGTCCGTGCCATTGATGACCAGGTTGTTTGCCGTGCCGCGCTGACCGGCTACGTTAATAACGGCCTCGCCGCGGCCGGCTTGCGTGGCGTCCGGCAGAGTTTGAGAAGTGCCCGCATTCAGAGCCAACAAAAAGGTGAAATTGCGCGTGGATAGGGGAAGATCCTGCAAGACGTTTTGGGTGAGGACATTGCCGAGCGTGGCGTTGCTGGTGTTGACGGCTTGAACGGCATCGGCGGAAACAACGACCTCCGCGGAAACCTCTCCCAGTTCGAGTGCAACGTTTAGGGTGGTGACTTCCGTGACATGGACGGCGACGTCATGCAGGACCGCGCGCCGGAAATTGGGGCTCTCGACGGTTACCTCGTAGTTGCCTGGATCGAGTAAGGGAAAAACCACGCTGCCATCCGCCGCGCTCGTCTTGGTCAGCGCAACGCCGGTTTTAGAGGATATAGAGACTTTGGCTGCGCCAACGCTGGCGCCTTGAGGGTCCGCGACCGCGATACGGATCGCGCCCTTCTCGGAAGTGATTTGAGCGGAAAGTGAAGGAGAGAAAAAGAACAGCAAAGCGATGGAAAACAATACGGCAAATCTTTTCACGCTGCCACGTGAAGTCATTAAATCCCCCGATGACCAATATTGGGCACTACTTTGAGTTGCCCAGCCGAGATTGCAATACTGCGATTATCTGCCGAACGGCCGGAAGAATCGTTTGCAACTCTGACGCTCTGTCTGAAGTGCAAGTAGCTTTCCAAACTCGGATATTCTTGCGAAGCATTTATTTAGACTTCTGTTTTCTTAAACTTATGCGGATTCATGTGAAGCAATTCGCGTTGAGGACGATTGAGATTCTACAGATACCCATATAACTGAGCGATTTATTTATGAAATTCAATGAAGTGTCACAAAATATTTACAAAATATGTTTTGCTAAACGTTTTGAAAGTTGATGGAGATGCGAAAGAAGATTTATATAAAATTGACAAGTAGGAAAATAAAACTTCGCACGCGGAGCTAGGCGAACACATTTTCTCAACTCTGAGGATGAGCTTTTCGATGGCGAACGTAGAGGAGTAGATTGAAGGTGCTACGGAGCGAGCCTGCGATCCACAAACTCGCGCAAGCGAACTTGCACCCGTTGAATATGATGCTGACGGAACCAAGAAGGTTTCATGAGAAGCCCGATAAAACGAAAAGCCTCAACGATGGCGAGAGCCTTATGAAACCAGGGCCGGTACGGAAACTACTTGCGGCTTTAGGGCCGGGGCTAATCACTGGTGCGGCGGACGATGATCCATCCGGAATTTCAACTTATTCGGTGGCTGGGGCCGCTTACGGATATGCGACGCTTTGGATCGCGCTGCTAACGTTTCCGCTGATGTCCGCGGTGCAGCTGATGTGCGCACGCCTGGGAATGGTCACGGGAAGCGGGCTGGCTGCTGCGGTGCGCGACAATTATCCGCGCTGGGTTCTGTGGGGGGCTTGCTCGATCCTGGTGGTTGCGAACGTGATCAATATTGGTGCGGATCTGGGCGGGATGGCGGAGGCGACGCAGCTCGTCACAGGAATACGCCCCGCTTTCTGGATTCCCTTTTATGTGCTGCTGATCCTTGCGCTTTTGTTTTGGACTTCCTACAAATTAATCGCGCGGATTTTCAAGTGGCTGACGCTGGTGTTGTTCGCGTATTTTCTCGCGTCGTTTTATGCGCACGTAGATTGGAAAGCGGCGCTGGCAGTGACTTTGGTGCCGCATCTGGAATGGTCACGAGGTTTCCTGGCTGTGCTTGTGGGAATTTTGGGGACGACGATTTCGCCTTATCTCTTTTTCTGGCAGGCGGCGGAAGAGGTAGAAGAAGAGCGTGCCAAGGGACGAACGACGCTCGTGCAGCGGCAGGGTGCGACCGCGAAGGAATTGAAGGATGCGCGGACGGATACAGTGGCCGGAATGTTTTTTTCGAACTTTATTATGTACTTCATTATTTTGACGACGGGCGCGACTTTGCACGCGCATGGACAGACAAACATTACAACGGCGCGAGAGGCGGCGGAAGCGCTGCGTCCTCTGGCGGGGAATGGCGCGTATCTGCTTTTTACGCTGGGGTTGATCGGGACCGGGATGCTGGGGGTGCCGGTGCTGGTAGGATCGTCAGCGTACGCGGTGGCGGAGGCGGCGAAGTGGGAAGGCTCGATGAATGACCGGCCGAAAAAGGCGCGGGCGTTTTATGCCGTGATGACGGTGGCGATGGCGCTGGGCCTGACGCTGAACTATATCGGACTAAATGCCGTGAAAATGTTGTTCTGGTCGGCGGTGATTAATGGGCTGCTGGCACCGCCGCTGATTTTGCTGGTGATTCTATTGACGAGCAACCGCAAAGTGATGGGAGAGCACGTCAACTCGCCGGTACTAAAATATTTAGGATGGATTACGTTCGCATTCATGACCGCGGCAGCGGTTGGGATGCTGGTCACATCCTGAATCGTCAATGTGTCCAGGGGTGCTGGTTTTCCAGGCATCGGTAGCGTCCTCTTTCGCGCTCCATCGGAAAAGAGTTCATAAATTCTCGACCAGCGCGTGCGAGAATGAGCGCTGATTTCCCACGAGAATGCACAGTTTCCAGCTTATCGCTGCCGTGGCACCCACTGTTGCGCGCAGCGTGCGGCGCTGGATTTTTCACCTTGGCGCGATAGGATTTATTCCCCTTGGACTTCTCGACAGCTCCGTGATTCCCGTGCCCGGAAGCATGGATGTGCTGACGATTGTGCTGGCGTCACGCGACGGGGAGTTGTGGCCCTACTACGCGGTGATGGCCACGGTTGGGTCGGTGTTGGGTAGCTATGTTACGTACCGGCTTGGGCGAAAAGGCGGGGAGAAGGCGCTCGAAAAGAGGCTTTCAGCAAGAAGGCGAAAAGAAGTTTTCAAGATATTCGGGCGATGGGGCTTTGCAGCGATCGCGATTCCAGCGATGCTGCCGCCGCCGATTCCGCTGGTGCCGTTTGTGCTGGCCGCAGGAGCGATGCAGTATTCCTGGAAAAAATTCCTGCTGGCGATGACGATGGGAAGAATCGCGCGTTACTCCATTCTCGGATATCTGGCTAGCCGGTACGGACGGAAGATGCTGCCATTTTTGACCGCGCATGTGTATTGGGTTCTGGGAATAACTCTGATGCTCACGGCGGTTGGAGTGGCTGGATATTTTTTGTTTGGTAGGGAAGAACAGAAGAAGAAGGCTTAGCGTCCGATCGTGGCCGAAAGTTCGGGTTGGTTGCCGAGATGGGGGCACAGCATGCTGTGCCCCTACAAATGAGGGACGCGGGCTGCTTGACAGAGTTATAGGGTGGGCCTAGGCTGCACATTTCGCGGCGACTGCGCAAGTGGGCGGCGATGGAGGCGATCATGCGGAGACTGCGGACGAGTGGGCACGGACTCGCGACGATAGCGGGCCGGCGAGGCTTGTTCATCGTCTGGATCGTGCTGCTTGCAACGTCTTTGAGAACGCCACGGGTTATGGCGGCGGAAAATTATGAGGTGATTGTCGAGCGGAACGTTGCGGCGAAGATGCGCGATGGGGTGACTTTGCGGGCGGATATTTACCGGCCCAAGGCGGATGGAAAATTTCCTGTTTTGCTGGTGCGGACGCCTTATGACAAGACGCATGAGTCTTCGTTTGGGATGAAGGGTGCGGCGCGTGGATACGTGGTGGTAGAGCAGGACGTGCGCGGGCGGTTTGAATCGGAAGGCGAATGGTACACGTTCAAGAATGAATCGGCGGACGGTTACGACACAGTGGAATGGGCGGCGGCGCTGCCTTATTCGAATGGGAAAGTGGGGATGTTTGGCGGGTCGTATGTGGGCGCGACACAGTTTTTGGCGGCGATTGCCAAGCCACCGCATCTGGCGGGGATTGCGCCGACTGTGACGGCTTCGAATTATCACGATGGATGGACTTACCAGGGCGGGGCGTTTGAGCAGTGGTTCAATGAATCATGGTCGACGGGATTGGCGGAGAACACGATGCGGCGGCGCGTGGAGGAGAGCGACGCACTGGGCTGGACGAAGATTTTGCCGCTGCGGGATTTTCCGGTGATTGAATCGCCTTCGGCGACGGGGATTGCGCCGTATTTTACCGACTGGCTGGCGCATCCGGATTACGACGCTTATTGGAAGCAGTGGTCCATTGAGGATCACTACGCGAATATCCAGGTGCCGGTGCTGAGTTTTGCGGCCTGGTACGACATTTTTCTTGGCGGATCGTTGAGGAATTATTCGCGATTGAAAACGGAGGGTGGGACTGAGGCGGCGAAACATGGGCAGAGGCTGATGGTTTATGTGGGCGGGCACGCCGGAGGGTCGAGCAACCGACGGGTCGGCGCGGTGGATTTCGGAGAGAAGCTGCCGATTGATCAGGACGAGATTACGTTGCGTTGGTACGACTGGATTTTCAAAGGGCAGGCGAATGGGGTGGAGCACGAA
>Ga0209772_10000063_pt1 | contig 23757 bp, 20 predicted proteins | sample BogFormECP03_OM1_FD_188235 | JGI IMG/M metagenome (GOLD analysis project Ga0209772, IMG submission 188235) | Bog forest soil microbial communities from Calvert Island, British Columbia, Canada - ECP03_OM1 (SPAdes) (version 2) | ecosystem: Environmental > Aquatic > Freshwater > Wetlands > Bog ... | reverse complement strand
AACATCGCCGATTGGCGCTGATGCTGCGCGCGGAGCGGGAGCGGCGGCGGCCGGGGCTTCGGCTTCGCCGGCGGAAGTTTGGAATTCGCTTCTGCGTCCGGACGTGGAATTGCAGCCTGCTTTTTGCGCGGAGATTGCGGCGAAGATGCGGGCGCGCAAATTGACTTTTGGCGAGCGGATTCATTCGCCGTTTTTGCGGCCGTTTTTTTTGGACGAGCGCGATGATGCTCGAGTGCGCGCGGTGGCTGAGACCATCGCGGGGCTCGGCGAGCGCGTCGTTGACGCTGCGATGAAATCGCCGGAGCTGCTTTCGCAATTTGGATTACGGCCTGAGGAAGAGCGGCTGGTGGCGATTGAGCCTGGATATGCGCGGGCCAGCACGGCTTCGCGCCTCGATGCATTTCTCCTTCCTGATTCGCTGCAGTTTGCGGAATACAACGCGGAATCGCCCGCCGGGCTCGGTTATTCGGAGACGCTGGGCGAAGTTTTTTCTGAGATGCCGGCGATGACGCGCTTTCGCGAAACTTTTCGAGTGCGAACTGATCCGTTGATGGCTTCGATTCTCGAGGCGCTGCTGGCCAGCTATCGCGAGTGGGGCGGAGTGGCGTCGCCGCCGCAGATTGCGATTGTGGATTGGCGCGGAGTGCCTACCTGGAGTGAATTCGAAATCTTGCAGGCGCGCTTTGAGAAATTGGGCGTGCCCACGCTGATTTGCGAGCCGAACGATTTGCTTTTTGACGGCAAGACGCTGGCAGCGCAGGGGAAGAAAATTGATCTGGTTTACCGGCGCGTGCTGATCAACGACATTTTGGCGAAGCCGGCGGAGTGCGAGGCGCTCGTGAAGGCTTATGCGGCGCGGGCGGTCTGCGTCGCGAATACTTTTCGCTGCAAGATTCCGCACAAGAAAGCATTTTTCGCGGTGCTGACCGATGATCGGAATCGTGCACTTTTTTCGGCGGAGGAACTCGAATTGATTAGGCGGCACATTCCTTGGACGCGGGTGGTTGGCGACGTGCGCACTACCCGGGGCGGGGAATCGATTGGATTGCTGGAGTACGTCCGGAGGCGGCGCGAGAATTTCGTGCTCAAGCCGAATGACGAATATGGCGGCGCTGGCGTGATGCTCGGTTGGGAGATGGACGCGGGCTCGTGGGGTGCGGCGCTCGATCGCGCCGTTGCCGCGCCGGCTGGGACTTGGGTGGTGCAGGAAAAAATTGCTGTGCGGCGCGAGGTGTTTCCTTACGTCGAGGGCGGCAAGGTGACCATGCGCGACATGCTGGTGGATTTTGCGCCTTATCTTTTCCGCGGGAAGATGTGCGGATTTTTGACGCGGTTGAGTTCGACGGGGTTGGCGAACGTGACGTCGGGCGGGGGGCAAGTGCCGTCGTTCGTGGTCGAGCGATTGTCGGCGGCGTGAGGCGCGCGCCAGGGTCTTCGATGCGAAACGGTGGAAACTGCTGGGTCGACGGAAATAAATAATCGAAATAGAATGGTTGGAGAATGTCGCCGATCGTTTTGGATCAAGTGAATCCGGAATTGATGGACGGGGCGCGCAACGCCATCGAGACATGTCTCGCGGTGTTGCCCGGCGAGCGCGTGGTTTTGATTTTTGATGAGCCGAGCCGCGAAGTAGCTGCGAGCCTGGCTGCGGCGCTGGAGAATCGCCAGGCGGATTGGCACGGATTCTGCGTGGAGGATTATTTGCCGCGGCCGTTGGTTGCTGCGCCTGGACCTGCGTTGGCAGCGCTTGAAACCGCGGATGTGGGCATCCTTTGCTTTCAGCCTTTGATCGGGGAGCTTACGGCGCGGCGGCAAATTGTGGGCGTCGTGGAACGGCGGCAAATTCGCTATGCGCACATGGTTTCTGTTACGCCGCAGATTATGCAGGAGGGCATGCGGGCGGATTATCGCAAGGTAGATCGCTTGAGCGATCGTTTGCGCGACCGCATGAAGTCGGCGAGTTTGTTGCGCGTTTCGACCAAGGGCGGGACTTCGATTACGGCTACCTTTGACCGCTCGATGGATTGGGTGAAGACTAGCGGATTGATTAGCACGCGGTATTGGTCGAACTTGCCGGCTGGGGAAGTATTCACTACGCCTCGAAGCGTGGATGGGATTTTTGTTTGCGATGGGACGGCTGGGGATCATTTCAATGCGAAGTATGGGGATTTGAGCGGTGCGCCGATGGTTTTGGAGATTGCTGGAGCGCGATTGAAATCGGTGAAATGCGAGCGTCGCGATCTTGAGGATGAATTTTGGAGTTATTGCCATACCGACGAGAATAGCGATCGCATTGGGGAATTGGCGTTTGGCACCAATCTCGGATTGAGCTCGATGATTGGCGTGCTGTTGCAGGATGAGAAATTGCCTGGGGTGCATTTGGCGTTTGGAGATCCTTATGGGTCGCAGACGCATGCGGATTGGACTTCGGTCACGCATGTGGACGTTTTGACGCGCGGGTGTGATGTTTGGATTGACGAGGATCAGGTGATTAAGAAGGGGCGGTATGATTTGAGTTTGTTCGGGATGGAGTAGTCCGGACCCGAAATCTTCAGAATAGGCGCTGGATGTATTCGCGCATCTCCTGTTTCCAGAACGGCCAGTCGTGGCCGCCTTGTTCTTGCCAATCGTCCAGATGATTTGGGATTCCTTTGTTGGTCAGGATGCTGGCCATACGTCGCGTTGGGCCGCTGTTTTCCCAGGGGCCGTGGCCCGTGGCTAGGTGGATGTCGCAGGTGGAGAGATGGCCTAGCGTCCACGGGTCGTTTAGATTTGGGACGTAATCTACTGGGTTGTTGAAATAGAAATTGTCGTCGTACATGCCGTTCATGAAGCTGCTCATGTCGTATTGGCCTGATAGCCCGAAGGTGCGCTTAATTACATCTGGATGTTTCAGAAGCGTATTGACCGCTTGATACGCGCCTAGCGACGCGCCGAACGTGGAGATGCCTATGCCTGGCGATTTGCAGTTGTCCCAGATGAACGGGACTACCTCTTCGCGGATGTAGGAATCGAACATGGCTTGCACGTAGCTTCTGTGGAACGGGTGGGCTGATCTGTTGTAGAAGCCTTCGCCGCTTACTGTGCCTGCGGCGAAGAATTTAACTTTGCCCGCTTCGATTAGATCTGACAACGCGGCGATCATGCCTTGATTTTCGTATTCCCATTCATCGCCGCCGCTGGTGGGGAAGGAGAGTAATGGCGGGCCCCAGTGGCCGTACACCAAGACCGTCATGTCATGGCCTAGACGATGAGAGAACCACCGGTGGTATTCGCGTTGTATGGGCATTTGGGGCGGACATATTAACCTGAATTGGGGATTTTTCGCACGCTTGATGCGCGTTTGTTTTTTCGGCGGTGAAGTGCGTTGTTTCGGGACGAGATTTCTTGGGAACCGAAACACCCACGGCCAAAACGGGCGGGAGGTGAACCCCCGCCCCTACCTTTGTTGGGCCAATGAGCCTTCGGTCAGCATGTCTACCGCGTCCTCTGGGTACGCCAACATTCCAAATTCTGGGACATCTAGGCCTTGCAGCTCTACCTCTTTGCTTACTCGCATGGACTTTATGGTGTTTACGGCTTTGAAGGCTACGAAGGTGAAGCCGAAGGCGTAGGCGGCTAGTAACGTGGCGCCGCCTAGTTGCATCCAGAATTGGCTGGCGTCGCCGTGGATTAAGCCGGTTACGCCTTGGCCTGCTCGGCCCAGGTACGTCAGCGCGCCTACGTTGTTCCACCCGGCGCCGTAGGTGCCGTCGGCGAAAATTCCTACCGAGACTGCGCCTAGCCAGCCGCAGTAGCCGTGGACGGAGATTGCGCCGCAGGGATCGTCGATTTTCAGGATGCGCTCGTTGAAGAGTACGCCTGCGCAGACTACCACGCCGGCTACTACGCCTATGATTACCGCTGAGGTTGGGGAGACGAAGGCGCAGGGGGCGGTGATGGCTACCAGGCCTGCTAGCATGCCGTTGCAGGCCATGGTGATGTCGGGTTTTCCGAATAGGCGATACCAGAGCAGCATGGCGGCTGCTGAGCCCGCCACTGCGGCCAGATTTGTATTTACCGCTACGACGGAGATGCGCAGATCGGTGGCTCCCAGCGTTGAGCCTGGGTTGAAGCCCATCCAGCCGAATAGTAGGACGAACGTGCCGGTTACTACGAAGACCAGATTTGAGGCGGGGAAGGCTCGGGCTTTGCCGTTCTTGTCATATTTGCCCAGCCGCGGGCCTAGGATTATGGCTAAGGCCATGGCGCAGAAGCCTCCTACTGCGTGGACTACTGTCGAGCCGGCGAAATCTACATAGCCGTGGCCTAGATGCATGGTCGAGCCTAGTTGCGACATCCAGCCGCCGCCCCAGACCCAGCAGCCTGAGATTGGATAGAGCAGGCCGCCTACGAACAGCTCGCAGAGTAGGAACGCCCAGAAAGTTATTCGCTCGCAGATGGCACCTACGATTATGTAGCCGGCGGTCTCCATGAAGACTACTTCGAAGAGCGTCAGGCAATTGCTGCCGGCATCATAGGCTGGGCCGGTTAAGAAAAATCCTTTGCCGCCGAGGAAGCCCCATTGCCCGCTGCCGATCAGAAAATGATTTAGTGTGGGGACGCCGCCTAGATTTGTCGGGGCGGCGTTGATGGCTACGGCGCCGAATTGGAAGGCGTAGCCGATGGCGTAATAGGCCAGGAACGCGAAAACGTAGGCGGCGAAATTCAGCATCATCAGGTGGCCGGCATTCTTTTTTCTTACCAGGCCGCAGGTTAGTAATGCGAAGCCTGCTTGCATGAATAGGACTAGATAACCCGTGAGCAGTGTCCAGGAAAAATTGGTGGAGATGCGGACGTGGCCTACATCGTCGGCTAGTTTTACGGCCAGGGGCTCGCGGGCGGATTGGGATTGGTAGTCGTCGAAGGCTTTTTTGGCTTGCGGGTAATCGGGGGCGGATTTGTCGGTGGGTTCGGGGACTACGAAGGGATTGCCGGCGGCGTCGGTGGCGGAGGTTTTGTCGCCGATGTTGACGCCGGCGGGATCGGGTTGGGCTTGTTGCGCGTGGGCGGGAGGCGGCAGCGTTAGCAGGATTTGCGCGGCGGCGAAGATGGCTAGGGCGCAGATTAGGAAGCTTTTCTTCCGCAGTGCAAATGCGTGTCGCATTTTGTGGCTCCTGTCGTGATGGGAGTTCCTGTGCATGGAAACAGCTATAGAACTGAGCGGGACGCGGTGAGTCAAATCGAAAAAATTGATGGAACGTATTCGTTTCACGGAGGGCCCGATTCACGAGAGGGGATTCGCGGCGGAAGGCTTTTTCGGGGAGAGCGGCATGGGGCGCGGCCCTGAAATAGCGTTGTCACACAAATTTTATCTGGGAGCGCGGATAATAGTTGGTTTCAACTTGCTTGAAGGTGTTTCAGCACTTATATTACTCCGTTCTTTGGGCCGGGTCGGGGGGGGACACGTCCATTGCGGCGCGTTTGGCGCTCGTGTTTCAATTTCATCCCGATCAGGCTCTTTGAATGTGGCGGTGGCTGCCGGAAATTTGACCGGTAGGCTACGTCAGTCGTGCGAGATTTCGCGATACCTATACCGAATCGAATTCATCTAAATTTTCGGCAACGGATGGAATCGCAAATTGGAACCTGAAGGGCTTCAACCTAACGCGACGGAGAGCCACGGCGCGCCGATCTTGGGGCCGGGGTACACGGCCGGTAGCGTTACCGACAAGATCAGCTCGATCGTGCTGGGGCAGAGGCGCCGGCGCGGTTGGTTTTTTGGATTTGCGATATCGTTTGCGCTGTTGATGATGTTGATGTACGCGGTGACCTGGCTGCTTGTCGTTGGCGTTGGGATTTGGGGCATTAATATCCCCATTGGTTGGGGATTTGCGATTATTAATTTTGTTTGGTGGATTGGGATTGGGCACGCCGGGACGCTGATTTCCGCGATTCTTCTTCTTTTGCGCCAGAAGTGGCGCACCTCGATTAATCGATTTGCTGAGGCTATGACTCTTTTTGCTGTTTCTTGCGCGGGGTTATTTCCGCTTTTGCATATGGGGCGGCCGTGGCTTGCTTACTGGCTTTTTCCTTATCCCAACGTGATGGGAACGTGGCCGCAGTTTCGCAGTCCCTTGGTGTGGGATGTGTTCGCGGTTTCGACTTACGCTACCGTGTCGCTGCTTTTTTGGTTTGTGGGATTGATTCCGGATTTGGCTACTTTGCGGGACCGCGCGAAGAGCCGCTTCAAGCAAGTGATTTATGGGATTTTTGCCATGGGTTGGCGCGGGTCGGCGGTGCATTGGCATCGCTATGAAGTGGCTTCGTTGCTGCTCGCGGGATTGGCTACGCCGCTGGTGGTTTCCGTGCATACCGTGGTTAGTTTTGATTTCGCGGCGGCGATTGTGCCTGGTTGGCATACTACGATTTTTCCGCCTTACTTTGTCGCGGGGGCCATTTATTCGGGATTTGCGATGGTGATGACTTTGGCGATTCCGATCCGGAAATATTATGGATTGGAAGATTTTATTACCATGCGGCATCTCGAGAATATGGCCAAGGTGATGTTGGCCACCGGGTTGATTGTGGCTTACGGGTACATGATGGAGACTTTTACGGCGTTTTATAGCGCGAATGAGTATGAACGATTTACTTTTTTGAATCGGTTTGCGGGGCCTTACTGGCCGGCTTATTGGTCTTTGATTTTGTGCAATATTGCGATTCCGCAGTTGATGTGGATTAAGAAGGTGCGTACGACGGTGTGGTCTTTGTTTGTGATTTCTTTGGTTGTGAATGTGGGGATGTGGTTGGAGCGGTTCGTGATTGTGGTTACTTCGTTGCATCGGGATTTTATTCCTTCTTCTTGGGGAATGTATTATCCGACGCGTTGGGATTACATGACTTTTGCTGGGACCATTGGGCTTTTCCTTACCTTGTTGTACCTGTTCATTCGATATTTGCCGGTGATTTCGATTTCGGAGATGCGCATGTTGGTGGAGGAGGAAGACAAGAAGTGATGTCGGGGCAATCACGGTAGCGCGGAGAATTTGGGACTTCGATGGCGCAGATATTTCGACATAGTACGAATCTGATTTCGCGGCTCAGCATTTATGGGGCAGCGTTTATTGTGGCTGCGCTTGGGTACGCCGTGTACGGCTTGACGGGATCGCCTTACGTTACTGATGTGAATGTGGCTCGGGATCAGCCTGTGCCTTTTAGCCATAAGCATCACGTGGGGGAGCTGGGAATTGATTGCCGGTATTGCCATACGTCTGTGGAGCAATCTTCGTTCGCTGGTCTGCCGCCTACGCAGACTTGTATGACTTGCCATTCGCGGATTTGGACGAATGCTTCGATGCTGGAGCCGGTGCGGGCTAGCTACCGGGATGATAAATCCATTTCCTGGACGCGCGTGAATGCTTTGCCGGATTTTGTTTATTTCAATCACAGCATTCATGTGGCTAAGGGAGTTGGGTGCACTACCTGCCATGGGCCGATGCAGGAGATGCCTTTGACTTGGGCGGCGAATACTTTGCAGATGTCTTGGTGCCTTGGTTGCCATCGGGAGCCGGAGAAGTATGTGCGGCCTAAGGAATATGTTTTTAGCACTACGTATGAGACGCCTTCGAATCAGTTGGAGTTGGGACGGAAATTGGTGAAGGAATATAAAATTCAGATTTTGACGAATTGTTCTACGTGCCACCGGTAAAGGAACAATGAGCGACGTTTTTAAAATTTTAGGTGAGCGGCAGCCGGTGAAGCGTGATGCTGAGCGTCGCGGGCACGACGAGCATGAGGAGAAGTTTATTCCGGTGGCGGCAGTTTCGGAGCGGCCGTTGGATTTTGCGGCTATGCGGGCCAGATTGGCTTCGAGTCAGGGGAAGCGATTTTGGCAGAGCTTGGAGGAATTGGCTGGGACGCCGGAGTATGCGGCGTTTGTGGCGCATGAATTTCCGCATGATCCTGCTAACGACGCTGTAGCTGACGATACGACGAGTTCGAAACTTCCGCGGCGGGACATTTTGAAATTGATGGCGGCTTCGGCGGCGCTTTCTGGGTTGAGCGCATGCACGAAATTGCCGGTGGAGAAGATTGTTCCTTATGTGAGGGCGCCGGAGGAAATTATTCCCGGGAAGCCGCTTTTTTATGCGACATCTATGCCGCGTGCGCGGGGGGCGATGGGGTTGCTGGTGGAGAGCCACATGGGGCGGCCTACCAAAGTTGAGGGGAATCTCGAGCATCCGGGGAGTTTGGGATCTACCGATATTTTTGCGCAGGCTTCGGTTTTGACGCTTTACGATCCGGACCGTTCGCAGGTGGTGGTGCGCGAGGGGCGCATTAGCGATTGGTCGGCTTTTTTGACGGCGGTGGCGAATGCGCGCGGGGATTGGCAGACGTCGAAGGGGGCTGGACTGCGGATTTTGAGCGATGCCAGCACTTCGCCGACGCTGGGCGCGCAGATGAAGGCGTTGCTCGCGATGTATCCGGAAGCGAAGTGGTATGTGCATGAGGCTTGCGGGCCTGCAAATGCGCGCGACGGAGCGAAGCTGGCGTTTGGGCGCGGCGTAAATTGCGTTTATCGCTTGGCGCAGGCGGACGTGATTCTTTCGCTGGATGCGGATTTTCTTTATGACGGGCCGCGGTCGGTGCGTTATGCGCGGGAATTTGCGGACCGGCGGCGGATTACCGGGCCGCAGTCTTCGATGAATCGGCTTTATGTGCTCGAGAGTACGCCTTCGAATACTGGGGCGATGGCGGATCATCGTTTGCCGGTGCGCTGCCGGGAGATTGATGGATTTGCGCGGGCGCTGGCTGCGGCTTTGGGAGTTGGCGGGGCGAGCGGAGCGGCTGCGCCTGAGGGATTGCCGGCGAAGTGGATTGAGGCGCTGGTGCGGGATTTGCAGAAACATCGCGGGGCTGGATTGATTGTGGCGGGGGATTCGCAGCCGCCGTCTGTGCATGCGCTGGCTCACGCGATGAATGCGGCGTTGGGGAATGCGGGGAAGACGGTCGTTTATACCGATGCGATTGAAGTCACGCCGGATACGGATGGAATGGCGGAATTGGCGAGCGATATTGATGCTGGAGCGGTGACGACGCTGGTGATTTTGGGGAGCAATCCTACTTATACGGCGGCGACCGATGTCGGTTTCTCGCAGAAATTTGGAAAGGTGCCGCTGCGGATTCACTTTGGTCTTTATCGCGACGAGACGGCCGAGCTTTGCCACTGGCATGTCCCTGAGGCGCATTTCTTGGAATCGTGGAGCGACGCGCGCGGATATGACGGGACGATCGGGATTGTGCAGCCTTTGATCGCGCCGCTTTATGACGGGAAATCGATTCACGAGATGGTTTCTGTTTTGATGGGGAAGCCTGGAAATTCTGCTCACGATATTGTGCGCGATTATTGGAAGGGGCAGCGGCCGGCTAAGCAAACGGACAAACAATTTGAGGATTTTTGGGAAACGACGTTGCATGACGGCGTGATGGCTGGGTCGGCGCTGCCTGCGCGGGCTTTGCCGGTGAGTTTGGATTTTGGGAAATTGCCTGCTAGCGGGAATTCTGGCGGGTTGGAAGTTGTGTTCCGGCCGGATCCTACGATTGGCGATGGGCGTTATGCGAATAACGGCTGGCTGCAGGAATTGCCTAAGCCTTTGACGAAAATCACCTGGGATAACGCGGTGATGTTGGCGCCTGCTACGGCGGAACGCTTGGCTTCGCAGATGGGACTGAAAGGCTTGGCGAACGGCGATCTGGTGGAATTGGGATTGGAGGGGCGGAAAATTACCGGGCCTTTGTGGGTGATGCCTGGGCACGCTAAGGATTCGGTGACGGTTTATTTGGGATATGGGCGGAAGCGGGCTGGGCGCGTTGGGAATAGTGTTGGATTTAATGTGTATCCCTTGCGGGCTTCGCATGCGATGACTTCTGGCACGAATTTGCTGATCAGCCGGGCTGGCGGCAAGCAGGTGCTGGCTACTACGCAGCATCATCATGCGATCGATCGCGGCGGCGAAAAAGTTGAGGAAGAAAGTGTGGCGGCGTTTCGACGGGAGGTGGTGCGCGTTGGGACGCTTGGCGATTATCGCAGCGATCCGAATTTTGCCAAGGATCCGGAAGAGGCGACCTCGCGGGATCTCACGCTTTATCCGAATTACGATTACAGCAAAGGCTATCAGTGGGGCATGACCATTGATTTGAATAGTTGCACCGGATGCGGCGCGTGCGTGGTGGCTTGCCAGTCGGAAAATAATATTCCGGTGGTGGGCAAGGAGCAGGTGATTGCCGGGCGCGATATGCAATGGATTCGCGTGGACAATTATTTCCGCGGGAATTTGGATAATCCGGAAACTTATTACGAGCCGGTGCCTTGCCAGCAGTGCGAAAACGCGCCTTGCGAGGGGGTTTGCCCTGTGGGGGCTACCGTGCATAGCCCCGAGGGTTTGAATGAGATGGTTTACAACCGCTGCGTGGGGACTCGCTATTGCTCGAATAATTGTCCTTATAAAGTGCGGCGATTTAATTTCGAGCTGTATTCGGATTGGACTACGCAGAGTTTGTTTGGCTTGCGAAATCCGAATGTGACGGTGCGCAGCCGCGGGGTGATGGAGAAGTGCACTTACTGCGTGCAGCGGATTAATTCGGCGAAGATTGAGTCGGAGAAGCAGGACCGTGGCGTTCGGGACGGGGAGATTGTTACGGCTTGTGAGGCGGTTTGTCCTTCGCGAGCGATCGTGTTTGGGAATATTAATGATCCGGAGAGCCGGGTTTCGAAATTGAAGGGGCAATCCAGAAATTACAGTCTTGTGGCGGATTTGAATACTCGGCCGCGGACGACTTATTTGGCTCGTTTGAGGAATCCGAATCCGGAGATTGGGGAAAGTTAGAGCGTGCGGCGAGATTAGATATGCGGACTAAGGCTATATACGGGTTGCTGGCTGAGTTTGAGACGCCGGAGGAACTCTTGGCCGCCGCTGAGCTTGCGCAGCGGGAGGGTTACCGGCGGATGGATGCGTTTACGCCGATGCCTGTGGAGGGATTGTCGGACGCTGTAGGATTTCATCACACGAATTTGCCTTCCGTCGTGTTCGTTGGGGGATTGCTCGGCTGCCTCGGGGGATTTTTTTTGCAGTATTACCCTAACGTGATTGGGTATCCCTTGAATGTTGCGGGAAAGCCGCACAACAGCTGGCCTGCGTTTATTCCGATTACGTTTGAGATGACGGTGTTGGGGGCGGCGCTGGCGGCAGTGTTTGGGTTGCTGGCTTTGAACGGGTTGCCTACGCCTTATCACCCGGTTTTTAACGTGCCGCGATTTGCAACGGCTACGCGCGACCGATTTTTTCTTTGCATCAAGGCTCGCGATTTGAAATTTGATTTGGTGCGGACGAAGGAATTTCTCGAAACATTGAAGCCTCACGGAGTTTATGAAATCGAAGCTTGATTTCGGAGGGCGGCGATCGGCGCGCGTTTCGCGGCGCTCTCGACACGCGAGCGTGGCCGCGTTTGTGCTTGCGGCTTGCGGGCTGGCCGGTTGCCGTCTCGACATGCACGTTCAGCCGAAGTATCTGCCTTTGGAGCCGAGCGATTTTTTTGCGGACGGACGCTCGGCGCGGCAGCCGGTGGCGGGAACCGTGGCGCGCGGGGAGTTGCGGATTGACGAGCATCTTTATACCGGCAAGGTGAATGGAAAGGATGCGGACACCTTTCCGTTTCCGATCACGGCGAATGACATTTTGCGCGGGCAGGAGCGCTACAACATTTATTGCAGTCCTTGCCACGACTATACCGGCAGCGGCCGCGGAATGATCGTGATGCGCGGATTTCCCCCGCCGCCTTCGTATCACATTGACCGCTTGCGGCAGGCGCCGGTGGGGCATTTCTTTGACGTGATTACCAATGGAAATGGCTCGATGTACAGCTACGCTTCGCGGATTACACCGGAAGACCGCTGGCGGATTGCTGCTTACATTCGGGCGCTGCAATTGAGCGAGAACGCGAAGATCGAAGACGTGCCGGAAGCGGACCGGCCGAAGCTCGAGGAGCAGAAGCCATGACGCCGGCCGGCAGCGAAAATCTTCAGCCGGTTTTTGAGCGCTTGCAGCGCGGGATGCTAATTGTGGGCGCGATTGGGCTAGCGGGGACGGCTACGTTTTACGCGCATGATCCGGAGCAATTTTTCCGGTCTTATTTGCTGGCGTTTGTTTTTTGGATCGGATTGCCGCTGGGGTGCATGGCCATCTTGATGCTGAATCATTTGACGGGCGGCGATTGGGGTTTGCCGATCCGGCGTCCGCTGGAGGCTGGAACGCGGACTTTTCCGGTGGTGCTGCTGCTGTTTCTTCCTTTGCTTTTTGGATTGAAGCGGCTTTATCCGTGGATGCGCCCGGAAGTGGTAGCCGCGGATCCGATTTTGCAGGCGAAACATTTTTATTTGAATCCGCAATTCTTTTTGGTGCGCGTGGCAGTTTATATCGTGGCGTGGCTGGGGATGAGCTACTTCCTTAGCAAATGGTCGGAGGACGAGGATCAGACCGGCGATCCTTCGATCGCTCGAAAGCTGGAAGGATTTAGCGGGCCGGGGCTGATTATTTACGGGACTACCGTTACGTATGCTTCGATTGATTGGGTGATGTCGCTCGAGCCGCACTGGTATTCGACGATTTTCGGAATGATTTTTATGGTCACGGGCGTGTTGGGCGCGATGGCGATGGTGATTATTGTGGCTAGTTTGCTGGCTAAGCATGAGCCTTATGCCAGCCTGGCGGTGCCTTCGCAATTCAATGATTTGGGGAATTTGCTGCTTACTTTCGTGATGTTGTGGGCGTACCTGTCGTTTTCGCAGTGGTTGATCATCTGGTCGGGAAATTTGCGGGACGAAATTCCGTGGTACATGACGCGCGGGCGGGGGGCTTGGGAAGGTTGGGGATTATTTTTGATAATTTTTCATTTTGCGATTCCGTTTTTGCTGCTTTTGCAGCGCGGCGTGAAGCGGCGCGGGCGAGCGCTTTTGTGGGTTGCGGTGATGTTGGTGGTGACGGATTTTCTGGCGGTGATTTGGATGATTGTGCCGGCGTTTTCGCCGGACCGCATACACATTCATCCGCTGGATTTGACAGCGCTTTGCGGCGTGGGCGGAATTTGGGTTTCGGCATTCATTTGGCAATTGAAGAAGCGGCCGCTGTGGCCTTTGCGCGCGGCGCGGGCGGAAGGATTGGCGCAACAACATGGCGATTGATCCCCACAATCCGCCCAAGTCGCCTGGCGGCGAGCCTGGGCCTGGTTACGAAACTCGCGATGTGAACGTTGCGGCGTTGCTCAAGTTTGCGATGTCGCTGGCGGTGATCCTTATTATCGTATCGTTTGGAATGAAATGGACATTTAACTACTACGCGAAGACGCAGACTTTGGGGCCGGCGGCGACGCCTTTTGAGAATGAGCGGACGATTCCGCCGTTGCCGCGTTTGCAGGTAGCGCCGCAGAAGGAAATTCACGATTACTGGGAATCGCAGCAGGGGATTGTGAAGAGTTATGGATGGGTGGATCGGCAGAATGGAGTGGTGCGGATTCCGGTAGATCGGGCGATGCGGATATTGCTGGCGCGAGGTTTGCCGGCGCGTTCGGCTGCGGCGGCGAAGGCTGCGGCGGCCGGCGGTGAAATGCAAGGCGGGTCGCAGTGAGGCTGACGAATTTTATGCGGACTTTTTTGATGACCTGTTTGCTGCTTGGGGCGGAATTTTGTTGCGGCGGCGCGATTGCGCAGACGAATTATGCGCAGCCGCCGGCAGACGACGATGCTACGCCGATTCAGAGCGCTGGCGTGCGGCCGGAATTGCTGCGGGATGTGTCGCTCGATCAGAAATTGGGGGATTCGATTCCGCTGGATCTTACTTTTCGGGATGAGCACGGGAACGCCGTGGTGCTGCGGAGTTTTTTTGGATCGAAGCCGGTCGTTTTGACATTGGTCTATTACACGTGCCCGATGCTTTGCACGCAGGTGTTGAACGCGGTGACACGCAGCGCGAAGCAGATTTCGCTGAAGATGGGTGATGACTACGAAATTGTGTCGGTGAGCATTGATCCATCGGACCGGCCGGTGATGGCTGAAGCCAAGCACGCGCTTTACGGCGGGATGTATGAGCGGCCTGGCGCTGCAGCCGGATGGCATTTCTTAACGGGCGATGAGGCGGAGATCAAGAAGCTGGCTGCGGCTGTGGGATTTCATTATGCGTACGACGCGGCTTCGAAGCAGTTTGCGCATCCTAGCGGGATCGTGGTTTTGACCCCTGATGGACGATTGGCGCGATATTTTTATGGGATTAATTATCCGGCGCGGGATTTGCGGTTGGGATTGGTGGAGGCTTCGGCGGGGAAGATTGGGACGCCGGTGGACCAGATTTTGCTTTATTGCTACCACTACGATCCGATGACGGGGAAATATGGATTGTTGATTTCGCATGTGGTGCAGATTTCTGGGGCGGCTACAGTTTTGGCGCTGGGGATTTTTGTGGCGATTTTATTTAGGTACGAGCGGCGGAAGTCGCCTGGAGCCGGTGGGGATTTGCGCAAACAAGGATGGTATGAGCGGCACGTTTAATTTCCTATTGGCGGCGGTGGCGGATCCATGGTTTGGATTTCCGATTAAGCCGGAGGATGCTTCGACTACCGCGTCGAGCGTGGACCATCTTTATTATTTTCTTACGGCGCTTACGCTATTTTTTACTTTTTCGATTTTCACTACCATTTTTTATTTCATGGTGAAGTACCGGCGGCGTTCGCCGGACGAGCGGCCCAAGGCCATTGAAACTTCTACGGCGCTGGAAGTTACTTGGACGGTGATTCCGGTGATGCTCTGCGCGTTTGCGTTTATTTGGGCTTCGAGCCTTTATTTCCGGAATTCGCGGCCGCCGAATGCTTCGATGGAAGTTTTTGTGGTGGGGAAGCAGTGGATGTGGCACTTGCAGCATCCGGAGGGGGCGCGCGAGATTAATGAATTGCATGTGCCGGTGGGAGTGCTGGTGAAGTTGACGATGACTTCGGAAGATGTGATTCACGATTTTTCGATTCCGGTGTTTCGGATCAAGCATGACGTGATTCCCGGGCGATATTCGTCGATTTGGTTTCAGGCTACCAAGACGGGGACTTATCACTTTTATTGCGCGCAATATTGCGGGGCGGAACATTCGGGAATGATCGGCTGGGTGTATGTGATGACGCCGACCGATTACGCGAATTGGTTGAGCGGCGGGTCGCGGGGCGAGTCCATGGCGCAAGCCGGCGAGCGGCTTTTTACGCAGCTTGGTTGTATTACTTGCCATGTGGCGGATGGGACTGGGCGCGGGCCGGTGTTGCAGGGTCTGTATGGGCATCCGGTGAAATTGCGGAGCGGGGAGACGCGAGTGGTGGATGAGGCTTACGTGCGGCAGGCGATCGTGAATCCGAATTCGATGCCGCTTCCGGATTATCCGCCGATCATGCCTACTTTTCAGGGACAGGTGAATGAGGAGCAGGTGCTGCAATTGATTGCTTATGTGAAGTCGTTGGGAACGGTTGAAAAGGGGACTGCGAAATGAGCACGGCGGTGATGGAGACTCCGGCCGCATCTCGCGTTCATTATTTGAACGCGAATTACGGGATCAAGTCGTGGTTGTTTACCACCGACCATAAGCGCATCGCGCTGCTTTGGTTGGGCTCGATCACCTTTATGTTTTTTATTGGCGGGGCGGCGGCTACTTTGATCCGCTTGCACTTGATCGAGCCGACGGGCGCTTTGGTGCAGCCGGCTACTTACAACAAGCTTTTTACGATTCATGGCGTGGTGATGATTTTCTTTTTCTTGATTCCTTCGATACCGGCGGTGCTGGGCAATTTTTTGGTTCCGTTGATGGTGGGGGCACGCGATCTGGCGTTTCCGCGGATCAATTTGCTTAGCTGGTACCTCTATATTATCGGCGCGATTTTTGTGCTGTACGCGATTTTGACTGGCGGCGTGGACACCGGGTGGACGTTTTATACGCCTTACAGCAGCACTTATGCGCATTCGCAGGTGATTGCCACGGCTTTGGGCGTGTTTATTGTGGGGTTTTCGTCGATTCTCACCGGGTTGAATTTCATTGTCACCATTCACAAGATGCGGGCGCCGGGGTTGACCTGGTTCCGCTTGCCGCTTTTTATTTGGGCGATTTATGCGACCAGCATCATTCAGATTCTTGGGACGCCGGTGCTGGCGATCACCATTTTCCTTTTGGGGCTGGAGCGGCTGCTGCATGTAGGGATTTTTGATCCGGCGATCGGCGGGGATCCGATTTTGTTTCAGCATTTGTTTTGGTTTTATTCACACCCGGCTGTTTACATCATGATTTTGCCGGGAATGGGCGTGATTTCGGAGTTGATTGCTTGCTTTTCGCGGAAGCGGGTTTTTGGATATGCCATGGTGGCGTATTCGAGCATGGCGATTGCCGTGTTGAGCTTTTTGGTTTGGGGCCATCACATGTTTGTTACCGGGCAGTCGGTTTACGCTGGGCTGATTTTCTCAGTGTTGAGTTTCATGGTGGCGATTCCTTCGGCGATCAAGGTGTTTAATTGGACGGCTACGCTTTATAAGGGCTCGATTTCTTATGATGCGCCGATGCTCTATGCGCTGGGATTTATTGGGCTGTTTACGATGGGCGGATTGACCGGGTTGTTTCTCGCTTCTTTGGCTGTGGACGTGCACCTCACCGGGACTTATTTCATTGTCGCGCATTTTCACTACATCATGGTGGGCGGCGCGGTGATGGCTTACCTTGGCGGGATTCATTTTTGGTGGCCGAAGATCACCGGGCGGCTTTATCCCGACGGTTGGGCGCGATTTGCGGCGCTGATTATTTTTGTGGGATTCAATTTGACTTTCTTTCCGCAATTTGTGCTGGGTTACCTCGGTATGCCCCGGAGATACGCGGTTTATCCGGCGGAGTTTCAGGTTTTGAACGTGATGTCCTCGGCGGGGGCTTCGATTCTGGGGATTGGTTATTTGATTCCGCTGATTTATTTGATTTGGTCGATTCGCTATGGGCCGGTGGCCGGGCCGAATCCTTGGGGCGCGAAAGGGCTCGAGTGGGAGACGCCGTCGCCGCCGCCTACCGAGAATTTCGAAGAAATTCCTGTGGTGACTGAGGAGGCTTACGCTTACGCGGAGCCGGAGGACGGCAGCCATGGCTGAACTTTCCGCCGGTTCGACCCATGCGGCCGTGCATCCGCCAGGGTTCCATCATCAGTTTGAGGACATGGAACAGCAGCACGAGGCTGGGAATCTTGGGATGTGGGTGTTTTTGGTTACCGAAATTTTATTTTTTGGCGGACTTTTTGCTTCGTATACGATTTACCGGTCGCTCTATTTGCCGGGATTTGAGGCGGGCAGCCGTTTGCTGGATGTGAAGCTGGGGGCTACGAATACTGCGGTGTTGATCGGCAGCAGCTTGACGATGGCGTTGGCGGTGCATGCGGCGCAGACGGGGAAACGCAAGGCGCTGGTTCTCTTTTTGCTTTTGACCATGGTGCTAGGGGCGGTTTTTCTCGGGATTAAGTTTGACGAATATTCTACGAAGTGGCACCACGGGCTCGTGCCGGGTTTGAAGTGGGCACCGGACGAGGAAATGCATAACAACGCGCCGCTTGGTTCGGTGGAATTGTTTTTTTGTTTCTATTTTTTCATGACTGGATTGCACGCGCTGCACATGCTGATTGGCTTCGGGATCATGACCGTGATGACGGTGAAGTCGTGGCGCGGAGAATTTTCGCCGGAGTATTACGCGCCGATTGAGGTGAGCGGGCTTTACTGGCACTTCGTTGACATTGTGTGGATATTTTTGTTCCCGCTGCTTTATCTGATTGGGGGGCGCTACTGATGTCCGGGCACGTGGTATCGGTGCGGCTCTACGTCACGATTTTTTTGGCGCTGCTGCTCTTGACTGGCCTTACTACGGGTGTGGCGTTTATTGATCTGGGTCCTTACAACACTGTTGCCGCGCTGGCGATTGCCTTTGTAAAAATGCTGCTGGTGGTGCTTTTCTTTATGCATGTGCGGTATAGCAGCGGATTGACGAAGATCGTGGTGCTGGCGGGATTTTTCTGGCTGGCGATTTTGATTACGTTTACGTTGTCGGATTATTTTTCGCGCGGCTTGGATAATCCCCCGAATGGGTGGGGGCCTTCGATTTCTGCGCCGCCGAATCCTTGATTTGCGCGTCACGTCGCATTGAGTTCTGGCGGCTTCTCCGGTAACCTCCCGTCGTGATATTCCTTGAAAAATTGACTTTGAGAGACTTGCTTGAGGGCAGGCGAGTTGAGAGGCGCGCGTGGTTGATCATTTGATGCTGGTTATGCCTCCTGAGGCGGTGAAGATACTTCTGGCGCTGTTGCTTTCTTTTTTAATTGGTTTGGAGAGGGAAGAGCGGCGGCCGGGGGAGCAGGGATATTTGTTTGGCGGGGTGCGGACGTTTCCTTTGATTGGGTTGATTGGCTTGGCCTTGGCGCAGTTAGATGCTACTTCCGTTTGGCCTGTCACGATTGGGTTTGCGGTGATCAGTGCTTTCTTATGGCTTAGCTATCAGCACAAATTGCAGAAGACCGAAGCGGCTGGGGTTACCACCGAGTTTTCCGGGTTGGCTACTTATATAGTTGGGGCGCTGGTGGCTCGGGATAAATTTTGGGTGGCTACGGCCTTGGCGGTGTTGTCGCTTTTGCTTTTGGAATTGAAGGCGGTGCTGGAATCGCTTTCCAAGCAGGTGCCTGGCGAGCAGATTTTTACGTTTACGAAATTTTTGCTTTTGACCGCGGTGATCTTGCCGATTGTGCCAAATCAGACTTACGGGCCGTTTGGATTCAATCCGTTTAAGACCTGGTTGGTGGTGGTGGCGGTTAGCGCGGTTTCTTATGCCAGTTATTTGCTGCAGCTTTGGACTACCGGGAAGAGCGGCATTTTACTGGCGGCGGTGTTGGGCGGGCTTTATTCTTCGACGGCTACTACCGTGGTGTTCGCCAAGCGGGCGAAGGACGAGCGGCGGCCGCATCTTTTTTCTGGCGCGATTTTGATTGCTTCTAGCGTGATGTATTTGCGGATTCTGATTCTTGTGGCGCTTTTCAGTATGGAATTGGCGCGGCGGCTGTTTGTCCCGGTGGTGGCGCTTTTTGTGTTGGGGACGGCCGTGGGACTTTTTTGGGCGGCGCGGCGGGATGCGGAATCGGGCGAAGTGAAAAGCGCGAAGACGGCGCCGAATCCGCTGGAATTGAGTTCGGCATTTTTCTTCGCGGTGATTTTTGTGGTGATGCTGGCGCTGACGCATTATGCGGTGGTTTATCTGGGGCGCGACGGGGTTTATGCGTTGGCGGCTTTGACTGGGTTTACGGATATTGCGCCTTTTATTTTGGGATTGGCGAATACTGTTGGGACTTCGACGCCGTTTGGGTTGGCGGCTTCGGCTGTGATTGTTGCGGCGGCTAGCAATAATATTGTTAAGGGTGGGTATGCTTATGCGTTTGGAGATCGGCGGACGGCGGTAGAGAGTTTAACGCTTTTGCTGGTGTTTGCTGGGGTTGGGTTGTTGCCGTTGATTTGGTTGGCTGCTTAGAGCTCCGGAAAACCTCAGGGCAATTTCAGATTTTAGATTTCAGAGAATTCAAAAGCAGAACGGAGATTTGATTTTTCTGGGTTGCGCCGGGCGTGATTTTGGCTGTAGGGCAGGATTGCTCGTCGGATGCCGGCCTGAAGGCGCGCCGCTACGAATGCTTGGGCCGCGATTGAGCTGCTTGGTTTCCTTTTGAAAATTTATGGGGCGGCGCGGAAGGCTAGGACGGCGTTTAGGCCGCCGAAGGCGAAGGAGTTGGATAGGGCGGCTTCTGGGCGCGATTTTCGCGGGGCGTTCGGGATGTAATCGAGGTCGCACGCTGGATCGGCTTTTGTGAAGTTGGCTGTGGGCGGTAGGATGCCGTCGTGTAACGACATGATTGTTACTACGGCCTCGATCGAGCCTGCCGCGCCGAGGGCGTGGCCGTGCATGGATTTTGTGGAGCTTACGCCGAGGCGGTCAGCTCGGGGGCCGAAGACTTCGCGGATGGCGGCGGTTTCGGCTGGATCGTTGCCGGGCGTTGCAGTGCCGTGGGCGTTGATGTAGCTGATTTGTTCGGTGGCGAGATTGGCGTCGGCCAGGGCGCGGCGGATTGCGCGGGCTGGACCTTCTACCGTTGGTTGAGTGATGTGATGGGCGTCGGCGGACATGCCGAAGCCTGCCAGCTCGGCGTAGATTTTTGCGCCGCGAGCGCGGGCGGCTTCGAGCGGCTCGAGGACCATCATGCCGGCGCCTTCGCCCAGGATCATGCCGCGGCGATCTACGCAGAATGGGCGGCAAGTATCCGGCGCGATCACTCGCATAGCTTCCCAGGCTTTCAGGCAGCCCATGGCGAAGGGCGCTTCGCTGCCTCCCGTGATCGCCAAATCCACTTCCCCTCGGCGCACCATCTGGAATGCTTGTCCGATCGCATGATTTGACGACGAGCACGCCGTCGAGACGGCGTACGACGGACCGTGAATTCCGAACTCCATGGTTACGTGGCTTACGCCGCCGCTAGCCATGGTGCGCGGGACGATCAAGGGATGGACGCGCGACCTGGCACGCTGATAGAGATCGATATAGCCGGAATCTTGCGTGATTTGGCCGCCGCCGCCGTTCCCGCAGACTACCGCGGTGTTCTCTTGCAGTGTAGGCGTGAAATATATTCCCGCGTCGGCGACAGCTTCGCGGGCCGCGATCACCGCGAATTGCGCGAAGCGGTCCAGATGATCGGCGCGGCTTCCTTCGAAATATTGGGAGGGATCGTAATTGCGGACTTCGGCGCCGTTCTGGAAGCGGATCAGGGACGAATCTACCGAGGTGATTGGGCCGATGGAAGCGACGCCCTGCTGAATGGAGCCCCAGGCTTCCGCGACATTTGCGCCGGCGGCGCAGATTATGCCGACGCCGGTGATGGCGACTCTGCGGTCGGCCATCCGTTAGCTGGCCGGCGCGGTGGTGGAACCGAGCGTCGAGCCGTCCTTATTGGCGTCGAGGATCCTTTGGACGCCTGCGACGATATCGCTGACGGTGCGGATGGTGCGGGCCTCGTCATCGGGGATGGAGATATTGAATTTGCTTTCGAGCTCGAAGAGCAGCGTGAAAGTATCGAGGGAATCCACACCGAGATCCAGGAGCGAGGAATCCAGCTTGATTTGCTCGACGGGAATGCGCTTCACCGAGGCCAGAGTGGCGATTACTTTCTCCTCGACGGCGAAATCAGGCATCAGGCGTCCTCTTGGCTTTTTGCATCATGGCAGACTTCAATTATATGCCGCCTCGCGGGATTCGGGAATGAGATCGTGGCGCAGGACCCTGAGGCTGGCTTACTAGGAAAAATTAGCCGAAAGTGTGACGGAATGCAAACGATACGATGACTCGGTAGTGTACTAATTTGTTCTTCCTTGGACTTTCCTAGCAGGAACTCGGCAGTCATCGCGGCGGAGCCGCGGCATCACGGTGGGAGCCCCCGAATTCATTCGGGGCAGGAGCGCTTTAGCGCTGGGCATTTCGATCCTCGCCCGTTGCGAAGTGCCCAGCGCTAAAACGCTCCTCCCCTGCATAAATGCAGGGTTCCCACCAAACTGCAAGAGCTTCCACCAATTCGCAAAGATGGTTTTCGGGAGGTTAGAAGGAGCGGGCTTCGAAAGGCGCCTATTGTCGTCTTTTCGCGTTTGAAAAATCTAAAACCCGAATTATGGGCCGAATTTGATATGCTTCCCCTGCCTGGGGCTGCTCAAGGCTACGTCCCCACTGGGTCCTACCCTGCGGTTGCGAACTGTCCCGCGCAGGGGTAATGTTCTCGGCCTAAATCTTAGAAATGCCGCGCGCGGCTGGGCGGGCGGAAAAGTGTATGCGCGAAAGCGCGGAGCTGCGGATGATACCCGGATCGCGAACGAACGGAAATGGCAACGGCAATGGCAACGGAATGCCGGCGTCCATCGTCGCGACTGCGACGGCCGTCCCGCCGTACACGATTACCGCTGACGACGTCAAAAAGCACATCCAGTCGATTTTTCATCTGGAGGGCAGCCGATTGGATGGCATGTTTTCGATCATCGATAATTCGCACATCCAGAAACGGCATACCATTTTTCCGCTGGACTATACCGTGCAGCCTCGGCCTTTGACGCAGACGAGCATTGAATATCAGGAGCATGCGATCCGCTTGGGGAAGAAGGTGGCGGAAGATTGCCTGGCGCGGGCGGGGATGAAGCCGGAAGAAATTGATTGGATTATTACGGTTTCTTGTACCGGATACATGATTCCTTCGCTGGACGCCTATTTGATCGAGAGCATGGGATTCCGGCGCGATGTGCGGCGCTTGCCGATTACCGAGATGGGTTGCGCGGCGGGGGCTTCGGCGCTCGCGCGGGCTCATGATTTTTTGCAATGCGGGCCGAATAAAAATATTTTGGTGATTTCGGTGGAGTTGCCCAGCCTTACGTTTCAGAGGCGCAATTTCACGCCTGCGAATTTGATTTCCAGCATTCTTTTTGGCGATGGGGCTGGGGCGGTGATTCTTACCAGCGACGAGCGCGACGGTTGCTTGCGTCTGGTGGGAGCAGAACCATTCTTGATGCCGAATTCGCTGGATGCCATGGGATTTGATTTGAAGGATGAAGGATTTCATATTGTGCTGTCGAGGGATGTGCCGGAATTGCTGCGCGGCGGGATACGAGGCGTGGTCGAGAAATTTCTGGGGCGCTTTCATTTGGGCACTGAGGATCTTTCGGCTTATTTGCTGCATCCTGGCGGGCGCAAGTTGCTGGACTATATGGAATCGGAGCTGGGAATCTGTAAGTGCGAGACTCAGCCTTCCTGGGACATTCTTTCGCAGTATGGGAATTTGTCGAGCGCGTCCGTGCTTTTTGTGCTGCATGAGTGGCTGACGAAGCAGACGGTGGAGGCTGGGAAGTACGGGATGATGGCTGCGTTCGGGCCCGGGTTTACCACCGAGATGCTTTTGATGCGCTGGGCATAGTGCCGGCGGACGATTGGAAAACGAGCTGACGCACGAATCCGCATTTGACCGCGATTCGACCCTTCCATGAATCAGAGCGTTATCGCTTATTTGATTTTGCTTGTGTTTGTGGGGGTGGTGCGCCTTGTTGAGTTGCGGATTTCGGCGCGCAATCAGCGAGGGATGACGGAGAAGGGCGTTGCGAAAGTTGGCGAGCCTGGGTATCGCTGGATGGTATTGCTGCATATTTCGGTTTTGATTTCGGCGGGGCTTGAGGTGATTTTTTTACACCGGCCTTTGATCCGGCCGCTGGCTGCGGTTTGTATTGCGGTGCTGGCGTTTTCGATTCTTTTGCGTTGGTGGGTGATTCGCACCCTGGCTAGCCATTGGAATGTGCAGGTGATGGCTTCGACTTCGCTGGGAGTGGTTACTGGCGGGCCTTATCGTTGGGTGCGACATCCTAATTATTTGGCGGTGTTTTTGGAGTTGCTGGCGATCCCTCTGATTTATACCGCTTGGATTACGGCGATTTGGGGGACTTTGGCGCATATTCTGATTCTGCGGTCGCGAATTCACGTGGAGGAGCAGATGTTGATGGCTAGTCCGCAGTATCGCGCTGCGATGGGATCGAAGCCCCGATTTTTGCCGGGACTGTTTTAGGGTTTGTACCGCTGGCAGTCCCGTCGGCTCTTACGAGCAGACGATTCGGCGTGGGCAACACTCTTG
>Ga0209772_10000060_pt1 | contig 24112 bp, 16 predicted proteins | sample BogFormECP03_OM1_FD_188235 | JGI IMG/M metagenome (GOLD analysis project Ga0209772, IMG submission 188235) | Bog forest soil microbial communities from Calvert Island, British Columbia, Canada - ECP03_OM1 (SPAdes) (version 2) | ecosystem: Environmental > Aquatic > Freshwater > Wetlands > Bog ... | reverse complement strand
CCCTCTATCCGAAGGGCTGGCCCGCGACGGAGCTTACTTTCGTGCCGAGCCTGACGATTCCGAAAGGATGGAAATTCAATACCGCGCTGCCAGTCGCAAGCCAGTCCGGCAATTCCGTGCAGTTTTCGCCGGCGAAGCTCGACATTCTGATCGATTCGCCGGTGCAGGCGGGCGAATTCACGCGCGTTTATCCTCTGAGCCCCGCGATAAAGCCGCCGCACGAGTTGGACGTGCTCTCCGATGACGCGTGGGCGCTCGAGATTTCACCAGCTTTGCTCGAAAATTATTCGCGGCTCGTCAACGAAGCTGACGCGCTCTATCGTTCCCATCACTATCGCGATTACCATTTCCTTTTCACCCTCAGCGACAACGTTATGGGCCTCGGACAGGAGCATCACGAGAGCAGCGACGATCGCGTTCCTCAGAACACGCTGATCGATCCGAGCGCGCGCTTGCTCGAAGCGGGACTTTTTCCGCACGAATTTACTCATTCGTGGAATGGCCAATTCCGCCGCCCCGAAGGGCTGGCGACGGCGGATTTTCAGCAGCCCATGAAGGGCGAGCTATTGTGGACCTATGAGGGCTTGACGGAATTCCTCGGTGAGCTATTGACGGCGCGCAGCGGGCTGAACACGCCGGCACAGGCTCGCGAACAATTCGCCCAGACCGCTGCGATGCTCGAACACCGGGCTGGGCGAAGATGGCGGTCGCTGCAGAACACCGCCAACGCCGCGCAGATTCTCTACTTCACCGTTCCGCAGTGGACGTCGTACCGCCGCAGCGTGGATTTTTATCCGGAAAGCGTGATGATCTGGCTGGACGTAGACGCGACGATCCGCAAACTGACGAATGATCGCCGCTCGATGGACGATTTCTGCCACATCTTCTACGCGCCGCCCGATGGCGAGCCCGTCATCAAGACCTACAATTTCGACGATCTGGTCGCCACACTGAATCAAGTTGCGCCGAATGATTGGCGCACGTTCCTGCGCGAGCGCCTCGACTCCACCGGCCCAAACGCTCCGCTTGGCGGCATCACCGGCGGCGGCTGGAAGCTCGTTTACAACGATGAGTCCAATGAATACATCGCGGCCGATGATAGCGTCTCCGGGGGCGCCGATTTCACTTCTTCGATCGGGCTGCGCGTGAAAGGCGATGGCTCGGTGATCGACGCGACTCCGGGGATGCCCGCATTTGAAGCCGGCATCAGCCCGTATCTAAAAATCGTGGCTATAAACGGCCGACAATTCTCCACCGACGAGCTGAAGCGCGTCGTGCGCGATTCGAAATCGAATTCCGCGCCGATCAAGCTCGACACCATGAATGCCGGCACGCTCGAGACGCACGAAATCGAATATCACGGTGGCAGTCGTTACCCACATCTCGAGCGCGTCGAGGGCAGTCCGGATTATATGGATGAGGCGTTGAAGTCGCTGACGCCAACCAGCGTTCACTAGACGCGGAAATGTTTCGGCGGAGGGGGAATCAGCAGGGAAGGGAATTCTATTTCGATAGCGTAGGCGTTTCTTGATTCAGTACGGCCACCCAGCGCGCCCCGCGTTTCACCCAAGTGGTGCTTTCGATCACTGGCCCCGATGGAAATGATTCGCCGCTTTCGTCGCCGAGCCGCACGGCCTCATACATCAGAATCACGGCAGCGGCATTCGCCACAAATCCGCGCACATCGCGAAGTTCATAGCGCGAAATCGTGCGCGTGCTCATCGTCGCCAGATATTCCGGCTGCGTCAAGATCCCGGATTGAAAAATCATCACTGCATCGGCGGGCACCAGTTCCGCAAAGCGCTTGGCATCTCGATCCTGGGCGACCTTCCAAACTTCATTTTCGAGACGGATGATCTTCCGGATGAGCGAACGATCGGCCGCCGATTGACCTTTCGCTTTTTTCGCCCTGGCGCCGCGATTTTTCATGTCAGCCTCGTAGCAAATGTGAATCTACGTCGTTTATGTTTCCGGCCGAAAATTTCACGTGCTCTTTAGACAAGATGCTGCCGCCGCATCGACAGGCATGCCGGACTCCTGCGTCCAATCTCGATATGTTATTTGGATATTGAATCAACTGCGGCGTGCGGCAAATCCCGTAAGCCCGAGTACTTTGTCTTTCGATTGAATAATGTGATCGTACATGTGCTGGCGGGCGCCCTCGGGATCGCGTTCCTCGACGGCCTTCAAAATCTCGCGATGCTCGCGGCCCGGCGCTTCGCCGTAGTAATTGATATCGATGGCCGCAAACATGATGCGTTCCATCTGGCTGCGCGCTTCGCCGACCGCTTGCACCAGCATCTGATTGCGCGATAGCCGCGCGATCATCATGTGGAACGCCGTGTCCGCTTCGATGAAGCGCACGCAGCTCTCGCGGTCGTCCGGGCTGCAAGTCACCAGCGATAATTCCGCTAGCTTGCGCAACGATTCCGCGTCCACGCCCTTCGCCGCTGCCAACTCCGCCGCCGCGCATTCCACCGCGCAACGAAACTCGTAAATGTCGTTCAACACTTGCAGCGTGATTTGCGCGACAAAATAGCCGCGATTCGGCACGATTCGCAGTAGTCTCTCGTTCTGCAAACGCACCGCGGCCTCGCGCACCGGCGTCCGGCTGCCTTTATAACGATCCGCCAGCGCTTTTTCACTCAAAGCTTCGCCCGGCTGATAGACGCTATGGATAATGTCGCGTTTGAATGCCCGATAAACTTTTTCGCTGAGCGTCGAAGCAGCAGCCGTAGCTGAGGAGTTGGGAGAAAAAAGCGGTGAAGCTGAGGCGGCGACGCGCCGTTGAGCCTTGCCGCGGGTTGCCGTTTTCGCCAAGAATCCTCCGGGGCACCACTCTTGCGTTCAGTCATTCTTGCTGAGTTCGCTGCCCGTGTCAAACGTATACCACCGGCATACAAGAACCATTCTCTTGACATGCCGGAGCCGCCCGGTATAGTTTTTGCCCTATGCTCGTCTCCGCCGTCAGGGAAGAGCAACTGGCGGCATCGCGGCTCCCGCCAAACCGGAGCTTTGGAACCCATGCATACCACCCTCGGCGGCAAGCCGGAATCCGAAGCGCAGCCTAAATTTCCCGTGGAGTCGCTGCGCGCTCAGTTTCCGGCGCTCAAGCATGCCGCGCCGTTCATTTTTTTTGATAACGCCGCGGGCGCGCAAATCCCGCAGATTGTGTTCGATGCCATCAATCGGCATCTTCTTGAATGCAACGTGCAGCGCGGCGGGCGCTATCCCCAGAGCATCGAAGTGGACGCGACAATCGATCGCGGCCGGCGCAGCGTCGCCGATCTTCTGGGTGCCCGCGATCCCAGCGAAGTCGCTTTCGGCATGAACGCAACGTCGTTTATTCGCCTCGTCAGCCTCGCCATCGGACAGTCGCTCGGCGCTCGCCATGAAATCATTGTGAGCGAGATGGATCACGAGGCGAACATAGCCACGTGGATGGCTCTCGAATCTTTCGGCGCCAAGTTTCACCTGTGGAAAATGCGCGATGACGGCAATCTTCATTCCGAAGATTTGTGGCCGCTGCTTTCCGCAAAAACGCGTCTTGTCGCCTGCACCGTAACGTCCAATGCACTCGGCTCGATCGTGGATGTCCCCGCCATCGCGAAATTTACGCACGACGCGGGGGCCGAACTTTTTCTCGACTGCGTGCACTACGGCCCTCACGGATTAATCGATGTGCAGGCGTGGAACTGCGATTACCTGGCTTGTTCCGGCTACAAGATTTTTGCACCGCATATGGGATTCATGTGGGGCAAGCGCGCGCTTTTAGAGAAGCTGCCCACCTTCCGCGAGGATTTCATCCCCAACGAGCCTCCCGGCAAAATCGAAGCGGGCACATTTGTATATGAGAACGTAGCGGGCATGACCGCCGCGATTGAGTATCTCGAACTACTGGGAAAACAAGTCAGCGGCGGCGACGCGTCGAGTTCGCGCCGTGCGAATTTGATCAAAGCCATGGCCGCCATCCGCGAATATGAGGAAGAGCTCACTCTCGAAGTCCTGGATGCGCTCGAGAAATGCGGCGCCACGATTTACGGAATTCGCCAGAAGGAACGCGTCGGCGAGCGCGTACCCACTTTTTGCTTCAATTTGCCGCGGGTCGCTCCGAAGGAAGTTACCGAAGAAATGGCGCGCGCCGGAATCGGCATTCGCGACGGTCACATGTACGCTCCGCGGCTGATGAAACGCCTCGGGCTAACAATGGATAGCGGCGCAGTCCGCGCCTCTCTGGTGCATTACAACACCTCCGAAGAAATCCAGCGCTTCAGCGAGGTTCTCCAAAAGCTGAGCAAAAATGGATAGCTCTCGCGGCACTTCCGATCCAGCCGAAGTAAAGAGCTCGGAAAACGATTTGTCCTCCTCAGTGCCACCGCAGCAGGAGTTACGCCGTCGCCTGAGCCAGCGGCAGCTCACCATGCTGGCGATCGGCGGCGCCATCGGCGTCGGTTTATTTCTCGGCAGCGGTTTCACCATTCAGCTCGCGGGCCCCGGCGTCATCGTCAGCTATTTGTTAGGCGCGATCATCGCGCTGATTGTCGCCTATTCATTGGCTGAAATGGCCGTCGTGCATCCGGACGCCGGTTCGTTCGGCGTCTATGCCGAGACATATTTCAGCCGCTGGGCGGGTTACGCCGTGCGCACCACGTACGGAGTGATCCAGATGATCGCCATTGGCGCTGAAGTCACCGCCGTGGCGATCTACTTCTCGTTCTGGTTCCCGGCCGTACCGCAATGGATTTGGGTCTTATCTGTGTCCATCGGATTGGTCGGCCTCAACACGATGCATGTCGGGCGATTCGGCGAGATCGAGTACTGGTTTGCGCTGATTAAAGTCGTTGCGATCATCGTCTTCATTGCAGTGGGCGCCGCCCTGATTCTCGGCATCGGGACTCATCATCCTATCGGCCTCACGAACCTCACCGCGCATGGCGGATTTTTGCCGCACGGCTGGCTGGGCGTGTGGCTCGCGTTAACGCTCGTGGTTACGAGCTACATGGGCGTCGAAATCATCGCCGTTACCGCGGGCGAAGCTGAGAATCCCGAAAAATCCATCCCCAAGGCCATGCGCACGATCGTCTTCCGCTTGATTTTCTTCTACGTCCTGGCCATCACCATCATGCTGGCGATGACTCCCTGGAATCAAACCGGCGCAGGCACAGGCCTCACCGCCAGTCCATTCGTCCGCGCGTTTTCCTCGGCCGGCATTCCCTTCGCCGCCACGATTATGAACATCGTGGTGATCACCGCGGCGCTCTCGAGCTGCAACACGGATCTGTATCTCACCACGCGCATGCTTTTTTCTCTGGCGCGCGGCAAATATGTACCCGCGTCGCTTGCAAAACTGGCTTCAAACGGCGTTCCGCGGCGCGCGCTCGCAGTTTCGTCCGCGGGAATGGTCGCCGCAATTCTTCTGGCGATTTACGCGCCGGGAAAAGCGTTCCTCGCGCTCTACGGGGTCGCGGTTGCCGGTATGTTCTTCGTCTGGATCGTCATTCTGCTCACGCATATCTCGTTTCGCCGCGCGCTCGGCCCAGAGCGCGTCGCGAAGCTTCCGATGCGGCTGCGCTTCTTCCCCTATTCCACGTATCTTGGCATCGCAGCCCTGCTCGGTATTACAATCAGCACGTTTTTCGTGGATGGATTGCAATGGACGGTCCCGGGATTCGCTCCATTTCTCGTGGTCATCACGATTGCATACTGGTTCACGCGCCGGCGACCGCGCGACTCGACCTTGAACGCGGCTCCCAAGCCGGGAGCCTGAGAGTAACGCCACGAGTGATTCAATTCATGCTGCGCTATGGCTTCTAACGTGAATCGCCGCCTTGGCGATCTCTTCGCCGCACTTGCGATCCTCTGCTTTTCGTGCGCGTGTGTCCCGTGCGCCCGCGCCCAAGCGCGACCTCTCCCGGGCCCCGACGTCAAAGAAATCTACGACCGCCTTCTCCTGCAAATCGAGGCGATTCGCGCATTCGATAACCACGGCCCCCCTGGATACGCGAACGACCCAGATGTGGACGCCATGTCTATCCCGCCGGACAGCTCCGCCCCGCTGCGCCTTCGCGACGAAAATACGGAAATCGTGGATGCCGACAAATTTCTTTTCAATTATCCCTATTCCGATTGTTCCCCCGAACACCAGCGCTGGCTCGTGGATCAAAAAGCTGCAGCCAAAGCAAAACTCGGCCAAGGCTATTTCTCGCACATCCTCGACCAGGTCGGCATTGAAACTGCCATCGCGAACCGCGTGTCGATGCCGCCGTATCTCGATCCAGCCCGCTTCCGTTGGGTTTATTTCGTCGATAAGTTCCTTTTTCCGTTCGACACCCAACAACTCGAATCCCGCAATCCAGATCAAAAATTAAATCTGCCTCTCGAACGAAAACTACTCGCCCGAAATCTGGCGCAAGCCCACATCGCGACGCTTCCAGCCGACTTTCGCGGCTACCTGAAATTTGCGACGGGCATCATCGAAGCCAATAAGGCGGCGGGCGAAGTTGGACTCAAATTTGAAATCGCTTATTACCGCTCATTGCATTTCGACGATCCCGAAGAATCGCGCGCCGCGGCCATCTATGCAAAATATCGCGGCGGCGGCGTTCCCACCAGCGTCGAATATCGCGATTTTCAGGATTATGTCTTCCGGTATTTGCTGCGAGAGGCTGGGCGCCTGCGTCTTCCCGTTCAGATCCACACCGCAGTCGGCGGCGGCGATTTCTACATGGTCGAAGAGAGCAGCGTGATGGGCCTCGAAAATATTCTCCGCGATCCGCGCTACGAGAATGTCACTTTCGTCCTGCTGCACGGCGGATATCCGCACCAGGGCGAAGCCATCTGGCTCACCGCACGCAAGAATGTCTATCTGGATTCCTCGCTGATGGGAATTTTCGTCTATCCCGCGGAACTGCATCGAATCCTGAAGCAGTGGCTGGAGTTGTTTCCGGACAAGATCGTCTTCGGCTCAGACACATTCCCGCTAAGCGATGCCAACGGCGCCGAGGAAACCTACTGGCTGGCGACGAAATCCGCTAGATTAGCCCTGGCCGCAGCCCTAGCCGAAATGGTCTCCGAAAAAGAAATCACCGAACCGCAAGCAATCCAGATGTCCCACGCCTACTTGCACGACACCGCCGCCAAAATCTATAGCCCCGCGAAATAACTAAAAGCCCTTCAGCGCTTCTTCCGCACCGGCTTCTTCAGAAATCGCCGCGTCACGTCGAGCAACGCATCCACATCCGCATAACTGTTCGATTCGTGCACCGCGGTCCGAATCCCGCCAATCCCACTCACGTAACGCAGCGATGCAAATACGCGCGCCTTTTTCATTTCTTCCAGCAGCTTCTTCTCCTGCGCGGCGCCGCCAGGCAAACAAAATGTGAGCATCCCGGCATACGCATCTTCCGGCGGCTCCGGCCCGCCTAAAAATCCGATTCCCAATTCACGCAATCCGGCCACCAGCCGCGACCGCAGCTTCTTAATTCGCTTCCAACTTCGCTCCGGCCCCAATTTCTGAAAATCCTCGATCGCCGCATCAAGCCCCATCGCCCCAAGCCAGTTCGGATATCCGCAAGTTTCCAGCCGCCCCGCATCGGTGCGATCCGAAGGCAGATCAAAAGGCGTGCGCTCCGGCAATTCCATATAGCGATCCCACCCGACCACGGGCTCGGCCAGTGCCAGATAGCCCTGATACGCCGGCTGGAGCACGTCCAAAAGTCGCGGGCCGATACACGCAAATCCCAGGCCGAAAGGGCTGCGCAGCCATTTATGGCCGCCGGCGCAAAACGCATCCGCCGCCAATTCCTGAAAATCCACGGTCCGCGCGCCAGTTTCCTGAATTCCATCGGCAATCACGAACGCGCCAGATTTCGCCGCCACATCGCCGATCGCTCGCAGGTCCGATCGCCAGCCGCTGATTTCCTGCACCGAGCTGATCAGAATCGCCCGCGTCCGCGAATTCGCCCGCGCCGCAAACTGTTCCGCGAAAACTTTGCCAGCCTCTGTTTTCACCGGCACGATCTCCACGCCGGCGCGCTGGCAAGCTCCGCGCCAAGCTACGGTCGCGCCCATGAATTCGATATCGGCCATCAGGATATTGTCGCCGCGCGACATCGGCAGCGCCGTCGCAATTGTGCCCAAAGCTTCCGTGGTGTTGCCGACAAGCAAAATGTTCGAGGGATCCGCGTGAATGAACTTCGCAACCCGCTCGCGAGCCCGATCCAGGGCCTCGAACTGCCGTATGGTTTCCAGAGTTCCCGTGGAAGCAAACGTGCCGAGGTCCGACAGGGCAGTGTGGAGACGCTCGAGCGTGCGCCGCGTCGGGCGTCCCATCGACGCGTGATCCAAATAATGAAAGTGCGCCTTACGGTTCATGTTGGCCTTCAGCCTTTTTTGCGTTTTGCAGAGCGGATGCGCAGCCGCGAGCTTCGCCATCCGCGACTCGCCAGTGCCCAGCGGATTCTTGACGTCCTCCGTGCTTCTGTCAACCAAATTGACTCGGTATACCGGCAATATGCTCTTGACATAGCGCGTGTGTGCGTTATACGTTCGCTGCACCCCCGGGACGTTGCGGCGCAATGATTTGGCCGTTTCAGTGGGGGTGGGGATCCGAAGCGGCGCGCGAATTGCTTCGTTTTGACTTGGACTCCCACTGGCATTTTTGATTGAATCGCGGCGCATTCGTTGGCGTCAGATTCCCTGATCCGTACCGGGGACAAGGAGCGCGGCCTGACCCCTGCGCTCCTGGTACGGTTTCTTCTCCCCGGCGCTCTGCTAATTTTGATACGCTCCTTTCGGAACGAGGATCTAAATTGCCCACCATTGACATTCAATCGGTCCGCGCGCGGTTTCCGATCTTCAAGAAAAGAATTTATTTGAATTCCTGCTCGCAAGGCGCGCTGTGCGATTCGGTCGAATCGGCCATGCACGAGCACATCAACGCGTGGAACGAGTACGGCTCGCCATGGGATGCCTGGGTTGAGCAATATGAGGCGGCGCGCACGGCCATTGCCCGATTCATCGGCGCGGCGCCGGAAGAAGTTGCGATCGTCCCGAGCGCTTCAGTCGGAATCAGCGCCATCGCCAGCTCGCTCGATTTCGGCAAGCGCAAAAAAGTGGTGATGGGCGAATTCGAGTTCCCGACTATGGGCCAAATCTGGCTCGCGCAGCAGTCCCGCGGCGCCGAAATCCGATTCCTAGCCGCGCAGAACGGCCGCATCCCCGCCGAAGCCTATGCCGGCGTTGTCGATGCGCAGACGCTGATTGTTCCGCTCACGCATATGTGCTTTATGAACGGTTTCCGCTCCGATCCGGCCGCAGTCGCGAAAATTGCTCACGATAATGGCGCGCTCGCCATGCTCGATGATTATCAGGATTGCGGAACGCGGCCCGTCAACGTGAAGAAACTCGATTTGGATTTTTATGTTACGGGAGCGTTGAAGTATCTGCTTTCTCCATCAGGAATCGCATTCATGTACGTGCGGCCGGAGTTGATCGAAAAACTCACACCCACGATTACGGGCTGGTTCGGACAACAGAGCCCATTTGCGTTCGACGTGAAGCACTTCGATCCGGCCACTTCTGCGCGGCGCTTCGAAGCCGGCTCGCCTCCGGTGCCGAATGTTTACGCCATTCCCGCGGCGATAGGCTTGCTCGAAAGCGTCGGCCCCGAAAAAATAAGCGATCACGTTGCTGGCCTTGCGCAAGCGTTGCTTGAGGGCGCGCGGCAACTGAAGATCAAGACCAAGACTCCTTCCGACACGCGCGGGCCGCTGGTTGTGCTGCAGATGGAAGATTCAGACGCAATGGTGAAGAAGCTTGCGGCCAGCCAAATCGTGTGTTCGAATCGCATGGACGGCCTGCGCGCTTCGTTCCATATGTACAACACGCTGGATGATGTGCGCGCCGTTCTCGGCGTTCTCGAAAAAAATCTAGATTTAACTGTCCGCGATTGAAATCGCGGGTCGTCATCCTGGCATTTTTCCCCATGCGCTCTCGCATGCCTGGCACGCTATGAGCACCCCCATCGGGGAAGTATTCGCATTGCTCCGGGAAAAATTTAGAGGCGATCTGGTGCGTCCCGCCGATCCGGAGTATGCGGATGCGCGCAAAATTTGGAACGCGATGGTGAAACGCCGGCCGGGCTTAATCGCGCGATGCAACGATGTCGCGGACGTGCAGTTGGCGGTTCGCGCGGGTGCCGCGACTGGAGTGCTGACGGCGGTACGCTGCGGCGGACATAGCCTCGCGGGATTCAGCACCTGCGATGGCGGCCTGGTAATTGATTTGTCGCGCATGCGCGAGGCGACTGTGGACGCGCCGGCACGTCGCGCTCGATTTTCCGGCGGCTCGATGCTCGGCACGGTGGATACCGCCACGCAGAAGGCCGGGCTCGTCTTCCCTTCAGGCGTCGTCTCGCATACCGGAGCGGGCGGGCTGGTGCTCGGCGGCGGCACAGGCTGGCTGACGCGAAAATTTGGGCTATCGTGCGACAATGTCGAAGGCTTCACGTTGGTTACTGCCGACGGATCAATCGTGCGCGCTGGCTCGCGCGAGAATTCCGATTTATTCTGGGCGCTGCGCGGCGGCGGCGGAAATTTTGGCGTGGTAACGGAATTCGAAGTGCGCCTCCATCCGTTGACATCCGTATTGCTGGCGACATCCTATTGCATCGGCGACGACATTTTTCGCATTCTGGGGGACTGGCGTGAATATATGCCGGGTGCGCCGGATGCGCTGAAGTGGAACATATCGCTGCGGCTCGTTCCCTCGACGGATGCAATCCCCACCGAGATCCGCGGCGTTCCGGCAGCAAGCCTTTCGCTGGCGTGGTTCGGCGATGCCGAAGAAGGGAATCGCTGCTTCGAGCGCGTCTTCGCGATCGGCAGACATTTCGCGCGAACGAAAGAAACGATGTCGTTCCTCGCGCTGCAAACTATGGCCGATGCAGATTTTCCGCATGGACGCCGTTACTACACGAAGTCGGGCTACTTCATGGCGCTGGATAATCGCACCATCGAGATCATGGTGGATGCGTTGCCTTCGATTCCTTCCCCGAACACGCAGATCGAGCTCGCGTATCTAGGCGGCGCCGCCGGACGCGTCGCCGCATCAGAGACCGCATTCGGCGACCGGAGCGCGCCATTTATCATGAATCTTCTCGCGGATTGGGTGGACCCGCAGGGCGACGCAGCGAATGTCGCGTGGGTGCGCCGGGCTTTTGCGGCGCTGCGTCCGGCGATGAAGCCGGGCGTTTATGTGAATTTTATGAGCGATGACGAGCAGGAACGTGTCCCCGAGGCTTACCATGAGCGCTGGGAACGCATGGTGAAAGTGAAAAGCCACTACGATCCCAAGAATTTCTTCCGATTGAATCAGAATGTGCTGCCCGCGGGCCCCCCTCCGAAAGGATAGCTGGCCTCGTTTGCTCTTGCGTTTCGCGGTTTAGAGCAAGTCTAGATTGAGAAAGTGCAGACAGTCTCACTTTTTCATTTCGTGAGCGGCTTTGAGCAGATCGTCTGGCCGGCCTAGATCGCGCCATTCATATTCATCGGCCCGAAATGCATGGATTTTCTCGCCCTGAGCCGCGAGGCGCAGGTACGTGGCGATGATCGAGAACGCGCCTTCCTCGCTAATCATGTTGAGCAGCCTGGGCGAGATTACGTGAATGCCGGAGAACGCCAACGGTTGCAGCTTTTCCGAAGGCCGAACGATCTCGTCTGTTTGATCGAGCGCAGTTCGTCGGCCACACAGCTGAAGCTGCTCATCAAAGAGCAAGTAGCGGGATGTCTCGCGGTCTTGCACAGCCAGCGTCGCTAGAGACTGATCGTCAAGGTGTGCCCGAATCATCTGGCGGAGATCAATAGTGCTGATGACATCGACATTGTGCAGAATAAACGGCGTATCGATCGCCTCTGAATCTTCCAGAAAGAAATTAGCGGCTTTTTTCAGGCCGCCGCCGGTGTCGAGCAGGATTTCCTCGCGGGATATTTCGATGCGCATGCCGAAATTATTGTTCTCTTTCAGATAATCGACAACTTTGTCTGCAAAGTGGTGGACGTTGATTATCACTTCGCGAAACTCGAACGCGCGCAGACGCTCGAGCGTGATCTCGAGGAGCGTGCTCCCCGCGATTTCGACTAGAGCTTTCGGCCGGTCATCGGTGAGCGGCCGCAGTCGCGTGCCGAGTCCTGCGGCCAGGATCATTGCTTTCATTTCTTCATGCTCTCCAGCCCGAAATGCCGCAACTCGACGCGCGCTCCGTCCCGCCCGCTCAAGCGCTTCGCCAGTTGTTCGGCGAAATAGACTGAGCGATGCTGGCCGCCGGTGCAGCCAAACGCGACCGTCAAACTCGTGAATCCGCGCGACTGATACGTCTTGATACTGGCTTCCACGAGCGAGAGCACGCTGGCGAGATAATGATGCGCGCTTTCTTGCTGATTCAGATATTCGATCACCGGCGCATCTTTGCCTGTGAGGGCCTTGAATTGTTCTTCGCGGCCGGGGTTTGGGATGCTTCGAGCGTCAAAAACGAATCCACCGCCGTGGCCGGTTTCGTCTTTCGGAATGCCGTTCCGGTAGGAAAAGCTGCAAATCCTTACGACCAGATTTTCTTTCTTCGATGCCGTGGACCGAGAAGCCTCGACAGTTGACAAGCGCCGCAGTTTTTCTGAGGCCGCCATGCGGGTGAACGCGTCCATTAGCGTAGGCAACGCGAGCGGGAGCTCTACGTTCTGAAGCATCCAACGCACGTTTTCCAGCGCGTACGGCACGCTTTGCAGAAAGTGAGATTTGCGTTCATAAAATCCACGGAAGCCGTAAGCGCCCAACGCCTGCATGATGCGCAGGTAGACGTAGGGATAGTAATGATGCATGAACGCGGCGCGATCGAGCGTGGTGAAATCGGCGAGGCGCTCGAGATACAGATCGAGAAGTTGGGCGCGCAACGGCGGCGGAAGATCGGCCTTGGCGTCGAACAACAGCGAGGCGATATCGTATTGCAGCGCGCCTTTGCGTCCACCTTGATAGTCCACGAAAAAGGGCTGGCCGTCGCGCAGCATGATGTTGCGCGATTGAAAGTCGCGATAGAGAAAGTAGTCCAAGTCCGCGGTTAGCAAAAACTTGGTCAAACGGCTGAAATCGTTTTCGAGCAATTGCTCGTTGAATGGGATGCCCGCCAGCCGTAGAAAATAATATTTGAAATAGTTCAAATCCCAGGCGATGGATTGGCGATCGAAGACCGCGCGCGGATAGCAGACTTTGTAATTCAGATCGCGGCCAGCCTCGATCTGAAAGCGCGGAAGCACGGCTACGACTTTGCGATAGACTTCGGTGGCCTGCGCGGAAATGCTTTCGCCATTGCGATTCTTGGAGAGAAACTCGAAGAGCGTGGTGTCCCCGAGATCTTCCTCGAGATACGCGCCCCGGCTCAAATCTTCGGCGTATATTTCCGGCACCGGCAGACCCCGCGCGTGAAAGTGCCTCGAAAATTCCAGGAACGCAACGTTTTCCTCGCGGACGTCGTAGAGAACTCCAATTGCGCTAACTTTTCCACTTGCAAGCCGGATGAGCTTGCGTCCGGAAGCGCCAAGTTCGCCCTGAACGGGCTGGACTCGCTCCACCGGCAAATGGAAATGCTTCTCGAAAAGCGTCGTTAAAACGTCCATTAGGGTCCCGTGCGCCAGAATTTGATGCAAAAACAAGTCTAGTCGGTCAGGGCCTTAGGTGGCGAATCGTGGACGAGAGAGCGGTCGAAAAAGACACTCGCCCTCCGGTTTGCCAGTTTTTTGAAAATTGATCGGTAGCCGAGACGGCGAGTCGTTTGACTCCAAAGTTGGTGCGGCCTAAGATGCTTCGCGTTTGCGATCCACTTGATTTTTGATCGCCGAATTATTTCCGGAGATTTCATGACTGCGAATCGGCAAGTACTCTTGAAGAGCCGCCCGGTGGGCGAGCCCACGGTGGACAATTTCGAAATTGTGAAAAGAGACGTCGCGGCGCCTGGGGATGGCGAAGTGACGGTTCGGACGATGTTTCTTTCGCTCGATCCGTATATGCGCGGGCGCATGAATGAGACGAGATCATACGCGGCTTCGGTGGCCGTTGGCGGCGTGATGGTTGGCGGGACGGTGGGCGAAGTCGTCGAATCACGCGCGCCGGGATTTGCGAAGGGCGATTTTGTCTCCGGATTTGCCGGATGGCAGGAATATGCAAATTTGCCGGCGAAAACATTGAGGAAATTGGATCCGAATGCCGCGCCACTTTCTTCCGCGCTCGGAGTGCTGGGAATGCCAGGCTTGACGGCATACGCGGGGCTGCTCGATATAGCGCAGATAAAAGCCGGGGAGACGGTGGTGGTGTCGGCAGCCTCCGGCGCAGTGGGATCGGTGGTGGGGCAGATAGCCAAGATCAAGGGTTGCCGCGCGGTAGGAATTGCCGGGGGACGAGTCAAGTGCGAGCACGTGGTAAATGAGCTTGGGTTTGACGCCTGGGTGGACCATCGCGACCCGGAATTATTCAAGAGCTTGAAAACTGCGTGTCCGAAAGGCATTGATGTCGACTTTGAAAATGTAGGCGGCGCAGTGCTGCAGGCCATTTGGCCGTTGATGAATGATTTCGGGCGTGTCGCATTATGCGGTCTGATCGCGCATTATAACGATACTTCGCTAGCGCCAGGTCCAAGCTGGATGTATTTGCTGGCTCGGCGCTTGATGGTCCGCGGCTTCATCGTGTCTGATCATATGTCGCGCATGGGAGATTTTCAGCGGGACATGGCGGGATGGCTGCGCGAGGGAAAAATTAAGTATCGCGAGCATGTGGTGGAAGGGATCGAGAATGCTCCGGAAGCTTTCCTGGGGCTGCTCAAGGGGAAAAATTTCGGAAAGCTGATCGTGAAAATGGGAAATTAAAAGCCGCGGCGAAATCCTCCGCCGTTGGGCCGCCGTTGGTGCGAATTATTCGGGCCGTGACTGAAGCTTTCGCTTGTGGGATCAGTCGCGAGCTGCCCCCACAAACCCTCTTCGTTAAGCCTCAGGATAAACCGGCGACACTTAGGATTGCGCGAAAATCGGAGCTAGATCGCTGCGCTTCGCTATCGACTCGATTTTTGCTTCTTTTTGGATATCGTCCACCAGTTGGCGTGCCTGTTTGAAATGGCTTGTAGCGTCTGCAGATTTGCCGGAGAGCTGCAGAGTGCGTCCAAGCAAAAATTGGCTCTGCGCGAGAAGGACTTTCAGCCCCAGCTTGTCGCTGCGGCTTATGGCGCTTTGCAATTCCTGCTGAGCGTGCGCGTAGTCCTTCATGTTCATCAGGGCTTCGGCGCGATAGAGCGAACATTCGACGGCCAGATATTTCAATCCGATCGAATTCGCATCGTCCGACAACTTTTGCAGCGAAGCTGCGGCGGCGGGATAGCGGCCGTCTTTCACGGCGAGCTTGGCGATATTAATTTTCGCTAGCAGAGTGAGACGCGTATCCGTGGTGTGCTGCGCGGATTGCAATGACTGATCGTAAAGCCCGGCGGCAGCTTTGAAGTCGCCGCGATAAAAAAGATTATCGCCAAGAAATCCCTGCGCGGCGGCGACGCGAGCGTCGTTTTTCAGTTCGCGCGCCACGCTAAGAGATTCGTCGAGCGCTTTCTGCGCGTCGTCGAACCGGCCAACCTGCGCGAGCGCATTCCCATAGTCGGCGAGAACCTCGGGAAACCAGAGGCTGTGATCCTGAATATCGCGAAACGTCTTAACAGCCTCCTCTTCGGAACTGAGCGCCGGGCCGAGGCGGCCCTGATAGCCGTAGAGAACGCCCAGACTGGCGGATTCGAAAGCGGCGCCGCGCTTATCCGACGACTTGCGGCGTAGATCGAGCGCGCTGAGGTATTGCTGAATGGCTTGATCGTACTGGCCAAGACCGGTGAAAGTGTCGCCGAGATTGTGCTGCGTGTCCGCGATGTCCGAGGGGAACTTCAATTTTTCGCGAATCTGCAATGCCTGCGAGAAGAAAATGCGGGCGTTCTCGTAATCACCCTTCGATAGATAGGTATTGCCAATATTGTTGAGGGCCAGGCCCTGCTGATTCTCGTCGCCGACGTCCACTTGCACTTGCAGCGCTTCCTTGAAAAGCTTCAGCGCCTCTTCATATTGGCCGCGATCGCTATAGAATTGTCCGAGGTCGTTAAGCACGTCTCCAGTGCCGGACTTGTCGCCGATTTCTTTTCGCACAGCCAGCGCGTCATTGTAATTCTTCAACGCAAGATCGGGCTTTCCAAGAGCAAGTTCCGTAGAGCCGATCATTTCGAGGCTATCGGCGATACCTCGCTTCATGCCGAGCTTACGCTTGATCTCGAGAGAGTCCTGAACGCTGCGCAGAGCATTGTCGAGTTTACCGAGAACGGAATAAGCCACGCCCATGGCCTGAAGAATGTCGGCCTTGTCCTCTTCGTTACCAAGTTCGTTGGCGAGTGTTTGCGCGTGAGTCAGATCGTCAAGCCCCGCCTGCGCGTTGCCGCTTTCGATTTCGGCGCGGCCTTTAGCGAGTATGCCGTTCACGCGCTTGGGATCGAGCTCGACAACCTTCGTAAATTGAGCGAGAGCTTTGTCGTACGCGCCCACTTTTTCATACATTCCGCCGAGCTCGAGCAGCACGTCCGTATTGTTGGGCGAAACTTTAGCCAGATTTTCGTAGGCCTCGATAGCTTTCGGATAGTCCTTCAAAATGCGGTCGTGGCCCGCCTGAATCAGGAATTTTTCCGGCGGTGGAAGAGCATCGCTCAGAGCAACTGCTTTTCGTGAGGCGTCCTCAGCGTCATTATCCTGGCCGAGTTTCGAATAGGTTTGCGCCAATTGCGAAAAAGCCAGCGCGAAATTCGGATCTTCTTGCGCCGCGGCGTCAAATTGCTTCACCGCGTCGAGCAGCTTGCCCTGCCGTTGCAGCTGCAGGCCCTGGTTGTAATCGCGCAGCGCTGGAACGGAGTTCGTAGAAGGCTTGAAGGATTGCGCCTGGAGTTCCTTCACGCTGCTGCTGGAAAGTGAAAGATTTTTGCGAATGTCGCCGGCAAGTCGATCGAGCGTCGCCTGAATATCTTTTTCAGCCCCGGATTCGGTGACCTTAGCGGAATGGCCGCTCTTGATATTTTGCACGGTTGCATCGATGCGAATCTGATCGCCGAGGCGCGCGTATTGTCCCCACACCACATTGTCCGATTTGCTGAGATCGGCAACATTCTGAATCGTAGGCGGATCGAGAGCAGTATCAGGCGAAATTTTCAAATCGTGAAGCATCTGGCTGACGCGCTCGGACGAAACCATGCGCAGGCTGGCGGATTCACCAACGTCGGTGCTGAGAACTTCGGCGACCGTCGAGCCCAGCCAGTCGAGCGATTGATCGCCCGATGCATTGTGAAAAGGAATGATGGCAAGCGAAACCGCCGGTGCCGCATTCGGCGCGGGCTTCGAACTCGAGCGCGTGAAGATGAATATTCCGGCGGCCAGAAGCACGAGGCCCGCGACTACGGCGCTGATCGTTTTCCACGAAAGCGCGATGCCCGGCGGGCGCTGGAACGCAATAGTTTGCGCGGGTTTAGCGCCGCCGCGCCAGGCGTCGAAATCCTGCAAAATTTCGCGCGCCGACTGATAGCGAAGTTTCGGATCGATTTCCAGGCACTTCGTGGCAATGTCACTCAGAATCCGCGGAATTTCGGGATTCACTTCGATCGGCGGCTTGGCCTTCTCGCGCGTCCGCTTGAACATTGTGGCCTGCACGGAATCGGCTTTATAAGGCGTGGCGCCCACCAGAAGCTCGTACAGAATCACGCCGTAAGTGAAGAGATCCGAGCGCACATCAACTTTTTCGCCCATCACTTGCTCGGGCGACATATAGTCGGGCGTCCCAACGAGCATGCCGGTCTGCGTCATGGTCATCGCGCCGGGCTCGATCGAGCGCGCAATGCCGAAATCCATCACCGCGGCTTTGCCCGACTTGTCGATCATGATGTTCTGCGGCTTCAGATCGCGATGCACCACGCCTTCGGCATGCGCCGCTTCCAGCGCGTTCGCCACTTGATCCATGATGCGAACTGTTTCCTCGTACGAAAGCTTGCCCTCTCCAATCATCAGGGACTTCAGATCCTGTCCCTCGATGAACTCCATGGTGATGAACTTGATGCCCTCCGCTTCGCCAAGATCAAAAATGCGGATTACGTTTTTGTGCGTAATCTGGCGCGCGAGAATTAATTCCTGCTTGAAGCGATGCAGCGTTTCGGGCTGCGCGGCGAATTCCGGCCGAATCACCTTCAGCGCTACGAGCCGCTCGAGCTCACGATCTTTCGCCTTGTAAACGGCGCCCATGCCGCCCTGTCCAAGAAGATTGATGATTTCGTAGCGCGTGCCGAGAATCGTGCCTGCAGTAATCTGCGCCCCACTGCCGGCCGCGGCGGACGGATTCGCAATGGACCATCCCGAGGGAACGCCGGTGGCGGGTGTCGTCACGCCTCCGGTTGAGCCCGTTCGCGACATGGGCGCAGTGAGCCCCATGGTCGCGTCGGACATCGGATCTTCAGCGGGTCCACCCGGCGTCGCGCCGGTTGGCGGTGTCTTCGGCGGCGCCACACCCATCGTCGCGTCGTCGTATCCGAACGAGGTGTTGCATTTCAGGCAGTGAGACGCAGTCGCAGGATTCGCGGAATGACATTGCGGACATTCCACTGTGTTCGGCGTCATACTGCGAAAGAGCCTTCCAGCCGGGCGGAAATCGCAAGAGAGGAGCGCCGCTGCCGGCTAAATTCGGGGAACGCAATATATTACACCACCGCTGGGACGCCACACACGTGATACGCGCATGCCCGTGTCGTTGCGGGCTACGTTGCCGTTGCTTCCAGGTCCAAGCCATGCAATAACTGCGGGCCAACATGACCTTCACAGCGCTCGATTGGGTGGCCATTCTCGCGTATTTCGCGATCACGCTGATGCTCGGCTTGTTTTTTCGTCGCCGCGCGGGCACCAGCACGGAAGATTATTTTGTCTCGGGCCGCAAAGTATCATGGTGGCTGGCGGGAACCTCGATGGTCGCGACCACATTCGCAGCGGACACGCCGCTCGTGGTCGCAGGCCTCGTTTATTCGCAGGGGATCGCCGGGAATTGGATTTGGTGGGCGTTTCTGCTTTCCGGAATGATGACCGTATTTTTCTTCGCGCGATTGTGGCGCCGCTCCGGCTTGATGACGGATGTGCAGTTCGCCGAAATCCGTTACGCTGGAAAGCCGGCCGCGTTTTTGCGTGGATTTCGCGCCATCTATCTCGGGCTGCTGATGAATTGCGTGATTTTGGGCTGGGTCACGCGCGCGATGACCAGCATCGTCTCGACCACCCTCGGGCCAACGATGGCAAAGTGGACTTGGCTTGGTGGGTTCGCAAATTTTCTGAGCCGCATCTTCGGCGCATCTTTTGCCGGGACAGATGGTCAGGCGCTGGTCGTCTGCATTTTCTTCCTAATCCCATTCACTGGCCTTTACGTTTCGCTCGGAGGCTTGTGGGGCGTTCTTTGGACTGACCTTTTTCAATTTGTGTTGAAGATGGGGATCGTAATCGGCGTGGCATTCTATGCAGTCCGCGCCGCCGGCGGATTGGGCTCAATGACCGCCAAGCTCGAAGCCATGCGCGCGGTGAATGGCGCGCCCGATCCGCTGGCATTTTTTCCGGATTTTTCCCGCGGATTCGCGACCGGGGCGATGTGGACCTTGCCGGCGATCACGTTCCTCGTTTACCTCGGCATTCAGTGGTGGGCATTTTGGTATCCGGGAGCCGAGCCCGGCGGCGGGGGATATATTGCCCAGCGCATTTTCAGCGCGCGAAGCGAACGCGAAGGACTCTTCTCGGTGCTGTGGTTCAACATCGCGCATTACGCGCTGCGCCCGTGGCCATGGATTCTGACCGCGCTGGCGGCGATCGTGCTTTACCCCGGCCTCGCGCGTCCGGAATCGAGTTACATGATGATCGTCAACGATCACGTGCCGCACGCGTTGCGTGGCGTGATTTTGGCCGGATTTTTGGCGGCGTTCATGTCTACCATCGCCACGCAATTGAATTGGGGCAGCTCGTATTTGGTGGTGGATTTCTACCGTCGCTTTTTGCGGCGGAATGAGACCGAAAAGCATTACGTCCACGCATCTCAGATAGTGACTCTGCTGCTGGTAGTCGCCGCCGGCTATGTTTCGGCTCAACTCTCCTCGATTCGCACCGGCTGGCAGGTGGTGCTGGAATTGAGCGCCGGAAGCTGCAGCGTTTATTTGCTGCGGTGGTATTGGTGGCGCATCAATGCCTGGAGCGAAATCTCGGCGATGGCCACTTCGCTGTGCGTCGCGGTGTTGTTGCGCTGGGATGCATTCTGGACAGCGGTCCTGCATCGGCCGCATTTATTCGAGGGATCGAGCACGGTAGTGTTCGCGAAAAGCGGATTGACGACGACTCTCGTCACGACAATAGTATGGATCGCGGTAACTTTTCTAACGCGGCCTGAGCCGGAAGCTACGCTCGAGTCGTTCTATCGCAAGGCGCGCCCAGACGCGACGGGTTGGCAGCGAATCGCCGCGCAAGCGCACGACGTCCCGCAGACTCGCGACTTAGGAGCAAACACCCGGCGCTGGGTGATCGGCTGCGTAATGGTTTATTGCGCGCTATTCGGAGTGGGAAAATTGCTGCTGGGCCACCCAGCGCTAGGAAGTGTGTTAGCCGTCATCTCGATAGCCTGCGCGTTCGAACTATGGCGCGAGTTGCGCTGATTTCGTACCGCCGGAGTCCCTGCCGGCTCTTTTCCGCGCTACCATCTCGAATCTCGCTTCAAAGATATTTTGCGGAACTCCGCCGTTCCGCAGCCACCGCTTCAAGTAACTCCTCACTAGAAGGCATCATCGCAGCCGGCACTTCAAGCTTGGGCTTGATCCGCATAGCAATCTGTTCAGCCATCCGATAGCGCACATCCGGCGGCAAAGCATCGCGCCGATTCAAGAACGATTCAATCAGCGAAAATTCCTCGGCCGTAAGTCGAGCGGCCCCATAAGTGACCGCCGAAGTACTCGCCGGCGCCTGCCAAAGTGGACGAAAATCTCGAAGCTCCTGCTCGCGCACCACGATAGTTCCGGCAACAAAATCCCCCAGCCGTTTATTCTGGCGGCTGATCAACGCGCTCACAATTCCCACGCCATACAAGAAAACCGGCATTTGATCTACAAGCCGCAGCAAATTGCGAGCCACAGCCTCCGACGGCGTGATCGGCCTGCCTGTATCCTTAATCACGCGAACGCCAATGATCCGCTTGCCGGGAGTCTGCCCGTTCCAAACGGACTCGAAAATGGCGAAATAGCCGATGAAGATTACAAAAAGCAGCACGCCCAGCAGCGCAAATGCCCAAGTCGCGCCAGAAGCAAACGGCAATAACGCGCGAAATATAACCGAACCGCCGATGACGAAAATCAGCGTCGCCGCGATTTGAATGAGCGTATCCAGCGCCAGCGCCAGAAAACGGCTGCCCACTCCGGCAATGTTGAACTCCAGATCCGTTTGCTCCGGAGTTTCGATGGTAAGCTTGTCGGCGTAGGGCTCCGAATAAGGCGCCGATGATGGCGGAATCGAAGACATGATCTCTACTCGCTGGCTCGAGAAGCGAAAGCCATATTGGTCGCGGCTGGAAACGCTGGTGAATCAATCGCAGGCGCGCGGTATTTCCGCGCTGAGCCACCGCGAGCTGCAGGAACTCGGACTATTATATCGTCAGACGGCGTCGGATCTGGCCTCCGTGCGCGAGGACGTCACCACCGCGCAACTCGCCGCATATCTGAATCAACTCCTCGGCCGCGCTCATAATCTCATCTACATGGGCCACAAAGCAAAAATGAGCGGCCTGGTGCGATTCTACTCGGAGACCTATCCGCGCATCTTCCGCGAGACGCTTCCAGAAACCACGCTGGCATTTTTAATTTTCACTGTGGCGGCGATCGCGGCCTGCGCCGTCACGCTGCGCGATCCCGCCTTCGCACACCGAGTGCTTGGCGCAAAAATGATGGAGACCATCGAGCGCCGCGAAATGTGGACACATTCGATTGTGGCCATCAAGCCGCTCGCGGCCTCTGCGATCATGACCAACAATCTCGTGGTTTCGTTCGCGGCGTTCGCCTACGGCGTCACCGCGGGCATCGGCACAGTCTGGATGATGATTTTGAACGGAATGATGATCGGTGTGATTGGGGCGGCCACCTGGCATGCGGGAATGGCGGAGCAGTTGTGGAGTTTTGTTGCGCCCCACGGCGTTCTCGAATTACCCGCGATCTTCATCGCCGGAGGCGCTGGATTGGAAATTGCCCGTGGAATGCTTTTTCCCGGGCTGCTGCCGCGCCGCGAATCGATCGCTCAGGCCGGAGGGCGCGCGTCGAAGCTTGTGCTCGGTACGATTCCGATGCTCTTTGTCGCCGGAATCATCGAAGGATTCCTCTCGCCGTCGGATATGCCGCCGTGGACAAAATTTGTCTTCGCCGGCGTGATGTTTACGGCCCTGGTGGTTTACCTCAACACATCTCGCAAGCCTCGGCCGGCGGCCGCCGTACAATCCTAGAGAAGATTGCGCTCTTTGATGTCGAGGTATTGATTCACGATCGAGCTGGCCAACATCTCCGGCATAACTTCAAGCGTAAGAACCCCGCGTTGGCGAAGGCTGCGCAGCAACAAGTCGCGGCGCTGAACAATTTCAAGCGCCGCAGCATGGCGATACATTTCATCTTCCGATTTCGGGGTAGCGGCCGCCAGCGCGTTGAGGTCCGGCTGCGCCATCGCGGCGAATAGCACCAGATGGCGCGAAGTCAGGTGCATCGCGTACTCGATGACGTCAGGAATCGTGGCAGTCTCGGCGAAATCAGTGAGCCACACGACCAGACTGCGGCGCCTCTGCGTAGTCATAAGCGTATGCGCGGCGCGCCCATGATCGGCTTCCAATACCTCGCTCTTCACGCGCGCCAATGATTCCAGGATGGCGCGAACCTGGCGCACGCCGCGCGCGGCATTCACGTTCTGCTGAATGCGGCGTCCGTAAGCCAGCAGCCCAACGCGATCGCCGCAGTGCAGCGCGACCTGAGCCAGCGAAAGCGCCCCAGTGACGGCGTAATCGAGTTTCGAAAGCCGCAGCTCGCGACCCGGCTCCTGCACTTTCGCCCGCAAGAGCCGTCCCGCATCGAGAACGAGCCACACAGCCTGACTGCGTTCGATCTGGAAAATGCGAGTAACAAGATGATTGCGCCGCGCGGTCGCAGTCCACGAGATGTCGCGAATCTCATCTCCCTCGCGATAGTCGCGCATACTGTCGAACTCGCGGCCCAGCCCGCGCTGATGCCGCCGCCGCTTCTCGAGTTCCACTTGCCGGCTGCGAATTAAGTAAAGCGTGTGCTTCTTCGCTTCTTCGATATTCGGCAACACGCAGACAACTTGCGAAGTTTCGGCCACGGCCCAGCGCTCGGCCAGATGCATCGGACTTTGATAGCGCAAAAACGTGCGGCCCAAGCGCACATCGCCTCGTTCGCCAGGAAGAATAGGGTATTCCGCGGAGGCGGTGCGATTTGCGTAGACGAAGAGTTCAAGCGAGGGCGGCTCGAGGCGCAATTGTGGCGGCGCTTCGTCTACGATAACCGCGCGAATCGCAAGCTTTCCAGCGTTCCTCAGCTCGATTGCGACCGAGGCTGGAACTGCGAGCGCCGGACGCAATCGCCAGATCCGTCGCACTTCAAGGTCCCGTGCGCGCGGCAGTCGCTGCAGATCCCAAAACCACGCAGCCAGCAGCAGAGCGTCCCACAGGAACATCGCCACAATCAAGCGCGGCATCCACCAAGCCGGAACCAACCATGCAAGGCCAAGCAGCAGCGCGACGAAAAAGCGCGAGCCAAATCCAAACGGAATCCTGCCGTTCGCGCGCGCCGTCGCGATGGCCGGCGGCGGCACAAATGGAGTTTCGACCATTACTTCGGCACCTGCACGGCCGCCAGCACTTCAGCGATAGCACGATCGGCGGTCAACCCTTCGAGATCGGCCTCCGGCTTAAGCAGAATGCGGTGACGAAGAACCGCAGGAGCGGCGGACTTCACGTC
>Ga0209772_10000056_pt1 | contig 24683 bp, 23 predicted proteins | sample BogFormECP03_OM1_FD_188235 | JGI IMG/M metagenome (GOLD analysis project Ga0209772, IMG submission 188235) | Bog forest soil microbial communities from Calvert Island, British Columbia, Canada - ECP03_OM1 (SPAdes) (version 2) | ecosystem: Environmental > Aquatic > Freshwater > Wetlands > Bog ... | reverse complement strand
TGGGCTAGCCGAGCTTCTGCGACCGGAAATCCTACAGGCGATTTCACGCAAGGCTACCGGCGAGAAATTTCTGGTGACTCCGGGACGACACTGATGGACCTGTCGAACTAGGGCCTCTCCCCCGAGATAGGGCTTTTCACAGTTCGGCGTTGTCGAAGCCAAATGTACATCCAGGCCTTAGAGGGCACCGATGTGATGGCCGAGATTCATTTCGAATTCACCGGCGGCGCCGATCCCCCGCTCGCGCAGCTTCGGCATGCGCTCGGTAGCTCCCGGCAATCCGAACATCTTGAAGAAGGTATCTTGCGTTGCTTGAAGCTGGGCTTTGTCAGGCAGCCCGAATTGATTGATGGTCGCTTTGCAGGTGCTTAGCGCATACTTGTCGAACGACAGAATGCGCCGAATGTAGTTTGCGACGAAGGAGTCGAATTCTGCCTCCGGGATGGCGCGGTTTATCCAGCCGTAGCGCTCAGCCATGTCGGCGTCGTAGTCGTCCGCGCCAAGGACGATCTCAAGTGCTCGGGACCGCCCCACGAGCGGCGGGAGCCGCTGAAGAGCACCGCCGCCCGGAATGAGACCAGTCCCCACCTCTGGCTGGCCGAAGATCGCGCGTTCACGACTAGCAAATCGTATGTCGCACGAGAGGGTGAATTCACTTCCGCCTCCGCGCACTCTGCCACGTATGAGGGCGATGCTCACGACGCTGCTCTGGACGAGTCGTGTCGCAGCATCGATCCAAGGAGGTATGCCGAAGCGGCTACGCGGCTCTGCCATGCTGTAGTGAGCGATGAAAAAATCCGGGTTGGCGCTTTCGAAACTCACGACCTTCAAGTCATGATCAGACTCGATCTCCCCCACAAGATCGTAGAACTCATCGTACATCCGATCGTCGATGGCATTAATTGGCGGGTTGTTCAATATGACCCGCCAATATCCGGGCTTGGTCTTATCAATGGTCAGTCGTTTGCGCTCATCACTCATGGGGCCTCCGGTTTCGGGCTCTTTAATCTCATTTGATCGGCGCTCTTAGGGAACAACAACAAGCTTTCCTCGCGTGTGCGCGCTCGCGAGTGCCTCGTAGGCAGATGAAAGACCGTCGAGGCTGTAGAGTTGGCTCACCACGGCGCGTATCGGGGCGCCATCAACAACGGTTGCGATATCCGCCAGCTGCGCCCCGTCGGGTCGCGTCAGCGGACCGTGAAATTCCCCGCCGCGCTCACGCGCGCGCTCAACGAACGGCTGGATGCCCGCCGCCGCCTTTTCCGCGATGGGAGGTGGAAATCCGATTTCGCGATAGGCTTGCGCGTCGGCGACGCGCACGAGGCCGACATAGCGTCCGCCTTTGGCCAGCGCGTCAATTCCGCGCTCGACGAGGACTCCACACGCCCCGTCCAAAACCACGTCGAACGGCCCGGCGTCTTCGAAACGCTCTCGCGTGTAGTCGATGGTTCGGTCGGCCCCGAGCTGGGCCATGAATTCCTGGCTGCCCGGACCAGCGGTCGCGACGACATAGGCGCCCATTTGCTTCGCGAGTTGGATCGCGAAGACACCGACGCCGCCGGCCCCGGCCTGGATCAATACCCGCTCGCCTGTTTTTAACCTCGCTCGGTCTTTGAACGCTTGCCAAGTCGTCAGCGCGACGGTGGGAAGGCTGGCGGCCTCCTCGAAGGAAGCAGATCGCGGCTTCTTAGCCAGGAGCGCGATGGAGACCGCGGCGCGTTCGGCGTAGGCCCCCGGCCTCGGATTCGCCAGCCGGGCATAAACCGCGTCGCCCGCTTTGAATGCCGATGTGACAGGAGCCGACTCGACCACTCCCGAGATGTCGTAGCCCATAACCTGAGGAAACGTGAACGGAAACGCCGCATGGAACAACCCTTGTCGCATAGCAATTTCGACGGGATTAACTCCCGCCCCCCGAATGGCGACCAGCGCTTCACTAGTGCCCACGATAGGATCGGCAACCTCGCCGGACGTTACGACGGAATTGTCCCCATAGCCGTTGATGTAGGCAGCGCGCATAACACTCTTCTCAAAGCGATCCGACCAATCAGTCTCAATATTGAACTTTTACATCAACTCGCGCGTGCTGACAAGCCCACCGCTCTTCTTCGCTAACGCTTTCGGCCGGGTCTGCGGCTTGGCTTGTCCTTGGCAGGAGCGCGAAGCCTAATATCGATACGACGAATTTCGCGACCTCGCGAGGAACGCACCTTGATCTCCTCAAGCTCGGTACCGTCGACAGTGTCGAACATCCCGTAGGGTGCGGGCAGAGGCCGAAACAGCCACCGATCCCCCCACTGGCGCAGCGCAATGATCATGGGAAGGAGGTCTTCACCCATCTCGGTCAACACATACTCATGTCGACGCGCCTCCTCGGCGATCGGCCGGCGCTTGAATATGCCGCGTGCGACAAGCTTCTTCAGGCGAGCCGTTAGCAGATTCCTAGAGATATCGAGCTTTTTCTGAAAATCATCAAATCTTGTCGTACCGCCAAACGCTTCACGCAGTATCAACAAGCTGCCCCAGTCGCCGATGACATCAACTGAGCGGGCCATGGGGCATTTCGAAGAGGCCCAACTCTTTCGCTGCATCTAAATCTCCTTCATCGCCAAGTAGCCAAATGATTGCAAGTCGCTACCCAGGTTTCATTGGAAAAAGACCTTTCCGCTTCGCTCTTGCGCCGTTCCTCAACCAAAAGATCTTGAGAGATTCCAGAAGGTCGGTTCAGAGCAAGCCCGGGTCAGGCGGAGCCCAGTGAATTTGTCCACAATTACAGTATCTTATACCTGAAGAAACTCAAACCTCCGCTCCAACCTCGAGAGGGCCCACAGCTGTCGATTGCAGGGATTTAGGAGGAGTTGGCTGCGATATCTTTGAGGTTAAGTGCTCATTCGGTCGGCGGCAAAGGCCGAGCAGCGGCGAATGATACGTTTCGGGCTTGTGATCCTGCTGTTGTTGCAGGCATTTTGCCAACAAGCAGTTGCCAAAGTCCGCCTGCGTTGAGGCGACCGGCCAGCGCTCGATCGGCAGCGCTAGCGTTGTCGCTGCATATCCATGAGCTGATCCGTCGGCATCATGTTGTGGTTGAGATTCGCCATGATGATCATCGTTCCAAAAATGACCAGTCCTACCACAAAGATACCAAATGCCAGCGCCAGGACATTGTTGGTCGAATCACGTGCGGTGCTGATGTGCAGAAAGAATACCAAGTGCACGCCCATCTGAGCGATTGCGAGGACCGCAAGCAGCACCGGAATGCTTGGGCCCCATACGAAATGTGAGGACGAGGCGGCAAAGGAGGCGGCGGTGAGTATGACTGCGAACACGAGACCAATGGCGTAGCTCTTGAATCGATCGCTGCTGCTTCGGTGAGAGCCAGGTGCCCGATCAGTTTCAGCGACCTCTACGTGCGCATTCATGCGTGTGCTCCCAAGTAAACGACCGTAAATACGCCAATCCAAACGATATCGAGTGCATGCCAGAAAAGACTGAAGCACAGCATTCGCCGCACCACCATCGGCCGAAAGCCCAGGGTGCTGATTTGCGCCAGCATCAGGAGCAGCCAGAGGATGCCGACAGTGACGTGTGCGCCGTGCGTGCCGACCAAGGTAAAGAAAGACGAGAGGAAGGCGCTTCGAGCGGGTCCCGCGCCCTGATGGACCATACCGATGAATTCGGAGATCTCCAGCCGTAAAAAGAGCACACCCAGTGCGGCTGTCACCAGCGCCCAGACGTACACGAGCCCCGCCTGGCGCCGCTCCATCGCGATCATCATCATTCCGCAGGTGAAGCTCGAGGCCAGCAGACAACTGGTTTCAATGAGCACATGACGTTTGTCGAACAGCTCCACCGGCGAGGGTCCACCGTTGGTCTCGCCGCAAAGCACCGCGTAAGCGGCGAACAGCGCCGAGAAAATGATGATATCGCTGAGCAAGAACAGCCAAAACCCGAATCCGGCAACCACCCGCGCCGACGCCGGACCCAGCTCCGAGAGTGGCACGCCCATAGGGCTCTCATCCGAGGCGACATCGATCACGGCGCTCATGCGCGGATCACGTGCGCCCGGTGCGCCCGTTCGTGTTCGGCAATCATCGTGACCGGCACGTAATCCTCAAGCTCGGTTCGAAACGTGTGTCGCAGGCACACGGCAATCGCGCCGAGTAGTCCAACGACTGCCAGCCACCAGATGTGCCAAATCAAGGAGAACCCCAGAATCACCATGAAGAAGGCGACAAAAAAGCCGAGTGGAGTGTTCTTGGGGACCGCGAGCGGCACCAGCCCGGGTTCGCTGCCCGGCACGACGGTGCGGCTTTTCGCCTTCCAGAAAGCATCTGGGCCCGCGACGTTCGGCAACAAAGCGAAGTTCCAGGCCGGGGGCGGCGAGGAGATCGACCATTCAAGTGTGCGGCCGTTCCACGGGTCTCCGGTGAGGTCGCGCCGCCGCTCGCGCGTGCGAATGCTCACGACCAGTTGCACGATGGTGAGGAGGATTCCAATTAAGATGATCACGGCACCGCCGAGTGCCAATTGCATCAGTGGCTGCCAGGTGGGGTCCGCATAGTGCTGCATTCGGCGGGTGGCGCCCATCAAACCCAGCACGTAGAGCGGCATGAAGGCGAGGTAGAAGCCGATGAACCAGCACCAGAATACCGCCTTGCCGAGGCCCTCATGAAGCCTGAAGCCAAAGGCTTTGGGGAACCAGTAGGTGTAGCCGGCCATCGCGCCGAAGATCACACCGCCGATGATGACGTTGTGGAAATGGGCGATAAGGAAAAGGCTATTGTGGAGCACGAAGTCTGCGGGCGGAATCGCCATCAATACGCCAGTCATTCCACCGATCACAAACGTCACGATAAAGCCGATGGCCCAATGCAAGGGAGCTGTAAATCGGACGCTGCCGCCATATAAAGTAAAGAGCCAATTAAATATTTTGACGCCGGTCGGTACTGCGATAATCATCGTGGCGATGCCAAAGAAGGCGTTCACATTGGCGCCCGCACCCATGGTGAAGAAATGATGCAGCCACACCATGAAGGATAAGACACAGATCGCCATTGTGGCGATGACCATGGAGCGATAACCGAACAGGGGCTTACCGGAGAAGGTGGCGATGACCTCCGAGAACACCCCGAAGGCGGGCAGGATCAGAATATAGACTTCCGGATGACCCCAGCTCCAGATCAGGTTGATGTACATCATCGGATTTCCACCGCCATCGTTGGTGAAGAAGTGAAATCCGACATATCGATCCAACAAGAGCATCGCGAAGGTGGCCGTGAGGATCGGAAAGGCGGCGACGATCAGTAGATTGGAGGCCAGCGCCGTCCAACAAAACACCGGCATACGCCCGTAACCCATGCCGGGCGCGCGTAGTTTGAGAATGGTGGTGGTCAGATTAATCCCAGACAATAAGGTGCCGAGCCCGGATATCTGCAGGCTCCACAGGTAATAGTCGACCCCGACGCCCGGCGAATAGGCGAGCTCAGAGAGCGGGGGATAGGCGAGCCATCCGGTCTTCGCGAATTCACCGATGCCTAAGGAGACATTCACGAGTAGTACACCGGCCGCAGTGAGCCAGAAGCTCACCGAATTCAGGACCGGAAAGGCGACATCACGCACCCCCAGCTGCAGCGGCAGCACGAAATTCATCAGTCCGACCACAAAGGTCATGCCGACGAAGAAGATCATGATGGTGCCGTGAGCCGAGAAAATCTGGTTGTAGTGTTCCGGCGGCAGGAATCCGGTGGCATGGCCCGCGGCGAGCGCCAGCTGCGCGCGCATCATGATGGCATCGGCAAAGCCTCGAAGCAGCATGACAAGCGCAAGGATCACATACATGACGCCGATGCGCTTGTGATCGGTGCTGGTGATCCACTCACGCCACAGGTATGGCCACCATCCTTTGACGGTGATTAGCGTCAGGATCCCCAGGACGCCGACAATCAAGACGCCGACTGTGATGAGCGGAATCGGCTCGTTGAGCGGAATCGCGTCCCAGGTCAATTTTCCGAACATTGTTTTGGCGCCTTTCTTAAAGGGGTCGGCCGTTGGTGGATGCCGACGGTGGACTTGAACTGATCAACGGCGCGCCGTGACTTCGCACGATGCTCTCAAAGAGACCGACGCTGACGTGTCCAAAGGCGGCGGGTGCATCGTCGCGGCTGGGCGCTGCCAAATGTGTATAGCGGACCACATCAAGTGGCTCGGTGCCGACGTGCGTTGATGCAACCCAGGCCTTGTATTCCTCCTCAGAGACGGCTCTTACGTCGAATCGCATGTCGGAGAATCCATCGCCGCTGAATTGAGCCGAGAGGCCGGTGTAGGTTCCGGCGCGCGAGGCCAGCAAATTGAGCTGGGTGGTCATACCGGCCATGGTGTAGATCTGGCTTCCGAGTTGTGGCACGAAAAAGCTATTCATCACGCTTCCCGAGGTGAGCTTGAAATGGATGGGCGTATTGACGGGAATGACGAGCTGGTTCACCGTCGCCAGTTGCTCTTGCGGATAAATAAACACCCACTTCCAATCGAGCGAGATGACTTCGATCTCTACCGGCTGGACGCTGCTGGCCAGCGCCTTATGGGGATCAAGGTCATGGGAGCCTATCCACGCGATGCCACCTAAGAAAATGACAATCATCGCTGGGATTGACCAGGTGACAAATTCGATGCGGCCGGAATACTCCCAGTCGGGGAGACGTCGTGCGCGCCTGTTCCCAGTGCGAAACCACCAAGCGAAAGCCAGCGTGCCGATGATCACGGGAATGACCACGGCGAGCATGATCGTGGTCGCATCAAAGAGGATAATTTTTTCATCCGCCCCGACCGGACCCTGCGGATTCAACACGCCGGAGGAACACCCGGCGAGAAGCGTACCCGCCGCGAATGCAGAGGGGAGTCCATAGCGTTGGCTGATGTTAGTCAAGGTTCGGCCCTCTCAATCGCCGCGAGATCTCGGTGGAGAGGCGAAGTACTTTCGCGGAGCGGGCCGGTATCCTCAGCGTGCGGCGAGCGCACACAAGGCCGCCAGCGCTATGACCAACCACCCAGCAGTAAGACCCCGCGCAGTGATTTGCCGCAGCCCGTTCCTAAGCGCTCATCAACAGGTGCTCCTGGCGAAGACGACTAAATTGCGTTGAAGGACGCGCCCTTCCAAACAATTGCGTTTCCACTGCCACGAGCCCGCTCTCCAATGTTGCTTAATCCTTCCAGGATCATAGGCATGAACCGCCAATGCATTCTTTCCTGCGCATGCGGTCTATTGTCTTTTCTTGCTAAACTATGAGGGATCGTTCAGAAATTCTCGCTCCACGGCCGCAAATCCAGCTCCAGCGTCCAGGCGCTGCGTTGCTGGTGATGCAGATCCCAATAGGCCTCTGCGATGGCATCCGGATGCAGCAACCCATCTAGGCCGCGCTGCTCCATCAACTGTGGGACTCGCGACAGCAGACGATCCCCCTCGATGCCGCCATCGATAATCACATGACCGACATGAATGTTTTGCGGTCCATATTCGCGCGCGATGCTTTGCGCAAGATTACGCAAAGCCGCTTTCGCCGATGCAAACGGCGCAAATTTCGCCTTACCCCGCAAGCTTCCCGAGGCGCCGGTGAAAAACAACGACCCGCCACCGTGCGTGAGGAGTGAGGGAATCGAGGCCTGGGCCAATTGATAGCCACCGAGTGCGTGCTCGCGCCAATGCTGCGTGAAACTCTCTTCGCTGACCTTCAAGAAAGGCGCGGGCTCATTGCCCCCGGCGTTATGAACGGCGAGGTGCAATGGAGCGGCCCGATCGGCGGCGGCGACAAAGCGCCTGACATCCTCGGCGTTGGTGGCATCGCCGACGGCAATGGATATGTTGGCACCGGTTTTCTTCAGCTCATCCGCGGTGGCTTCGAGTTTGGCTGCACTGCGGCCCGCAATGGTCACGGGATGTCCGCCGCTCGCAAATCGACGCGCTATCGCGGCTCCTAAGCCTCGCGATGCACCCACGCCCACGATGAGGACGCCCGATTGCGAGGGATCTTTGTCATGCTGCTTCATGGCGTCACCCATTGGATGCCGATGCTTGCACCGGCACTTGGTATCGGGGCGCCGGCCGTGAATTGCCCAAGCGCGAAGCGAGACCGCGGCGCGCCGCCTCGAAGCGTATCCACTCATCCCCATCCTGCAATCCGGGGATGGTCTCGAGCTCACCCTGGTCAAGTCCTGCGAGCGCCGCATCGACCATATCTTCCGGTGACATGACGATGGAGGGCGGCAGATTTTGGTAGGGAAGTCCCGCGAGCTCCCACAGATCGGTGGCGGTCGCGCCGGGCAGGACCGCCTGAATGCGGACACCCTTCTCCGCCAGTTCATGCTGCAGCGAATGGCTGAATGCGATCACAAAGGCCTTGCTGGCGCCGTACACGCCGTTGAGAGTCTCGGGCGAGACACCCACGATCGATGCGATATTGATGATGGTGCCGTGTCCGCGCGCCACGAACGCCGGCGCTGCCGCGTAAGTGAGGCGAGTGAGCGCCGTGATGTTCAGGGCGATGATTTCCTCCATCTTCCCAACCTCAGCCTTCAGTAGCGGCGCCACCGAGGCGGTGCCGGCATTGTTGAGGAGCAGAGTGATGCTCTCATTGTGTTTGAGCACCTCCTCGACTTTGGCCAAATCAGCGCTATTGCTCAGATCCGCCGCGAGCGGCGTGACGGTACGATGCGTTTCGCGCCTCAGTTTGGCAGCGAGTTGTTCCAGACGCGCCGCATCGCGAGCTACGAGGATGAGGTCGTAGCCGCGTTTCGCGAGTCGGTCGGCGTAGACGGCGCCAATACCGCGGGAGGCTCCGGTGATGAGGGCGGTTCCGTTTGTGGTCGATGTAGTCATGCGATTTCCCGTGAAGTGTTACGTTCAGTAATCTTCGGTTCACCCTGTGCTGGCGCCGTTGTCTCAAAGATGAGGCAGGTGGTGGTTGCGTGCGCGTAGAGCTTTCCATCCGGGCCCACGATGCGGCCTTCCGCTGTCGCGACTTGTCTGCCTCCGTGGAGTATCTTTCCTTCGGCGCGTACCAGCGGCACCGCGTCGGTCAGGGCGCGCACAATGTTCAGCTTAAGTTCAAGCGTGGTGTAGCCTCTGCCGGCCGGCAGCGTCGAATGCACGGCGCAGCCCACCGCGGAATCAAGCAGCGTGGCGAACCAGCCGCCGTGGACCGTGCCGAGCGGATTGTAATGCCGTTGATTGGGTTTCCCCTGAAAGACCGCCACGCCGTATTCGATATGGATTGGCAAGAAATCGAGCGTCTCGCCGATGGGCGGGGGCGGCAGTTGGCCCGCGAAGATGGCCGCAAATACTTCTAATCCTGTGAGGCCGGCCACCTGATCCGGTCTTGCATACCCGGCAGTCGTCGCGAGGCGTGCGCGCACCGCTTTCTCCTCGGCCTGCCATTGCAGCGTAACGTCCTGCGTGTTCATTGCTAACCTTGTGTTATGTCGAAATAACAATTGCATATACAACAGTTGTAGGTACAATAGAAGTCATGGACACTTCTGTCAAGCCTCAAGGTTGCACCCACTTGAAATTACGACAGTTGGATCGCATCGTGACGCGCCATTACGATGCCTATCTCAGCGCCGCCGGCATCAAGAACACCCAATACGGGCTGCTGTCGCATGTCGCGGCTTTGGGTCCGATACGCCCCTCCGATCTTGCGCAACGCATGGGATTGGACGCCTCGACCCTCACGCGAAACCTTCAACCGCTCGTCTCCCAAGGATGGCTGCGGTTGGGGCCCGGCGATGACGCGCGCTCTCGATTGATTGAGGCGACGGAAGAAGGGCACGCCAAGCGCAGTGAGGCGAAGCGGGAGTGGAAGCGGGCACAGCTTGCGCTCAACGCGCGGTTGGGCGCCAAACAGGTTGCGGCCCTGCATGGCCTGATCGAACGATGTATGGAAGATCTGACGGAGTCTGCGGACGCGGTGGCGAGCCAATAAGGCGGGATCAGAATCCCAACCATCGCGCTTGGTTTCAGCACGCACGGCAACCGTGCAGCGACGAGCGCCGCAGCGCGAACACCGGAGCCGCTTCACCACGGTTTCCAGCAACGCATCCCATCCGGCGAGTGCTGCGAGTGTTTTGGGCTGCGCGGTTCGCGAGTGACCACAGGCACATTTAAGCGTGAGCACGTACTGCCCGAAATGATCGGACAATTTCACGACGGTGAGTGGCGGGCGCGGCGGCATCATGAGCTGTACATACATACAGCCACGCGCTAGACTCTACAAATACAGTACTTTCCGGGCACAGTTGGCTGCGCATCTCGGAGTGTCCGCGCGCGCCAAGTGCTTCGGATCTGCGGCTACCTGATTTCACAGGTCACCTCCGTTCGCGTGCTTCACCGGCACGCTGGCCGCATCCTCTTCCAACACAAACGGCAATTCATCGCTCTCATAGGCACCATCCACCAACGCCGGCGCCAGGGACTTGGAAGGCTTGACGCCCAACTGTCGTAACTTCTGTGCCTGACCGACCAAGTTGCCGCGGCCGGTTGATAACTTTCCATAGGCATCCTCATAGTCACTCTGCGCTTGCTTCAAGCGAGTCCCGAGCGAATTCATGTCCTCCACAAACCCCACGAATTTATCGTAGAGCTCCGCTCCCCGCTTCGCGATCTCCTGGGCGTTGCGCGATTGCGCCTCTTGACGCCACAGATGCGCCACGGTGCGCACGACGAACAGCAGCGTCGAGGGACTCACCAGCAGCACATTGCGATTCCAGGCCTCCATGAAAAGATCCCGATCGGAGGCCACCGCCAGCATGAAGGCCGGCTCAATCGGCACGAACAGCAGCACGAAGTCCAAGGAATTCAAACTATAGAGCGACTGGTAATTCTTCCCCGACAACCCTTTGATGTGTGCCTTGATCGATTCCATGTGCCGCTTGCCCGCCGCCGTGCGCTCTGTTTCATTTTCCGTAATGGCAAATTCTTCGTAAGCGATGAGCGAGACCTTGGAGTCGATCACGAGACTCCGGCCTTCGGGGAGATGAATGATGACATCGGGAAGAGCCCGGGTCCCATCCTCGCGGTTGTGGCTGCTTTGAACCACATACTCATGGCCCTTGCGAAGTCCTGACCCATCGAGCACGGTCTCTAAGATCCACTCACCCCAAGTGCCCTGCGCCTTGGCGGACCCGCGCAGCGCCCGCGTCAGATTCTTGGCGTCTTCGCTTAAGTGTTGATTCAATTCCATCAGCTGGCGTACCTGTTCGCCTAATGCCGTGCGATCCTTGCCTTCTTTGACGTAGGTATCTTCGATCTTGGTCTGAAACTCGCTGATTTTAAGTTTCAAAGGATCTAGGAGGGCACCCAAGTTCGATTGATTCTGTTCAGTGAATCGCTTGGACTTCTCCTCGAGAATCTCATTGGCAAGGGCTTTGAATTGATCGGCGAGCGCGACCTTGGCATCGAGCAGGAGGGCGAGCTTCTCTTCAGAGACGGTCCGTTCACCGTCCAGGCTATTGCGTAACTGCGCGACTTCAACCGCAAGGGAATTAGCCGTTATCGTCTGGGCCTCCAGGCGCGCCTGGGTCTGCTCCAATCGTGATCGAAGGGCCGCAAGATTCTCCCGCTCGGCCGCAAGCTCCGCGGTGAGTCGACTCATCGACTCTCGCAGTTCAACGGCGCCCCGAGCAGCCTGCGCCAGCGCGTCAGTCGCCTGCGTCTGGCGGCTCTCCATCTCCGGTAAGCGCAAGATTTCCGATTCGAGTGCGGCTTTACGCTCATTCGCACTCCCTAAGGTCTGCGCGGTCGCGGCAAGCTCTCGTTCGAGCTCAGATACCCGTGAAGCTCGCTCGCGCGTGGCGGATAGCTCGACCTGAAGCGCCGCGGAGGTCTTCAGGGCATCGGCAGCGGCTGTCGCCAAGGCTTCGCGCTGTCGCGCCCGCGCGATCACCCAGCTGATGGCGGCGCCGGCCGCAAGTGCTAGCAACAGCCAGGTGATTTGTGGCCCTGGTTCGTTCATTGGCGATCCCTGAAGTCAAACGGTGGAGGAAACAAAACGATGATCTCGATTATCCTCGGGCCCGTGGCGAAGCGTCCAGCCCATGGCAGAATCGATGCGATGACTTTCGCACGACTAGCGCTAGAGCTTATACAGTGTTGGTCAGTCGAAACTACTGGATGAGCGGGCGGCTAGCACATAGTTCGTTCGCGAAGTCTTGTCCATTCCTGCTCAGATACGCGCGCACTAAGCGCATGAATGCATTTGCCTCCGCCGTCATTTTGGAGCGACACTCCTGATCGCGCAGCTTGGGCGGTGCGATGCGGTGGTGCCCGTTTAACCGGCCTCAGGTGGTGCGGCCAGAGAATACTAGGGAGCGACCCTTAAATGACGCAGACACGAAACATTACCGTCAATGGTGAAGCCAAATCCGTCTCTGTTCCTGATGACATGCCGCTCCTGTGGGTGCTGCGTGATGTGCTTGGGATGACCGGAACGAAGTTCGGGTGCGGCATCGCGCAATGCGGCGCGTGCACCGTGCATCTGGATGGCAAGGCGGTCCGATCCTGTGTCCTGCCGATCAGCCGGGTCGGTTCCCGTCCGATCACCACGATCGAGGCGGTGGGTAACACGAGCGCGGGCGCCCGGGTCCAACAAGCGTGGCTCGCCCTCGAGGTCGTGCAATGCGGTTACTGCCAATCAGGGCAGATCATGTCCGCGAGCGCGCTGCTCAATCAAACTGCCTCACCGGATGATGCCGATATCGATGCCGCGATGGCGGGCAATATCTGCCGCTGCGGAACCTATGTGAGGATCCGCGCTGCCATCAAGCAGGCCGCGGCCAAGCGCGCCGCTTGAGGAGACACGCATGCCCGCGAGCAAATTGATTTCTCATTCAGCGTCGCGCCGCGATTTCATGAAGAGCGTCGCCGCCGGCGGATTTCTGTTGGCATTCTATGTCCCCGCGCGCGCTATCAATGAGCCCGAGCAAACGCCAACCGACACCAAGGGCAAGTTCGCACCGAATGCTTTCATTCGAATCGACAAGACTGGCACGACGACACTCGTGATGCCGCAAGTGGAAATGGGGCAGGGCGTATACACCGGTGTGGCGATGATCCTCGCCGAAGAGCTGGATGCGGATCCGGCGAAAATCCTGCTCGAGCACGCGCCACCCAATGAGAAGCTCTATACCAATCCGGATTTTGGAATTCAGGCGACCGGCGGTTCCACATCGCTGCGTGCCTTTTGGATGCCGTTGCGCACCGCGGGGGCCACGGCACGGGCGATGCTGGTGCAGGCCGCCGCACAGCAGTGGAAGGTCGATCCCGGCTCGTGCACGACGTCCCGCAGCGAGGTGTCGCACCCAGCGAGCAGTCGCAAAATCGACTACGGCGCTTTGAGCGATGCGGCCGCGAAGATCATGCCGCCGAAGAATGTGCCGCTGAAGGATCCTGCGACATTCGTGCTCATCGGCACACCGCTCAAGCGCTACGACACACCGGATAAGGTGAACGGCAAGGTCATCTACGGTATCGACGCCATGCTCCCTGGCATGAAATTCGCGACGCTCGCCGCCTGCCCGGTATTCGGCGGCAAGGTAGCGCATGCGGATGAGGCGGCCGCGAAGGCGGTATCCGGTGTGCAACGGGTCATCCTACTCGACAATATGGTCGCGGTTGTTGGCGATCATATGTGGGCGGCCAAACAGGGCTTGGAGGCGCTTAAAGTTTCTTGGGCCGAAGGGGAGCAGGCGGAAGTTTCCTCCGCCGATCTTTGGCAGGACATTCGCACCGCCAGTCACAAAGAGGGCGTCGTTGCGAAATCTCGAGGCGATGTCGAAAAAGGCTTATCCACGGGTCAGCGATTCGAGGCCGACTATGAATTGCCGTTTTTGGCGCACGCGACCATGGAGCCTCTTAATTGCACGGTCTTGTGCAAGGAGGATTCCTGTGAACTGTGGCTCGGCACACAAATCATCGCCCGCGTGCAACAAACCACCGCGGCGCTCACCGGATTACCCATCGAGAAGGTCACGGTCCACAATCATCTGATCGGCGGGGGATTCGGCCGGCGCTTGGAACCGGACATGGCATTGAACGCAGTGCGCGTCGCGCAGCAAATGAAAGGGGTGCCCGTCAAGGTGGTGTGGACCCGCGAGGAAGACATCCAGCAAGATATTTATCGACCGATGTACCGCAATGTCATTTCCGCAAGCCTGGATGGGGGAAAGGTGGCGGCGTGGAAATACAAAGTCTGTGGCGCCTCCATCATGGCGCGCTGGTTGCCGCCGGCTTTCCAAAAAGGGATCGATGTCGACGCGATCGACAGTGCCGTCGACATGCCCTACGACATCCCGGATTTTGAAGTGCAATACTTAAGGGTCGAGGCGCGCTCCGTGCCGACCGGCTTTTGGCGGGGCGTTGGTCCTAACAACAATGTGTTTGCTATCGAGAGCTTTATGGATGAGCTCGCGCGCAAAGCGGGCAAGGACCCCATCGCGTTTCGTCGCGATATGTTGGGCAAGCAACCACGGCTCATCGCGGCGCTCGATTTGGTCGCCGCGAAATCGGATTGGGGCCAACCGCTGCCATCGCGAGTGGGCCGGGGCGTGTGCGTGCAGCCTTCCTTCGCCAGTTTTATCGCGACGGTGGTGGAAGCCGAGGTGGATCAGCAGGGTGAAGTGTTGCTGCGCCGGATCACCACGGCGGTCGATGTCGGAACGCTGGTGAATCCCGACAGCGTGGAGGCTCAGTTGCAAGGCGGCTTGGTATTTGGCCTTACCGCCGCCTTGTATGGCGAGATCACCATCAAGAAAGGGCGGGTCGAGCAGTCCAATTTCCATGACTATCGGATGTTGCGCATTCACCAGATGCCGCGCATCGATGTGCATTTGATCAAGAGCGGCGAGGCGCCCGGGGGTGTGGGTGAAACCGGCACCACGGCAGGGCCGCCGGCGCTGCGGAATGCGATTTTTGCGGCGACCGGGGTTGCGCTCAAGCGCCTGCCGATCGATCGAAGCGCCCTCGCTGGGAGCCGATCATGAACGAAACACCTGGCGTGCGCGGCGCCAAAGGCCATCGACTCCTGATCGGGCTCGGCGTGCTCGTGCTGGCCGGTGTGGTAGCACTATTTCTTTTCTTAGGCCCAGGACCCATGGCCTTCTCCCAAGGACCTAAGGTCGAGCTGAAGGATTATCACGCGAGCGATCCCAGCGGCGTTCCGGCGTCCCTCGCGCAAACATCGCTCGTCCAACGGGGCGAGTATCTTGCGAAAGCGGCAGACTGTTTGGTGTGCCATACGGCCAAAGGTGGCCCGGCGTACGCGGGTGGATTCGCTTTTGTGCTGCCCTTTGGCACGCTCTATTCCACCAACATCACGCCTGACCCAACGACCGGCATTGGCCACTACAGCGATGAACAATTTCTTGCAGCCATGCACCGGGGTATTCGACGGGATGGCGCGAATCTCTATCCAGCGATGCCGTACACCTCCTATACGTACATCACCGATGCTGACGCCTTGGCCATCAAGGCGTATCTATTCACCCTCGTGCCCATCAATCTGCCCAACAAGCCGAATGATCTGACCTTTCCCTTCAATCAGCGCTGGGCGATGGGCATTTGGTCGGCCTTGTTCAATGCTAATGAGCGCTTTAAGCCACATACCGATAAAAGCGCGCAGTGGAATCGCGGCGCCTACTTGGCCGAAGCGTTGGCGCATTGCGGCGAATGTCACACGCCGCGAAATCTCGCTTTTGCGCTCAACAATCGCAAGAAGTTTGGCGGCGCACTGACCGCCGGTTGGCGCGCTTACAATATCAGCGGCGATTCGGCGAGCGGCGTCGGTGCCTGGTCTGACGAGGACCTCATCACCTATCTATCGCTGGGGCACGCGCCGCATCATGGTTCGGCGGCCGGTCCCATGGGTGAGGCGGTGGATGAGAGTTTCAGCCAGTTAGCCGGCGAAGACATCCACGCGATTGTGGCGTATCTGCGCAGCGTCCCCGCCAGTGCGTCATCCGAGGTTCCAGCAACGCTGGCTCCTGCGGCTCCTGATTCCCATAAGGAGGGCCTTGCGGCGGCCGAGTCGCGGGGCAAGCAAGTGTATGCAGGGGCCTGCGCGAGCTGTCATGGCTGGAGTGGCGTGAGTGACATCAGTGACTACGCGACCTTGACGGGGGCGCGCGCGGTGAATGATCCGCATGGCACCAACGTGGCGCAGATCGTGCTTGCCGGCATGAGGCGCTCAAGCCCCGGGGCCGTCACCGCGATGCCCGGCTTCGGCGCGTCGTACTCGGATTCGGACATCGCTGCCGTCACCAACTATGTCACCACGCGCTTCGGTTCGAGCGGCTCGCATTTACGGGCCGCCGACATCGGCAAAATGCGCCGTGAGACCGCTCAGTGATTCAAAGTGTCCACGAACTCGCCCAGTGAATGGGATCATCAAGCAGCCGACAGTCGCAAAAAAAGCCCACGATAGACCATGCGGTAGGCGCTGTTGGGGACTCGCCGGCGGCGCGCATTGAGCGTCCCATCGTGGGCTCTAGTAACACATCAGTGATTCTCGTCGCGGCTTGACTCGAAGAGAAACCACGTGCGTCGCTCCGTCTCGTCTATCCAGCTTTCGATCAGGCTCGCGGTGGCGATGTCGCGATGCTCATTCACCATGTCATGCACCACACGCAGACGTGCAGCCAATTCTTGATTGTCTTCGCGCAGTTCCGCCAACATATCCAATGGCTCCACGTAATCTGCATCGTTGTCCGTAATACGCTGTACCCGGGAGATGTGACCGATGGAGCGCAGCGTGGAACCGCCGGTTTTGCGAATGCGCTCCGCGATGGGATCCGTCATCGCATAGAGTTGATCGGCCGGCTCATCGAGCAGCAAATGCTAGTCGCGGAAATGCGCTCCACTCATGTGCCAATGGAAGTTCTTCGTCTTAAGGTACAGCGCAAAAGCGTCCGCCAAGATGGCGTTCATTCCACCGGCGATATCCGTTGCGGCCTTTGAGCCCAGATCGGTCGGTGTGATGAGCGGCGAGCGGCGCCTCTGCGCCGCTTGATCGAGGGATGAGGGTTTTGTCTCTCTAGCGTCCATGGGTCAGGGCCTCTGCTTCGCGGTGTCGATGATCCTCAGGCTCGGAATCGGCCAATTCGCGGAACACGGGTGCCGAGGAAATACAGGACGACAGCTGCAAGAACACGCTGAACAGCGCCGAAACGAGCAAGACCACGCAGCTGATTGCACCGGCAATCGTCAGGAGCAGGCTCATGGCCATCGCACCCCTCACAACTCTGATGGACAGACTGTCTATCGAGCAACGGGAAAAGTCTTTTGCGGTCCTGCTGTACTTTGAATAATTCTGCGACGAAGTGAAGCGGACCCCTAATTAGTTGGGGTTGCCGATGCCGGCCGGGTCACTCTGTCCTCGTTCGCGCGGTGAATAATATAGTTGCGAATCGCAGTCGCATCGTCATGACTCAAGACTGATTTGAAGGAAACCATGCCCGCACTCTTGAGCACGCCGTCCAAGACGATGCTGTAGAAGATATCGTTGCCCAAGTAACTCGAACCGCGCAAGTCGGGAACGATGCCCCCGGAAATCACGCTCTCCCCATGGCATACCAGACAGTGCTGATCGAACAGTTCCTCTCCAAACGCGATGGAAGCGGTGTCGGTGGGCTCGGGCGGCGGATTGATGACCAGATGGGTGGGGGCAAGAGGGGGTAGATTTGCGGTGCCGCCGAGTTTGTATACCAAGAGACGGCTGACGTTGCGCAAATTGCCCGAATCCGCCGCCTCGTGTCCCCCGTTCAACGGGTAGACTCCGCCCCAACCGCTCAACACGGCGAAGTATTGCTCACCATTGATTTCAAACGAGCTCGGCGCCGCAATGATGCCGGATTGAGCGAACATCGACCACAGTTTCTGACCGCTGTCGGCGCGATACACGTTGAAGTTGCCGGCGGCATCTCCCTGCGCAACGAGGTTTCCAGCAGTCGTAATGACGCCGCCATTCCAAGGGCCGGCGTAATTGACGCGCCACGCTTCTCGCTGATGGATGGGATCCCACGCCAAGAGAAAGCCGCGGTGCACCGAGGTCGTCGCAAAGCCAACACCGATATTCCATCCGATCGGCGAGGATTGCGGATCTTTCACCGGCAGGAAGTGACTTGCGATTTCGGCCGCCGGGATATACACCAACCCCGTGCCGGGATTGAAGGCCATGGGTATCCAGGTGTGCGCTCCGACGGGGCCCGGCTGGACATCCACGGCCTTGCCGGTGACGCTATATCGAGCGTCGCTATTTTCGATGGGGCGTCCGGTCTTCATGTCGATTCCTTTTGCCCATGAAATCGGCTCGATCGTCTTCGCGGAGATCAGCTTCCCGGTCTTGCGATCGAGCACATAAAAGAAGCCGTTCTTATTGGCTTGCATGATCACTTGGCGGCGGCTGCCTTGAATGTCAAGATCCGCCAAAATCAGTTGTTGAACCGCATCGAAGTCCCACTCGTCCCCCGGTGTGGCTTGGTAATGCCATACGTAGGCGCCGGTATCGGCGTTCAACGCGACAATGGAGGCGGTATATAAGTTGTCGCCTTTATTGACACTGCGCCTACTTTGATTCCAATCACCGGCGTTGCCCGTACCGAAGTAAAGCAGGTTAAGTTTCGGATCGAACGAAATGGCGTCCCAGACAGGTCCACCGCCGCCGAGCTTCCACCACTCACCGAACCAGGTTTTGGCGGCGGCCGCCATGGCCGCATTCTCGAAGGGCTTGGATGGATCGCCGGGAACCGTGAAGAACCGCCAGTCGAGTTTTCCGGTTTCTGCGTCATAGGCGGAAATGTAACCCCGAGTTTCATATTCGCCACCGCTGTTGCCGATGATGACACGACCCTTGATGACTCGAGGAGCTTGCGTGATCGTGTAAGGCTTGTTGCGATCGACCGTGAGTGTGGACCAGACGAGCGTGCCCGATGTGGCGTCCAGGGCGAGGAGCCGACCGTCGAGCGTCGCCACGAAAATCTTATGGTTCCAGGCTGCCACGCCCCGGTTCACGACATCGCAGCAGGCATTGACGCCTAATTCGCGTGGCACCGCCGGATCGTACGCCCAGAGCAGGCTTCCTGTCCTCCCATCGTAGGCCTTGACCATGCTCCATGCCGTTGAGATATAAACGACCCCATCGATCACCAGCGGGGTGGCCTCCTGTCCGCGATTGGTATCGAGGTCGGCGAACCACGCCAGACCAAGTTCCTTGGCGTTCTCGGCGTTGATTTGCTTCAACGGGCTATAGCGCTGTTCACTGTAAGTGCGTCCGTAGGACAACCAGTTGCGCGCCTCGGCGTCGGCGTTTTCGATTCGCGCGCCATCCACGGACCCGGTATCGGCCCGCACTCCGTGCGGAGCACCTAAAGCTGCGATGGTAATCAGGACGCTCAGTGCAGATCTCGACAACGCTCGATAACCAGATCCAGGATCACCCCTCAGTTTCATTATCGCCGCCTCCTGTCCGGGATTATCCGGGCGATGCCCGGATCCGCGGATAGCACGTCCGGCTCACTTCGTTCATCGCAGGTTTGCGCTACCAGCGCGCTGCACCTTCTCGGTTGTCGAAGTAGCCCCCCTTAACTTCGCTTGGCGAGATCATCTCTATGCTGGCGCGGCCTCCCGCGTCTATACATTTCCAAGTAGTCTGATTGCGGTTACGCCCTCAGTGTCAGACGGACAGGTCGCGCGTAATTGAACGTATGTGCGAAGTTTGGTTCAAGCCTGCGCAGTAGCGTTTGAATTGGGATCGTGTCCGCCATCTTTCCATCGAACACGACGGCCCTGCAGCGATCGATCACCTTGAGGTGCCGCGTCCGCCTACGCTCGAGCGTACCTGTTGGTGTGCGACTGAATGTCGCCGCCGTTCGTTCGCGGCGCGAGTGAGCCGGATTTGTCGCCTTCGGTCCGGCCCAGTCGCGCTAACGCGGTTCATAAAGCGACACCCGATAAACCCTGCAACCCCGTTGTACAGTAGTGGCGGTCGCCGAATACTGTGTGACTTGGGCCATCGGATGATGATCAGAATATTCGCTAGGGACCGCTAGCTCTCATTCCACAGCTCGCCCAGGCGGCGGCCAAAGTTCAGCTCCAGGTCGCTGTGCTTGCCGGAGCCCAGTTCGACAAGCTTCGGAAAACGGGCCGCAGTACCGGGCCACGGCTGTTTCCCGTAGAACGCGGCTGCGCTTTCGTCATAGTCGGCTGGGGTAGGTCCCCCTCCGTGCAGGGTCACGAGGCGTTTGGCCTCCCTGATTGACTGGCCATCGAAGGAGGCCACTCGTCGCGCAAACTGCTCGACGAATGCTTCGAATTCCTGATCGGGAATCGCACGGTTGATCCATCCGTAGCGTTCGGCGAGCGCAGCGTCAAAGTCATCGCAGCCGAGGATGACCTCGAGCGCGCGGCCACGCCCCATGAGATGGGGCAGACTCTCCGCAGCCCCGCCTATGGGGATTAGCCCCGTGCCCACTTCGATCTGCGCGAAGATAGCCCGCTCGAGACTCGCAAACCGGATGTCACACGCCAAGGCGAACTCGGCACCACCGCCTCGCGCTCTGCCGCGCACCGCCGCGACCGACACCGCTGGCAAGCGCGCCAATCGATCAACGATGTCGGTCCAGGAAAAATGACCGTTTGGCTTGCGGGTAACGAGGTTTTTGTAACCGGCGGCGGGACTGAAGTGAGCAATGAAGAAATCGGGGTTGGCGCTGTCGAATACGATCACCTTGAGCTTAGTCTCCGCTTCCGCAAGATCGAGCAGGTGTTCCAGATCTGGCACCGTATTGTCGTCGAACAGGTTGATCGGCGGATTGTCGAAGGTGACGCACCAATAGGCATCGCTCTTACGGGTCAAAGTCAGCTGCTTGAACGATTCACTCATGTCGTACTCCAGTCGCTTCGGATTTCAGGCCTTGAGCTTGGCGAGTTCGGCGCGGGCGGCGCTCACCAGCTCATCATTGGTGTGGGCATGTCCTCTAAGGCCCCATCCCTCCGCAATCGCCTCCGTGAGGATCACCCAGGTTCGATCGTGCAGCGTGGGATCACCCGCCGCGCGTGCCGCGAGCTCGGTCAGTTGTTGAACGATGGCGATCTGCTTCTCACGCTGGGCCAACGCGTCGGTGTTGGTCGTTACGTGGATGCGCACGTAATTGGTATCGCCATCGACGTTGCTCAGCGCACCCTTGGGCAATTCGTGCACGAAAGCCGCCGTATTCTTGCGAAATAGCGCGATGTCGGGGACGCCCTCGACACTCTTGACCACCGCTGCGGCGTCCATCGCAAGCTGATGCACGTTTTGAAACGTGCCCGCGGTCGCGTAAATATCGATCATGGGCATGGCTGCATACTCTCGTTGACTATGATGATCGTCATAGTTAAACTATGATAGTCGTCATAGTCAATAGGAAACGATCAAAAAAGGGTGAGAATGACGAGCGATGTGAAACAACGCATGATTGAAAAGGCGGTGGTGCTCCTTGCGCGCAACGGCCTGCAACGCGCCTCCTTTACTGAGGTACTGGAGGCTTCGGGCGCACCTCGCGGATCGCTTTATCATCACTTTCCCGGTGGCAAGAACGAACTCGTGCTCGCCGCGATGAATGAAGCGAGCCGCCGGGCGCTCGCGACACTGGAAACCTTCAAAGGACAGCCCGCCGATAAAGTCGCCGGAGCGTTCTGCGCGATCTGGGCCAGCGTCCTGACTCGCTCGCGCTTGGAAGCCGGTTGCGCCGTTGTGGCGGTTACCTTGGCGTCTGATTCGCCTCTGCTGCGCAAGCGTGCGGGCGAGATCTTCAAGGCATGGCGCGAATTGCTGAGCCGCATGCTCGCCGAAGGCGGAATACCGGCTGTCCGGGCGGAGGGGCTTGCCGCAAGTCTTATCGCCGCCTGCGAAGGAGCGGTAGCTCTCGCGCGCGCGGAGAACTCCATCACGCCGTTTGATCTCGTCGTGGTCGAACAGCTCAGGGCAATCAAGGCGGCAATCGCTTGACGCCATTTGCAGCGCGGCCGCCGGGAGGCTTTGGCCATCTGGTAATGCGTCAGACGATGGATCGCGACCCAACATATTAATGCAGCGAGAAAAGCCGCCGGATGGTAGCGGCGACGCGATCCGCTAATCGCCCTTCGCCCTGCGCCGCATCGGCATGGGGGTCGAGCAGCGCGCGATTAGCCATCTGCAAGCTCGCCAACGTTTCGCTCAGTTCCTCGGCAATCTCGGGCCGAGCCTCAAGCAGGGGAGAGAGCGCCTCCTTCGATATCTCATAAACCACCGCTCGGGTCAGTGCGAAGACTTGGCCATTCAACGGCTCGCCTGTGAGCAGTCCGCTTTCACCGAAATAGTCGCCGGTCGCCAATCGGGCGACCTCGCGCTCGCGGCCATTCTCCTGGGTCGAGCGAATCAGCACGCCGTAACTCACGACGAAGAGGGCCTGCATGATGGTGCCAACCTCTACGATCACCTCGCTCGGCTTGTACTCCGTGCGCCGCATTTGCGATGCGAGTGCAGTTTTCTCTTGCACCGTCAAGGTTGAGAACAGCGACACCCCAGCAAGCAGACTTTCAGGAATGCCCAATCGGTGCTTGTCGACTGAGGTGGTAATTGTTGCGGCGGCCGCCAAACGCGGCGAGAACTGCGCTCCCACCGCGGCCGCCGCCCGGAAGAGCCGATCGTAGAGCTCATTTTGCGCCTGGGGCACGATGCTGATGTCCTCAACCGCAAACGTCATCTCGTAGTCAATCATCTCGGCGCTGAGATCCTTGATGGTCACGGACGGCTCGGGCGCCCGCAGGATCTGGCCGCTGCTGAGCAGCACCTCCTTCAGCAAGTGGCAACCCGTGACGGGGGTGATGGAGGGGTCTAATTTGACTCGAATGCTCGTGCTGTGAGCCCGGGTGGGTGTGCTGCAATTCACCAACTTCGCTTTCGCGACGACGCTATTGGGGATGATGGCCACATCCTGATTGGCGGTCAGGATGTGGGTCGCACGCCAATTGGTCTCAATGACAAACCCCTGGACCGTGTCGTCTACAACGATCCAGTCGCCAACCCCATAGGGCCGTTCAATGTTAAGAACGATGCCGGAGAAAACATCCCCGAGCGAGCTCTGCAGAGCAAGACCGAGGATGATTGCCACAGCGCCGGAGGTCGCCAGAAGTCCTCTCACAGGCAGATCGAAAACCTCGACGATGATCATGAACGCGGCCGACAGATAGATAAGCGCCGCCAATAGATCCTTGATGAGCTGCGATTCGCGCGGTCGCCGTCCCAGCACCAAGAACGCTCGCAACAATCCAACGAGAAGCCATGCCGCACCAAGCCACCAGAAGGCCTCCAACGCACCGACCAGCAGTCGCTGCGATTCGCCGCCGCTTCCTAAGCCGGGGCGAAATGGAACGACTCCAACCGCCAGCATTACGCCTGTCGTGACGGCGAAGAGTAGAAACCGAATTGGCCAGCGCATCCGCAATCAGGAACAATCGCCGGGCTGCTGACGCGCTGAACGCATCTACTTCTCTTTCATTCCATGGGCGACGCGCTCACCGAGATCCTTGTCGACTTTTCTCCAGTAATCGACTGCCCGAGCGAGAACCGGTTCGGACACTCCATTCTTAAGGTGCCCGATGATATTGCTCAACAACCGTCCGCGCGCGGGCTCATCGAGGACGTGACGCACCAAGGTGCCGCCCTGACCGAAGTCATCGTCCGCGGCCCGCAGGGTGTACGCCTCGCGCACCATGTCGCCGTCGGCGTACCACAGACCCGCATTGTCAGTGCGCTCCGGATCGGCCTTGGGGCCACCGTAGGAGTTCGGGGCGTACACAGGATCTAGCACATTCTGAATGCGCATGGCGCCGTCCTTGCTATAGCAGTGAACAGGCGATTTCGCTTGGTTCACGGGAATTTGCTTGTAGTTGACGCCGAGGCGCGCACGGTGTGCGTCGGAATAGGAAAATCCTCGTGCCAGCAACATCTTGTCCGGGCTCAATCCAATGCCGGGCACCAGGTTGTTCGGCTCGAAGGCGGCCTGTTCGATCTCGGTGTGGAAATCGATGACGTTGCGGTCCAGCGTCAACTTCCCCACATCGATCAAGGGATAGTCTTTATGTGGCCAGACCTTGGTGAGGTCGAACGGGTTGATGCGATATGTCCTCGCATCTGCGTACGGCATGATCTGCACTCTCAGCGTCCAGCGCGGAAAATCCCCTTTCTTTATCGAGTTGAACAGATCGCGCCGATGATAGTCCGCATCCACCCCTGCCAGGCGGTCCGCCTGGCCTTGCGTCAGATATTCGATACCTTGATCGGTCTTGAAGTGATATTTCACCCAGAACTTCACGCCCTGGGCATTCACCCACATGTACGTGTGGCTCGAAAAGCCGTCCATGTGACGCCAGGTCTTGGGAATGCCTCGATCCCCCATCAGCCACGTCACCTGGTGCGCTGACTCGGGCGATAACGTCCAGAAATCCCATTGCATGTCGTGGTCACGCAACCCGTTGTCCGAGCGGCGTTTTTGAGAGCGGATGAAATGCTGGAACTTCAGCGGATCACGAATGAAAAAGACCGGTGTGTTGTTTCCCACCATGTCGTAGACGCCTTCGCTCGTATAGAACTTCAGCGCGAAGCCGCGCGGATCGCGCCAGG
>Ga0209772_10000053_pt1 | contig 25141 bp, 18 predicted proteins | sample BogFormECP03_OM1_FD_188235 | JGI IMG/M metagenome (GOLD analysis project Ga0209772, IMG submission 188235) | Bog forest soil microbial communities from Calvert Island, British Columbia, Canada - ECP03_OM1 (SPAdes) (version 2) | ecosystem: Environmental > Aquatic > Freshwater > Wetlands > Bog ... | reverse complement strand
CAGCAACTCTTCCGCAACGCCGGGAATAACCTTGATCGTCCCGGCGATATGGTGCTCGCTCATCAATTTCTTTAGCACGAGCGCGGCAGTAACGTTGACCGCCATCCCCGAGTTATGCCCTTCGCCATGCCCCGGCGCTCCTTCGACGATTGGATCGTGATACGCCACTCCAGGCTTCTGCGAAGCCCGCGGTATGCAGTCGATGTCCGTAATGTACGCGATAACCGGTTTCCCGCTTCCATACGTCGCCACCCAGGCCGTCGGCACGCCCGCGAAACCATGCTCGACGTGAAAGCCATTTTTCTCAAGGATGCCCGTCACATAGCGCGTTGTTTCGTACTCCTGGAATCCCAGCTCGCTGTAACTGTAAATTTCATCCACCATCTGCTGGGTCAGCGTTTGCAGCTTATCCACTTCCGAAACCGCTTGCTGCTTCAAAGACGGCAGCTGAGCCGACTCCTGCGCCGACAGCCCGCAAGGCGCAATCAAAGCGGCCACCAGGCAACCCACCACGCAAAGTCTCTTCATCCGATTCTCCAGTCCACGAAATGAAATGTGCGGGCATATTACATCGGGTGTCTTGAAATAAGAATGTGAAATAAGAATGTGCGAAATAAGAAAAAGAGAGCACTTCGCATTTGTACAGCGCAGGCGTTGGCGCTACTATCGTGCGATTCCAAATGCGCCCAGCATCCATCCGCAGTACGTGGTTTTTCATGGCTGTCGCTCTGCTTGCGCCCGTCGGACTGTCCGCGCAGCAGTCCAGCTCCGCCTACGGCCCGCTCCCTGTCTTCGAACTTCACAGCGGCTTTTGGATCAACCTCCATCACATGCTCTACTACGAAGCCAAGCGGCGCGAAGCCCCCGCCAATGCCCCGAAAAAAAACAATTCCGTGCCGCAATTAAAATTGAAATCAATGGGAGACGCCGGCGGCGCACTCACCCCGGCTGAGCGCCAGTCCTGGGACAGCTCTGTCGCCTATTACGCCGCGAATTACGCAGACAAAGACCTGCTCTTCAACACCGATCTCATGCTTCTAAAGAACCAGCTCGGTGATTTCGAGGATTGCGACGAACTTTCTGGCAAGCAAAAGAAAACCTGCGACGCAGGCCTCCCGCCAAGAATAACGCAGATCCTCGAAGCCGCCGCCCCCGTCTATCGTGCCCATTTGTGGGCCGAGCACGACCGCGCCAACCGCCGCTGGATCGCTCGCGTCGCCCCTCTCGTGGAAGAACAGGGCGTAGGCATTTCCGAGCGCCTCGCCGACATTTATCAAACCAAATGGCCGCGCGCAAAAATTCGCGTGGACGTCACCGCTTACGCCAATTGGGCCGGCGCTTACACTACGCTGGATCCGCTCCGCGTAACCATCTCCAGCACCGACCCTCGCAACCAGGGCGATGAAGCTCTAGAAGTTCTTTTTCACGAAGCGTCCCACGGAATTGCCGAAGTCGTACAGGAGGCCATCATCCGCGAATGCCGCCAGCGCGGAAAGGCCATACCACGAGACCTTTGGCACGCGTTAATCTTTTACACCACCGGCGAAGTCATCAAACCGCTTTTGAATCCCATCAGCAAAGAGCCTCCGGACAAACAGGAAAGTGGAATTTCCAACCCGGACCCTGCTCCCGGCATCGTCCGCGACACCTACATCCCGTACGCCATCCGCGAAGGCCTCTACGAGCGCGGGTGGAACGACTACCTCCAGCTCCTCTCCCGATTCTGGCAACCCTATCTGGAAAGCAAGGCCACCTTCGACGACGCCATCGCCCGCATGGTCTCCGCCCTCTAACCCACCATGCTCATCTGCTGGTGAGACAACTTCGCCCCTACTCCCTTGTCGGCTATAGCGAACTCTGCTATAGTTGCCGTCCATGCGCCCCTTCACCCTCTCTCGCGACACGTTCCACATCCTCGTGGCGCTTGCCGACCGCGACCGCCACGGCTATTCCATCATGCAGGAAGTCGCCGAGCGCACCGGCGGCGAAGTCCGCCTCAGCCCCAGCACGCTCTACAGCGCCGTCAAACGCCTCCTCGAGCAGGGCTTCATCGAAGAGCTCGAAGAGCGCCCCGACCCCGAACACGACGACGAGCGCCGGCGCTACTATCGCCTCACAAAAACAGGAAAGCGCGCCGCCATGGAAGAAGCCCGCCAACTCGAAAAACTTCTCGCCGACGCCCGCGCCACGGGCCTGGTCCGCAAACGGGTCTGACGCATGACGCGCGCCTATTCATCGGAAGCCGGCGTCGTTCGCCTCTACCAGCACTTTCTCCGGCTCTATCCGGCGGAGTTCCGCGATGAATACCGCCGCGAACTCTCCCTCGCCTTTCTGGACCGCTGGCGCGAACAAAAATCATCAGCGGTAGGCTTGCTTTTCGTCCTGTCCCACGCAATTTTCGGCATCTTCTATCAAGCCCCAAAGGAGCACTATCACGTGATTCTCCAAGATCTCCGCTACGCCCTCCGCATTTTCAGAAAAGACCCGCTGGTCACTCTTGCGGCGATTCTCATCCTCGCCCTCGGCATCGGCTCGACTACGCTCGTCTTCAGCCTCGCCAACGGCCTGCTTCTCCGCCCGCTTCCTTACCCGCAGCCCGAGCGAATCATCGCCGTCACGGAATCCAGCCCCAACGATCCAGTCGAAACCAAACAGATCGCTTTCCCCAACTATTTCGACATGCGGGCTCGCGACCGCCTCCTCGACGACATCGGTGTTTACGCCTCCGACGAATCCGCACTTAGAGGTGACGGCCCCGCGGAACATGTCCCTTCCGCGCGCCTCACCGACGGAGTCTTCCGTGTGCTGGGTGTCGAGCCTGTCCTTGGCCGCGTCATTTCCCGTGAAGATGATTTGCCGAACGGGCCCAAAGTCGTCGTTATCGGCGAAGAGCTGTGGCAGCGCCGCTATGGACGCGATCCGCAAATCATCGGCAAAACGCTCCAAATCGATGATTCACGCTGGAGCGTCATCGGCGTGATGCCTGCCGGTTTCCATTTTCCCGATCGCGCGGAACTCTGGCTCCCCATTCAAATGGACCCGGCCAAAGCTCCGCGCACGGACTATTTCTTGCGCGCCGTCGCCCGATTGAAGCCCGGCATTTCCGTTGAACAAGCCGGTTCCGAACTGGAATCTCTTCTCGAACAGATCCATCGCGAAAACCCAGCGACGAGTAACAACTGGGTAGCCCGCGCGATCCCCATCCGCGAGTTCGTAGCTGGGTCTTACAGCAAAGCCGCGTTTACTCTCCTGGTCGCGGTCGCCTTGCTACTGCTCATCGCCTGCGCCAACGTCTGCAATCTTCTCCTGGTAAAAGCCTCAGCCCGCGTCCGCGAAATCGCGGTCCGCACCGCGCTCGGCGCCACGCGCCGTCGTCTCCTTCGTCAACTCGTCACCGAAAGCCTTCTTCTCGGATTAGCCGGTGGCGCGCTTGGCGTCGTACTCGCTTACGCCGGAATTCCCGCATTGCTCTCTCTGATTCCGGTGGATCTCCCGCGATGGATGAATTTCGCCCCGGACTTCCGCGTCCTCGGCTTCGCCGTCGCGGTCTCGCTGCTCACAACGCTCACCTTCGGTATCATTCCAGCGTTTGGTTCCTTCCACGCCGATCTCGCCGATTCCCTCAAAGAAGGCGGCCGCGGCGGCACCTCCGGTATGCGCAGCAAACTAATGCGTCACGGCCTTGTCGTCGGCGAAGTCGCCCTTTCCGTGATTCTTCTCGCCGGAGCGGGCCTCATGATCCGCAGCTTTCTCGCGTTGCGCGGCCAGAATCTAGGCTACCGTCCCGAAAACGTCTTGACGGTGAACATCGACTATCCCGACAGCCGTTACAAAGACGGGGCTCCCGCCCGCGCGTTGCTTCGCCGTCTTACCGAAGAAGTTTCTTCGCTGCCGGGAGTCACTTCCACAGCTTTCTCTTCCGGTGCTCCGCTGAACGATGGGTGGGGCCGCATCTTCACCGTGGAAGGTCATCCGCTCGATTTGAAGGACATGTCCTTCATCAACCACGTCGTCGTCACTCCCGGCTATTTCCACACGCTCGCCATTTCTCTGCTTCAGGGCCGCGACTTCACCGAGGACGATTTCGATTCGCCCCGTGTAGTCGTGGTCAGCGAATCCTTCGCCAAAAAGAACTGGCCGAGTGAAATCCCAGTCGGCAAGCGCATCCGCTTTGGCCCGCCCAAAAACAATGAGCCCTGGCACACCGTCGTCGGCGTTGTTGCAGACAGCAAACACGGAGAATACAAAGGCGCGGACCGCGCCAGCGTCTATCTGCCGTACAGCTCGGAACTCACTCCCAATGTTTTGCTCATTCGCACTACAGGCGACCCGCTGCAAATCCAGCAGTCTCTCCGCACTCGCGTCGCCGGCTTCGACCCGGACATCGTCGTCAGCCACGTCCTGAGCCTCGAGCAAATCATCGAGCGCGTCTCCTGGCAGGACCGCTTCCTCACCATCCTCTTCACGGCCTTCGCCGCGCTCGCTCTTTTACTGGCTGCGGTTGGCCTCTACGCCACCATTTCCTACACCGTCTCTCTTAACACCCATGAGATCGGCATCCGCATGGCCCTCGGCGCCTCCGCCTCGCGCGTCAGAACCATGATTCTCCGCCAAGGCATGTCGCTTGCCGCCGTCGGCCTGGTGCTTGGCATCGGCGTAGCCTTCGCCCTCGCCCGCGCTCTCAAATCCCAGCTCTACGCCATTTCCCCAAGCGACCCGGCCACCTACGCAGCCGTCCCGCTGCTCCTGCTTCTGGTAGCCGCGCTAGCCGCCTTCCTCCCCGCACACCGCGCCACCCGCGTCGACCCAGTCATCGCCCTCCGCCACGAATAAGCGGAACCTGTGCACCCGCGATTGTAGGGGAAGCCCGGTTGTGCTAGGCTTTTCCTGCGGAAATTAGCTGGCTTGCGCCGCAAGACTGAAGTCCCTGCTCCGCTCGCGTTCTCTCCTTGCTGTTCCTCTTGGAGCTTTCCCGAGGGGGGAAGACTCTCTCTGGAGAGCACCAACGGCCCAGGCCATTTACCGGCTCCCCCTCAAGCCGGGCAGTTATAAAGGAACGGATAAGCCCATGTCCGGTACACAGGCAGCTTCAAAAACCGAAAAAGAGACTGTCGAGATCAAGCTCGCGCACTCTCCCGATTCCGACGACGCCTTCATGTTTTATGCTCTGGCAACCCACAAGCTGCAAACTCCAGGCTATAAGTACACCCACGTACTGTCCGACATTCAGACATTGAACGAAGCGGCGCTCACGGAAACCTATGATGTTACGGCAGTTAGCTTTGCGGCGTATCCGAGTTTGCGCGATAAATATGTCCTTTTGGACTGCGGCGCGAGCTTCGGAGAGAACTACGGACCCATCGTGGTTTCCTCTAAGCCGATGAAAAAAGAGGATTTAGCCGGAAAGCGAATCGGCGTCCCTGGCCTGAAAACGACCGCGTACTTAACCTTGCGGTTAAATACACCCGACTTTGAACCAGTGGTGATGCCATTCGACAAGATCCTCGACGCTGTAAAAAACGAAGCCGTCGAAGCTGGCCTGCTAATTCATGAAGGGCAGCTACTCTTTCCGCAGCTTGGCATGCATCGCGTGCTGGATTTGGGCGTTTGGTGGCATGAGCAAACTGGGTTGCCGCTGCCGCTCGGCGGAAACGCCGTACGCAAAGCGCTTGGACCCGCCCTGGGCCTGCAAATTGCTAAAACTATTCGAGATAGCGTCGAATACGGTCTTGAACACCGCGAAGAAGCTCTCAATTACGCCATGCAATTTGCTCGCGACATGGAAACCGAAATCGCCGACAAGTTTGTCGGAATGTATGTGAACCGCTGGACGCTGGGCTATGGAGATCGCGGCAGGCAGGCTGTCAAGACTCTCATTGAACGCGGCACGGCGGCAGGCCTGCTCCCCGGCCCGCCGGAGATTGAATTTCTGGGCCAAGCGTAAGTACTCCAGCAAATCGCTGAGCACTTTTCGCCGGAGAGCGCGAGATCTGGCGGTCCTATCTGCCACCAGGCGGCACTCGTAGAGGATGAAATAGCGCACGCTCCGTCTTGAAGGGCGGTCATCCTCCCGCTAACGCGGGCAAGCAGAAGGATGAGCCTACCGTCGAACGCCGGGATCTCTGGCCCGGAGACTGGAACATTTAACAATTCTGTTAAATATAGGATGGGAGTTCAGTGAGCCAGCGTTTGTTCTGGCTTGAAACAGAGGTCCTGATAGTCGAAGCTGAAATCCGCTAATGGAGAAACGGCGGCCATGGTGAAATGGTCGATTGAGCCGTCTGGATTGAGCGTGAACGTTACAAAGGCGTCTTCGATGGTGCGGTCGCGCCAGTGCGCTTTGAAGGTGTCGTATTGCCAGTGTTGCAGGTCGGCGACGGCTTTTGGCGTGTGATCCATGCTGAAGACTAGCGCGCCGTTCGAATGGCGGACCGTCACCGGACCGTACCAGGCATCGTTATAAATTCCTGCATATTTTTCCAGAGGCAATGACGGCTTGGAATTTGTGGCGCGGCCTTTGCCGCTTTCGGCCATGACTTTTTTGGCTTCCTGTTCTCGCTGGTCCGCAGCGGCTTTGAATGCGGTGGTCCATTCGCTTGGCGGCAAACCGAAATAAGAGTCCAGCACGTGGAACAGAATAGATTCGAAGGCGCCGCCTTGTTCGGCGTTGGTCAGGATCACAATTCCGAGATTTTCTTCGGGCACCAGCATCACGCGGGTTACGAATCCGGATACGCCGCCACTGTGGCTAACGAGCCTTCGCCCTTGATAATCGCGGACTCCCCATCCGAGCGCATAAGCGGAGAATTTTGGACGAAGAACGGCCAGGGGAGAATCCCCTGAACTGATGGGAGTCAGCGTCTGGGCGGTCCACATCTCGCGGGACTGGCGCTCGCTGAAGAGGCGGTCGTCGCGTCCGGGAAATTTGCCGTGATTGAGCTGGAGCTGGATCCACTTGGACATTTCCGCGACGGAGGAATTGATGGCTCCCGCAGGCGCGGCATTGTCCAAATCCTGAAACGGAATGACCTGGAGGTTTCCATCGACCCTGGAGTGAGGCGAGGCGTAATCGTCGCCGGGCCTGAAGGCGTTGGTGCTCAGGTTGGACGTGTTCATGCCCAGCGGTAGGAGAATTTTTTCGCGGATGTAGTCTTCCCAGGATTTCCCGGTCACCGCGAGGATGATTTGTCCCGCGGCGATGTACATCAAATTGTCGTAGGCATAGTGGCTGCGAAAGCTGGAGTCCGGCTTCATGAAGCGGAGCCGGTAGATGATGTCGTCGCGCGAAAAAGTGGTATGCGGCCAGAAGAGAAGGTCGCCTTCGCCGAGGCCCATGCCGCTACGATGGGTCAAAACATCGCGGATGGTCATTTCATGGGAGACGTACGGGTCATACATCTGAAAACCCTTGAGGCGTTCGTAGACTTTGTCGTCCCAGGAAATTTTCCCCGCATCGACGAGCGAGGCCAGCGCGGCGCTGGTAAAGGCTTTCGTGTTCGAACCGATGCCAAATAGTGTGTTCTCATCCACTGGAGTAGGGTCTCCCAGCTTGCGAACGCCGTAGCCTTTCGCCAGGACGACTTTGCCGTCCTTGACGATGGCAATCGCGATTCCCGGCACATCGAAAGCTTTCATGTCGCGGGCGATGTAAGCGTCCAAATCCGGGGGCGGGCCGCTCTGAGCGAAGAGGGAAGGCACGCAAAGCGAGAAAAGCATCACGAAGAACAAGCAACGCGGCGGCGATAGTCTCATTTAAATTTTTCGGTAACCTTTCTTTAAGTAGCGGGAAGGATTAAATCACAAAATGGGTGCGAACCGGCGAGAGGAGTTTACATGCCCAATCCATCGCTGGGAGAACATACCTTCTTGCTTACGCTAAAATGCACACATATCATAACGGCTGTCGTCTAAGTTGAGTTAGCATACGGCCTACGAGTCATGCGGCGAATCCTTGGGAATGCACTCATTGGCTTGCTGGCGCTGGCGTGCGGGGCGGGAGCGGCTCGCGGCCAGGAATGGACACGCGTGCGGGCACCTCACTTTGAGGTGGTCACGGATGCGGGGGAAAAGCGCGGGAAAGAAATCGCGGTGCGGTTCGAACAGATGCGGCGTGTTTTTGAAAAGTTGCTCTCCGCCGAAAAGCTCAACACTCCCATTCCTCTCCAAATTCTGGCCTTTCGGGGCGCCAAGGAGTTCGACGACGTCGCGCCGTTAGTCAATGGCAAGCCGCAACAAAATCTAGCGGGCTTCTTCCAGTCCAGTGGCGACATGAACTTCATCGCCCTAAATCTTTCGAGGGGAGAAGAATATCCGCTGGTCTACCATGAATATTCCCATTCCGTATTGCACGGGAATTTTCGGCACATTCCGCTGTGGTTCGATGAGGGCCTGGCAACCTACTATCAAACCATCAAAATCGAGAAAGGCCACGTGCAAATTGGCGCCAGCCCCAAATATGCGGATACATTTCTCTACCATCGCGCGCTTATGCCCGTCACACAACTCTTCAGCGTCACTACCTATGCCGAAGACGATATACGGGAAACGCTCTTTTATAATGAATCATGGGCAGTGGTCCATTATCTCTTTGACAAGCAAAAGATGGGCGATTTCGCAAAATATATGGAGTTGACCACGACACAAAGCGTGCCGATCCCCGCGGCCATCGAGCAAGCATTCAAAATGACTCCCAAGGAACTGGATTTGCAGATCGCCGCATACCTGAACATGGCCCTGCGCCAAGTCTTCAACATCGATGACTCCACTGGTGTCGACAATGAAAAAATCGTCGCCGAACCCTTGGAGCAGAATGATGCGGCGGCCATGATCGCCAACATGCATTTTCATTCCCGAGATCATCACGAAGAAGCCATTCAGGAGTACAAGGCGGTTCTGGCCACAAATCCAAACCAAGTCGATGCGAACCTGGGATTGGGTTACGACGCGCTCCTCAGCGGAAAATATGAGGAGGCCGAGATCGTTATCCGGAAGGGTGTTTCCCTCCAACCGAAGAATGCACGCGGACAATTCCTGCTGGGCATCCTCCAGCTCCATCGAGACTCAACGGATGCGAACCGCCAAGAGCACCTGATCGACGCATGGAACCATTTGAAGGCGGCGGCGATGTTAAGTCCTGAACTGGCGGAGGTGCACAACCTGCTGGCCAGCACGTTCGAACAAATGGGCAACGTCGAACAGGCGATCAAAGAGGCTACGGTTGCCGCCCGCTTGAATCAGGGTGCTGAAGGGTATTTTGTCCATCTGGCGGAGCTCTACGTCCGCGCAAAGAAATATGAGCAGGCTGAGTCCGTTTTCGAACAACTCGCTGCAAGTAATAACCCTACTATCTCGTCGCTGGCCAACAAGCGCCTGGAAGAACTCAAAGCAGCGGACGGGCAGCAAAAAGCGCAGACGCCCAAAGAGTAGGCAAGACACCGCGCAAAGTCGTGATGGGTATGGTGGGGCCGGGCGAAAAAGTATCCCTCTCAACCCGGCCTGGGATCTGCCGAATTGCGGGACAGACTGATACGGACTGAATCTAAGCAGCGTTACGAGCCAGTTTGCGAGCGAAACCAAGCAAAACTGTTCGATCTTTTGGATCCATCTTCGCAAGGTAGCGCAGCAATTGGCTGAGCTCTTTCGATTCTGGCGGAGAATTTCCCCAGAGACCTTCTTCGGTCCCGGTCGGCAGCTTCATCGGTTTCGGCGGCTCGGTACCGTCGTACATCACCTTGTAGAGCGGCATTTCCAAGGCGCGGGCCCACTTCTCCAGAGTCTCGACCGAAGGAACGGTGTGGCCGTTCTCCACGCGAGAGACGTAGCAACGGAGCAATCCGGTGGTTTTTTCGATGTCACCCTGGCTGAGGTCTTTGGCCTCGCGCAGTTCACGTAGTCGGAGTCCTATCTGCATAGCGCAAGCGTACAACAGCCCGTGCTGGGCGGCAATGTGGAATTTGTGGGCGCCAGAAATACAGTTCAGCGCAAACAATCAACCTGGGCCTTTGGAGAGGAGTTCCAGCAGGAATTTCTGGTTATACTCTCCGTTGTCCGGCTGAAACGACAAGCCGGCAGAGGTCTTTGATGAGGAATCGAAAACTGCATTTTGTCAGTTTGTTCCTGTTTTTGCTGATCGCAAGCAGTCCCGGATTCGCGCAGCAGCGGCGGAAAGTCATCATCGACCAGGATTGTTCGGGGCCCGGCGGCAGCAATATGCAAACGCTGTTGACCTTGATTCAGTCGCCCGCGGTGGAAGTGTTGGGGATTGCCGTGGTGAGCGGGAACCAGTGGCGCGATGAAGAAGTGGCGCGGACGCTGCGGCTGCTGGAGTTGATTGGGCGCACGGATATCCCGGTCGTGCCCGGAGCCGTGTTTCCGCTGGTTCATCGGCGCAAGGCGGCGCAGTTGTGGCAGGCGACGTATGGGAAAGTGGCGTTTGCTGGAGCGTGGGACGATCGCTGGTGGCACGAAAATGAGGTCATTCCCAAATTGATTGAAGGCGAGCCGCACACCAAGCCGGCCGACGAAGACGCAGCGCATTTCTTGCTGCGCATGGTGCACAAGTATCCGCATGAAGTGACGATTTATGAGGGAGCGCCCATGACGGATCTGGCGCTCGCGAACGCCATCGATCCTCATTTTGCCGAACTTGCCGAAGGGCTTGTGTTCATGGGCGGAAGCCTGGAGCCGGAGACTGACGATCCGGAATTTCTGAGCGCGCCGCGGCACGAATTCAACTTCTGGTTCGATCCAGAGGCGGCGAAGAGCGTGCTGGCGGCGCCGTGGAAAAAGATCGTTTGCACACCGGTGGACATTTCGGTGAAAACGCGAATCACGGACGCCATGGTTGCCGAGATCAACAAGAGCAGCGGCGCCGCGGCGCAGTATGTTGTGAAGTACTTCATGAAGGATCAGGGCGGTTATTACATGTGGGACGAGTTGGCGGCGGCTGCGTGGATCGATCCGACGCTAATCACAAGGAAGGTCGAGCGGTATATGAGCGTGAACGTGGATCACGGCGCCACATATGGGGACACGTTGACGTGGACGGAAAAAGACAATCCGATGTTGGGTGCGCGGCTCGTGGAAATCCAGATGGACCTGGATCTGGTGCGATTCAACAAGATGTTCGTGGACTTGATGAAGGCGGCTACGCCTCAGGCGCACTAGAGTCGGTTTGATTTTGATACAGATCTCCAGCGATGGCGTTCTACTTCAGAGCTTCGTAGAGGGATTGTTTCCAGCGGGCGTTGTCGATGGTCCAGAAGACTTTGGCTTTGTGACCGCTGGCTAGAGGCGCGGTCCAGACTTCGCGGTTGCGTTCGTTGTGCGCAACGCTGAGGCGATCGACGACGGTCATGCCGCGGGTAAGTTCGCTTTGCGTTTCGACGTCGAGGAAATGCTGCGATTGCGAAGTGACGATCGAAGAATCGAGCGCGGCGGCCATAGCAACAGGATCGGGCAGAGAGATGCCGTGCTCGCCGGTTTGCTCGAGGTAGGCTTCCTGGGCGCGGCTGTTGCACTCGATGGCGAAATTGGCGATTGGTGGGCCAAAGCTGAGAACGTGCTGGATGTCGGATGGATTGAGCGCGGCTTGGCCGCGGCAGAGGTGCCAGCCGACGAGTTCGATGGGCAGCCCACTGCGCACGACGATGCGGGCGGCTTCTGGATCGCACCAGATGTTGTACTCGGCGGCGGGAGTTACATTGCCTTCGCAGCATGGCGCGCCGCCCATGACGACGCAGCGGCTGACTTTCGCGACGATGCTGGGCCGCTTTTGCAGGGCCAGCGCGACGTTGGTGAGCGGGCCGAGCGTGACTATGGTCAGGCCTGGGTGCGATTCGATTGTGTCGATGATGGCGTCGAGGGCGTTTTGTTTTTCCGGAGCGCGGCGTGGGGGCGGGTAGCCGTGATCGCCGAGGCCATCGCGGCCGTGAAACCAGTCGGCAGGGGCGTGTGCTCGCTTGAGTGGTTTTTCCGCGCCTACAAACACCGGCACCTGCGAGCCACAAAGTTCCGCGGTGTAAAGAGCGTTGCGGGCGGCTTGCTGAACATGCACGTTTCCCGCGACCGCGGTGATGGCCAAAACCTCGACTTGCGGGGAGCGCAGCGCCATGATCAGGGCGACAGCGTCGTCGGAGGCTGTGTCGGTATCGATGAGGAATTTGGGTTTCACGCGCCGTAGGATAGCAAAGTTGCGGGGGAATTCTCGCGGAAACCCGGGAGAGCCGTCTGCCTTGACGCTTTCCCTCGAATCACTTAGTGTCTTTTGTCTGCGATGGAGTCTCCGATGAAATCCTGCGTGCGCGTGATGAGCATGGCAACTGCTGCGCTTGTGCTTCTGGCTCCGCTGGCGCGGGGGCAGGCCACTGCGGAGTACCGGTTGCACAATGATGTGCCTGGAACTTGGCCGCAGCAGGCGGTGCGCGGCGCGCGCGGCATGGTTGCTACCGACGAACAGCTGGGATCGCAGGCCGGCGTCGAAATTCTGAAACGCGGCGGAAATGCCGTGGATGCGGCGGTGGCCGTGGCGTTTGCGCTGGCCGTGGTCGAACCGGCGGCGGGAAATATCGGCGGCGGCGGATTCATGTTGGTGCGGCTGGCGGATGGACGCACTACGTTTTTTGACTATCGCGAAGTTGCGCCTGGCAAGGCGACTCGCGATATGTACATTGGCGCGGACGGCAAGCTCGACAAAGTGGCCTCCGTGGTCGGATACAAGGCTGTGGCCGTTCCCGGCACTGTCGCTGGACTCGAACTCGCGCTGAAAACCTACGGCAAGCTGAAGCTGGCCGACGTGATGGGGCCGGCGATTCACCTCGCGGAAGACGGCTTCCCGGTCAGCGAAAAACTGGCGCGGCAATTGGAAGAGGAGCGGCCTGACCTACAACAGTTTACGGCCAGCCGGCGCATCTTTTTGAACGACGGGAAATTGTTTCATGCGGGCGACACTTTCAAGCAGCCGGAGCTTGCCGCGACGCTGAAGCGCATCGCGAAAAACGGGGCGGCTGAATTTTATCGAGGCGAAACAGCGAAGATGTTTGTGGATGATATCCAGCGCATGGGCGGACTGATTACGTTGGAAGATCTGGTGCAATATCGGCCCAAAGTACGCGAAGCGCTGCACGCGAATTACGAACTCGATGGGCATAAGTGGGATGTCATCAGTTCCCCTCCGCCTAGCTCCGGCGGCGTGGCCATCATCGAAGCCATGAATATGTTGCGCGACGTTCCGCTCAAGGGCTGGGACGACATGCAGAGCCTGCACATGGCGGTGGAAACGATGCGGCGGGTGTTTGCGGACCGCGCGGCCTATCTGGCGGATCCTGATTTCGCGAAAGTGCCGGTGGATGGCCTGACCAGCGATTGCTATGCGAAGGAACTCGCGGCGACGATTGATCCGGAGCACGCTTCATCAAGCAAAACGGTGAAGGCCGGAACACCGCATATTTGTGGCGTTTCCGCCGAAAATTCTGCACCGCCGGAAGAGATTGTCAGCCTTAACGACGGACCGCACACGACCCACTTTTCCGTCGTGGACGCTGCGGGCAATGCGGTCGCCAGCACCTACACGCTCAACAACAGCTACGGCTCGAAGGCAACTTCCGTGGCCGGTTTTCTGCTGAATGACGAAATGGACGACTTTACGACGCAGCCCGGCGTGCCGAACGCCCTTTTCGGGCTGATTCAATCGGACGCCAACGCCATTGCGCCCGGACACCGGCCGCTCAGCTCCATGACGCCGACGATTCTCGTGCGCGACGGTAAATTGAGCTTCGTAACCGGTTCGCCCGGAGGCCCGACGATTATTTCGGCGACGCTTCTGAGCGTTTTAAACTGGATGCGGCTGGGAATGGATGCGCAGGCGGCGATTAATGCGCCGCGATTCCATCACCAGTGGCTGCCGGACGTGATCGTGATGGAAAAGGATTTTCCCGCGAGCATGGAAGCGGCACTGAATGCGCAGGGGTATACGACGCGGCGCCGCGGGCACATAGGATTGGTGAACGCGATCGGCATTGACCCGCAGACGGGCGAGCGTCTCGGAGCCGCCGATCCGCGAGACAACGGCGCCGCAGTCGGCTACTGAACGGCTTTTGCAGCTTCCCGGGCCATCGCAAGCCCACCACGATACGGAAGGCGGCATTCGGTTTTTTATCCAAGAGCGCCGTGAACAGGACTATGCGAAGAATCCTATCCACTTACTTGTTTGTGTCGCGAAGACTCACCGCGGAGCTTCTCGGGCAAATCGCCGAGGCCGGCTTCGAGGCGGTCGAAATTTTCGGCACGCGCGGCCACTTTGATTACACCACCAAGAAGGAAGTGCAGGCCATGGCCAGCGTGCTCTCGCAGCACGGGCTCGCGATGGCGTCGCTTCATGCGCCGACAAGCCGCGATCTGAGCGCTATGCGCGAGGGCGGCACGCCTCTTTCCATTTGCGAAGTGGAACGCGTGAGGCGCATTGAAGCCATGGACGAATTGAAGCGCGTCATTGACGTGGCCGAGGACTTGCCGTTTTCGCGGCTGATTCTGCACATGGGCGGCTCGCGGGAAACGGCGGACCCTCGGAAGCGGGATGCGGCCTTCAGTTCGCTCGAGCACTTGGTGCTGCACGCGCGTCACGTTGGCGTGACCATCGCGGTGGAAAACACCACCAGCGAGATGGGCGATCCTTCCTATTTGCGTTCATTCGTAGACGAAACACGCCTGACCGGGTTGAAGTTTAATTTCGACATTGGCCACGCGCATCTGGCGGATGGTCCCCAGAGCGAACGCATCGAAAAAGCATTCGCACCGCTCCGCGAACTGGTGGTCTCAGCGCACATCCACGACAATCACGGCGAGAAAGACGAACATCTGGCGCCCTATGAAGGCACGATCGACTGGGAAGCCGCGGTTAAAACGCTGAAGTCCGCGCCCGAACCGGATTTGCCGCTCACGCTAGAGCTAAAGGAACGCACTGGCCCGGAGGCGAAGAGCCCCGCCGAACAACTCGCCGCCGCCAGGGAAGCGCTAGATCGCTTCGAGCGCGAGTGGAGCTGATTTTATATATTTGACCAATGTTCTGACTATGGTCTATAATTATGACCATTAGGTGAGCCTATGCGGGAAGTTGCCATATCCGAGTTTAAGGCCAAGTGTCTGGCGATTTTGGAACGCGTCGAAAAGACCAAAGAACCGATTCGCATCACTCGCCACGGCAAGCCCGTGGCGGAAGTGGTTCCGGCAACGCCTCCTGCCGTGGACCGCGCAGCCTTAATGGGCTCCATGAGGGACTCCATCCAAATCCTTGGGGACATTATTTCGCCCGTGATTGACCTGAACGAGATTGAGGCGCTTCGCGATTGAAACTGCTTCTCGACACGCACATTTGGATCTGGTTCTTGCAAAGTCCCGAGCGTCTTGGGCCATCCGCAAAACTTGCGCTTGCCAACCCGGAAAATGAACTCTGGGTTTCTCCGGTAAGCACATGGGAAGCGCTCATGTTGCAGCGAAAGAATCGAATTCAGTTGCGCCCTGACTTTGTAGCTTGGCTGAGGCAGTCCACGCCGGGAATTTTCGAGGCCCCGCTGACACATGAAATTGTTCTCGCCGCCGAGCAACTCGACCTTCACCAAGATCCTGCGGATCGGTTTCTGGCTGCAACTGCACAAGTCCTGGATTTAATTCTGGTTACCGCAGATCAGAAATTGCTGGGCCTTGGCACTATCCGCACCATGGCCAACCGCTGATCCCTTACTGACGAAATGACGAATCCTCTATCTTTGGTAAACTACCTGTTTGGACTTTCAACGGAAAACTGACCTATGACCATCATCACGATCGAGCAGGCAGGGAAGTACGACGGGCAGGAAGTCACCATTCGCGGATGGCTCTACAACCTGCGCGAATCAGGCAAATTGATGTTTCCCATTTTTCGCGATGGGACCGGGATTATCCAGGGCGTTTGCGCTCTTAAAGAGAATCCGGACGCTTTTGAAGCGCTCAAAGGGTTGACGCAGGAATCAAGCGTCATTGTCACAGGAAAAATTCGTGCGGAGCAGCGTGCGCCGGGCGGTTTTGAGATGGGCGTCTCCAAAATCCAGATCGTTCAGAAAGTTCCGGACGATACACCGTTTCCTATTCAGCTTAAAGAGCACGGCGTTGATTTTCTGCTGGATCAGCGGCACCTTTGGATTCGTACACCCCGTCAGGCCGCCATTCTTCGCATTCGCGCCGAAGCCATCCGCGCCGCGCGCGAATTCATGGACGGTCAGGGCTACACGATTGCCGACGCGCCGATGTTCACGCCCGCGGCCTGCGAAGGGACCTCCACGCTGTTCGAAGTGAATTACATTGATGAACAAAAAGCTTACCTGACACAGAGCGGTCAGCTGTATGCCGAGGCCATTGCCATGGCCTTGGGCAAGGTCTACACCTTCGGCCCCACGTTTCGCGCGGAAAAATCGAAGACGCGGCGGCACCTCACCGAATTCTGGATGCTGGAGCCGGAAGCCGCGTACGTCGAGTTCGACGAAATCATGGGTCTAGGCGAAGGGCTCGTCAGCGCGATCGTTCAGGGCGCCCTAAAGAACAAAACACGCGAACTCGAAACGCTCAAGCGCGACGTCACTAAACTCGAAAACATCAAGCCGCCGTTTCCGCGCATCTCCTATGAAGACGCGGTGAGCGTGCTGCAGAAGAAAGGCAATCCGGCGAAATTCGGCGACGACTTCGGCGGCGACGAAGAAACCCTCATTTCCAAAGAATTCGACCGCCCGGTCATCATTCACCGTTATCCAACCGCGATTAAGGCTTTCTACATGCAGCCCGACGCGGAGCGCCCCGAACTCGCGCTGGCTTTCGACATGATCGCTCCAGAAGGCTACGGCGAAATTATCGGAGGCAGCCAACGCATTCACGACTACGATTTATTGCTGAAGCGCCTCCACGAACACAACCTGCCGGAAGAATCTTTCCAGTGGTATCTAGATTTGCGGCGCTACGGCAGCGTGCCGCACTCCGGCTTTGGCCTCGGTCTTGAGCGCACCGTCGCGTGGATTTGCGGCACCGAGCACATCCGCGAGGTCATCCCCTTTCCCCGGATGATTTACCGCGTGTATCCTTAGTGCGGGGTAGTACGTTGTAAGTTCGCGCCGCAACGGCGCTTCTGACGGGTACTGGCATCAAATCATTTAGCGATCCGGGCTTTGCGCTGATTCGCGCACGGGACTTCCGTGCGCCTCTGCGCGTCGCGGAAGGCGGATCACGGAACACGAGACTGCAATGGCGCAAAAAGTTCGCATCATCGGCGTTCCCATGGACCTCGGCCAGAGCCGCCGCGGCGTGGATATGGGCCCCTCCGCTCTGCGCGGAGCCGGCCTTCAGGCACGCATCAAACAGCTAGGCGACGTCGTCGAAGACATCGGGAATCTCAAGGTCAAGCAACCCGAAGAAATGCAGATCGGCGAAAAACGCGCGAAGTATCTTCAAGAAATCACCGAAACGTGCAAGGATCTGGCGCTCACAGTAGAAAAATCTCTTGGAGAAGGATTTCTTCCGTTGGTCCTTGGAGGCGATCATTCGATTGCCGCGGGCGTCGCAGCTGGTGTCGCCTCACACTTTCGGAAGGAAAAAAAGCAGATCGGCTACTTGTGGCTCGACGCCCACGGCGACATGAACACGCCGGAGTCTTCGCCTTCCGGCAATGTACACGGCATGCCGCTTGCGGCCATCATGGGCTACGGCGCAACGGAGCTTGTGGATCTTCTCGGGTTCAGGCCAAAAGCCGAACCCGGCAACATCGTCATCGTCGGCGCGCGCGACCTCGACGCTCAGGAACGCAAAATCGTAAAAAAATCCGGCATCCACGTCTTTACCATGCGCGACATCGACGAGCGCGGCATGCGCGAAGTCATGGCCGACGCCCTCAAATACGCCATGGACGACACCGCCGGCATCGCCGTGAGCCTCGACATGGACTTCGTCGACCCCAGCGACGCTCCCGGCGTCGGCACACCCGTCCGCGGCGGCGTCACTTACCGCGAAGCCCATCTCGCCATGGAAATGATCGCCGACTCGGAAGCCATGGTCTCCCTCGAAGTCGTCGAAATCAATCCCATCATCGACGAACACAACCGCACCGCGCTGCTCGGCGTAGAGCTGGTCCTCTCCGCCCTAGGTAAGAAAATCCTTTAAGCTTGGAATGGCAGCGAACGATGAAATCTACGTTGAGGCTGGTTCTCAGAAGAGTTGGCGCAATCCTTGTTGGGATGCTCGTCGTCGTGTTGGTCGGCTTTTCCAGGGGAGCAAGCGCAAACTCTGAGTCACAGGAAAAAGCGGATCACATCGAGATCCACAAAGCGGAACGCACGATGACCTTGCTCCGCGGCGGGAAAGTCCTGAGAACCTACAAAGTTGCTTTAAGTACCGTGCCCGTCGGAGCTAAGGAACGCGAGGGAGATCACAAAGTTCCTGAAGGCTTGTATATCGTCGACGCGAAGAACGCTCACAGCACGTTCCACTTGGCCCTTCACATTTCCTATCCGAATGCGTCAGACCAGAAGCGCGCGCGCAAGCTCGGCGTTAAACCAGGAGGCGATATTGAAATCCATGGCTTGGGAAGCAAATTTGGCTGGGTGGGCAGCGCGCATCGTCAGCTCGACTGGACGGATGGATGTATCGCTGTGACCAATGAGGAGATCGAGGAAATTTGGCCGATGGTGTCCGTCGGCACGCCAGTGGACATACGCCCCTAACTCATCCGCAGGGCGGACATCGGATCGATCCGCGAAGCCCGCCGCGCGGGTAAATAGCCCGCCAGCGCCGCGACTCCTGTGAGAATCACCAGCATCCCGGCAAACGTCACTGGATCGCTCCACGTGACGCCGAAAAGCAAGCCACTGAGCGTTCGCGCGAGCACCCACGACGCCACCACTCCCACAATCATCCCAATACCCGCCAGCCCCAGCGTCTGCAACAAAATACTTCGTTGCAGCGCTTCCGCCGACGCGCCCAGCGCCATGCGAATCCCAATCTCCTGCGTTCGCTGGCTCACGGAATACGAAATCACCGCATAAATTCCCAGCGACGCCAGCACCAACGCAAATCCCGCAAATCCGCCAAGCAGCCACACCACAAATCGCCGCGGCGACACCGCGCGATCCACCATCGTTTGCAGCATGCGCATATTTGCTGTCGGCAAATCCGGCTCGATGGGCCGAAGCGCCTCGCGCAGCCGCGATGCAAGCTCCGCCGTCGGCAGCGACGTCCTCACCACCAGGTCCACCGTGCCGTAGTCCTGCGTCTGCCGCATCGGAATGTAAAACTCGTTGCCCGACCCTTCCTCCAGCGCCATGTGATGCACGTCGCCCACGACGCCGACCACCGTGCGGTCCACGTCCTCGGCCACGATTTTCCCAATAGGATCCTCACCGGGCCACAAAGTGCGCGCGCAGGTTTCGTTCAAAATAATCACGTTCAACGCGCCCTTGGTATCGCGTCCCGTAAAATCGCGCCCCGCCTTCAATGGAATCCCGATGGCGTGAAAATATCCGTCGCTGATAATGCGCGGGAATCCTTCCGGATACGTTTGCGGCGTGTACTGCACGCCCTTCGCCGCAACGCCCCAACTACGGTTGTGCCCCAGCGGCAGCGAATCCGAAAGCCCCGCGCCCTCAACTCCCGGGATATCCGTCACGCGATGCAACGCTTCCGTAAAGTAGCTGTTCCTCTGCTCCTGCGTTTTGTACGACGAGTTAGGATCGATCCGCAGAGCCGCCGCTCGCTCCGGCCGGAATCCCATATTCACATCCAGCACGCGCAAAAAACTCCGTATCAACAATCCCGCCCCCACGAGCAACACGCACGCCAGCCCAATCTCCGACACCACCAGCGCCCCGCGAATCCACGCATGCCCGCGCCCCTGGCTCGACCCGCGATTCGAATCCTTCAGTGTGTCGTGCAGCTTCAAATCCTGCACTTGCAACGCTGGCACCAGCCCGAACAGCAGGCCCGTCGCGAGCGCCGCCACCAACGTAAATCCCAGCACGCTGCCATCAATCCGCACATCGCTCAGCAACGGAATGCTCACCGACGTCAAATGCGCCAGCGCGCGCGTCCCCACAAACGCCAGCACTAACCCCAGGGCCGCCCCGCAGCACGACAGCACCAAACTCTCCGTCAACATCTGCCCAATCAACCGCCCGCGCCCCGCTCCCATCGCCGTGCGAATCGCAATTTCTTTTTTCCGCCCCGCGCCGCGCGCCAGCAGCAAATTAGAAAGGTTCGCGCACACAATCAACATCACCACGCCCACCGCGCACGCCAGCACCACCAGCGTCGGCCTTAGTTGCCCGCTCACGTGCTGCGCCAACCCAGAAACCTTCGGCTCAAAGTCATTCCTCTCCTTATGTTCCTGCTGCAAAATTTTCCCGAGCACCGCAGTCTCCGCCCGCGCCTGCTCCACGCTAACGCCCGGCTTCAGCCGGCCAATGATCGCCACGGTATTCCCCTCGCGGTTTATCTCCGGCGATAGGGGCAGCGGCTCGAACATGTCCACGCGGCTCCCGGGCGTAAAAACCGTCGAAAAATCAAACGTGGCCGGCACCACCCCCACCACCGTCACTGGCCCGCCGTCAAACGACAGCGCTCTCCCCACAATGCTCGGGTCCGCCGCGAATTTTCTCCTCCACAACCCGTCGCTCAGCATCGTCACGCGTGGCCCGTTCTGCTTACACTCCTCCGCCGAAAACTGCCTGCCAATCTGCGGCTCCACACCGAGCAGCGGAAAGAAATTCTGCGTCACAGGGACGCTCGTCAGTCGCTCCGGCTGCCCATCGCCAATCATCTTCGCGTCGCCTAACCCGTAAAACGCAAAGTACGCCGCCAGATCCTCGTACGACTGGTTCCGCGCGCGCATATCCAACAAATAGTCCGTCTGCGAAGTCTTCCCGGACATATCATTGGTCTGATCTTGGTGGTTCGCGATCCACACCAGCTTCCCAGGATCGCGAAACGGCAGCGGCCGCAGCAAAATCGTGTTCACAACGCTGAAAATCGTGCAACTCGCCCCAACTCCAAGCCCCACAATGAGAATGGCAAACGCCGCAAACCCCTTGTCTCTCCAAAGCGTGCGCACCGCGTAGCGCACATCGCGCCGCAAATTCTCCAAAAACGGCGTTCCGCCACTCTCGTTTTGAGCAGACATGGATCCTCCCGCGCAATTCCGCATCTTTGTAGACGATACAAATCCGAAAAGGTTCCGTCGGACGCTTTGAAAACCACATTAAAAATCCTTGCCTCGATATCCATTGTCACTCGGGAACCTCACCGGCACTTCCCCCGCGACAACGCCCCTCCTTTGCCCTATAACTAGAAACTGGCACTAAACATTCCGAAATCGGCCAATTCCATGAGCCCTGACAAAAAACGACTGCGCATCGGCGTCCTCTTCGGCGGCCGCTCCGGCGAACACGAAGTCTCTCTCGCTTCCGCCGCCTCCGTCATTCGCGGCCTCGACCCCGACAAATACGAGACCGTACCCATTGGCATCACCAAAGAAGGCCACTGGCTGATCGGCACCAGCGCACAAAAATTACTCCCTGAAGTTCTCCGCACCGGCCAGCGCGTCACCATGAGCGCCGATCCCACCGACGCCGCCCTCGTCCGCCTCGACGGCAGCGGCGGCGGCCAGCGCATCGACGTCGTCTTCCCCGTCATGCACGGGACCTTTGGCGAGGATGGCACGATTCAGGGCCTGCTGGATCTCGCCGGCCTACCGTTTGTGGGTGCAGGCGTTCTCGGCTCCGCCATCGCCATGGACAAAGACGTCGCGAAAAAACTCCTTCGCGCCGCCAAAATTCCCGTCGTGCCCTGGGTCTCAATTCGCCGCGACGAGTGGGAGCGCAACGAATTTGCGATGGCGCATCAGATCGAAAAGGAATTTCCGTATCCACTGTTCGTCAAGCCCGCGACTCTCGGCTCCTCCGTCGGCATGACCAAAGTCCACTCGCACAGCGAGTTGGCCCCCGCCCTCAATCTCGCTGCGGAATTCGCCATGAAAATTATGGTCGAGCGCGCCGTAACCGCCCGCGAAATCGAAGTTTCCGTTCTCGGCAATCACGACCCGCAAGCCTCCATCCCCGGCGAAATCGTCCCGCACCGCGAGTTCTACGATTACGCCGCGAAATATCTGGAACAAGGCACGCAACTCCTGATTCCCGCGAACCTAAAGCCTGCCCAAGTGAAAAAATTTCAGCACCTGGCAGTACAAGCATTTCGCACGCTGGAACTAAGCGGCATGGCCCGCGTGGATTTCTTCCTCGAAAAACCCAGCGGCAAAATCTATCTCAACGAAGTGAACACCATCCCCGGCTTCACTTCCATCAGCATGTACCCCAAACTCTGGGAAGCCAGCGGCATCCCGTTTCCCCAGCTCATCGACAAGCTCATCGAACTGGCCATCGAGCAGCACGCCGAAAAAGCCCGCACCAAATACGCCATCGAACTCCCGTCAGGCTCCGCCGGCGCCCTCGAAAGCTGAGCCGTCGCAATCATGGCAAACCGAGGCAAGGGAATAACATTCATCGTCTTAGTCGTTCTTGAAGTTGTATTAAGCCTTGCTCTTGGATACGGCGAGCCCTTCGGGCACACGGAGTCCGTTCGTCTGGCGCACGAATATTTGGCGCACCCAACGCCACAAAACAAGGCAGCTATGGAAGCGGAATGGGAACTCGCGTACGCACCAGAGCGGAAAGAAACCGAATAGTTTTCGCTCTATTGATCGCAAATTCCTGCTTGCTCGCTTTCGCCGGCTACAAACTCGTTGGAAGGAAGTCGTAGGGTCCGCCTTCTGAGGCGGACCGCTCGAAGGCTGGATTCGATCCCGCGATTTGTTGTAGCAACCGCAGGATTCTCCTAGAATCAATCCGCGTGGAATTTCGGTCCAAGTGCCAGTGCCACCACGCCCCAGGGAAGGTCATGCGGAAATTCAAAAACATTCTAATTACATCGGGAGTTCTCGCTTTGGGAACCATGCACGTTTCAGCCACCGCCGGCGACACAGAGTTTGGTCCTTCCAATCCGTTCTATGCGCCGAGCACGCTGCCTTTCCACGCTCCTCCCTTCGACAAAATCAAGGATCAAGACTATCAACCCGCCATCGAGGCTGGCATGGCCCAGGAGCTAAAAGAAATCGAGGCCATCGCGGACAACTCCGCTCCGCCAACCTTCGAGAACACGATCGTGGCCATGGAGAAAACCGGCCAGCTCCTTCAACGAGCCCTAAACACCTTCGGCGGAGTCACCGGCGCAAATACCAATCCCACGCTTCAAAAAGTTCAGGAAGAACTAGCCCCCAAGCTGGCCGCTCACCAGGACGCCATCTCGCTAAACGCAAAACTCTTCGCTCGCGTCGCCAGTGTCTACAAACAACGCGAATCGCTCCATCTGGATCCCGAATCGCTGCGCCTCCTCGAAGTCGACTATGAAGGCTTCATCCGCGCGGGCGCAAATCTCTCCGACGCTGACAAAACCAAGTTGGAAAAGTTGAATGAAGAACTCGCCACCCTCTCGAACTCTTTCATCACAAAGCTCCTCGCAGCGACTAAAAGCGCCGCCTATGCCACGAAAGACAAGAGTGCCCTGGCCGGCCTCAGCGATGCGCAAATCGCCGCCTCCTCCCAATCCGCGCAAACTCGCAAGCAGGATGGCTACGTCCTCCCGCTCCAGAACACGACACAGCAGCCGGATCTCGCCTCACTGCAAACTCGCGCGACCCGCCAGGCTCTCTTTGAAAATTCCTGGAACCGCTCCGAGCATGGCGACGCCAACGATACGCGCGATATCATCTCGCGCATGGCGCAGCTCCGCGCCCAGCGTGCCCAGCTTCTCGGCTTCCCCAATCACGCGGCCTGGAAATTGGGTGATCAGATGGCCAAAACGCCGGAGAACGCCCTGAAGTTCATGGACGCCCTCGTCCCCGGCGCAACCGCCAAAGCCGCCACCGAGGCCAAAGATATTCAGGGCCTCATTGATTCGCAAAAGGGTGGCTTCACTCTCCAGCCCTGGGACTGGAATTTCTACTCCGACCAGGTTCGCAAAGCCAAATACGCTCTCAACGACGAGGAAGTAAAGCCCTACTTCGAGTTGAACAGCGTCCTCGAAAACGGCGTCTTTTACGCGGCTCATCAGCTCTACGGAATCACCTTCAAGGAACGCAAAGACATCCCCGTTTACCAGCCGGATGTTCGCGTTTTCGAAGTCTCCGACGCGGATGGCAAGCCGCTCGCTCTCTTCTATTGCGACTATTTCAAGCGCGACAACAAAAACGGCGGCGCGTGGATGGACATTTTCGCGGGCCAGTCGAAGCTTCTCGGTACGCTGCCGGTGATCTATAACGTCGCCAATCTTCCGAAGCCCGCGCCGGGCGAACCAGCGCTAATCGATTTCGATGGCGTGACCACCATGTTCCACGAGTTCGGCCACGCCCTGCACGGTATGTTCGCAAACACCCAATATCCCAGCCTCTCCGGCTCTGCCACCGCGCGCGACTTCGTCGAGTTTCCCTCGCAATTCAATGAACACTGGGCGCTCTATCCGGATGTCTTTAGTCACTACGCCCATCACTACAAAACCGGCGCTCCCATGCCCGCCGAGCTAGTCGCCAAGATCCGAAAAGCCGCGACCTTCAATCAGGGCTACATGCTCACCGAAATAGTCGCCGCCGCTGAGCTGGACATGCAATGGCACACCCTTCCAGCCAGCGCGCCGCTTCAACAACCGGACACTTTCGAGAAACAAGCTCTTGAAAAAACTCATCTACAGGTCGCCGCCGTCCCGCCGCGTTATCGCTCCAGCTATTTCATGCACATCTGGGGCAATGACTACTCCGCTGGCTACTACGCTTATCTTTGGGCGGAGATGCTCGACGACGACGCCTACCAATGGTTCGAGGAGAATGGCGGCCTGACGCGCGCCAACGGCGACCGCTTCCGCCAAATGGTTCTCTCGCGCGGCAACACCGAGGACCTGGAGAAAATGTACGAATCCTGGCGCGGCAAAGCCCCAAGCGTCGAGCCCCTGCTGAAGTACCGCGGCTTAAAGGATTCCGCGCACTAGAGTCGCATGGCTGCGTCTTCCGTTGGTCCAAGTCTCATCGCGGAGT
>Ga0209772_10000052_pt1 | contig 25181 bp, 22 predicted proteins | sample BogFormECP03_OM1_FD_188235 | JGI IMG/M metagenome (GOLD analysis project Ga0209772, IMG submission 188235) | Bog forest soil microbial communities from Calvert Island, British Columbia, Canada - ECP03_OM1 (SPAdes) (version 2) | ecosystem: Environmental > Aquatic > Freshwater > Wetlands > Bog ... | reverse complement strand
GAGCCGATGGAAGATCCCATCGAGTTCGCGCAACCGAAAGCCGATGGCGAAGCCTTCGCTCGCGAATTCGACGCCAAGCTAGCCGGCCGCACTTCGGTGCTCGTCGATTATTCCCCGCGCGCGCTGCAAGTGATGGCTGAATCCTATCGCGCCGTCCTCGGCCTAACCGAAGCTGCCTGCCCCGACGCCGAAGCCATCGATCTACTCCTAAATCCCGCGCGCAATCCTTATCGCCGCGAAACGCTCAACATTGGAGTCCACGCCCCAATCCTTCGCGCCCTGCAACACGCCAATTTCACCTTCGCAAAAAAAATCAGCCACACCGCCGATAGCCAAGATCAGCGCCATCGCATGGTCCCGGGCTCACGCCCGCTGCTCACGTTGGCCGACACGCGCGCCCCAGATTTCCTAACCCCCGCGTTAATCGCCGCAAACGCCCGGGCCCGCGAAATCTACGAAGAAGCCATGGCCGCGGCATGGCAAGCAAAGAACGAGTTGCTCGATCGCGGCGTCCCGCAAGAATTCGTGCTCTATCTTCTGCCCAACGCGAAATCCATCCGCCTGGTAGAAACCGGCTCGCTCCTGCACCTGCTTCACAAATGGACCATGCGCACTTGCTTCAACGCACAAGAAGAAATCTACGAAGCTTCCATGGACGAGGTCGCCCAAGTCCGCGAAATCTTCCCGCAACTCGCGCGCTACATCGGACCGCCATGCGTGCTCCGCGCCGGAATCTCCACGCCAATCTGCACCGAAGGCTCGCATTTCTGCGGCGTAAAAGTCTGGCTCGATTTTCCGAATGTGCAGCGCCGCATCTGAACCCGCATGACGCGCCACGGCACGCTCGCCTACTACCTCGCCGCCTGGGTCTGCGGCTGCTTCTTCATGAGCTCCGCGATTTTCCTGCGCTTCACTCTTGATCCGCACCGCGGCGTCCCGCTCTCGTTACACGGCGCGGTAAGTAATTTTTGGCTATTCACTTTCGTCGGGCTGATTTTCGGAATCGGCATCAGCCTGGCAGGAAGTTTTCTGATGCGCCGGCTGATGAACGCATTTCATCTGCGCTCGACAAGTGCGTGGGTGATCTCGGGCGCGATCCTCGCGCCCATAATCGTGCTCGCGTTTGGCTCTCTCGGCCGCGCGCTGCTGACGTCCACTTCGAAAATTGCGGCAGCCTATCAATTTGTATTCGGCCAAGCCGGTTCCGTAATTCTCGATTCCGGCTGGTGGCTAACAATTCCTGTGGGAGCGCTGGCGGCGCTCATTCTCTTCCGGGTCGATCGAGCTTTCGGTCACTCCATGGTCAGTCGCCCGCCTGGCGCCGCCTCTTCCTAAATCACTTCGCAGTTGACGAGCAGGAGTACGACATGGACGCACGCAAGTTGGCACCTCGAGCAACAATGGCGCTGGCCCTCGTCTGCACGGCGATCGCGATCCCGATTCTTTCGTCGCCCCCAATGAACGCGGCTCTGCCGCCGGCCGTCGATATTATTAGGGTGAAATTCGAAGATCCCTTCGAGCAAGCCTTCACGGTGGAAGTTCCACAAGGCTGGACCGTCCGCGGCGGCCTGTTCCGCCTAGGCTATTCCGACTATCGCCCGATGATCGATTTAGTCTCGCCAGACGGCAGCATCAACATCCGTTCAGGCGACGTAGCCGTCCCCACCTATTTTCTCCCCACCCCAACTCATCCACGCGATGGCGAAGTCACCGATCTAGGCGCCCAAGCTCAAGGAATTTACGCCAAATATCGCACCGGCAAAGATTACGCCGGCCTCTACGCGCTGACGCATTTCAAAACCGTCTGCAAAACACTAACGCCCGAACAAGTGGATCAAGCCCCGCCAGGCAAAAAAGATTCCAACGCCGCCCCCGAATCCCCGCAAAATTCCAGCGGCGCAATAGGCTATCGCTGCGATTCCAGCGGAAAATCGCGCGACGCCTACGTGTACGCCCGCACGGTTCTTTCCTCCAATCTCTGGCAAGTAAAAGCCCTCATCAGTTATATCGCCCCCGCAGATCAAGTCGCGCAAGTCCGCAGCATCATCATGCATCTCTCAGAAACGTTTCAGGTGAATCCGAAGTGGGTGGAATATCAAAAGCAGATGGACGATCAAGGCTATCAATATCAAGTGCAGCGCCAACAGCAACGCCGCGCCGCGCTAGCCCAGCAAGTGCAGCAATTCGAAGCCAAAATGCAAGGCATGCGCAATCAAGTGAACGCCTTCGAGCATCACCAAGCAGCCCAAGCCGCGCAGGTAGAATCCTGGGGCAACACGCTAACCGGCCTGACGCCAACGGTAGATCCGCTAAGCAACGAAACGCGCCTAGTCCGGACCGGCCCAAACAACGGCTACTGGATCAACGGGCAAGGCACAGTAGTGAATTCAAATGTCTCTCCAGGCGCCGGCTTCCACGAATTACAACCGCAATAATAAAATTTAGTGCGCCGCGCACACAGTTGCATGGTAAACCCTAAATCGAAATCTGCGCGAGTGGCCTCCCGCCGCCCGCTTCCAACAACGCCAACTGCCCGCAAGCCGCCATCACATCCTGCCCCCGCGAATAACGCACAAACGCCAGCAATTCCTTATCCGTCAAAATACGCCGAAACTCCTCAATGCGCCCCGCATCCGGCGCCTTATAAGGCAAATCCCCAGGATTCCAAGGGATCAGATTCACCTTCACCCGCAAATTCGCCAACAATTTCGCCACTCGCCGCGCATCCTCCGGCGCATCATTAAATCCGCCAAGCAGCACATACTCGATCGTAATGTGCTCCCAAGTCCGCAGAGGATACTGCCGGCAAGCCTCCATCAAATCCGCGATCGGATACTTGCGATTGATCGGCATGATCGCATCGCGCTGCTTATCATTCGACGCATTCAAAGAAACCGCCAGCTTAGGCCGCACCCGCTCGTTCCCCATTCGCTCGATCCCAGGAATGATCCCGCTCGTCGAGAGCGTAACGTGCTTGGGCGAAATCGCCATGCCCTCAGGATCGAGCAAAATCCGTAGTGCCATCATCACTGCGTCGTAATTCAACAGCGGTTCGCCCTGCCCCATCAAAACCACATTCGTCTGCGGCTTCAGCGATTCATGATTATCCTCAAGCGCTACCAACACCTGCCCAACAATCTCCCCAGCCGAAAGATTGCGAATCAATCCAAGCGTGGCCGTCAAGCAAAAATGGCAATCCACCGCGCAACCGGCCTGGGTCGATATGCAAATCGTCTGCCGGCTCTCCTCCGGCATAAACACCGCTTCAATAGTTGTGGCCCGCGGCGCGGGCAATGCTCGCGAAGGCGCAGCCTCCAGCGACAACACATACCGAATCGTCCCGTCCGCCGAAGGATACCGCCGCACGATCTCGGGCAGCGCAATGGACGCCTGCTCGGCCACCCGCGCGCGAAACACCGCCGGCAAATTGCTCATCGCCGCAAGATTGAACTGTTTCTCAGCGTATAGCGCGTGATAAACCTGCGCCCCGCGATACGCATGCTCCCCCAGCGACACCGCCAGCGCGCACAATTCTTCCCGCGACTTCCCCAACAGATTCGCTTTTTCGTTTTGCGCTGCGGACATAATGGCCACTGCTCGTCAGCTATGTGTCTCGAACCACTTAACTATAGAATGATAGCACTTCCCGCCGTGGGAACTTTTCCGCACGACAAGCATGTAGCGGAGCTATAATCGCGCAAAGAAGCCGCATCAACAGGGAGATCCGGCCATGACTCAAATCGCCACGCAGTCCATGCCCATCGACGTGTGGGTAAAAAAACTAGCAGCAATCCCCGAGCGCGAATTCACCATCCCTCGCGTCGAGCAATTCGTTCAGGAAAACCTGGTCCTACCCGAAACGCTAAAGCCCTATCTCTTCTACGCCCGCAGCCATTACACGAGAAATCTGATCTTCAAAAACGCCCTCTTCGAAGTCATCGCCATCTGCTGGGAATCCGGCCAAGTAAGCCGCATCCACAATCACCGCGATCAAAATTGCTGGATGGCCGTGCCCATCGGCAAGCTGCGCGTACAAAATTTCCGCGTAGATCAACGCAACGGCGACCAACACACCTGCAAACTAATCCCCACAGATTCTTACGACATGGACGCCACGCATCCTGGAGTAGTCCGCCCCGAAGAACCAGTCCACCAAGTCCTAAATCTCCCAGAATTCGGCGGACGCGCGACAACGATCCATATCTATTCGCATCCCTATTCAACCTGCGAAGTCTATTCCCAAGACAAAGGCGTCTATTCCGACGTCCCCCTGCATTACTCCAGCGAATACGGCAAGCTCTCGCCCGAAGAAAAACTCCTGTAGAAAATTAGCGCGCCGTAGCCTTTTTCCCGTAGGGGCGCCGCTCGCTGCGCCGCGCGAACGTCCGGCAGCCAGACGACGCGCGACCCGCCCTCTACTAATCCGCACCACGTTTTCCATTTCAACGCGCCGCCATGTAACAATAGAGCGTGACCAAATCAACAACTCAACCAATCATCCACAAATCGACGCTGCCCAACGGCCTCGTCGTCATCACCGAGCCAATGCAACACGTCCGCAGCGTAAGCGTAGGTATCTGGCTCGAACACGGCTCCCGCCGCGAACCCAGCAAATTAAACGGCATCTCCCATTTCCTCGAGCACATGGTCTTCAAAGGCACCGCCCGCCGCTCCGCCGAAGACATCGCCCGCGAAGCCGATCGCATAGGCGGCATGCTCGACGCCTTCACCTCCAAAGAACTAGTCTGCTTCAACGTACGCGTCCTAGACGAACATCTCCCCGCCGCCTTCGACATCATCTCCGACATGGTCCTGGCCCCAGCCTTCCCTCCAGATGAAATCACCCGCGAAAAGTCGGTAATCCTGGAAGAAATTAAAATGGCCCGCGACAATCCCGAAGACCTTGTCCACGAAACTTTCTCAGAAAATTTCTGGCGCGGCCACGCTCTAGGCAAACCCATCCTCGGCACTAGCGAGACCATCGGCGCCTTAAAACGCTCCACGCTAAGCGACTGGTTCAGCCAATGGTACGCCCCGAACCACATCGTAATCACCGCCGCCGGCAACCTTACCCACGATCAATTAATGAAACTGGTAAGCGACCGCTTCGAATCCCGCAAGCCCTCAAAAAATGGCGTCCCCGGTCCAAAACCAAAACCAGCCCCGCGCATCACCCTGAAAACCAAGCGCGATCTGGAGCAAGTCCACGTCTGCATCGGCGTCCCGGCATTCCCGATCGCCGACACCCGCCGTTTCGCCGCGTCCATCCTGAATAATCTCTTCGGCGGCGGAATGTCCTCGCGCCTATTCCAAAATATTCGCGAGCGCCAGGGCCTGGCCTATTCTATTTTCAGCGAAATGAATTCCTACCGCGACGCAGGCATGCTCTCGGTCTACAGCGCGACCACGCAAAAGAATTCCCCGCAGCTAGTCCGCTCGGTAATGGCAGAAATCCGCAGCATGAAGGAATCTCTAGTAACCGACGAAGAACTCCGCCGCGCCAAAGATCATCTAAAAGGCGCCATGTTGCTCTCGCTAGAATCCACCGGCGCCCGCATGTCCCATCTGGCCCGCCAACATCTATATTTCGACCGCTTCTTCACCCCAGACGAAATGATCGCCAACCTCGAAGCAGTAACCCGCGAACAAGTCCGCGAAGTAGCCAACGAATTCTTCCAACCAGGCCAAATAGCAGCCGCAGTCCTCGGCCCGGTAAAAAGCCTCAAGCTGACAGCGGGCGATCTAGCTTGCTGATGCGTCCGCGTTGAATTGAACTTTCAGGGCTTTATGGATATCCAAAAATCTCCACGCCAGACATCGCTATCCGGCCCGCGCCGCCCTCTCACGTTTATAACGGAACATCGCGCGCATCAGCGGTAGGAGTATCGCGATCGCACAGGCCACTCTGCCTGGGTGCTGATATGTATTCATTGTGGATGTCACTTCGGTGTTGCCTACGAGGTAGGTGATGGTGTTCTGGTGCCAAGGCACGAATGGGGTACCAATGAACCCGACTAGAAATCCCGACGAGCCGAGAAGTCCGTCCTTAATAATCCCTCGGATCTTGAGCTTTAAGACCAGCGCAGCCAATAATCCGGTGAGCGCGCCAATCGCCATTCCGGCGCATGCCTCGATTACGAGGTATAGGATGAGGACGCTCAAAGAAATTTCAAACATTTACCTACGCTAACGTATGCCCAAATCTCAGTTCGCTACGTGAGGACCGCCAAATTCGAAGCCACTCTTATTTCTGTGTTCCCGTCGTCTCATTCCCCGCGATCCCAGTATGCGAGGTGAGCTCATGCCCCGCGATGATGGCATTCCGCACCTGCGCGAATAAATCCGTCAGAGTGTTCGGCGTGTGCGGAATCAAAATCGTATTACTGTGATCGTTCGCCGCAATATCTTTCAACGTATCGAAATACTGTGTCATCAAAACCAGCTGCATCACGTCCTGCGGCGTCGAGCCCGGCACCGTCTTCGCGAAATCCTCCACCGAATCCTTCAACCCGGCAATAATCGCCTTCCGCTGATTCGCAATGCCTTCGCCCTGCAACCGTTTCGATTCCGCCTCAGCCTCCGCCTGCTTCACCAAAAGCATTTTGTTCGTTTCCGCCCGCGAGACGGTAGCCTCCCGTTCCCGCTGCGCCGCATTAATGTCGTTCATCGCCGCCTTAACTTTCTGATCCGGCACGATATCAGAAATCAGCACCTTCACGATCGAGTATCCATACTCCTTCATCGAAGCATCGAGGTTGTCGCGCAAATCCCCGGCAATATCCGCCTGATTCAAAAAGGTATCGTCCAATTTCATCTTCGGCACATGCCCCAACACCACGTTATAAACCATCGACTCAATCTGCTTCACCGGATCCGATAATTTATAAAACGCCGATTCCACGCCCTCAGGAATAATCTTGTACTGAATCGAAACCGGTATCTGCACGAACACGTTGTCCTGCGTCTTAGTCTCCACCTGCACATCAAACTGCTGCACCTTCATGCTAAGCCGACGCACCACCATCTCCAGATAAGGCGTCTTCCAATTCAATCCAGGCCCAGCCACGCGCGCAAATTTCCCCAACCGCTGCACAATAGCCACCTGCGCCGTCTCCACAGTGAAGAACGAACCCAACACAATGCTCAACACAAATATCGCCAGCACAAAAAAAATGATCAAAATTATCACAGGAAGTTCCATCGCCGCTCTCCTCTGAATCCCGCGCGCAAGCCCGCCCGCAAGGCAGCCGCATTCTACCTCAAGACGCTGATTTTGTAGGGGAGGGCCGGGTTAGCCCTCCCGCGGGCGGCGAAGTATGCCGCCCCAACGTCTGCGGAGGCGACGTAAACCTCATGTATCCGCACACAACGAACCCCGCCGCGCAAAAACCGAGACGCGTCCGGCCTTTCCTGCGTCCAAGCATAGGGAGGACCGCACCGATGAACCGCAGAAGCTGGCTGGTTGCGTTGCTGGGAGCAATGTTCGCGCTAGGTCTGTGCTCCGCGCTTAGCCGCGCCATCCCTCGCGCCAGGGCCGATGAGCGCGCGGAAATCGATCGGCTAGCCCAACTGATGCAATGGAAGCCGGGCGCCATCGTCGCAGACGTTGGCGCGGGCGACGGCGCCTTCAGCTTCGCGGCCGCTGAAAAAGTAGGCCCATCCGGCCGCGTCTACGCCACGGAGATCGATCCCGAAAAACTAAAAGCCCTGCGCGCCGAAGTCGAAAAGCGCAAACTCACGAACGTAATCGTGATCGACGGCGCGGTAGACGACACTAAACTCCCCACCAACTGCTGCGACGATATTTTCCTTCGCCGCGTCTATCATCACCTCACGCAGCCCGTCGAATTCGACAAGAATCTCCTACGTTCTCTAAAGCCCGGCGCCCATCTCGCGATCATCGATTTTCCTCCCACCAACAGGTACGGCCCGGTCCCGGGCGTCCCCAAAAATCGCGGCGGCCACGGCATCCCGCAAAAAATAATGATTGACGAACTAACCGCAGCAGGCCTGCAAGAAGAAAAGATAATTGACGGCTGGCAAGGCCAAGACTATTGCGTGATCTTCGTAAAACCAGCCAGATAGACGATGTACCTCTCGTCCGGCGGCATCGCAACCCACCAGTACCGCCGGCGTCTCTGCCGGCTCTTTCCATCGCCCACCGCCACAACGCGCTCAATCTCCCGCTCCATCAGTTGAAATCCCATAACTCGCCAACCCCCACATCAAAATGCTGCGAAATCATACGCCCATCGGCGCACCGCACGCGTGTACGCCGTCGATTCACAGGCGCAAATTGAATTGACGCCGCCCGCATACTTTGCGAACATCCTCGACGGTCGCAAAAATCACCGCCAGCGGCCCGGCGAGGCTCGGCATCGGTTTTCGAGTGTCAATTCTAGCGTCAGGAAGCTCGGGCAATTGCACTTTGCTCGAGACCGAGCGCACTTGCCTCCTCGTTGACGCCGGACTCAATCGCAAAGAACTAGGCCGCCGTCTCGAATGTCTAGGCGTAAAGCCCGGCCATCTCGATGGCATCCTGATTAGCCACGAGCACACCGATCACACCAACGGCCTCCCGCAAATTAGCCACGAATGGAGCGCCACTGCCTATCTCACCAAGCAAACGCATCGCGAAATCGAAAAAGTTATCCCTGAGCCCGCCGCAAAAAAACTCTCCCGCGTAGCACACATCCGCGCCGGCGACGTCTTCACCATAGGCGACATCGAAGTCTCTGCCTTCGCCATCCCCCACGACGCAGCCGATCCAGTAGGCTACACATTCCGCACCAACGGCACAAAGGTAGCCATAGTCACCGATCTAGGCTACTTGCCCGAGCTAGTAAAGCATCACCTGCGCGAAGCCGATTGCCTGATCCTGGAATCCAATCACGATCTAGACATGCTGAAGGTTGGTCCGTACCCCTGGTACATCAAGCAAAGAGTAATGAGCCGCACCGGCCATCTCTCCAACACGGTAGTAAGCGATTTCCTCGCAGACCCCGATCTCTTCGACGCCCGCGCCCGTTATCTAATCCTGGCCCACCTCTCCGAACAAAACAACACTCCCGACCTGGCCCGCATAAGCGCCGAAGAAGGCCTAAACCGCCGCCCCGCAGAAGCCGCCTTCCGTGGCGAGTTAATGTTAGCCTCCCAACACAAGCCCATTGGCCCCCTAGTTCTGTAGCCTCACGCGGCGTCCCCTCCCTAAAATCCCGTAAGTATTGCAATTACGTAACTTCGCGCCCAGCCCTACGGAGTTTTTGCCAGTCTCAGGTAATCCCTACATAGAAAATCCAGTATTTCCCCTATTCCCCACTCTCTAACCCCTTATTTTTCTTTTATTTCTCTTTTTGATATTTATGGTACTAGGATTGCTCTAGTACCACCTGCGGTTTGGCGTCAGAAAGGGTGTCCGGCGCCAACCGAAGGGCTTCGAGACCTGGGCAAATCCGGCGCGGCCCAGCATTACTCTCGAAACCAGCAACGCCTTGGGGGGTCTTGGGGGGCCTTCGGCTGCTCCATCCACTTTCCCGCATCTCGAATCAGGCAGCAGGGAGGCTACTCTGAAAAAGATACGCAAATCCCTCGAACCCACCCGTCGGGATCTTCAGTCCGGACTCTGTTCTTCTCAAATTTACGTGTTCTGCGAAAAAGAAACCGGTGCAGCCCGCTTCCAAGTGCGAGCCAGCGCCGACGGAACCCTACCGCTAGAAGAAGCAGCCAGCCTACTAGCCATGCATTGCCTGGTCCGCGGCCAATCGCCGCTGGATTACCAGGTAATGGTGCGCGCAGGCGGCAGCTTGTTCGAGCGTGTCACCATGAAAGCCCGCCAGCTCCTCGAAGCAGGCCGCGCCATCGCCTGCCCGGTAGCGCTAAGCCGCCGCGAAAAGGAAGTTCTCGAAGGCGTCCTCGAGAATCTGGCCAACAAAGAAATTGCCTCGCGTCTCAGCATTTCCGAACGCACGGTTAAATTTCACGTTTCCTCTCTCTTCGTGAAGTTCAAAGTGCGCAGCCGCATCGAACTGATGCGCAAGACGCCGAGTCTCTTCGGCAACACAGAGTCGCAACAACCAGGCCAGGCAGTAGCCGCCATGGCCGCGGATCCAATGTTCGGCATAGCCCCACGCAATCGCGCGGTAACCCCGCTAGACCGCCGCGAGCGCAGCAGCGTCGAGCTACGCCCCAAGCTAATGACCGCCTAACAGTTTCGCATCAACCGAGAGTGCAGGCTTCGGCCTGCACTCTCATTCCTTCCTCCAGCAACTTCAGCTATCATGGACCAGGGAACTTTCCCCCGCAAAATCGCTTCGCCCAGTTTTCAATTGCACTTACGTTGCGATCGCGAACGGTTACGTCGTCATCCCGAACAGTTTTATGTGAGGGATCCCTCTTTCTTGCTTTTGAATTTAGAGCAGCGGGTACCAGATGCGCCGTCGTCGCAGCGAATTTAAAAGGAGCGTCCGTTGATCCCCCGATACACCCGCCAGGAAATGGCCAAAGTCTGGAGCGACCAAACCCGCTTCGAAAAATGGCTGGAGGTAGAACTAGCCGCTACAGAAACCCTGGCCGAAGCAGGCACAGTTCCCAAAGAAGCCGCCGGAAAGCTTCGAGCCCGCGCGAAAGTAGATGTAGCCCGAATCCACGAACTCGAAGCCAAAGTAAAACACGACGTAATCGCCTTCACCATGGCCATAGGCGAATCGATCGCCGATCCGGAATCCGCCCGCTGGCTGCACTACGGCCTAACTTCAAATGACATCGTTGACACCGCGCAAGCCCTGGTAATCCGCGAAGCCTCGAAAATAATCGCCCAAGGCCTGGAAAAATTAGGCGCCGTCCTCGAAAAGCGCGCCTGGGAATTCAAAGACACGCCACAAATCGGACGCTCCCACGGCGTCCACGCCGAGCCCATCACCTTCGGCCTGAAGATCGCCAACTGGTGGTCCGAAAATCAACGCGACCAATCCCGTTTCCGCGCCGCCGCCAAGCAAATGGAAGTCGGCAAAATCAACGGCGCGGTAGGCACTGCCACCCATCTCGGCACCGAAGCCGAAGAAAAAATCTGCCAACGCCTCGGCCTGGCTACGGCCCCCATCACTTCGCAAGTTATCGAGCGCGATCGTCACGCCGAATACGTAGCCACGCTCGCGATCGCAGCCGCGTCGCTCGAGCGCATCGCCACAGAAATCCGTCATCTCCAACGCACCGAAGTCCGCGAAGCCGAAGAACCCTTCGGCAGCGAACAACGCGGCAGCAGCGCCATGCCCCACAAGCGCAACCCGGTAAACTGCGAGCAAATCTGCGGCCTCGCCCGCGTAGTCCGCGCCAATGCCACCGCCGCTCTCGAAAATATCGCCCTCTGGCACGAGCGCGACATCTCTCACAGCTCCGTCGAGCGCATCATCCTCCCCGATTCCACCATCCTCCTCGACTACATGCTCGCCCGCATGGCCGACATCGTGGCCAACATGAAAGTCTTCCCAGCCCGCATGCTGCGAAATCTCGATTCCACGCAAGGCCTGGTCTTCAGCGGCCAACTCCTGCAGGACCTGGTAGAAGCCGGCATGCCCCGCGAAGACGCCTACAAGACGCTGCAATCCCACGCCATGCAAGCCTGGGAAACCGAAACCAGCTTCCGCGAAAAAATCACAAACGATCCCAACGTGAAAAAATACCTAGACGCGAAAGCGCTCGAGCACACCTTCGACCTAAAGCGCCAACTACGCAGCGTAGACGCCATCTTCCGCCGCACCTTCGAAACAAAATCCACAACCGCCAAGCCTTTGTAGGGGAGGGTGCTTTAGCCCTCCCGCCTTTCGGCCCTCTCGCTTTCGCCTTTCGCCAAACGATGCACGCGCCTGCCTTCTGCTGTATGCTTCGCCTTCACGCCGCCCCGGGAGGTCCTACGCATGTCCAAATACGATGAAATGGCTCACGCCGCCGCAACCGCGCAGACCGACTGGAACCAACATCGCGATCGCTGCGTGGGTTACCTCAAATTCCTCGTGAACGGCCTAATGACCTACGCCGAAATTCCCCCGGACCAAGTCACGTTCCTGCGCTGGAATGGCGAGACCGGAGACGACCGCAAATACTCAGAAGCAGTCGAAGACGATCCGTACACGTTAATGGACGCAATCGCGCTCGACGAGGCCGACGGCTATTGGCACCTCGGCCTGCGTATTTCGCTGCTACATTCAGGAGCGCTGCTGCCGCGCTGGGTCTCCTTCGTGCTTTGCGCCGCCGAGCAGGATCAAAAGCCCATGCTAAAAATTGGCGTCGATGGCAAACCAATTCAAATCGACCTGAACGATGCGGCACAATGCAACGCCTTCTACGAAACAATCATCGAGGGCATAAAACAATGTTTCCGCCCTCCCGCCGATTCCACCTCCCAGAAAACGATGGCTTTCGTAGTAGGCCCGTAGCAGTTCGCCCTTGTAGGGGAGGGTGCTTTAGCCCTCCCGCCTTTCGGCCATGTGTCTCGCCCCGAGCCCAAATACAAGCCCGTTAGGCCTCGAGAGTAAATATATCCGGAGGGATCCGCTGTTGCGTTGGTATTTGCATTGGTACTGGCATTTGCATTAGAATTTGCCGTTTCTTCCATCTGAAATTTCAAATCTGAAATTTTAAATTTCCGACGCCTTCGCCTTTGTAAGTGGATTCGCTTACGGTTCGACTTTATCCGCAACCTGTTCAGCCGCTAAGGCCATTCTTCGCTCCTTCAACCCCGCATTCCTCGATTCCCGCACTCAGTACTATGGATCAATGTTAACTCCTACGATATAAGTCCCAAAGCGGTCGGCAGTCCGAAAGCGCGGAGCTCGCCACATGCCCGCGCCAATGAACTGCAAGTGTTCCAGAAACTCCGGACCGCACACCAGAACTGGACGAAGCGCCATGACCATCAATCGGCCATCTCAAAATCCTAATCGAAAGCTAATCGCGACGATTACGATTAGAACTCCGCGTAACTCCAACAAAATCAATGACGGGTCTGGGCTGATGATTCAGCCCAGCAATATAAAAAAACCGGCCGCTAATCGATTTCTAATCGGGAAGGCATACGATTAGAAATCCCCGTAACTCAAAGAAAACAAACGACGGAGTCCAAGTCTAATCGGGAAAATTGCGAGGTTGTGCAAGGCCAGGTTCCCGACGCGCAGACGGCCAGCGCCCGCCGAGTGCCAGCGTGAGATCACTTCTCCGCGGGGCCGCTATCGTGCAGCAGTACGGCGTCGGATTCGGTGTGCGTGCGCATCACGCCTAGCGTCTTGCCGTCGGGCGAGTACTCGAATAACTGAATCGCGTCGCTGGGAAAATTGGTGATCTGGCGGCCGGGCGAGTCATCGATCGGCTGGAGCCACAAATTTTCTGTGCCATTCTCGCGGATGGGATAGACGACGGCTGCGCCGTCGGGCGTGAATCGCGGGGGGCCTGCGATTCGCAGGTCGGGATTGAGCATGCGGACCGTCGGGTTCGGGCCGGCATCCAGGCTGACTAGAGCAATGTGGCTGATGGGAATTTTGCCGGAAATATCGGCGGCGAAAAACGCCAGGAATTTGCCGTCGCGGGAAAGGTCGAAGAACTCGGAGACGTTGACGATATTTGGCATCGCCGTTCCCGCGACGGCTTCCGGCGTGCCGCCGTCGATGGGCACGCGCGAGATTTTGTTGCCGCTGTAATTTTCGAAGTAGGCCCATTTGCCGTCTGGCGAACAGATCGGCAATTCGTCAATGGTGCCGCTGGAGAGCTGCTTGGGATTAGTGCCGTCGGCGTCCACGCGCCAGACATTGACCTTGCCGCTGCCGCCGTGATCGAGCCAATCGAAAAGAATGTAGCGGCCGCCGGGGCACGCCGCGGGCGCGGCGATTTGCGCGGCGGCATCGCTCAAGAGCATTGTTTTGTTGCCGCCGTCGGCGGAGACACGCAGCAAGTTGCTCTGGTCGTCGAAATAAATTTGGCCGTCGGTGGCCCAGCCGAAAATGTAGGCGTTTTTATTCTGCGCGGGCGCGGGGCCTGGTGGATTTCCTGCGAAGCCTTCGGGCGGCAGGAAATAAAGCGTGCGCGCGGATTTTTCCTGGATGGCGGCCAGCGTTTTTCCGTCTGCGGAAAGCGTCGGCGTCTGATAATTATTCGTATCTTTGGTGACCGCGCGGATTTTTCCGGCCGGAATGGAGATGAAGGCGATCTGATTTCGGGCGATGGGACTGAGTTTGCCCTGATAGGTGGCCAGAAATCCGCTGCCATCGGGCATCCAGATCAGATCATTGAAAGCCCAGTTTTTGAAGCGAGCCAACGCTTGCACTTTGCCGGTGCTCAAATTCTCAAGCTGAATCACGCTGAGCGAGTCGGACTGATTCGTAACCACCGAAGCGATCTGGTTGCCGTCGGGCGACCACGCGAAGGATTGCGGCGTTTCGGCGAGTGGCCCGGCGGCGATCATTTTTTCATCGCCGCCTTCGGAATTGGCGGTCAGTACTTGAAACTTTCCAGGTTCCGGACTGTTGCCGCGGTAGAACGCGATGCTTTTGCCGTCGGGTGAAAACGCGATGCCGGTATCAATATTTCGCACTACGATCTGCGGAGTGCCGCCGAGGACCGGAGCGCGGTAAAGATCGAATCCGCCGTGCGCGCTGTCGGTGGCCTGGCGGAAATAAATGAAATTCGCGTCGGGAGAAAACTTCGGGCTGCGGTAGTAGGCGTCGGAGGGAGGGATGACCTGCGTGTCGCTGCTGGTGGCGACGTTGCGGAGCCACAGGCTTTGCTTGCCTTTGTCGTCAAGGACGCTGAGGAGATATTTGCCGTCGGGCGAGATGGCGGCGGCGACGGTTTTGCCGTTGTCGGTGAGTTGCGTAATGGAGAAATTTTCGAAGGGCGTTGGACCGCTGCGGCTCAGGAGCGCGTAAATGCCGTAGGCGGCCGCGGCCACGACAAGAAGCATGATCACGAGACCAGCCGTGAGTCCCAATTTGTGCTGCTTCGCGGCGGCTGCGATCACCGAGCTGCTTGATTGGCGCGCAGATGAATCCGTGAGCGAGGACGAAGATGCCGGTCCCGCATGCGGGGCCGCCGCTACGTTTGGAGCGGCTATATCCAGGGCCGGCGAAATATTGGCGTCCGAACTCGAATCGCGGCTGAGGCGTTGCAAGTCGGCGCGCAAATCGGAAGCATGCTGGTAACGCAGCTTGCGATCTTTCTCGAGCGCCTTGTGAATGATGCGTTCGAATTCGGACGGCAGTTCCGGATTTAGCCGTACCGGCGCCAGCGGGGATTTGTGCAAGATGGCATCGAAGATTGCCGGGGCGGTGGCGCCTTTGAATGGCAGCGCGCCGGTGGCCATTTCGTAGAGCACAGCGCCGAAGGAAAAAAGATCGGTGCGCGCGTCGAGATCTTCGCCCATGGCTTGTTCGGGCGACATGTACATTACCGTGCCGACGGCCGAGCCGGGGCTGCTGAGCAATTGATCGTCGGACATGGTGGGTGCCGCGGATGCTCCGGTTTCCGCGAAGGATTGGCGCGGGGAAATAATTTTGGCTAGGCCGAAATCGAGGACCTTGGCTGGACCGTCGCGCGTGCAGAAAATGTTTGCGGGCTTGATGTCTCGGTGAATGATGCCTTTGGCGTGGGCGGCGTCGAGAGCGTTAGCTACCTCGACGCCGATTTGCAGCAAATCGTCGAGCGGCATGCGGCCGCGGGCGATGCGGTGCTTTAGGGTGTGGCCTTCGAGATACTCCATCACCAGGAAGGTGTGGCCCTGCTCTTCGCCGATATCGTAGATGGTGCAAATGTTCGGATGGTTTAGGGCGGAAGCGGCTCTGGCTTCGCGTCGGAAACGTTCGAGCGCTTGCGCATCTCGGGCCGTTTCTTCGGGGAGAAATTTCAGGGCTACCATGCGGCGGAGGCGGACGTCCTCGGCCTGGTACACAATTCCCATTCCGCCGCCCCCGATTTTTTCAAGGATGCGGTAGTGGGAAATTGTGCGGCCGATCATCGGTGCGGAGTCGGGCACGGGTGCAGAATGTTACGACACGCTGCGGGAGAGGCGCAATCGAGTGGGCTAATTGATTACGTCGCAATGGGTCGTTCGAAGAAAAGCAAGAGGGATTCCTCGCCGAAAGGCGGCCCGGAATGACGGATTGGTGAGGCGCGCGGGTGATTCAAATGCGCCACGCGCAAAGTCAGGGTCCGCCTGGGCAGAGGCACCCGGCACCTACACTTTACGGTTGGATTTGTATGAGCTTGGGGTTGCCATCCTGCGGCGGGGCGGGGGGCCTCCAGCGGGAGGTGCGGGCGCGGCTGGAGCGCAGGCGGTTCATTACGCGGCCGATTTTTACCGAGCTGGTTATGAAGTGATTCACTTTTAACGGGCCGGCCATTTTAATTTTTCGCACCCAGTGCAGGCCGGTGCTGATGGCGCAGCCGCATTGCGAGCAGTCGGGGGTGCCGCCGAAGACGCACGGTTCTACGCGCGTTTCTAGATCGGCGGAATAATTGGCGGAGAGCTTGGCGAAGACGCAGTCATCCGGATTCGCGGGAGGCTGCAGAAATGCTTGGGCCAAGCCTTCATTGAATAGCAACTTTTTGTAGCGCTTTGCTAGCGGGGGCAATTGGGCTGCGAGTGAGATGCGATTCTCGGACGTTAGCATTTCGGGACTTTGCTCGCCGATTTGCGGGGTATAGACGCTCACCCAGATGCGATTTACTTCTTGGCGCTCGCTCCAGAATTTTACGTATTCTTCCAGATAGCCGGCGCGCTCTAGCATCGGCCGCGTGATTACCCAGTGGATGTTTACGTCGCGGCCGTCGATATTCGCGAGGATGCGCTCGTAGGTGGCGGGCTTGCGGCGGATGTCGTGATGCTCGGGCAGGCCGTCCACGGAAATTGCTACGCGGGCGCGGGGGAGCTTCATCCATTCCATGGGAATGGGGATGATGCCGCTGGTTACCACCAGGGAAAAAATTCGCATCTCGCTTAGAGCCGGTAGAATTTTGCTTAGCTCGCGATGGCGGACCATTGGCTCGCCACCTACTAGCGAGACGTGCAGCGGTTTGTGCTTGCGGACCATTTCCAGAACGCCATCTACTAGTTCGTCGCCGCGGCGATCGTTCAGGTCGGTTAGCTTGACGCCGTTAGTTAGATGGGTGTCGTTGTAGGCGTAGCAGCCGGGGCAGCTTAGCGGGCACTCGCGGGTGATTTCGATGGAGAGCATTGGGATTCGACCGACCAGAATGCTCACCCAGGAGGCGAGCAGTTCGCGGGCAGTTAGGCTTGGGTTCTCGGCGGTGGCGGGCACGTGGTTATGATGCGCGTGTTTGAGGGACTGGTGCAATCAATTTACATTGAGAGTTAACAGTTGGATTCCGGAGGGGCGGATTACTGGGTCGAAATGCGGGGCCGAACCACGAGGCCGAAATGCGGGGCCGAAATGCGGGAGGGCTAAAGCACCCTCCCCTACGGGAGATAGGGCCATGTTTCGGGTAGATCCATTAGTAGGTTGCAGGGGATTACCATTTGTGGGGAGTTGAAGTCGGCTATAGTTTTTACTTTGCCGGAGTTTAGGTCGGCTTCGGCCGCTTTTGCGCGGGTATCGTCGGGGCGCTCGGCGGCGATTTTTTTGTAGAGACCGCGGGCTTCTTCGATGCGGCCTACTTCTATATACGCTTGGGCTTGCGCGAATTCCGCCTGGTACAAATCGGGCCGGGCGGCTGCGGCTTTTTGGTAGTGGGGGATGGCGATTTCGGGATGGCCGAGCCCGTCTTCGGCGATGCCTAGAATGAATTCTGTGGCACCGGTGTCGCCGTGGCCGGCGGCTTTGGCGATTTCGTCTTTTGCGGATTGGTAATCTCCCGTGCCCAGATACGCTACCGCCAGATTGTGGTGGGTGCTTGCGCTGCGTGGATTCAGGGCCAGCGCTTTTTGGAATGGCTCGATGGCGGCCTTCGCATCGTCCGCGAAAAGATGTTCTTGGGCTAGCAGCGTCCAGCCGGGAAAATCCTTGGGATTCTTTTGCACTCGGTTCTCGAGCACCGGAATTAAATCGGCGGTGCCATTGGCGAAGCTGGCGATGAGTTCGGTGCGCTCGGCGCGCAATTTGGGAACGCGGTAATGAGCTACAGCGTACGCGCCGAGAACCAGAACGACAGCCGTCGCGATGGCCACCAGATCGAGCCGCCATCCCGCTGCGCTCGGTACGCCGACGGGCTGCGGCCGCGTTGCTGAATTCTCCGTGTTACCTGTGGTGACTGCGGCTCGTGCGTTGAGCTCATCCAGTACGGCGGGCGGCATCACCGCGCCGATCGCCAGGCCGCCGATGAGGCCGCCCATGTGCGCCGCGTTATCGATGCCGGATTGCAATCCCCAGATGAGATTGATGCCGATGAAAATCGAGAGGCTCTTCAGGCGTTCCTTGGCAAATCGCAAATCGATGGGCGCTTTTTTCAAGAAGAGATACGAGACCATGCCTCCCACCGCGCCGAAGATGGCGCCCGATGCGCCGGCGCTCACGCGAGCGGGATCCCAGGCCAGGCTGCCGAGGCTGGCGGCCAGCCCTGACGCGAAATAAAGAAACGTGAAGGCTTTGCGGCCCATGAATCGTTCCGCGAGATCGCCCAGAACCCAGAGGCACCACATATTGAGCGCCAGATGGATGAGGCCGACGTGGACGAACATGTTGGTGAGCAGGCGCCACCATTGGCCAGTGAGAGTGAGCGGGCCGAAATCGGCGCCGAAGCGGATCAGGTCCCACTGGGTCGGCTCGATCCAGGAAATTCCGGCGGCCACCATGATGAGATAGACGGCGACGTTCGCGCCGATCAGCACGCGCGTGACTATGGGCTTCGGCCCGAAGGCGACCAGACGAGCGTAGGATTCAGCGCTAGCACGCTTTTGGCAATTGGTGCAAAGCGGCTCGAAGTTTTGCTCGGGCGAGAGGACGTACTCTTTGCCGCATTTTGGGCAAGTGTATTGGGGCACATCCGAAAGTAACGTTTGGGCGCGCGAATTTCAATGGCAGGAAATTTACTGACTGGCAGCGGTTTTGTAGGGGAGGGGGTCTGTTGTACGTTTCGGTTCGGGGCGATTTGGGTTGGAAGACCCTCCCCTACTGGATTCTTTGGATGTAACGGGCTTCGGTGGTGTCTACCTTGATTTTGTCGCCGTTGCTTACGAATGGGGGGACGTTCACTACCAGGCCGGTTTCCAGCTTGGCTTGCTTCATTACTGCGCTGGCTGTGGCTTTTTGAATGCTTGGCTCCGTGTCTATCACCGTTAGATCCACCGTGTCTGGTAGCAGGACGCCGATTGGTTTGTTTTCGTAGAATTCCAACTTTACCGGGAGATTCGGAATCAGATAGTCCGTGGTGTCGCCGAGCAGCTCTTTTTGCAAGGTCATTTGTTCGTACGTTTGCGAGTTCATGAAGTGGAAACCTTCGGCGTCGCCATAGAGGAATTCGTATTCGATTTCATCGAAGACGGCGCGCTCGACGAATTCTTCTGCGCGGAAGCGATAGTCGATGATCGAGCCGGTGCGGAGATTGCGCATTTTGGTCTGCATCTGGCCGCGCTTGTTGCCCGGGGTGCGGTGATCGACGCTGAAAACGGTGTAGAGCTCGCCCTCGTGGCGGATAACCATTCCGGGGCGCAGTTGTGTAGCCTTTACCATGAGTTGCTCCTGAACCTGTTGAAGGGTTGCTGCCGCTTGGAGCGGGCTTTCGCGCGGGGTTGGCGATGCCGGCCGCCGGGCGAGTCCGCAAGCGCCGAAATCGGGCTGGGCGGAATTCAATATTATATCGGTAGGTGCGGGAGGCGGTCAAACCCAGCGGCGGTGGGATAGTGACTCAGTTTCCGATAATGCGACTAACCAAGCAAATGAAAGTCAATCAATAAACGAAAGCGCTTTTGTTGGCATTTACCGAATCGGTGAGGTGATAAATTCCCGGTTGCCCGCGATCCTGAAGGCAACCGCATGCGGGCTGGACACCAACCCATCGGCGTGCTCTATTTCTCTTCATGCGAGTTTTGATATCTGGTGCGGGAATCGCGGGGCCAACTCTCGCATACTGGCTGGCCCATTACGGACTACAGCCCACCCTAATAGAGACAGCACCCTGCTTGCGAACCAGCGGCTACGTCATCGATTTCTGGGGTGCGGGTTTCGATATCGCAGAACGCATGGGCGCGTTACCGGAGATCCGCCGCAAGGGTTACATGATGCGGGAAGTAAGAGTTGTAGACGGGAGTGGCAAACGAGTAGCCGGGTTCCCGGCCGAGGCATTTGCCCGCATGACGCAGGGCCGTTATGTCAGCCTTCCGCGAGGAGATCTCGCTGCGGCCATTTTTGGCAGGATCGAAGGGAAGGTCGAAACGATCTTTGGCGACAGCGTGGAAGCTATCGAACAGACAGAAAAAGCTGTTCACGTCACTTTCAAACGCGGAGGCGAGCGCAACTTTGATCTCGTCGTCGGTGCGGACGGGCTTCATTCTCGTATCCGCGAACTCGTTTTGGGCGCGGAAAACCAATTTGAGAAGTATCTGGGTTACAAAGTCGCCGCTTTCGCGGCCGAGGGCTACAGGCCACGGGACGAGCTGGTCTACGTGATGTACACGCAAGTAGGTCAGCAGGTGGGCCGATTTGCGATGCGCGACGACCGCACGATGTTTCTGTTCATATTTAGGGATGATGACGTTACAGGAGTCGAAGGTCTCCCGGCTCAAAAAGCACTGTTACGAAAGCGCTTCGGCGCCAGCGGGTGGGAATGTCCGCAGATTCTGGATGCGCTTGATGCCACCGAGGAACTCTATTTCGATCGCGTGAGCCAAATACGAATGAATCCCCAACGGGGAATGTGGACGCGGGGGCGAGTGACATTGGTCGGTGATGCGGCTTTCTGCGTCTCCTTCCTCGCCGGGCAAGGTTCCGCTTTGGCGATGGTGGCAGCATATATTCTTGCAGGTGAATTGCACCGCGCAAACGGTGACTATACAGCAGCATTTGGGCGGTACCAGAGCTTGTTCGGGCCATTCGTTCTTCGCAAGCAGGAGGCTGCCCTACGTTTTGCGGGTGCATTTGCGCCGAAATCGAAGTTTGGTCTGTTTATGCGTAATCAAATCTTCAATCTTATGGCAATCCCCTGGATTGCCGATTTTGCTGCCGGCCGCGATCTCGCCGATAAAATCGAGTTGCCGAATTACAAATAAACGCGTCGCGTTCTGCGTGGGGATTCGAGATCCTGGGCACGAGTTGTATTGCCTCCTGGTCGCCGGCTAAACGGAAACCATCCTGCTTTCAGGATTAGTTCTGTGAGGTCGGCTGGCGTTTACTGGCGATATTAGGGAGGCCAGTTTCACAGGTATCGTGCGCAAGTCCGGGTAAACCGCAAACCGGTAACTGAGTCACAGCCGGCGGCGCTGTTGTGGTTTCGCGCCCTGTTTTGCGTTCTTGGCACTTTGCTGTGTGAGAATTGTTGGTTCGTTGGTGGGGCTTGCGTATAATTTCCTTCGTCCCGGAAGAGCACGGCCATTCTTGGCCGCCGGAGGCGTGGGTAGCGGAGCACGATTGATGAAATTCGGAATTGTGCTGGGTGTGTTTGCGCTTTGCGCGGCGTTTTGCCACCCGGCGAATGCGCAGAATAATTCAGACAACACAAGCCGAGCGCCTCTCGATCTCAATCCTCCTGGAACGACGCTGCACTTCGCCGATCACTACCACCTGCTCCCGTCGGAAGTCGATCTGAACGCGAACATCGATGCCGGGGCGAAGCCGAATGCGGAGGATTCGCGCGAGGGCAAGCCGGACGCCGGCAGAGGCGAGGTGCGTCCGCCGGGGATTCAGGATGTGCCGCCGTGGGAAGTTACCGGAATGTGCGAGGACGGGAAGCTCGATCGAAAGGCTTGCCGGTTTCATTGGTGGCCTGCGCTGCGCGAACAGACGCAATACCTATTCATCGAAACGGGCTGGAATCTGGGCACGAATACGCATGTTTGGGAAGCCACCACTCACGGGCACTGGTTTCAGAACTGGATGGATTCCGTGGAGGGCTTCAAATTCAGCCGCTGGAACGATGCCAATCCGATTTCGGATGATTACGTCGGGCATCCCATGATGGGCGCGATCAGCATGGATATTTTCGTTCAGAATGATCCGCGCGGGATGTCCATCGAAGCGCAGAACACCAAGGAATATTGGCACAGCCGCTTGTGGGCGTTGCTGTGGGCGACGGTTTATAGCACGCAGTGGAAATTGGGGCCGATCAGCGAGGCTTCTTTCGGGAACACTGGGAAAGACACGGCGTTTGATAAAAACGCGGGGCATAAGACCAATGGAACCGGGACGGTTGGCCTGGTGATTACGCCGGTGGGCGGCTGGATTTGGACGTTAGGCGAGGATTTTGTGGATTTGCATTTGCTCCGCTATGCCGACCAGAAGACCACCAATCCACTTTTGTTATTTGGGATGGGATTTGCGAATCCTTGCCGCAGCTTCGCGAACTTGATGCGTTTTAAGGCGCCGTGGTATCGCGATAGCCGGCCGGTGCGGCCGCATCGCACTTGGCCTACGATGACGGATTTGCAGACAGCGCCCTGAGTGGGGATTTGTTCGGCAAATGAAGCGATTTTGCGAGAATTTGAAGTTCGCCGTCAGCGGCTAAAGCCGGAGGGATATTGCAGCATTTGCGGCATGACTAAAGTCATGCCCTGACGAATCGAGAATTCTAGTAAGATTCATGCGCCATTGGCTGCGATGGGGGTCGCGGCCCAGCCCCAAAAGTTGCCGATTCCGAAGCACCGTTGACGGCGCGCGTTGGCCTGCCGCGCGTGCGTATGCTATAAGTAGCGAGCCAGAGATTTTCTGAGGAACTCGTGCCGTTTATCAATTTTCCCGCGCGGGAAATCAATTGCAAGCTCGTCTATTACGGCCCCGGCCTTGGCGGGAAGACTGCCAATTTGCAGTGGATCTACGAGCATACGGGGGCGAATCAGAAGGGCAAGATGGTGTCGCTGGCGACGGAGACGGACCGGACGCTGTTTTTCGATTTTCTACCTCTCGATTTAGGGACGGTGCGCGGATTCAAGACCCGCTTTCATCTCTATACCGTTCCTGGACAGGTTTTTTATGAGGCCAGCCGGCGATTGATTTTGAAGAGCGCGGATGGCGTGGTTTTTGTGGCCGATTCGCAGGAAGAGCGGCTCGACGCCAATCTGGAAACTCTCGATAACCTGCGCGAACATTTGCGCGATCACAATTTGGATTTTGCAACGATTCCCTACGTACTGCAGCTCAACAAGCGCGACCTTCCAAACATCATGTCAGTAGATGATTTGAAGAAGCAGTTGCAAGTGAAAGGCGAGCCTACGCTCGAGGCTGTTGCGGTTACCGGACAGGGAGTTTTCGATACGTTGAAGGAAGTTGCCAAGCTGGTTCTCGCCGAATTGAAGAAGAACGCCTGAACTATCAGTAGAGGCGGAACGACACCTCGATTCGTTGTTGAACCGCTACCGGACTTCCATCCGGGCCGATAGCCGGCGTCATCCGCCACTGTTTCACTCCTTCCACCGCTTTTTCGTTAAGCCCATAAAATAATCCCTGGAGTATGACGGCATTCGTAATCTGGCCCGTTTCGTCCACCTCGGCGATGAGGGTTGCTGTCCCCCCAGCTTTGCGGCTCCTTGCCTCGGTGGAAAATTCGGGCGAAGGGCAGTATTGGCAATGCGGCATCGAGTAACCGTGCTGCCCGGAATGCGGCAGCGACGAGAGTTTGTGGTCCCGGTTCCGCTGATCGTCTCCCGTTGCATCGAGTGCGCGGCCAGCGAGAGACGACAAATCGGCGGTTTTCGAGAACGTCGCCTTCAGATCTTGAACATTTCGAGGCTTCGGACAATCGTAGATCGTGACGTGCAAGATGAAGTCGTTCCCTGTTTCTTCAATATTCCCGATCACGAAGGATTTTGCGGAGAGTTGGTTTGCGATCCAATTTGCGGGATCGGGCTGATTCGCTTCCGGTATCAGCAGGCCCTCTCGAGACACAAATTCTGCGAACTGCCTGCGGTCTATGAGGCCGATTGCCGGATCGAGAGCAAGGGCGGCGCTGAGATCATCCGCGAGTTTTAAGCCGAGCAGAGAATACTTCTTATTCGGTCCCTGAAAATCCATCACCAGCAGATTCTTCAAATGCGATTTCTTGACGGCTTGGGCTACGTTGCCCGCGAGATCCTTCATCGCCGCGGCTTCAGGATCTTCGGGCGCGCTTGCTTGGGGCGGCGTCTGCGCTCGCGCCGGCAGCGCTGCGAGCGCGATCACTATGCAGAATGCGATGCGCGGCAGCGAGGTCAAATGACCGATTGCGGGGAGTCTTCGATCAGGAGATTCTGACACGTTCTGCCTCAAGTGAAGCTGGCGAGGGCCGAGGGTTCGTCGTTGAAGCTTGGGATAGTTTGAATCAAGCGCGTTAGTTCGAGGACTTCGTAGACGTGGCCGGTGGCGTGAACCAGCTTCAGGATGCCGCCGTGGCGGCGAATGGTCACGAAGCTGCGCACGATGGTGCTTATGCCGGAGCTATCGATCTGCGAGACGCCGGAGAGATTGACGAGGATTTTGCGATTGCCGGAATCGATGAGCGAGCGCAATTGCGTGCTCAACTCTTCGTTGGCGCGGCCTATGGTGGCGCGTCCCTGCAGATCAAGGACTAGAACGTCTCCCGACTTCCGGCTGGAAATCTGCAGCCCCAAGCGAAGCTCCTTCTGCGAACGAATCAGAATATTGCCGATCGCCTATCTGCGGCATTATACGCTTCCAGGGACGCAAGGCGAGTTTTGTTGAGGCGCGCGTGCCGGAGTGGTGCATCGGACTGGCCCGTCTGCCAGCGGAAAAGAAAAAGGGAGGCGAACGCCGTGGGGCGCCACCTCCCGGGGTGGGGTGTTGCTGGGTGGATCCCTTTCGAAACTGGGTCTCTGTCTCCCGGGGATCCGGCTTCGGCGGAGCAGCCGAAGCTGTAATGACATGGGAATATCACGGCGAAGAGGCGGAAGTCAACCCGATTGTTGGCTGGGAGAGAATGAGCTTAGAAAAAAATCAGAGAGGGCGGCGACGGCGGTCCGCGCGTGAGTGTTGTATGTGGTGGGTTGGCCGGTCGTAAAGAGCCGGCAGGGACGCCGGCGGTACTTTACTGCTGCGGATGGG
>Ga0209772_10000051_pt1 | contig 25320 bp, 17 predicted proteins | sample BogFormECP03_OM1_FD_188235 | JGI IMG/M metagenome (GOLD analysis project Ga0209772, IMG submission 188235) | Bog forest soil microbial communities from Calvert Island, British Columbia, Canada - ECP03_OM1 (SPAdes) (version 2) | ecosystem: Environmental > Aquatic > Freshwater > Wetlands > Bog ... | reverse complement strand
CGCTTCGTTCCAATGGAGCAGATCGGTGGAATAGGCCAGGCCCATCTGGGTGTCCTTGCCTTTGGCGTCGCCGAGGAAATACATCCAGTACTTGTTATTTATTTTTTCGGGGACGATGGCGCCGGACTTTGTCCATTTCACATTCCAATTGCCTTTGTAGGAAGGGATGATGACGCCCTGGCGCGTCCAATCAATGAGATTTTTCGAAGTGGCGAGGCAAAGCTGTGCGTCTCCGTCCTCCCGGCCAGGAGTGGCTGCCTTGTTGTAGCCCGTGTAGGTGAGATAAAAAGTTTCGCCGAAGCGGACGAGGCGGGGATCCTCGACGCCGCCATCTTTTTCGTAAGGCTCTTGAGCGACCATGACGGGTTGCGCGCGCCTGGTGAAATGAATGCCGTCATCGCTGGAGGCGTAGCCCAGCGACGAAATTCCTTTGTGGTCCTGGGCGCGGTATAGCATCACGAATTTGCCGTCCTTCATTATGACGGCGGGATTGAAAGTGCCGGCGGATTCGAAGCCGTCGCCTTGCGGCGTGAGAACCGGTCCCGGAGAAAGCCGCGTCCACGTTCCGAAGGGAGGGCTAAACGCGATGGCGCCGGCATTGGCGAACGCGGCGTAGGCCAGGAGCGAGAGAACACCGGCAAGCGCTGCGCGGCTGATCAACTTTTGTGTTTCAGTCATGGTGAAGACCATCTCCTGGCATTGAATCTCTAAAACCAAGCATCTGCTGCGGCCGATCGAAGCACTCCGCGCTCGATCGGCTGGCGCTCAGAAATTCGCTCGCAAACGAACAAAAGAGTTTCCTGGAATCTGTAATGTGGCGGCTGCGGCCTTTCCATCCGCTGTGAATCGGACGTTGCTGCCATTGGCGGAGGGGATGGAGATGGACGCGGACCTCGAGCCGGGTGTCGGGTTGTACAGCAGGAAATTCAGCTCGCGCGGAGGAAAGCTTTCTTGTTTGGACGCGTCGAGTAAATCCAAATTCGCCAGCATCAACTCGCGGTCCGCGCATTTGCCGAGGGCTTCGAACATCAGATACATCCACAGGACTTCGCCGGAGCCGTAAATTTCTTTTCCTACGTTTCCGGTCTGGCCGCCGAGTTCGAGAGTGCCGAGATTTTCGAAGGGAATGAAGGCAGCGGGCTGGTTGGCCGCCGCGGGTGAGCAATTCTGGAAAAAATAGAAATTATTGCGGCGCTGTTGATCCATGAAGCGCAGCAGGCCTTCCCAGATGATGCCGCGCTTGAAAATTCCCGTCCACGGGAGAATGGATTCGACATTTTCCTTGAAGGCTGGATAAAGAATGGAAGCGCAGGCTTGCACCATGCCGCGAATGTCGTGCGAGGGCTGGGTGGGATCGGAATACCAATAAAACATGCGCAGTTGCTGGGAGAGAAGATAGCCGGCGGAATCCTGCATTCCCAGTTCAGCCGCAGCCAGGGCCGCGTATCCCAGTTCTTGCGGTTCGTGAAAAAGACGATCGCCCGGGGCGTTGCAGAGTGCGTTGATTGCGCGGCGCGCTTCTTCCAGGTACTTCTCGTTCGCGGTCATCCGGTGCGCGAGGATTGCGCCCCAGGCGTAGAGGCCGCCGACCGAGTAATTCGTTCCCGCGCCTTCGGCTTGGCGCGTGGCGACGCGGTAATAAATGGGAAACAGGTAATCGTATTGTTGGGCTACTTCGCGGGCGGAGTCGAACGCGGAGAGGAAGTCGGTGGAGATTTCCTTGGAACTGGTTAACGCGCCGATCATCGGAAATTTGATCAGGCCGTTCTCGAAAGGATACCAGGAGTCCACGCGTCCATTCTCTTCAGAGTGAATAATATCGTTGGCGATGGTCTTGGTGCGGGGATCGTAGAAGCGCGGAACGCTTTCGAGCAGGCGATCGCATTCCGCCGAGAACTGCGCATCGGGATGAAGGCGGAGATACAGGAGTGACGGCCAGAGCACATCGGCGACGGTCATCAGCTCGAAGTTAGCGGGCGGCTGTTTCCAGATTTTCGAGCTGTCCTTCACGTAGGCAAGTAGTCCCGCATGGCCATCGACTTCTATTTGCGAGGCGTCTTTGTTCTTCAGATCCGCGACTGTGCCATTTGCAAAATCTGTCCAAGTGGTGGAGCACTTGGGCCAGTCGAGCCGCTCGGTGAAAAGCGGCAGGAGTGCGCTCATCCAGCGCACCGTGGCTTGCTGCTCGGTCAGCAGGCGGTCGAGCGGGCGCTGCATCAGGTAATACGTGAATCGAATCTCGCCTGCCGGCAGGATATTTCCGGTGGCGTGCTCGGCGGCGAGTCCGACGCCTAGCCGCTGATTTCCATCCTTCTCGATTGAGGAAATTTCCGAGCAGCGATAAACGAGAAAGCGCGGAAGATTTTCGAGCGACATCCAGCCGGCATCGCTCAAATCGAAATACATCATTGTTTCAACGCCTTCGTTCTGATCGAGAAGATAGACGGCGGGCAAGTCGTTGCCGTAAACGCCGAGCGAATTTCGCGTAGGCTGCTTCAATTCCACGCGCCGCCAACTACCGGACTGGCCTTCCATGAGCGTGGATGCGCTGTGCAGCCAGAGGATGACTTGCGGCTCGACGCGTGAGTCTTGACGCAGTCGCAGCGGCGCCGGCAGGGAAAGCGCCGTGCGGAAGCAATACCAGGGCGCGCCTTCAATCGAATCAATTGCTGTGACCTCGGACTTCCACTGGTATTGAATGGGCTTGCCCGCGGTGTCTTCGGCACTCGCCGAGCCGTTGGCGATCACGCTCTTGCCGGAGTGCGAGACGCTCGTCGTTACGAAATCGAACGAAGGGCCCGCAACCAGCGCGTTGCCGGGCAGCGTGGTTGGCTTCCATTCGCCGGCCACACGCAGGAAATTTTGAAATCGAAATGGCTCGCCGTCCGCCGTGAATCTCAATTGTTGTTCGCCATGTTCCAGAATGGCGGCCGCGGAAGAGCCAGCCCTCGCCCGCATACCCGGCAGCATTGACAAAGCCGGGACCGCGAAGATCCTCGAGGTGGCCACAGCGGCGCCTGCAAGAGTCTTGACGAACAATCGCCGCTGCAGAGGTTTCATCTGTTGGACTCTGGAGAAAATAGACGCCAGCCCGGAGGGAGTTTACCGGGCTGGCGATTTGGCTGTCTTCTTCTTTTAATAGGTAATGATGAATCCAAACTGAATGTTTCTTGGCCCCGTTGAATTTGAGATGGAACCAAAGCCACAGGAGAAGAATTGCGTGGCGCCGCTGCATCCGGGAGAGCCCAGCGGAATGAATGGGCTATTTAACTGTGGATTGCCGACACCCGGAATATAGATGTGGCGATTGAAAATGTTAAAGAACTCCGCGCGTAAATCAAAGGTTGCATACTCGCCCCAGAGCCGCGTTTTCTTGCCGAAGGAGAGATCCTCATTGCGCGTGCCGAAGAATCGAGCGCCGGAGAGGGAGCGCGGTTCGTTTCCAAACGTGAACGGAGCAGGTATCGAGAACGCATTTGCGTTCCAGAACGAAGTGGTGTTGGGGTTGAAGCTGGAGCTCTTGTTGGTCTCCGCCACTCCGGGGATTACGTTGACGCGCGCAGCTCCCGTAAAGTGGCAGCCGGCAAACAAGACATCGCCGGCGGTGCCACCGCACGAGCTGTACACCTCGGTGGGCTGCCCGGACGCATACATAAAGATTCCGGATGAATACCATCCACCGAGAACTGCGCCGGAGACGCCTCCTCCATTGAGATACTTTTTACCCGGGCCCAGCGGCAATTCGTAGAAGAAGCTCATGACCAGAGATTGCGGCGTGTCGAGTTGGCTGACGGCCTTCTCCGCTTGCCGGTCATACGAATTTTGACCGATGAACTCGTTGGTGCCGATAAAGCCGGAAACGCCGGGGCCGGAGGAGTCCGCGTCCGTCAGATTCTTCGAGACTGTGTAAGAAACCAGGAAACTCAGGCCTTGAGAGAAGCGCTTGTTGATCTGCATCTGCATCGCGTGATATGTGGAATTGCCGGTGCGATCCGGTGTGAAGGAATTGTCTTCCTGGTTGAAATCGCCATACTGCGGAAATGGGCGCAAGGCCTGTGCGATCGTGCCGCTAAAACCCGGATAGGGAAGAGTTACGCCCGAAGCAACCGCCGTAGGGCAGGGGCCGAGCGGCCCGGCAGTAAGGCAGGTAGCTTGCTGACCCAGGTCGCCCCCCAGGGATAGAAACGTGGGATTGACCTGATTGGGAATAATGTTCAGCGCCGGCAGGTGCGTGCCCTTCGATCCCACATAGGCCACGCTGATGAGCAGGCTGGAAGTCACTTGCCGCTGCACGTCCAGGTTCCATGACTGGATGTCCGCGGGGCGGCCGGTGTTCGAGGGCACCAGAATCACTCCGCTGTTTCCATTCTGTCCGTCAGGAGTGAAGGGCCCGGAAGCGGGCAGATAATGCGGAACGCCATTGTCGATTTGATAGGGCGCGAGATTGGCCGTCGTGACCGTCTCTTTGTTGAAGAATCCCAGACCGTCCTGATCGGCAAACGAACCTTCCTTGAGCGGTTCGTAAAAGATTCCATAACCTCCGCGCAATACCGTCTTGCTGTTGATGCTGTATGCGAAGCCGAGGCGCGGTCCGAAATCCTTGAAGGAAATATCTTGCGGCCGCTTGTGCCCGTTACGCCCGGGCCCGCTGCCGAAATAAGTGTAGGCGCCGCCAATGCCACCCGCGCTGGGATTCGCCAGATTGGGATCCACGTCTGAAAAGCGGTCGAAGGCTTCGGACGCGGGGATATCAATGTCCCAGCGCAAACCGTAATTGAAGGTGAGGCGCGAGGTGGCCTTGAAAGTATCCTGCGCGTACATTGCGTAGTCGCGATAGCGAACGCCGCTGAAGCCGCCGTAGTTGTATTCCGATTGATTCACCAAACCAAAGAGCGCGGAGGCCACCGGCTCGCCGCCGGTGCCGGATGACGTGCCGGTTGAGCTGGTATTGACCGAATTAAAATCGAATTCACCGGAGGACTGCGTCAGGCGGCGGACGTTGAACTGCAGGAAGCGCACTTCGCCGCCAAACTTGAACTCGTGCTTGCCTTTCACCCAACTCACAGAATCGCTGTATTGGAAGACATTGTCGGCAAATTGCGAATCGCCGCAGTTGTTCAGCGCGTTCTGGTAGGGATCACCCTCGAAGATGAAGCAGGGCAGCGTGGTGTTCTGGACGCCGGTCAATCCCAGCTTTGTGGGGTAACCCTGTCCCAGAGTGTTGGAGATTTCTCCGCGGAAGCGGCGGCTAAATCCGGCGAGGAAGTGGTTGACCAGCGAGGGAGTGATGACTTGATCGTCGCTGACGCGGAAGTAGCGCGTGTCTTGCGGGGTAGCCTGGCCAAACAAAGGACCGAGCGCGGAAAATCCACCCGTGTTTGTATTGTCGTAGTCGAAGCCAGCGGAGAAGCGGTTGCTGGAGGTTATCTGCTGATCGAATTTGATGTCGTATAGATTGGCGGTGGTGCTGGAAACGGTAGGATCGACGGTATTGTTGGTCAAGTTGCCGTTGGTCGGCGGGAGCAGCGCAAAAAGCTTGGTGATGACCTGGCTTTCCGTGTAGTTCGGATCGTTCGACAAGATATTGCCTGGAATCGCCAGGTGCGTCGTCGGGTCATAGAGCTGGGTTCCGGGCAACAGCGCGGAGAAGTCTCCGCCACGAAATGATTCGGGAGGAAGGCTCAGGATCGAAGTGCCACCGGTGCGAAAGCGGAATCCTTCGAAATCTGCGAAGAAGAAGGATTTGTTGCGGCCGTCATAAAGATGGGGAATGTAGATCGGGCCGCCACCGGTGATTCCGAAATCGTTCTGCGTGTTGATCGAACGGCCTTGGCCCGATGTGTTATTGACCCAACTGTTGGCATCCAGCTCGCGATTTCGAAGGTAGTCGTAGGCTTGGCCGTGGAGATGGTTTGTGCCGGACTTCATGGTCAGGCTGACGATTCCATCTCCCGATTCGCCGTACTCGGGCGAGAAATTGCTCTGCAGCACTTTGAATTCCTGCACGCCGTCGGTGGAAACGCCCTTGTTCCACTGGGTGTTCGGGGAGACCAGTGAAATTGAGACGCCATCCACCAAAATGTCCGTGGCGTTTTCTTGGCCGCCGTTAACCTTGAAGTCGTCGGTGCTGTTCGAGCCTGGATTGTTTCCCACCGTGCCCACGAATCCGGGAATGAGAGTAATGAACTGAACGGGATTTCGCACTGTCCCCGCCACCTCCAGGGGCAGATTCTCGATCAAAGGGCGTTCGACGGTGGCGCCGATGTCTGAGGTTGCCGTCTCCAGTCGCGTGGCATCTCCTGTGACTACCACGTTCTGGGTCACGTCTCCCACTTGCATGACGACATTTAGCGCTGTGGTGGTACCGGTGGTGATAGTGACGCCGTTCTGTTCGAACTTTTTCATGCCTTTGTTCTGGGCGATCAACGTGTAGCGGCCCGGCGGCAAGTTTGAAAAGAGATAGATTCCTGCGCTGGAGGTTGAAGCGGTAGCAGTGAAGCCGGTGTCGATGTTTGAGGCGGTTACGTTGACGCCGGGGATTGCGGCGCCGCTGGCGTCGGTGATCGTGCCCTGGAGGGTGCCGTTGCTATTTTGCGCATGCGCGGGCAGACACACTAAGACACATATAAGGATCAGTGCAGAAAATTTCACGGATACTCCTTCCGAGGCAGCACAACCCCCAACCCCACACGCTGAACCGCCGCTCGGTGAACTTCCCAATTTGGTACGGGAAGTGGGCGAAGCGGCGCACAATTTCGCTCAGCGCCTTATGCTGGTGCGCACGTTATGCCTTAAAAGGAAGCGAGTAAAAGGGCCTAGCTTGTGAAAGCTTTGTGAATCACAGGTGGGAACCACTCAGACCAATACACTTAGGCGGAGGCGAAAGTCGTCGCCTCCGGAGCTCGCACTTGACGCACAGATTGTGCGCGCAGTATCATCCGAGCGACCCGCTTTATCAATAGTATTTTTCAGCTATCCTCATGGGGCTCACACCGCCCATCGCGCCCGACACCATTGCGAGTGATGAACGGTACCTGCTTATCCAGCGCATCGTCTCGAGCGCTCCGTTCCAAAAGAGTGCACGAATTCGTGAGCTGCTCCTTTATATTTCGGAGCGCACCATTCACGGGCACGGCGGCGAGCTTACCGAGCATGAAATAGGGACCGAGTTATTCCACAAGCCCGCCGACTATAGCCCTCTCGAAGACAGCACCGTCCGCGTGCACGTGCGGCAACTGCGGCTAAAGCTTCATGAATATTTCGATGAGGAAGGCCGCGGCGAACCGCTGATTGTTTCCATTCCGAAGGGATCCTACGCGCCTGTTTTCAGGCCGGCGACGAAGCCTGATTCCCCGATTGCGGACGCGCATGCGCAAGAGCCGCCGCGAGCCGCCTTTCCCTGGCAGACGGTTGTGCCGTGGACGGTGGCCGCGATACTGGCAGTGATCGCGTGCGGGTCGCTGGTGTGGGCATATCGCGGAGCAAATTCGGTGGGAGCCAGCGGTTCTAGCATGCCGTGGCCTGTGTCACAGCTCATTGACACAAAGCATGGGACGACCGTGGTGGTGGCGGACAGCAACTACGGAATGGTGCGCATTCTGACCAGCCAGCAGGGTTCTCTGGACCAATATTTGCGGCGCGATTTCCTGCCCGATCCGAAAGACGCTAAAGGCACGCTCGCGGACGGCAGGTTGCAGCAATATATTTCCGGCTCGATGCTCACATCGTTTGCCGACGTTGCCGATGTGGTCGTTCTACTGAAGATGGCTGGCCCGCTGCAGAAGCGCGTTTCCGTTCGCTTTCCGCGCGATCTGGCCATGCGCGATCTGGATCACGATAATCTGGTTTTCATCGGCAGCCCGGGCTCGAATCCCTGGGTTTCTCTCTTTCAAAACAAAATGAATTTTCAAGAGTCCGAAGGGGCCGTCGGCAATAGCGCCAAGGCTTTCTTGAACATGCATCCCTTGCCGGGAGAGCAGGAGCGCTACGAAGGATTGCGATGGACGGGAAGCGTGGGCGAAGACTATGCCACCATCGCCGTGCTTCCCAATCCGACGGATGACGGCAGCATTCTCGTGCTTCAGGGATTGCAGCAGGAAGGGACGGAAGCCGCCGGGCGCTTCCTGGCCGATGAAGACAGCCGCCGCCAACTCAAGATCGCTCTCGGGCTTTCGCCAACAACTGATCCCACCGAGGACGTATGGTTTGAGGCGCTCATCCACTCGCGCACGGTTGCGGGTGCTTCGAACTCCACCAGCCTTGTTGCCGTCCGGCGAATCCACTAATCGTGCCGCGGCGCCAATCGAACGTGGTCCACGAATTTCGGTAGAGCATTCCGTGGCTGAAGAGGAAATCGCTTGGTAATTTTTTGGATTAGCCTCGTTTGGAGTCTTCTCTTAGGTCAGCAGGCGGCGAGTGATTCTCCCCGAGTACGTTCGCTAATTGAACAAGCGCAAACCGAGCAGAGGAGCGGCGATTTTGCCGGGGCGGAGCGCGATTACAAAGCTGCGCTGGCATTGGCGCCTGATTTTTCTGAACTGCACATGAATCTTGGGTTGGTTTACCAGCTTGAAAATCGCATGACGGAGGCTATGGAGGAGTTTCGTCGCGCGTTGCGGTTGAATCCGCGGCTGGCGGGCGCGAATTTCTTTCTTGGCGTGGATTACTGCAAATCCGGGGAGGCGAGCAAGGCTATTCCTCTGTTGGAGTCGGCCGTTCGCGAGCAGCCCGGAAGCAAAGAGATATGGTTTTGGCTGGCTACCGCACAGGAAATCGAAGGCGATACGCGCGCGGAAATAGCCACTCTCGAGCAGGCTCTGAAACTCCATCCGAATGACGCGGATCTGCTCTATCAACTCGGCGGCGCGCACATTCAATTGGGAAAGGATGAGGTGGCCTCGCTCCAAAAATCGGCGCCGGGTTCGTTTCGCATCGAGCAACTGCTTGGCGAAAGCTATGCATCGAGCAGCGAATGGCCGCTGGCTGTGCTGCATTTTCAGAATGCCATCCAGGCCGCTCCAGCAGCCGCGGGCCTTCATGTGGAATTGGGAGAAACTTATTTGCGGGCGGGCGAGCCGGCCGAAGCGATCCGCGAGTTCGACGCTGAGTTGCTAGCCGATCCGCATAGCTTGCGGGCCATCGCGCGGCGAGGTGAAGCCGAATTGATTGCGGGCGACCTGGATTCGTCGTTGCGCGATCTGAAGCAGGCTGGCGATATTGACGAAACTTTGGTGGAGAGGATTCTTGGCATTCGCGAAAGTGGGTTTGACGAGGCGGCGGGGGAGCAGTTGCCGGATGAAACGCGTGCGCGCCTGCAAAAAATAGTGCCCGATATATCATCGCGTGGCGATTCCGGGGCGGTGCTGGCGTTGAAATTTATCGCCGCGCAGCAGGGAGAAACGGTTTCGGCTTCGGCTCAGCAGGCGCAAGGCGATCCAGTGTCTGGCGGCGAAGCGAATTCGCTCCGTTGTTCCGAGAGTGAGTTGCGCGAGGCTCTTCTGGAAGAGCGATATACAGTGTCGTCGGCATGCCTGTCTGAGGATGAGGACCGCGCGTTGCCGGCAGAGCTGCGCCTCGAGGCGGCGGGCGGTTTGGTTCAAATCGGGGATTATGAGTTGGCGCTGAAAGTCCTGAATGCTCTGCCGCAATCTCTAGCGCACTCGACGGACGCAACTTACTGGCGGGCGCGTTGCCACGAAAAACTTGGCGCGGCGGCATATCTCAAGCTCACGCAGGCCGACCCTGACTCTTATCGCTCGCACCAGGTGATGGCCGATCTCGCGTCTGCGCGAGGCGATGATGCCAAAGCGATCGGGGAATACCGGGCCGCGCTGGCGCAAAAGCCTTCGCTGCCTGGGTTGCACTACAGTCTGGGGCATCTTCTGTGGAAGGACCTGAAAATTCCGGATGCGCGCGAGGAGCTGGAAGCCGAGCTGGCGATCAATCCTCGACATGGAGGGGCGCTTCAGGATTTAGGCGATAGCTACCTGCTCGAGCACCAGGCGGATAAGGCGCTCGGCTATCTGCAGAAGGCGCTGGCGATCGAGCCGCACAATCTTGACGTCCACCGCGACCTTGGCACCGCCTACTCCGAGCTTGGCGATGCCGGCAAAGCCGAGGAAGAATATAAGATTGCGCTGCCTTCGGATCACGATGGTTCGATCCATTACAAATTGGGACGCGTTTACCAATCCCAAGGGCAAAAGGAAAAGGCCGCGCGTGAATTCGAACTTTCCTCCGCGATGAACAAGCAGTCGCACGAAAAGCTCGAACAACAGACTGAGCGGCTGGCGCAAATTGAGAAATCTTCTCAGAAACCGTAGCGGATGGAATCGCTGCCGGTGGTGCGCGCCCGCCGCGGCAGCTTTCCTCACGGCACTTTGCGTTTCACTTTTTGCCGAGGGTGCTGCCAAGCCGCTCGAGACGCTGCAGGATGCCGCGCCGCCGTCTGAATTCCAGGCTGGGTTGACCGCGCTGCAGGCAAAAGATTTCGAAGCCGCGCTGCGGCATTTTACGGTTGCCGAGCAATCTGCGCCTGCGGACGCTCGCGTTCACAACTTCCGGGCCATCGCACTCGCAGCAGTGGGCCGCAACGGCGAAGCATCGGCGGAATTCGAGAACGCCATCCGTTTTGACGCAGAGCTAGAAGACGCTTACCGCGGTCTCGGATTCCTCGAATGGACCGAGCATCGCCCGAGTGAAGCCATCGCGCATCTCAAACGTGCCGAAGCGCTCGCTCCCAACGATTCCTTTGCGCACCACTATCTGGGCCGCGTGCTGCTCGACCAGGGAGAAAACTTGCGCGCTTTGCGCGAGCTCGATCTCTCGCGGGACTTGTGGCCGAATGATCCCGCATTTCTCATTCAGATTGCGTCGGCGAACTCGTCGCTCGAGCGGCAGGCGGACGCGCAGAAGGCTCTCGAACGCGCCGCCGATTTACCACTCACGCCGCGTCAAACCGCGCAGGTGGCTTCGCTCTTCGCTGCAACGCAGGACGCGCCAGCGGCAGTCGCGCTCATGCAGAAATTTTGCGCGGAGTTGAAGCCAATTCGACCGGACTGGGCCCGGTTCGATCTGGCATTGGCTTACTTGCTGGCCGGCGAGTATGAGTCGGCTGGCGCGGCGGCACGAGAGTATCTGGATTCGATACCGGCCGACGCGAAGAAAACCCAGGACGCGGGCGAAGCGTGGTCCCTCATCGGCATCGTGGCCGCGCGCCGCGGCGATGCGACCGGCTCGCTTAATGCTTTGAATCACGCCGCCGAACTTTCTCCCGGCCGCGAAGAGTCTTGGCTCAATCTCACTCTCGAGCTGATGTCCCTCGCGCGCACCAGCGAAGCAGTCTCCGCCGCGCAGAAGGGACTTGCAGCCATTCCCAAATCCTATGCCTTGCGTCTTCGATTGGGCGCTGCGAATTTAGCCGCCGGGCACTACGAGGAAGCGGAGCAACAGTTTCGCGAGCTTGTGAATGCGGGCGATCCGTTGCCGCTGAGTTATGTCGGGCTTGCCCAAGCGCTGCTTCGCAATGGGCGGGCCGAGGAGGCCGCGAATGAGCTTCTTGCTGCCCGGCAAAAGCTTGGCGACGATTTCCTGCTCGCTTATTTCTGCGGAATCGCGTTGGACCGCGCTGGAAAATCTGCCGAAGCGTTGCGAGCCTACGAGCAAGCCGTAGAACGGAATCCCAAGAGCGTCGAGGCCCGGCTGGGAATTGCGAAAACAGAATTGGCGCTGAACCGTGTCACGGAGTCCATTGCTCAGCTAAAGCAAGTGCTGCTTCTCGATCCCTCGAATGTGCAGGCGGCGCGTCTTTTGAGCCGAGCCCATCGGCGGGCGGGAGATGCGGCGAACGCCGCCAAGTACGCCGGGATCGCCGGAGCCGAAGAAGAACCGCAGCCCGATCGCACTCTGCTCGGCGATTTTATTGCGCCGGATTGGGCGATTCCCGCCGAGGACGCCGCTGCCCGATGATTGTCGTCGCGATCCTAGCCAATCACGATTCTTGACGCCACCGTCGCACCGGCTTACGATTTCCGCTTGTCACTGCTCTCGAACGCCATAGGGCCGAAAGTTTGAGCCACCGTTTGGGCCACTCGTGAAATTTCGCAGCTCGCATCAGTTGTTCGCGATTGCCGTGCTCGCCTTCTCCGCAACTTCGTTCGCCGCTTTTCCGCCGCAATCGCCGGAGCAGAACCCTCCACCCGCTCTTGCGAACTTCACCGATGTGGCGCAGTCGGCCGGGCTCACGATGCAGAATGTCTTCGGCGGCGTAGCCACAAAAAAATACATCATCGAGACTACCGGAACCGGAGTGGCCATCTTCGATTACGACAATGATGGATGGCCGGACATTTTTCTGGTGAACGGCACCACTCTCGACGGGACCACGGGCAGCGGCGCGCCGACCAATCACCTCTATCACAACAATCACGATGGAACTTTTACGGACGTCACCGTGCAAGCGGGCTTGGCTGGCGTTTCCGGCTGGGGACAGGGCGTTTGCGTGGGGGATTACGACAACGACGGCTGGGACGATCTTTACGTCACCTACTACGGAAAAAATCACCTGTACCACAACGATCATGGGAAATTCACCGACGTCAGCGATAAGGCCGGCGTTTCCGGATCGGGGCGCGAGTGGGGCACCGGCTGCGCCTTCGTGGATTTCAACCGCGACGGGAAGCTCGACCTGATGGTTGCGAATTATTTGGACCTGGATCTTTCGAAGACGCCCGCGCCCGGTGAAGGCACTTTCTGCGTTTGGAAAGGAGTGCCGGTGATGTGCGGCCCGCGGGGCCTGCCGGGGGCAAAAAATATTCTTTACGAAAATATGGGCGACGGCACATTTCAGAACGTGACGAAAAAAGCGCACATCGATCAAACCAACGGCAAGTACTCCTTCAGCGTCGCAACTCTCGATTACGACGATGACGGCTGGCCGGACATCTATATCGCCTGCGATAGCGCCCCGAGCATCCTCTATCACAACAATCGCGATGGCACTTTCACGGATGTCGCGGTGATGGCAGGCGTGGCCTTCAATGAAGACGGCCGCGAACAAGCCGGCATGGGCGCCACGGTGGCGGATTACAACGGAGACGGCCGGCTCGACATTTTTAAAACGAATTTTTCCGACGACACTCCGACGCTTTACCGCAACGACGGGAACGGAACATTTACGGACGTAACCTACGCCGCCGGACTAGGAAAGCATCTCGACGATCTTGGCTGGGGCACCATGTTTTTCGATTTCGACAATGATGGCTGGCCGGATTTGATTCTCGTAAACGGCCACGTTTATCCGGAAGTCGATAAATTTGGCTTGGGCAGCAGCTATCGCGAGCCGCGCTTGCTCTATCACAACGAAGGCGACGGAAAATTTCGTGAGATTTCCGCGTCCGCCGGGCCTGGGATTAACACTCCGTCCGCATCGCGCGGCCTGGCCGTCGGCGATCTTTGGAATGACGGGCGGATTTCTGTGGTGGTCAACAATATGAATGCGCCGCCCAGCCTGCTGGTGAATTCGATTCGATCACCGAATCATTGGGTGACATTCCGCGCCGTGGGGACGCGCTCCAATCGCGATGGTATCGGCGCGCGAATCAGTGTGAAGGCCGGCAAGCGGACGCTAGTGGATGAAGTTCGCAGCGGCTCGAGCTACATCTCGCAGAATGATCTGCGCCTGCACTTCGGGTTGGGAGCCGTAACGTCTGCGGAAGACGTTCGCGTGCGATGGCCGAACGGCCTTGAAGAAAATTTTGGAACTATGAGCGTGGATGCGATCCACGAGCTGCGCGAGGACAGCGGAAAGCCCGTCGCGGCTCCATCGAAGAAGGCCGGCAACTAGACCGCGCGTCGGATGCCAACAAAACTCACGCACTAGCTCCGCGCGGGGCCTTCTACTTTTCCGGTTCGTCAATCCGCAGGATCTGATTTGCCGCTATATTCGTGAGCGACTGCCGAATCCCACTCGGCCAGCGGATTTCAATCTTGTTCACCGTGCTGCTCGCGCCCAACCCAAAGTGAACCCGTTTATCGCTCGAGGATAAGTAGCTGCTGGCCGTCGTCACCGTTTCAAATTTCGTCATGGCGTACACCCCAGCACCCGTCTGAACTCTGACTTCCGCGCCAATCGCATCGCGATTGCTTTTATGGCCGACAAGCAGAAGTGTCAGCCAGTGATTTCCGTTCGCCGTCACGTTGCGCAGGAAATGGGCCGAACCGTCGTTCGTAGTCACCACCGCGTCAACGCGCCCGTCGTTGTCAATGTCGCCGATCGCAAGCCCCCGTCCGACCCATGGCTTCTGAAATACGTCGCCAGATTGCGCGCTGATGTCCTCGAATCCGTGTCCCGTATTTCGCGCCAGCAGCATCGGCTCGCGGTAACGCACGTTCGGCGACGTAAGCTCGATCGTGTCCAGATCATGTCCCTGCGCGATCAACAAATCCTTCCATCCATCGTTATCGAAATCGAAGAAACGCAGGCCCCAACCGGAATGATTCATGGTCATGCGCCCAATTCCGGAAGGAAATGATTCATAGTTGAATGTGTCATCCCCATTGTTGCGGTACAGGGCATAAACCTGACTCGCCAGATCCGCCACGATCAGGTCCGGGAGTCCATCATTGTTGTAATCCGCGAAATCAACGCCCATCCCCGCGTAGGTATGTCCCTCGGCATCCAGCGCAACACCCGCGGGCAGCGCGACCTCTTTGAACTTTCCGCCGCCCTCGTTGTGATACAGAAATTCATTCATGGAATCATTGGCAATGAAAAGATCGATCCGCCCGTCGCGATCGTAATCCGCGATTGCGATGCCGAGCCCCTTGCCCGGTTCGGCCAGACCCAGTTTTTGCGAGACCTCGGTAAAGTGGCCGCCGCCGTCATTGTGGTAAACCAACGGAGAAATGGGACGAAAGGAATCAGGATGGCAGTAAGCGCGGTATCCTTCTTTATGCTCGCCGCACCAGATATCGTCGAAATCCCAATCCATGTAGCGCAGAACAACCAGGTCGAGAAGCCCATCGTTATCGAGATCCACCCAGGCAGCGCTCGTTGACCAGCCGCTGCCTGCCACTCCGGCTTTTGCGGTCACGTCGGTAAAAGTTCCGTTTCCATTGTTGTGATAGAGCTTGTTGCCGCCAAAAGCCGTGACGTATAAATCTTCGTAGCCATCGTTATCATAATCACCGACGGCGACGCCCATGCCGTACCCGCTTCCCTGCAGCCCGGCTTTCTCCGTGACGTCCTCGAATATGCCGTCGGCGCGCTGATGAAAAAGCCGGTTCCATTCTCTGGGACTCGACTTCTGAGGAATCGAACCCTTCGGCGTGGGGTCGGCAAGCTGCGCGCCGTTCACCAGAAAAATATCCAGGCGCCCGTCATTGTCATAATCGAACAGCGCCACTCCCGATCCCATGGTTTCGAGCAGATATTTTCTCGAGGTGTGCGACGCCACATAGTCGAATTTGACGCCGGCCGCGGACGTGACGTCCTCAAAAGCAGTGGATGTTTTCGGAGCCGCGACTGTCCCGCTCTTGCCGCGGTCTTGGTATTGCCAAGGCGAAGCGCCGAAACTGGTTCTAGCGACCGGGGCATCCGATGAATCCCGTTGACGCGCGCGCGGGGCGGCTGAAAGCGCCAGTGCGCTCAGCAAAACCGCCGCCGCGGCGAATCGTCTCAGTCCTTGCAAGCCATCTCTCTATGCACCCCGCGGATGGATGACCGCTAACCCCAGTAGCTTCTCGAAGTGATCGAAGTCTCGATCGCGGTGTAAGAGTGAGTGCCCGTGTCTCAGGCAGAATGTGGCAATCAGACAGTCGACCGTTTTGCGGACTGTGTGCCCTCGCTGGCGAAGACTCCTGAAATTTCTTGCCGCGGCGACAGCCAGTTCCTCGCCGCCAGTTTCAAAGAGTTCGAACTGGCGCAGTTCGCGCAACACTCGTTTTGAAGCGTGCTCATCGCTCAAGCCCTGGAGAATCTCGCAAAGAATCAGGTCCGTCAGGCCAAACCGTTGCCGGCCGAGCTCGCGATCGAAGTAGTTGGTCTCGCTGTTTTGCAGACCGCGCAGGTAGTCGATCCAGACCGTGGTATCCACGATTACCATCGGCAGCTACTTTTGAAGCCGCCCCAGACGAGAGTTGTGGAGATCTCCATCCCAGCGGATTTTGCCCCGCAGGCGGCGAATCGAGGCCTGCGCGCGAGTCTGGATGAGCAGCCGCAATCCTGCCTCGACGGTAGCTCGCTTTGTCCGCGATCTGCTGCTCCGCATTGCCCGGCGCATCAGACGGTCGTCAATTTCGATATTCGTTCGCACATTTTCTCCGCTACTATGTGTAAGAATATCATTCTAGTGTGTATGGCTCAACGGTGGCGTTTCGTTGGAGTTCGTTCCTGCCGCACACTTTTTCCGGTCGTGCGAGCCCTCACTCAAACAATCGTTGCTCACCAGATCGTCCGAAGAGCCCTCGACCGGCGGATCGCGCCGTCGGCGGTAAGCAAAGGGAGTCCCTCAACCAGTGCCGTAGCCCCAATAATGCGATCCGCTGGATCCTTAGGATAGCTAGCTGGCAGTCCAATAGCCCGCACGCACGCGCGGCCACTGATTGGCAGAACTACGAAGCGGGCCTCGACTTCCTGCAGAAAGCTTTCCAGGCTGATCGCCAGTCGCACCCGGTCCTTGTTCACCAGCGTTGATAACTCCAAGAGGGTGATATCGGAAATCGCCAAGCCGTCTCCATGATTCCGCGCATCGTCAATCGCTGCCCTTGCCTTGCGCGAAATTTGCGCTTGGTCAAACGCCAGCCAGACGACCACGTGTGTATCGACGAGGATCACTCGAGCTCTCCCCACTCCTCCGAGGAGAGAGCAGGTAAGACCACGTCACCCTTAATCGCGCCCTTGCCGCCAAGGAAATCGTAGATCTCGTCCGTATCCTTTTTGACTGGCACAAGCTTGGCCACCGGCTTGCCACGCTTCGTGATTAACACCGTCTCCCGCTTGGCTTGAACCTCGTCCATGATTGCGAGACAGTGAACTTTGAAAGCACCCGCAGGGATTTTCTTCATTCGGCACCTCTTTGCTCATGGTCATTATACCATGGTCAAATTGTTCATGATTCAACCGTGTGGTTTCGACCGGCCGGGCGTTTGCCCGCCAAAGAGTCTGTGGATTTGTTGCAAAGCATTTCTTGTGGCCGGATCGGAGGGCTATAAAAAGGATCGCGCTAAATTTCTTCAGCGTTTTCTTGCGCGGCGACGCCGAAAAGATGCCAGCCAATTGGTGCGACTCGCGCCGGCAGTTCGACAGCTTTTTCAGGCAGAGAGGAACTCTTTTGCGATAACCGCGGTTTCGTCAGGATTTTCTTCCGGAAAAAAGTGGCCGCCCTTCATCGGCTGCCCCTGCGCGTGAGGAGCCCATTGCCGCCAAATGCCGAGCGGACCATCGTCTTTTGCATAGAACGTGTCGAGCGGGCCACCCTCCGCCCACAGATGCAGCATCGGGCATTCGATTCGTCTGGACGCTTCTTTGTCCGCGCGATCGTGTTCGACATCGATGGTTGCCGCGGCTCGATATTCCTCGCAGATTCCATGAACGCGGGCGGGATCACGGTAAGTGGAAACGTATTCCTCAAGAATCTCGCCGCTGAATGAACCGTGTCCGAAGGGATTTTCGAAGACGGCCTTGGGAGCGCCGAGTAAATAGCTCTCCGGGAGCGAAGCTTTTTGCGACAGCAAAATCCAGGGCCAGTAGGTCTGCGCGAAGCGTGCATCTGATCGGCTCCACGCTTCGAGAATCGGAATCACATCGAAGACAGCGAGACGCTCGACGTTCTCGGGATGGTCCAATGCCATCCGGTAGGAGACGCGTCCCCCGCGATCGTGGCCGATCAGGGTAAACGTCGGGAAGCCGAGCTTGTCCATCACGCCAACCAACTCCGCCGCCATCGCCCGCTTTGAATAGGGGTAGTGGTCGTCCGCTGAAGCGGGGATCCCGCTGCGGCCGTAGGCGCGCAGGTCTGCGCAGATCACGGTGTGATTTTCGGCAAGCCTTGGCGCGAGGAATCGCCACATCAAGCTTGTGCGCGGAAAGCCGTGCACCAGCAGAATTGCCGGTCCATTTCCGTAGCGGCGCACGAAGATTGTATTTCCTGAAACCTCGACTTCAGAAGTGTTGAAGGGAGCTTGACCGGCCGAACGTGTGCCACCTCGTGCGGTGCTCTGCGCCTTTGTGAATTCGGTGAGAGGGCCCTCGAGCGCCACACCTAGAGATGCGGCTGTGAGAGCCTCAAGAAAGTTACGACGTTCCATTGCTTCCTCCTCGTCCCCCCGCGAACGAGTCACTGCGAAAGAGTCTTTCGCGCAGCTTCCAGAATTATCTCGGTCACCACCGCCGGTTCCGAATACATCGGCGTGTGGTCCACATGATGTGGCCGAATCGTTGCGCCCATCCGATCCGCCATGAAATGCTGAGTCTTTGGATTGATCATGCGGTCTTCTTCGGCGACCAGGTACCACGACGGTTTTGATTTCCAGAGCGGCGCCGGCGCCGCCTCTTGAATGCACTGAACCGAAATCGGCCGTTGCACGGAGGCCGCAATCCTTGCCTGATCGGGCGACGCCTTCTGCGCGAGCGCCCGGTGAAATGCGTCGTCGGGCATCCATACAAAACCGTGGGAATCGGGAACCATCTTCGGCGCTTCCGGGCTCGGTGTGTCGCGATAGAAGACCTTCGCAACCGTCTCGCCCTCATCCGGCGCCAGCGCCGCGACGTAAACTAACGACTTGACGCGCTCTTCCTTTACCGCGGCGATCACCGCGCCCGAATAGGCGTGTCCGACCAGGACCACTGGGCCGCTGGTCCGTTCCAGCGCCCAACTCAAAGCGGCAGCGTCGTTGGTTAAGGACGTAAGCGGGATCGGCGCACAGATGACGTTAAGACCGCGCCGCTCCAGAGGGAGAATAATGTTGCTCCAGCAATAGCCGTCGGCCCACGCCGCATGCACCAAAATTACGGTCGAGTTCTGGGGAAATTCGCCCGTCTTGGCAGCTTGCGCGGTGCTTTGCGCTCGCGCAAATTCAGCGAATGAGCCATCGAGCGCAACACCTAGAGATGCCGCCGTGAGCGCGCCGAGAAAGCTACGACGTTCCATTTCCTCCTCCTCGTTCCAATTACTTTCACTCCTGGACACTGTCTTCGCCACTCAGCGCGAAGTTTGGAGGAACTCTTTCATCGCTGCCGCAATCTCGACGACGTGAGTTTCAATCGCAAAATGACCGGTATCGAGGAACTGCACCTTCGCGTTAGGTATGTCTTTCCGAAACGCCTCGGCTCCCGCGGGAATGAAAAAAGGATCGTTCTTGCCCCAGATCGCGAGCAAAGGCGGTTTGGACTTACGAAAATATTCCTGGAATTTCGGATAAAGCTCTAAGTTCGACGCATAATCCAGAAACAAATCGAGCTGAATCTCTTTGTTCCCAGGCCGCTCAAGCAGAGCCGTATCCAAGGTGTACGACTCAGGTGGAATACTCTCCGGATTCGCCACGCCGTGGGTGTACTGCCAGCGCGTTCCTCCCGCTGTCAAAATTGTTTGGCGGAGTATGTCCCTATTTTCTGCCGAGGGGAAAGCCCAGTACTTGCGGATCGAGCCCCAAGCGTCACCGAGCCCTTCTTCGTACGCGTTACCATTCTGCGAAATAATGGCCGTGACCCGCTCGGGGTGAGTCATCGCCAAACGAAAGCCAACTGGCGCGCCATAATCGAATACGTAGATTGCGTAGCGCTCGATCTTGAGTGCCTGCGTTAAAGCGTCGATCGTGAACGCCAATCGATCGAAGGAGTAAGGATATTTTCGTTCAGGCGGGACCTCGGTGAATCCGAAACCCGGAAGGTCTGGCGCGATCACGCGGTAGTCATTGGCCAGGCGTGGAATCAATTCGCGGAACATGAACGATGAAGTGGGGAATCCGTGCAGCAAGAGAACCACGGGCGCATTTGCTTCGCCGGCCGCGCGATAAAACACCAGCACGCCGTCGGCTTCGACCCGACGGATCGATGTCGGAGGCACGGTGAATCGGACATCGTCCGGGCTCGACGTTGCGCGTTTCATGCCTGTCCGAGACGTCGCGTCACTCATAGGTCTTCTCCTCACTTGAGCTCATCTTACAAATACTCTTTAGGGGGTCGGTGCTTTAGCTCCGACATTAAGCCGTCTGTAGAATCCAGGGCTTTAGCCCCTGAGGACAGTCCGACCCGCCGTCCAAACTATTTATGAGATGAGTTCTTCTCTGGTTTCTAGCGCAGGTGCCACTCTTAAAACTTCTCGAGCTTCGCCAAGCCGAATACAACGTGAAATCGCACACAATAAATGACCACTGCGTCGTATTTGCTCAGGTCTGCCGAAATAGGGAGATCGTAGTTTTGATCCCCCTGGTTCGCTTTCATCGGGCCCAGTTCAACGCTGGTCAGCTCGCCTTTAACAAAGTCCTGCTTGAGGTTCTCGTCAGTGCTTGGAACAAGAATTACATGAACGTCCGGACCATTCGAAGTCATGAAATCCGTCAAACGCAGGTCGCGCTTGCCGTCGGACATTTGGTAGATTGAAGCACGCCCGCTCGTCGGATGCGCTCTACCGGCCATTACCCCGGTGTAGAGAGGTTGAAGATCGGCGCTCGTGCCGGCCGGCGCGGGCTCATTGACTTTCACATTGACCCACAGCTTTTCTGGACGAAAAACCCACCATAAGGCGGCGAGGACCACTATTCCAATGCCCGCCAAAATCCACTTTTTACCTGAAAGCCAGGACTTCACCCCGTCACTCATGGTTTACTCCTCGCAGGTACTGAAATTGCGCGCGTCCAAGCTGCCCGATTCCGCCGAGCGCGATCGATTTCCCTGAGTCAGAACTTCTCCAGCGGCGCTGCCCCAAAGTTCGCGTTAAAGTGTTCGCAATAGATCGAAACCGTTTGGAATTTAGCGAGGTCCGTACCCGCCGGGATCTCATAGTTCTGGTCGCCTTCATTCCCCTTAAGTTTTCCCAGCTCCACTCGTGCGGTGTCGCTCTTCAGGAAGTTGGCATCGTCGTCCGCGTCCTTTGCCGCGATCAAAATCACATGGACATCGGGCCCGTTGGAGGTCTTGAAATTAGTCAGCCGAAGGACCAGTTTTCCGTCTGCCTCCTGATAAATGGTGGCGCGGCCTGAAGTCTGGTGGACTTTGCCGTGGAAGGTGCCGGTCGCGACGGTCTTGGCTTTGCTATCGTGCTTCATGTTGTCCTGTGCCACCGCCGCGGGCTGCGACCCGAAACCGAGCGTCAGCAAAACAAGAGCCAGTGAAAGTTTGATCTTCGGAAGCATCGCAGTTTCTCCTTTGTTTTTTTGCCGTCTCTCGAGCACCCGCAGGCGCTCTGGCCTTTTAGGGCAGATGGAATGCCAAAGACGCAGAGCTCAAGCGAAGGAAGAAAATTCAATGCAAATCATTCTGGCGTTTGAAGTTTATTGGGAGGGAAGATAGGGAATCTCACTTCGTACGTGACAAATCTCCGACGGATGTTCGCCGCTGACGGATTTCCGTCGGATCCACTGCCGCTGCTGGGCAGTGTGCGCGCCGCCGTCAAACTATCTCATAAATACTCCGAACCCCTGCGCGAACCGGAAGGCCGCATCGCTAAGTAGTTCCGCCACTAGCGCTATTCTCCCCAACGCCAAACGCTGCTACCCTACCGCGGGAAAATGCGAATGACACCCACCACCGCGCGCAACGCAAACACCTCCCGGCGCACCCAAGAACCCAAACTTTCTACTCGATACACCAAAATGAGTAGAAATCGCCGTAACCCATTGAAAACAAACCACGGAGGTCATTTCTACTCGTTGCAAAACGGCACAACGGTAGGAGTTGATCAGCATCGGCCTGAGCCCCGAACAACCGGCCGCAACCCGAGCTTTCAATTCTGAGGCATCAGTTGCGGCGGAGCCGCAGAAACCCGGTGGCAGCCCCCGAATTTATTCGGGGGAGGAGTGCTTTCGCGCCTTTTGCGTCCCGATGGTTTGTATCGGGAAGCGCTCCGAAAAACCCGGTTCACGTCAATGCGCTTTAGCGCTGGGCATCAACAGCGGCGAGTTCGCCGCGACGTTCACCACTCAACGCTGCCGTCACTTTTCCAGTCCACTAAAGGCCTGCACAAGCTCTGCCCGGTCGCCCAAACGATTTATGAGATGAGTTCATTCCAGGATCTATATCAGATGGTGTCGCATCGACCCATTGAGGCCACCCGAACTACCGCAAACTGCGTCACTACCCAACGGCTGGAAAACTCAGTCGTCGCTGGCCGCGGCGCCGATGCTGCGTTTCTGCGCGATCGCGGCAGGCCGCCGAATACGAAGCTTCTTCATCCTGTAGGTCAACGAAGTTCGCTTCATCCCCAAGCGCGCCGCTGCGCCACTCTGTCCGCCGATCACCCAGTGGCTCGCTTCCAGCGCACGAAGGATATGATCCCGCTCAACCTCGGCGAGACCATTCATAGGGGCGTTGGCCGCTTTTTGAGGTTGCAGCGGCTCGAGCTCGGAAGTCGGCGCGCGGAGTGTGGACTGCGGCGAGAGAATCACGGCGCGTTCGATAAAGTTCTGCAATTCGCGGATATTTCCGGGCCATGGGTATCGCGCCAACGCTTCCATCGTATCCGCAGGGATTACGTCGATTCGTTTGTTCATGCGTCGCGCGTAAAGCGCAGTGAAATGCCGCACCAATCTCGGAATATCCCCCGTGCGTTGCCGCAGCGCCGGCACCTGGATCGGAAATACTTTCAGGCGATAATAAAGGTCGTCGCGAAAGGTCCCTTGTTTCACCATCGCGGGCAAATCCCGATGCGTGGCTGCGATCATCCGCACGTCAACCTTATGGGTGCGGTTGCTGCCGAGCCTCTCGAATTCCTGCTCCTGCAAGACGCGCAGTAGTTTGGCCTGGAGTTCCAACGGTATATCGCCAACCTCGTCAAGAAACAGCGTGCCTTTGTCGGCCAGCTCGAACCGTCCCGTTTTTTGCGCGATGGCGCCTGTGAATGCTCCTCTTTCGTGGCCGAACAGCTCGCTCTCGAGAAGTCCAAGCGGAATCGCGGCGCAATTCAGTTTCACGAACGCCTTCTCGCTGCGATTGCCCAGCTTATGTATCGCACGCGCAACAAGTTCCTTGCCGGTTCCCGTCTCTCCCAGGATCAGCACGCTGGAATCTGTCGGGGCCACCACAGAGACCAGGCTCAACGCGGTATTCAACGCCGGGCTCTCTCCTACGATTTCCCCAAACTCGGCGCGAATTTCCTCTTCGAGGTAAAGTCTCTGCTTCGTTTCTTTATCGCGATCCTTCGTCGCCCTTTCGTACTCCAACGTGTTCTCAACTGCAATCGCCACCTGACCGGCCACCTGCTCGAGCAAGATGACGTCGTCATTCTGAAAAGCATTGTCCGAACGCCTACAAAGCATCAGTACGCCAACCACGCGATCCCGGCCGACGAGCGGAAGATAACACCCGGTCCTGAGGCCTTCCTTGACCACGCTCTCATAAAGCAGCCGGCCGTCAGGATTCCCATAAATTTCAGGATCGTCGCGGACGTGTTCAAAGCTGTCGATCCGCACGCTCTTAGCCTTCCGCATTACCTGCCCTGAGATCGAACTATTCATCGGCACCAACGATCCCTCGCGGAAAGGTCCTCGCGCGTCGGGATTGTGCAACATAGTGACGCGCAACGCGCCGCTCTCGGAGTCGGGTAGCAGCAAGGCGGAAACGTCGCATTGCATTACCTTGAATAGGTTCGTTGAAAGCGCCTCAACCACTTGCCGGAGGTCCAACCTGGAGGTCACGCCGTTGGTGATCTCTAAAAGCAGCCGCAACCGATCGCGCTCATGCTGCAGCGCCTGTTCCTTCATGTGCCGCTCAATCGCGATCCCGGTAATGTGGCTGGCATTCTCGATCAACTGCAGGTCCTTGGCGCCAGGGCTGCGTGATTCATGATAATTGATAGAAAAAGTGCCCAGGGCCTTCCCTTCGCTCGTGAACAATGGACGCGACCAAACGGAACGAATTCCGTAAGGCAACATGCGGTCACGATAATCGTCCCAAACGGGGTCGGTCAGTATGTCGGTCACATACACCGGCTCCCTCCGATAAATCGCTGTGCCGCAAGATCCGCCTTTCGGACCAACAGCCATGGTCCCCGCTTGAGCAACAAATCCAGGAAGGCTGGGCGCAGCAGCGCAATAGAGTTCTTTTCCGTCTTCGTCGGGAAGCCAAATCGTGCAAGACATGCCTTCAGCTTGCGATTCAACCAACTGAGCAATGTTCGTTAGAACTTCGGACAGAGGAGAGCCGGCAAAAATCAATTTTTGCAGGCTGAGGACAGATTCAGTCGAAAATAGCCCCGACTCGCCCTTCGCCGGCGCGAAGACCTGTGCGGTGGACTGTACTGATCTCTCCATGAATCGTGCTTCCTAGGCGCCAAGCTTAGGCCAGATCACTCACTACTTTAGGCCGGGACAGACGAAACTGCTAGAGTTTGCAGAACCGGTCACGGGTCGCGGGCTAGCATCCTGCGGGTGACTTATGGGCCGACCGCCGTTGCGTGAAAACTCCGACGAAATGTCGAAGGCTGGCGGTACACCATGGCCGCCGGAACGTACACAATGTTCACGGAGCTGGCACGTCTAACCAGGCATGTGAAAGTCAATCAGTAATCACAAGGACGTCTCTCGGTACTGATTCGCGCAGCCGTTAGGACACCTAGTCGTCTGCGTCCAGAGAGGGAAATATTCAAACCAACAAATTCTCAATCTTCACTGGAAGTTCCCGCACACGAACACCGGTAGCGTGATGCACTGCTTCCGTGATAGCCGCGGCGATTCCGGCTAGGCCAATCTCTCCGATACCGCGCGCCCCGAGCTCGTTGATTTCTTTGTCAGGGAAGTCGAGGAAATGCACTTCTATCGGCGGCGCGTCGGCGTTTACGGTCATCACGTAATCCGCCAGATTGCTGTTGATGGGCGCGCCGTTCTGCGGATCGTAGGCGGTTTCTTCGAACAGCGCCATTCCGATGCCCATCACCACTGCTCCCTGGATCTGGTTGCGGCCGGTAAGAGGATTCAAGATTCGGCCTGAGTCCATCACCGACACGACGCGGGTGACGCGCAGGCGCGCGGTCTCCGGCTGCCAGGCGACTTCCACAAAGTGGCAGCCGAACGAGTGCATCGAGAATTTCGGGTTGGAGACAAAGGTCGTCTGTTCGCCCCTCCCGCTGCCTGTGACCAGGCGTGCATTCGCCCCCCGGAGCACTTCCC
>Ga0209772_10000050_pt1 | contig 25444 bp, 17 predicted proteins | sample BogFormECP03_OM1_FD_188235 | JGI IMG/M metagenome (GOLD analysis project Ga0209772, IMG submission 188235) | Bog forest soil microbial communities from Calvert Island, British Columbia, Canada - ECP03_OM1 (SPAdes) (version 2) | ecosystem: Environmental > Aquatic > Freshwater > Wetlands > Bog ... | reverse complement strand
TGTTCGAGGGAGATCGCCTTGCGGAAGTCCTTCTCGACCTCCACGTGGCTCTGCAGCAGCTGGAGATGCAGCGAACGCAGGAAGCTCGCCGGCTCTCGCAAGATCGCGATGATCTTCGCATCGGGCTGGACCTCGGCGATTCGCGCTGCAGCTGTGTGCGACCACAGATATGACGAGGACGCCTCGCCTGCGCGCTGCGTTGGGGACGCATCGGCGAACAGCGCCAGATATTCCTCCAGCGTCTGGGGACCCACGCCGGCCCGCCGCGGCTGAAAACGCGGAAGCATGTCGGTGGCAAAGAACCAAGGCTCCTTGTGGTTGGGCATGTAGATCTGCGGATGAGGACGCAACATCTCATACAGCGCCGTGGTGCCACTCTTCGCGTGGCCGACGATGAAGAAATCCGGAGTTCGAAGCGGCGCCTGCGGCGCGTCCGCCACGGATTCACTCGACGTCGTCATAGCCCCAGAGGTCGACCAGGTCGCGACCGAGGTACTCGCTCAGCGCTACGACCTCTCCCTTGAAGCGAGCACGCAATTCCTGCATCAGGTTCTCGTCCGGCGCGGGCGGCTCACGGTAGATGACGTTGCGCTGGGTCGCACGCAGAGCGCCACGTCGCGCGCTCGTGGGCGTCAGCGCCTTGATCGTCGACTTGACCGCGACCGAGACCGGTCCACGCCCAACCGACACCGCGTGTAGGAGCGCATGCAGGCGCTGCGAGCGCACGCCGACGGTCGGGTTCGCCTCCATCACCTGCACCGGCACTGTGTCGTCCACCTCGAGGAAGCGCTGCACCCTGCGGACCGTCTCAGCGTTCTCGGCGCGGAAGTCGTCGTATATGAGAACCATCACCTGCTCGGAAGGAAACACCGAGTGATAGCGACGCAGCTGCTCGACGTAACGCACGTGCTCGGAGTACAGCAGCGTTTGCGGCCAGTAGGAGTAGCGCGGAATGTCACGCCCCTCGCGCCGGGCGCCCTCGAGCGAGATCGCCTCGCGAAAGTCGCTCTCGGTCTCGACGTAGCTCTCGACGAATTGCAGATGCAACGAGCGCAGCAGGGACGCCGGCTCACGCAGGATCGCGATGATCTTCGCGTCCGGGCAAAGCGCCGCAATGCGCTCGGCCGCCGTCCGCGACCACAGATACAGAGCTGAAGCCTCACCCATTCGTTGTCCTGGCTCAGCTGCGCCAAACCACGACAGATACTCATCCAGCGTCTTCGGGGTGCCGCCGGGCCGTGGAGGCGTGCGCTCGTGCAGCTCCTCTGCAAAGAACCACGGCTCCTTGCTGTCGGGCATGTATATGTCGGGATGCCGGCGCAACATCTCAGACAGCGCCGTCGTGCCGCTCTTGGGCTGACCCACGATGAAGAAGTCGGGCACACGTGCGTGTGCTTGCGGCCGACCCGAGGCTGCGGGTGGCGAACCGCGACTGTCAGAGGAGTAGACGCTCATCAGCCGACACCAGCGCTCGCGATCCCTCCGCGGAGGAAGCGTCCGGGCCCCGCAAACCAGTATGCGGCGACCCCGAGGGAGAACCAGAAGAACGGGGCGAGCGCGGCGCTCGACATCACCGGCCCCGAGAACCCCATGATCACAAACGCGATGACGGGCGAGAAGATGGCAGCCATGTACATCCGCAGTTCAAAGTCGGGGACGCGCCACAGACCGGGCAGAGCGAGCGTCAACAGCCGGATCAGCAGGGCAACCCACAGCACCAACCCCGGAAGCCCGAGTTCGTCGAGGATGAATTTGTACTGCGACTCCGCGCCCGTGCCGTGCCCTTCGAGCAATTCCTTCTGTGTGCCTCCAAAGCCGGCTGCCGCACCGACGGTGCCCAAGCCGACGCCAAAGGGGGCAGCAGCGATCTGCGCAGGGATGTGCTTCAGTTCGCCTGTCTTCGTGTCTTTGGCTTCGGTCACGTTCGCGGGCGCGATTTCGGTGTAGCGAGAGAAGGCGCCGCTGCCCTCGACCGACACCAGGATCGCGCCCACGGGGAGCGCAAGCACGACGACGCCGAGCAGCGCCGCGAGAGGCCGGTTGATGCGGCGCCCGGCCGCGCTGAATGACAGCGCCGTAAACGCAAGCAAAGCAAGCACCGCACCCACGACTTGTAGGCGACCCAGTCCGGTGGCGACACCGACGAGAGCCCCGAGGCAGAGCAGGAGGACCGGCCATCGTCGGCGCAGGCCCCCGGTTGCAAGAAGAGCGAGCGTGCCAGGTAGCGCGATCAACCCGACGGCGCCGCCGAAGCCGGCATCGGTGCCGAGGGCCGGAGGACGCACCCGAGCGACCCCTTCGCTCCCGTATGTGCGCGCCGATATGCCTTTGCCTCCAAATACCAGTTCGCGATAGCCGGGCCCCCAGCTGGCGAGCTGCCCCGGACTGAGCCTCGTCTGGTAGGTGCTCACAGCTCCGTTTGCCAGCGCGAGCACCCCGAGGATGAGAAAGAGCCTGCGAAAACGCTGCTTCGAACGCATGATCACGTAGCCGAAGAAGAAGAACGGGATCCACTCGAGCTCCTGGCGAAAGCCGCCCAGGATCTTGATGATGCCGTGCGTGTTGGGGTTGAACGCCTCGACTAGCACGAGCGCTACGAAGGCAAGCGGCCACGCTGACATCGGCGGCAGCGTTATCGGTTCCCGTTTGACGACCAGGCGCAGCACCGCCCCCAGGCCGACCGAGAAGATCAGCACGTCGCGGATCACAGCCGCCTCTTCGTGTGCCCCGCTGCCGAGCTTGACCGGCCCCTCGAGCAGTCCGAGATAGAGCACGATCAGCGTCAAGGTCATCGGATAGCGGTCGCTGGTGATCAGGGCGACGACGCCGACCGCACCGGCGCTCAGCCCAAGCAGCAGCAGAAGGCTGGGGTTCTTGACCTCGACGCTGATCGCGAGCGCTAGGACCAGCGGTATTACGGCGTTGGCGCCGATGAGCAGAAGCTCGCGCGCTCGCCGGTTCAGCACGTGCGGATGGCCATCCCAGCGATGACTGGACGGCCGTACCGGGATAGTGCTCATCGGCCGATGAGCTTGCGCCGCCCGCCGGGACCCGCGGGCGCCCAGGCGAAGCCGTATCTTTCAATGTCCTTCCGGGGAACGCAATTGACGACGGCCCCGAGCACCGGCGCGCTGGCCGTTCGCCCGAGCAACTGGGCAAGGCGCTTGGCCGACGTGTCATGCGTGTGCCCGATCCGCGCGACCATCAGGATGCCGTCCACGGCCGGAAGCAACGGCATCGCGTCGCTGACTTCGAGCGGCGGCGGAGCGTCGATCAGCACATAGTCGAAGTCCTCCGCGACCGAGCGCAGCAGGTCGGTCATCTCGCTACCCGCCAACAGCGCAGGCGGATTGGCGACCGCGCCGCCGCCCACGAGCACCGACACCGAACCGATGCCGCTGGACTCGACCACCGTAGAGACGCCGCCGACGGGCTCCGCGGCGCCGGCGCCAACACCCACATGAGCGCTCGAGGCGACGACCTGCATCGCCTCGGCGAGGGGCACCTTCCCCGTCAGCACATCCGCAAGTCCGTATTGCCCATCGACGTCCAGAAGCCGGGCCTGCGTCGGGCGGCGAAAGTCGGCCTCGATGACCGCCACCCGCTCGCCCGCCTCCGCTTGCACACGGGCCAGGTTGGCAATCAGCGTCGACTTGCCGTCGCCGGCATCGGCGCTGAGGAAAAGGACGGTGCGAGGGCCGCCGGCGCCCAGCTCGAGCGTCGTGTGCAACCGGCGCAACGGCTCGAGCAACGGCTTGGCGGGGGCGCGGCGGCCGTCCGGGCGCAGGACCGGCGACTTGGCGGTCGGGAGCGCCGCGAGGATCGACGTTTGGAAGATCGACTCAACGTCGCCGAGCGTGCGCACGCGGCGGTCCAAGCGCGCGAGGACGTACGCAGCGATCGAGGCAAGTAGGAGTCCGAGCACGAAACCGAAGATCGCGTTCTTTTTCGGAGCAGGCGACAGCGGCACTGGCGCAGCCGAGGCTTTCGCCACCTGTTGAACGCCCGAGAACGTCGCGAGATCCGATTCGAGCTGATTGATCTTGCTGGCAAGGGTCGCGGACTGCAACGTCGTGGAGGTGCTGTTGGTCTTTGCCCCTTTGTGTTTGGAGCTCGGCGGGGGCAGTTCAATCCTGTGCAGCTGAGCGGTGGCGTTTGCCAACTGCGCCTGGATACCCCGGATGTAGTTTGCACGCTCGCGTTTGATGAACGCCCTCGCGTACGCGTCGGCGAGCGTCACAGCGGCACGAGGGGTGCGTGCGTGCGTGGTGATCGTGACGAATGCGCTTGATCCGTTGACTGTCGCCTTCTCCTTGCCGTGTGCTGCGGCGCGGTTGTGTTCCGCGCGCAAACGCTTGCGCACGCCTTCACCAATGAGCAACGAATTGAGCACACCGACCTGATTGGTCAGCGCGCGACCCGTGAGGACCTTGCCTCCGCTGCCGCTGCCGCTGCCGCTCGCGCCGGCTTGTTCATTGCTGCTACCGAAGTAGAGCTCCGTGCTTGCCGAGTACACCGGGGTCTGATGCTTGTAATACACGTACGTACCCACAGCGACGACCAGCGCAACGGCAAGGATGAGCCACTTGCGCTTCCAAATTGGAGCGAAGATGCTGGCTGCGTCGGTCGTGTTGTCGTTCATCGACTGCGGGTCCATCCATGGCCGGTGCCCAGCCATCATACGGAGTAGATTCTCGCGACAGGGTACCGTTCCATGGGCGCAGCCGGCGCAACCGCCGGTGCACAGAGCGCGTGGCCATCTTGCCGCCTCGACAGATCGATAGCATCGCGATCGCAGATGAGCTGGCGCCAGCCACCGGTACAGAACCCGCGGAACAGCCAAGTCCTCTGCTTTGCGACGCAGGGGGCCAACCATCTGGATGCAGAGCGCCTGAGCTACCTGCTCGAGCCCCTCGCGCCCGATACCTATTCCTTCGACCATGGCAGAAAGATCCGCTCGGCTGTCGGGCTGGTTAAAGCCGTTCGTGCACAGCGCCCGCGCCTGGTCGTGATGGAGGGGACCGGCTTGGCCGGCGGCCTCGCCCTACTCGCGGTGAACACGTTGCTGGGGGTTCCGTTCGTGGTCTGCAGCGGCGACGCGGTCGGTCCGTACCTAGGCCTTCGCTCGCGAGCGGCCGGACTGCTGGGCGGCCTCTACGAGCGCCTGCTTTGTCGACGCTGCGCGGGCTATGTCGGGTGGACTCCTTACCTGGTTGGCCGCGCGATCACCTTCGGTGCGCCACGCGCGATGACAGCGCCCGGCTGGACCCGCGAGCGCGCCTCCACGGGTGCGCGGGAGGCCGTCAGGGCTCGTCTGGGCATCCCCGCCGACACGCTCGTCGTCGGTCTTGTCGGCTCGCTCAACTGGAGCACGCGCGTCGGTTATGCGTATGGCGCCGAGCTCGTCCGCGCCATCGCCGGGGTGAAACGGCGCGATGTGCTCGTGTGCATCGTCGGCGATGGCCCGGGGTTGGAGCGGTTGCGGGCGATGGCGCACGAGGACCTGGGAGCCAGGGTGCTGTTGCCCGGTCGCGTCCCGACGGAGGAGGTCGCCGACTATCTCGCCGCCTTTGACCTCGCGAGCCTTCCGCAGAGCGTCGACGGCGTCGGGTCGTTTCGATACTCCACCAAACTCAGCGAGTATCTGGCCGCGGGCCTTCCGATCGTGACCGGTGAGACCCCGGTTGCATATGACCTGGACGAGGGTTACTTCTGGAGGCTGCCGGGGCCAGCCCCATGGAGTCCTGGATATGTCAGCGCGCTTGCCCAACTGCTCGAGACGATCACGACGGAGGAGATCGCACAGCGGCGCGAGGCCGCTCTCCACGCACACGCCAATCCATTTGACAAGCTCGCACAACAGCGGCGCATGGCCGAGTTCATCGCAGATCTACTGGCCAGCCGAGCCCGAGAGCCCTCAGCCTGATGGGACCTCGACCTCGACCGAACGTCGTCGGCGGAGGCGCTCATAGAGGTCGTGGTGCTGCGCGACCATTCGCTCGGTCGAGAAGCTGAGCGCCGATTCGCGCGCTGCACGCCCAAGATCTTTCCTGAGCTCGGGATCGGTGGCCAGTCGCGACAGACGATCGGCGATCAGCTGCGGATCGCGTGTAATCAGAAACCCGTTGTGGCCGTCGTCGATGAGCTCGCGCACGCCGCTCACCGGAGTCGCCAGTACGGGCAGGCCGCTGGCAGCCGCCTCGAAGGTCACCAGCGAGAACGTCTCATAGCTGGACGGAAGCACGAAGGCGTCGGCGAGCTGATAGACGAGTTGCACATCGGCCGTGACGCCCAGCCAACGGACCCGCTCGCCCACCCCGAGCTGCTCGGCGAGCTGTTCGTAGCGGGTCCGCTCACCGCCGCCGGCGATCAGCAGCGTCCACTCCGGCGTTAGGGAGAGAGCCCGGATTGCCGGCTCGAGGCCCTTGCGCTCCCACTCGCTGCCTACGAACACGGCGGCGAGGGCTTGTGCCGGGATGCTCAAGGCCGCGCGCATCGAGCGAGCGTCCTCGCCGCGGACCCCGGGTGCGAAGGTCTCCGTGTCGACGCCATTGTGAATTGTGATGAGGCGCTGCGCGAGTGCCGGGAAATACTCGCGCATCTCTGCCGCCACCCCATTTGACACACACACGAACGCACTGGCGCGGTTGAGATGAAAGCAAAGGCGCTCGCCGAGACGCTTTAGGACGCGAGCGATTCTCACCTGTCCGCGAAACAACCGCGTCGAGCGACTGGCATTCACCGGCCCGACCTGGTGACAGTAATGGACAGCGACGACGTCAACGCGATTGAGGACGATCGCGCCGGTCACCTGGAGCACTCCGCGACGCCGCCTGCGCACGGCCAACGAGCCCGCCACCATGAACCACGGATAGGCGAGCAGAAACGGTCGCCCAGGAGCGCGAACTCGGTGAAAGACGACACCCGACCCCGCGGGCAACTCGCATGTGCGGGCGATGACCGTGACACCGTGGCCAAGCCTTCGCAGCCCGAGGATGAGCTCGGTCAGCTGGCGCTCCATGCCCCCGACCGCGCCGATGTCATGTGCGACGATCGTGACATCGGTCGATGGCAGATGCTCGATCTCGCTGTCGCTTTGCGTTACCACACCGTCTCCTCGAAAGACCAGCAGCGTACTGAACCGGCCGATCGGAGCGGCACCGTCTACAGTTGCAGCCGCCATGAGTGAGACTGTCCAGCAGCAGCGACCGTCCGCGATGCTGCGGGCGTACCGCTTCGTCAACAGGCCCTATTACTGGTACCGGCCCTCCCAGCTCGCGATCCGGCTCCGCGCCAAGGATGATCCCGGCGGCGAGCCCCGTCTCGTGCGCACCGCATGGGGTTCGCATCTGTATTGCTGGCCCGATCCCCTCGGCCTAGCCGTAGCCCGGACGGGCGTCTATGACCTGACGGTGGCCGAGACGCTCGCTCGTCTCGCCGACCCCGGCGAGACGGCGATCGACGCGGGAGCGAACGTCGGGCTGATGTCAAGTCTGCTCGCGCACGCGGTCGGGTCGACAGGCCGGGTGGTCTCCTTTGAGCCACACCCCATGATCTTCGAGACCCTCAGCCGCAACGTCGAGCTCTGGGCGCGCGAGGAGCAGATCACGATGATCGACGCGCGCCAAGCAGCCGTCTCGGCGAGCGCCGGAACCCTCCCGCTCGCCGTCGATCCCGACACCTTCGCGCACAACAAGGGCACCGCATCGCTGGAGCACGACGATCACACGAATGCGACCACGGTGCGGACGATTCGCCTCGGCGACGAGTTCTCCGCGCCCATCGGCGTTCTCAAGCTGGACGTCGAGATGCACGAGCTTGCGGCGCTCGAAGGCGCTGAGGCGCTGCTGTCGAGCAGGCTCGTGCGGGACATCGTCTTCGAGGAGCACGAGGCTCCGCCCACGCCCGTCACCGCGCTCCTGCAGGCGCACGGCTACGAGGTGTTGAGCGTCCGCCAGGGCGTCACCGGTCCGATTCTATGCGCCCCGGAGGATGCATACGGCAAGAAGCTGTGGGATCCGCCTGCGCTGCTGGCGACGAGCGAGCCGCAGCGCGCCCGGGAGAGGCTCAAGCGACGAGGATGGGCAAGCCTGCGAGGCCGGTTTTGATGGCGGCACGTACGTACTCAGACCAAGTGGCGTCGGGGGGCGCGTCAATGGAGGAGATCGTGGAGGCCGCGCTCGAGGCGGCGCGACCCGAAGCGGGCTTGCGCTGGCTAGATGTGGGCTGCGGACGTGGCGATCTGCTTCGGCGGATCAGGGATGAGTGGCGCCCGTCGGAGCTGCATGGCATCGATCCGATCGACTGGCTGGATCCTGACTTGCGCGCCGATGTCGCATTTCACACGGTGGCCGCGGAGGATGCAGACGAGCTTCCGGTGGTCGACCGCGTCCTCCTAGTGGAGGTGATCGAGCATCTCGAGGCACCATGGACGGCGCTGCGGAAAGCCGCCCGGCTCGTGGCGCCCGGGGGGCGGATCGTGGTGTCCACGCCCAACCTCGCGACCTTGCGCAATCGTCTCGAGCTCGGGTTGCGCGGCCATCTCACCAGCTTTCGTCCCGGCTATGAGCCGCATATATCGCCGGCCCTCCCGCACGTCAGCGCCCGCATCCTCGCCGAGGAGGGTCTCGATCTGGACCCGCCGCGCTTTGCCGGCAGCGACGTGATCTCGCTGAGCGGAGGCCGTGTTTGGCCAGAGTCGATCAGGCGGCGCTATCCGCACCTGACCTCGGTGTCGATCTTGACGTCAGCGGCGCGACCCGTCGCTGACGCCGCGTCGCGCCCGTCCTGAGCGCTCGCCGTCCTCAGGCTTTGCGAGCGAGGATCGCGCCCATGTGGTCGAAGAACCGCTTGCACATGGCTGCCGTCGTGAATTCCTCGCTGAATCGGGTTCGGCCGGCGCGCCCGATCCGCTCACGCAGCTCAGGCGAGACGAGCAGTGGTTCGAGCGCGTCCGCGAGCGCCTCGGGCTGACCGGAGCGAGCGAGCATTCCCGTGTGCCGGTCCTCGACGAACTCCGCCGGACCGCCCGAGTTCACAGCGACGACCGCGACGCCTCTGGCCATCCCCTCGAGGATCACGATCCCGAACGGCTCAGGATCCGAAGCGTTCACGATGATGTCCATCTGTTCGATGTAGGGACCCGCGTCGGGCACCTCTCCCGTCATCGTGACCGCATCCGCGAGACCCAGCTCGCGGATGAGCGGCTCGAGCGACGCTGCGTACTCGGGCGAGAGCCCGTAGGAGTCGCCTCCAACGATCACCAGTTGCATCCGGTGGCCTCGCTGCTCGAGGATCGCCTGTGCGCGCAACAGCCGATCCTGACCCTTCCACGGCTGCAGCCGCCCCACAAGCCCGACGATCGGCACGCCCTCGGGCAACCTCAGCGGCGCCGGTTCCGGGTGAGCTGTCGGCAGCGGCGAGCCAGCGGCGACGACAAAGGTCTCCCGCGCCGGGAACAAGCGCGCCTGCGCCGTCGCCGCAGCCTGGGAATAACAGCCGATCGCCGTCGCCGGAAGCAACGTTGCGGAGCCGTCGAGCCAACTCCGCATGGGGATCGCCTGTTGCCACCAGATCACCCGGTCGGCCATCCCGACGAGCGTCGCCGCCGGCGACCCGTACAGCTGTGTTTTGGCGGCCCAGTTGAGGATCAGATCGGGTTTGCGCGCGCGCAACAGCCGCGCGAGCTTTATCACGGTCGCGAGCCACTTGTGGGCCTGACGTAGGCGGCCGGCGGCGATCACCTCAACGCGAAATCCTGCCTCTCTCAGCTCATCCGGCCACGGCCCAGGCTCGAAGAACACGAGCTCCAGCTCGTGTCCTTCCTCGCGCGCGCCATCGAGCACGCCCTGCAGCATCGCCTCGGCGCCTCCGAGGCGCCGCCCCCATGGCGCCGTGATCAAGATTCGCACGCCCGTCTCCCTACGCGCGCTTGAGGCCACACAGCGCAACGCTGAGATACGGATAGCGCAGGATCCTGCTGACCGGCGCGTCGAGCAGGACGAGCGGACGCAGCGGCAGGATGATCGCCCAGGCGAGCGGCCGTGGCAGACGCTCGCTCAGCCTCCTCATCAGATCGGTCAGCTTCTGTGAGACGACGCCACTGATGAAACCCTCGTCCTGGACCTCGAGACCGGCCTGCCGCGCGATTTCGCGCAATCGCTCCTGGGAGTAGCCATAGCGGACGTGAGACCCGTCCTCCACGCCGCTGGGATGGCGCTCCTCGGTGTACAGGGGGTGGTGGGCGTCGTTGGGCGTGGTCAGCAACAGCTGCCCGTTCGGCTCGAGCATGGCCGCGAGCGACCTCACGAGACCCTCATCGTCGCCGACGTGCTCGATCGTCTCGAAGCAGATGATCTGATCGAAGCTCCCGAGCTCGGCACGGTGCTCCTCGATCTCGCGCAGGTCCAACTGGCGAAAATCGATCCCCTTGACCCCGACGACGTCGGCCCGGCGGCGCGCATCCTCCTGCTCGCGCGGCGAGAACGACGCCGCGAGCACCTCGTTGCCTGCGCGCGCAGCATAGATGCTGAACCCGCCGTTGCCACACCCGGCATCGAAGGTCCTCACCCCTCCTCTGCGAAGGTGCTTTCGCAGCCACAGCCATCGATCGAGCACGCACGGGTCGCCGTGAATCAGCAGGGGGCTCCAGCCAAAAGCCCGGAGCAGCGTGTCCGGCATGCGTGAAACATACACAAGCGGAGCACGCGAACACAAAGAGCAGCGGCGGCTCGCCGGCCAGGCCGAACACAAACGCACAGGCCGCAGTTACGCCACGTGCAAACGTCGCTTTACAGGCAAGCCGCTCATACCTGATACACAACTGCTGTGGAGGACGAGGTGAATGTCGCCGAGCGGGTCGCGCTCGTACACGACTACCTGCTGGTGATGCGGGGCGCGGAGCGCACGTTTGCGGCGATCGCCGAGCTCTACGCTCGCGCGCCGATTTTCACCTTGTTGTATGACGAGCGGGGGACCAGCGGCCGCTTCAGCGGTCGCGCGATCACGACATCGCCGCTAGGACGCTTGGGCGTCGGGCAAGAGAACTTCAGGCGTTTGCTGCCGCTGTACCCATGGGCGGTCGAACGTTTGCATCTTCCCAGCTCAGACGTTGTCCTCAGCAGCAGCAGCGCCTTCGCCCACGGTGTGCGCGTCCCCGAGGGAGCCGTTCACATCTGTTACTGCTACACGCCCTTTCGCTACGCCTGGTATGAGGAAGAGCGAGCGCTTGGCGAGACGCCACGACCGCTGCGCCCGCTGCTGCGCTCGCAGCTGCGGCGCATCCGCCGCTGGGACCTCGCGGCAAGCCACCGGGTCGATGCCTATGTGGCGATCTCCGAGCTCAGTCGCGAACGAATCAAGCGCTACTACGGCCGCGACGCGCCCGTCATCCATCCGCCGGTGGAGACGCAGCGTTTCTCGCCGGGCACGCCGGGTGAGTCGCTGCTGGTCGTTTCGGAGATCGTTCGCCACAAGCGCCTGCACGTCGCGCTCGAGGCAGCACGCCGGGCGCACGCTCCGATCCAGGTGGTCGGTTCGGGACCTGACCATGCCGCGCTCAGCCACGCCTACCCTGAGGCCGAGTTCCTCGGTCGCGCCAGCGACGAGGAGCTCGCGCTCCTTTACGCAAGCGCGCGGGCAGTCGTGCTGCCGAGCATGGAGGAGTTCGGGATCACAGCCGTCGAGGCGCAGGCTGCCGGCAGGCCCGTGATCGCGGCGAGAGCCGGCGGGGCGATCGAGACGGTGCTCGACGGCGAGACCGGACGCCTCGCCACGCTCGACGACGTCGACTCCTTCGCCCGCGCCATCGACACGATCGACGATCTCGACTTTGACCCGGCGCGCGCGGTCGCCAACGCCGAGCGGTTCTCCGTGGCGGCCTTCCAGGCACGCCTGGCAACGCTCGTGAGCGAGGTGTCGCGAAACCGGGCCTGAAGACTCGCTCGGAGTCCGCCGTCCTCTCGACCGCGCGGCGAGCATCTCGACCCATGCGGCGGTCCTCTCGACCCAAACGGCGGTCCTCTCGACCCAAACGGCGGTCCTCTCGACCCAAACGGCGGTCCTCTCGACCCAAACGGCGGTCCTCGTGGGCCCGACGGCGGGTCCTATAGGGTGCCCGCGGTGTCCCCCAGATCGCTCTACATCGCTTGGCTTGGGCCTGCGCCGGGGGAAGATGCGGGCGTCCCGGGCGTCGCCGCCGAGCTTCTCCACGGCCTCGCCGCGCGCGGCCACCGAATCGACTGCTTCTTTCCGTCATCGGGACAGCCGATACCGCCGCGGCTGGCGGAGAGCGCAAACATCGACTTCGTGTGGGGAACGAGCGCCTGGAAGTGGGACCGCTGGTATAGCCGCACGAAGATCACGGCATTCGCGAGCGGGATGATCGCCCGCGGGCTCTCCTCGCTGCGGCTACGTCGGCAAATCGAAGAGCGCCATCGTGAGCAACCGTACGACCTCATCTACCAGTTCTCCGGCATCGAGAGCCCAGCTGTGCCGGGACGCTTGACGCGTAGCGTTCCGTTGGTGATCCATCCCGAGACCCACAGTGCAGGCGAGTTGAGATCGTTGATCGCAGAGCGGGGACTGAGCGCGAGGTGCGAACCGCGCGGACGGGTCGTGGCCGTGGCTGCCATCATGCTCGCGCGCTCGCTCTTTCAGTTCATCCGCATCCGGCGCGCACGCCTGCTCGTCTGCATCAGCGGAGTGTTCCGCGATGAGATGGTCCGCGACTATCGCTTTCCGGTGGGGCACACGATCGTCGTGCCCAACCCGGTGCGTGTAGAGCGCTTTGCGTCTGAGCCCAAACCGATTGGCGACCCGCCGACGGTCCTCGTGCTCGGTCGGATCGTCGTGCGCAAGGGCGTCGAGAGCGTCGTTGCCGTAGCGAAGCTCCTGCGCGATCGCGGCGTCACAGTGCGGATCCGTGTCGTCGGGGGTCCGAGCTTGTGGTCGGACTACACCAAGCTGCTCGAGGAGCTGCCCCCCGAGACCGCGGAATACGCGGGAAGCCTCCCGGGGTCTGAGATCCCCGCCGAGCTCGCGAGCGCCGACCTCTTGCTTCAGGCGAGTCGCTACGAGCCGTTCGCGCTCACGGTCGCAGAGGCGCTCGCCTCAGGCGTTCCCGTCGTCGCCACACGCGCCGTGGGAGCGATCGAACGCGTGGACAGGTCCGTCGTCGCCGAGGTCCCGCCGGGCGATGCGCAGGCGATGGCCACGGCGATCGTGGAGATGCTCGAGCGCGTGCGCGCAGACCCGCTCGGGATGAGATCGAAAGCCAGCAGCGAGGCCGAGCGGCTGTTTGCCTCGGACATCGTTTGCGAGCAGATCTCGAGCGCGCTCGAACGGCTCGTCGAGGAGACGGATGACAGGAGCGCTGCGCAGGCGAGCGCGGCGTCCGCCGCCCAGCCGACGCCGCCCGCAGCTGGGCAGCCGACACCGCCCGCCACAGCCCCTAGGTGAACTCTGCCAACCAGTCCAAGCCGCCGGCCTGGATCCGGTCGTAGATCCGCTGCGAGCGCTGCAAATGCTCGCTTTCGATGCGGCGTTCCCACCTTTTCCAGCGCTCGCGGTTGATCGGGCGCAGGGCCGCATCGAGCACCGAGACGCCGGGCACACGCAGCGGCCGCGGCGCTCTATCACGATCCACCGGGCTCAGTTCGCCGGTGCGAAAGCCCGCGCCATGGTGATAGATCGTGTCGCCGTAGACCCCGAAGTAGAGGGGGTCCAGGTTCCTGCGATTGGAGCGGAGAAGCTCAACCCACGGCGTATTGGTGACCTCGAGACGGCGCAAGAGGTTGGCGCCGACGTCGGTCGTCGGTGTGCCTCTCGCGCCAGGCCAGGTCGGTCCCGCCGTCCAGTCGCCCGGAAGCGCCCGCCACGTGCCCACGGTGGTCACGCAAAAGCACGGGTGCGGTTGCGGCTCATCGACGTTCTCGGCCCGGCGCACCGCCAGAAGCGACGCCCTCGACAAGGCGTCGTCGATCAACGGCAGCGGATCGGCGATCGGAAAGGCGTCGCCGTCGAGGAACATCAGCAGATCCTGCTCGGAGGCCTCCTGGGAGATTTCCATCGCCAGGTGGTTCAACTTGCCTGCGTGGGAGCCTCCCTGCTCGAGGATCCGGTCGAAATGCACCGCGTAGGAGGAATCGATGCCCTGGAGCGAGGACCACGTTTGATAGGGAACCGAGATGTTTTCACGCAGGTACCTCGTCTGGATCTCAATCCACTGGGGGGACCTGTAATGAACCGTGGCGATGTAGAGCAAGGAAGAACCTCTTGGTGGACGTTTGGCCGAGGCATGTTACGCGCGCCTCAAGTGCGGGCAACCATTTGACGATGGGAGATCTACACGGGCCCCGCCCAACCGGAGCTCCCGATCGAACCAGCTCAAATGCTTTTCATACTTATACCTGTAGCCTGGCTCGCGATCGCCACGTTGGTGCTGTGTGTTTGTGTGATAGCAGCGCGCGGTGACGCTGACATGGCGCCGGTAGCGCTCGAGCAGGCCAACGAAGCCGCCGTCGAGGCGCGCCCGCGCCGAATCGCCACTCGCCCGCCCTACAGCAGGCTCAGAGCCCGCGGCGCCCGACGACGTGGGGCACGGTCCGCAGCAGGATCTTGAGATCCTCCCAGAGCGACCAGTTCGCGACGTACAGGTAGTCGATCGCAACCATCTCCCGTAGCGGCACCCGCGACGGGCCGAGGATCTGCCAGGGCCCCGTCATGCCGGGCATCAACTCCAGACGCCTGCGGTGCCAGCCCTCGACCCGCTGGTCCTCGTCGACGACGAGTGGGCGCGGGCCGACGAGGCTCATCTCGCCGCGGACTATGTTCAAAAGCTGAGGAAGCTCATCCAGGGCGCTGGCGCGAAGCAGCCGCCCGACACGAGTCACGCGTGGATCCTCGGCGATCTTGAAGAGCCCCTCCTGTGCCTCGTTGCGGTGACGCAGCGACTCCTTCAGCGACTCCGCGTCCTGCACCATCGTGCGGAACTTGAGCATGTAAAAGCGTTGTCCGTAACGGCCAACGCGCAGCTGGCGGAAGAACACGGGTCCGCGGCTGTCGAGCTTGATCGCGATCGCGATCGCGAGCAGCAACGGCGAGACGGCCAGCAACCCCACCAAGGCGCCGATGAGATCGAATGCTCGCTTGACGGCAGCCGAGGAGCGAGTCAGGTCGAAGCGCCTGACCCCCATGACGGTCACGCCGTGCAGGTCGTCGAACTCGACCGAGGATCCAACCACCTCGAGCAACCGCGGAACGAGGCTGACCCTGACCCCGACGGCCTTCAGCGTGCGCACGAGGTTGAGCATCTCCCCGGCATCGGCGCTGCGCGGCGCGATGATCGCGCGGTGCACGTCCAGCGACTGGGCCAGGTCGCGAATCTCGGCGAGCCGGGGTTCGGAGAACGTGTCGGTCGACCAGGGCGCGACCTTGTCGAGATCCAGGTGGGCGACCACCTTCGCGTTGACCCCGCCGTGACCGCTCAGCTTGGCGCAGATCGTCGTGGCCGACTGCTCGTCGCCGATGAACAGACATCGCTCGACCGGAGCTATGCGCAGCGCCAGCGTGCGCGCGATCGTCCGCGCAAGCACTAGCAGCGCGGCTAGCGCCAGCCACAGAAAGAGGGCCTCGTGGCGGTCGAGGTTGCCGGAGACGATCAGACCGCCGGTGAGCCAGGAGACCAGTGCGCACAGCGTCGCCAGCTGGAAGAGCTTGGGCGCCTCGTCCAGTGTCGTCTTGCGCAGAAGCGTCTCGTCGCGGTCGTACAAGCCGGTGAGCTTGGCCCCGACGATCAAGATAGGGATGCCTGCGATGAACTCCCACGTCAGCTGCTGTGAGCGCCGCGAAAGCTCCAGAGTCAGCGCAAACGCGGCCACGATCGCGACGACGTCCGCAACCAGTAGAAACCGGCGAAAGAGCCCGTCCCTGCGCATCGACGCCGCCGGCCCGCGAGCCTCCGTGATTTGCGCCGAGGCCAAGCGACGTCTCCCCGCCAGAGCCTTGAGGCCGCGAGGCCCCGCGACAGCGCCCTCCCACGCGGGCGCGGTCTCAGTTGTGCTGCCGGCCTCCACGCTCATCCCTCACGCCTCCTTGCTCGTCACCAGGGCATCCCCATTGTCCCCTATGGTGAACCCTGCAACCCCAACGAATGTCGAAATTCCGTGACCCCGACTAATCGCGAGCATCATAAACACGATCGAAACCTAAAGCAAGTCCTGGGCAAAAACTTCCTCTCATCATCGCCCTGACCGGTCGCACCGATCCCACCCACAACGTGAGAAACTGCTCTATGCTGTGCGCTTCGAGGGAGCTGGCGGTCGGAGGCCCATGATAGTCGCCTGGCTCTGTCGCCGAGGAGCGGAGCGGGCATGCACATCGATCCATACATAGTCCTTGGTAGCGCGATCGTAGGATTCCTCGTCGGCATGACGGGCGCGGGCGGCGGCGCCCTGATGACGCCGATGCTGATCCTGCTGTTCGGCGTCAAGCCGTCGGCGGCGATCTCCAGCGACCTCGTGGCGGCCGTGGTGATGCGCCCGGTTGGGGCTGGCGTACACCTGCGCAAGGGCACCGTCAACCGCAGCCTGGTCGGCTGGATGGTCCTCGGCTCGGTGCCTATGGCGTTCCTCGGCGCCTACCTCTTGCATCTGCTCGGCGACGCAAAGGCTGCTCAGGAACACATCGAGAGGGCGCTAGGCGCGGCCCTGCTGGTTGGCGCCGCGGCGATGGTGCTGCGCTACGTCCTCGACCGCCGTACGGGCGAGGCGCGCAAGGGGACGGTCCACCAGATCGTCGCCAAGCCGATACGCACGGTGGCGATCGGCATGCTCGGTGGCGTCATCGTAGGCATGACCTCGGTGGGGTCCGGGTCGCTGATGATCGTTCTGCTTCTCTTCCTCTACCCCACGATCGGCGCGAATCAACTCGTCGGCACGGACCTCACTCAGGCCGTGCCCCTAACCGCTGCCGCAGCGCTCGGAGCGCTCGCCTTCGGACATGTCGAGTTCGGGGTCACGACATCTCTGATCATCGGCAGCGTGCCCGCGGTGCTCGTCGGCTCGCTGGTGTCATCGAGCGCGCCCGACCGCTACATCCGCCCGGCGATCACCTTTGTGATCGCCGCTTCGGGCTTGAAGTACATCGGCATCGGCACGACAGCCCTCGGCTGGATCCTGTGCGGCACTCTGTTCGCCTGCGGCACGATCTGGCTTGCCTATAAGCGCCCCTGGCAGAGCACCGGCGCAATCGGAGACATCGCGCCCGTCGACGTCGCAACTCCAAGCGACGTCGAGTAGCTGCCTGCGCGCTGTCGCACACCCGAGGAGCAGTTGAGGAGCACAGAGGTCCGCGCCCCGACCCGGGCCCGAGGTCGGCGGCGCTTTGGTCGGCGCGAGGACGGCGTCCAGGCGCCGCAACTGGACACGCACAGTCGATTCCAATAAGGTGTGCCTGTCCATTTACCCGAATCCCCAACATGCTGATCGTATTGCTTCCCACCGCTTGGCTGGCCGCTGTGACGCTCGTCGCAGGCGTCTGTCGCGCAGCGGCCCTCGCAGACGACTTGCCCGCGACTGCGGTTGAGCAGATCGTGGGCGACGCCGAGCCCGATGTGGTGCTGGCCGCCGCGCACAGCCACCGCTAGCGACCGTGCAGGAGCAGCCGGGGACGGGCCTCGAACGACCGCCGCCAGCGACCCTACAGGTGGTCGACCGGCGGCACGCCTCGCACACGAGCGCCCGGTCGGAGAACGAGCCCGCGCTCAGCCCGTTGAGTAAGACAGGCCGCCCCATCCTCGGGGCGACCTGTCGTGCTCCTGGGCGCGTCCTTGCTCTATCTAGCTCTTCTTCGCATGGGCGCTGACGCGCTCATGGCGACTGCTAGTAGTTGTTGTGGAGTTCTTCCAGACCTTCTTTGGAGAGTTTCGACAGTTTAGCCGGAAGCTCTTCATAGTCCTGTTCTTTGGCGATTTCCTTGCCGCCTTCTCCTGTGCCAGTGCCGACTACCCATTTCAGGTAGTTTTCGACGCTCGTCATCTGAGCGTTGGTCGGCGCTCCACCCAGGGCTTCTTTGCTGTATTCCGAACCGTCAAGCAGAGCCAGATCGTAGGTTATGCCACAGATCGCGTACTTGGCCTCCTTGACCTTTGCACGCACCGCGAACCACAGCTTGCGCGTCGACGCAGGCGGGAATTTTTCGCCTTTGCCGTTGACGTAAACGGTCGCTTTGCAGTTCGACTGCGCTGCTTTTTCGGCGTCTTTGTTCGTCGCCGGGTCGGCGAATTTTGCTTTGGTGGTCGGTTTTTTGGGTTCGAAGTTGTTCTGAACGACTGCCCAGAACCTTTTCTTGCCTTCGCCACCGGTCGGTTTTGTGAATTCGCCGTTGTTGCGTCCGTCGGCGAGGTTCACGTAGCCGATGCTGCCCGGCGTCGCCGCTACAGTAGACGCAACCGCGGGGCCGCCCGTCGCCGCGGGCCTCAAGACCGGCGTCGTGCCTTCCGGCCAGCGTGCATTCTGGCAGCCTTCAGCAATCGACTGCCACTTGACTTTGGCGGGTTTTTCGTCTTTGCCACAAGGTTCTTCGCCATTGACTTTGTCGAAGTCTTCAGCCTCGAATTCCACTTCTTCACCTTTGGTGTTTTCGCTGGCCTGCGCCAGATACTCCTTGAAGATGTGGGTCGTGCCCGATTTGTCCAACCGAACGACACGAGTCACGGCCGTTTTCAGTTCGGCCGGGTTTGTGCAGCTGATTACCGAGCCGCCGTCGTTGGTCTGTGAGTTCAGTTCTTCCCAAGTTGCGATCGTTCCCTCGAACAGCTTGTTGACAACCTGAGTGCTGAGCGCAAGCCGTTTTTCTGCGCCTTCTGTCGTGCTTTCAGCGGTGCAGGTTTCCGGCAGGTTCACGAGGAGTGCGACCGCGCCCTGAAGCACCGGAATCGACAGGACCGATTCGTTTTCGGCGCTTACTTTGTGTTTTTCGATTTCTTTGCGCTGGTTCGAGTTGGGCGCTTCGTCGGTCCCGCAGAACGGAAATTCAGCGTATTTGGCTTCTTCGGTCGTACCCGCTCCGAAAGCCTTCAAGCACGCGCCGCTTCCGTTGTTGGCGCCACCCTGTTCGTATTTGACCTTGACTTCTTTGTGGCCAAAAAGCGCTTTGTTACAGGCGGTTTTTGCTTTCGATGTGTTGAAGTCAATGTTCCACACGTTCAGCTGCGCGAGCGCCTGAAGTGTCGAACCACGGCCTTTGATCGGCGATGCGCCTTCGCACTGTGCGCCGAGCGTCGCCGCGCTGGCCGTGCCGGCTGCCGTCAGCGCCGCAATCGCCGCGACCACTAGAACGCACACCGTTGTCAAGCGGCGTGCAGATCGAGATGTCATTACGTTGACTACCTCCTGTTAGCTATTCCGTTGCACGGGCATACCTTGCCCGCTCGGGGGCAGGGTTTGAGCGCCCCGCCTGGGGGGAACTTTCTCACCTGGGAGGAGCGAGCAAGTTACCATCCTGGTTGGTTACTTGGCGTTTACGACGCCTTCACAGTGACGCTTTGCCAACCATCCGCGCGTGCGGGACCGCGACTCGCGAGAGCGCCTCTCTGAACCGGCGCATTCGCGAGGCGGACCCGCTTCGCTGTCAGTGCTTCTTGTGGCTGCGCGGCTTCGCCGCGGCGCGCAGCGTGACGGTCGTCGACGTCGTGTGGCTGGCGCCCGCCGCGTCATGCGCGAGCAGCGTCGCCTGCGCCCGTAGCAGGTGAGACTTTGCGAGCAGCGCACGCGCCTTCGAGGAAAGGTGGAGAGTGACGGCCTTGACCTGCCCCCCGGCCACGGCGAACGTGCCCGTCGCCAGCGTCAGGATTGCCTTGTGCGCCTTCTTGCCGTGGGCGCTGGCCGCGACCGCGGTGAGCGTCCTTAGCGTCACCGTGCCCGAGCACATGCTCTCGCCGGGCGGGCAGCTGACCTTGAGCACGAGCGCCCCGGTCGAGCTCACGCTCAGCGAAGTGCCCGCCAGGGTCGCGTCGGGGTTGTGCACTTCCTGGCTGCCTTTGACGCCGATTTCGCCTGGCGGCGAGCTGCCGCCGCTTTGGCCGCCACCACTGCCGCCACCGCTACCGCCGCTACCGGGGGTGGAGGTGGTTGTTTCATGTTCTATGTGGACCGGACGAGATAGCGATGAGCTTTCGCCTTTGGCGTCCCTGACCGTCAGGGTCACCGTATAGCTCCCTTCCGCGGCGTAGGTGTGGTTGACGAGCTTGCCTTCTCCGTCTGGCGTGCCATCGCCGAAGCTCCATTCGTAGGTCAAGGCCTGGCCTGGCGGTGCGGACGATTTTTCCGCATTGCATTGGGTCGGGTGCCCGAAAACGAACGATTCGCAGAAGAATTCCGCCTTCGCGTGTGGCACTTCGATGTCGAGATTCCGTTCCAGCGCTATTTCCGGGCTCGCGAGGTTGTCGGTGTGGATCGTCTCGAAGACCTTGTATTCGCCTTCTGGGAAGAGGCGTGGCGGCACGCTCGTCGTTTGGTATTCCGCCTTGCTGGAAGAGAACAGCAATTCCCGTTTTTTGGTGCTTGTGTTTTCGAGTTCCCACTTGGCGCTTAGCGCGTTGCCCTCGAACACTTCGGTCGAGAGCGTCACTTCCTGGGTGGGAAGGAAGAACGCGGCTTCTTTCCCGGCCGTCGAGGCGATGATGCCGCCACTGCCCGCTTTGGTCCCGCGAGCGTGCTCACAGCCTTCGCCGCTGGGGCCAAACTTGCTCACCCGCGCGACTTCTGGATGGCCTTCTTCGACGGCCCCTTCGCCGAAGCCGAGCACAAACACTCCCCCGCCGCCGCCGCCGATCAACGTCGTGACGCCTCCTGGGGGTTCGATCGCACATTTTTCGCCCACCACAGGACCACCCGTCCACCCTTCGGGGGAGACCTGCGCGGCGCCCGTTTCCTTGCTCTCCTGATAGTCGAGCACGTACACGCCGGGGGACGCAAAGCCACCAAATTCCAACGCTCCCGCGATGCTTTCTTTGCTTTGGTTGACCGCAGCGTCGAGATAGATCTTGCCGACGAACTTGCCTTCATGTTCGCCTTCGCTGACGAAGGACATCTCATCGCCCTCTTCGACTTCCGCCAAGGCTTCGCCGGCCGAGACGAATTCCACCAGCCGCTGGGTCGAGCCTTCCGGTGCGAACTGGAACAAGCGCTTCGGAAGGATTTCGAATTCCCCGGCTTTTACCTGTTTCGTTTCGGTGGTCGGAATCTGCCAGATCTGGCCTCCGCCCTCCTCGATGTAGACCTTGCCGGACGGAGAGACGATCGGAGAGCTCGGTTCTTCTCCGGTGATCTGCGTGCACGCCGGTTCGGCGGGCACTTCTTCGCCCGCGAGACAATCGGTGTCATCCTCAAAGCGATTCCCGAGGCTGCCGTCGGGGTGCACCTGCTGCAGAACGGGCCGAACTTCTTCCTTTCCAATGTCCTCCCGGGCGACGATCAAGAGGTTGTTGTCGGTGGGGTCAACCGCGATGCCGGCGGGTTTCAACAGGGCTTCGCGAGTTTTTTCGTTCTGAGATTTGAGCACTTCTTTGCTCACGAAGGGGGCGGGTTCGCCTTTAGCGTTCTTCACCAAGGAGACCAGTTCGCCTTCGTGTTCGGTCGAGAAGGCGTAGATCTCTCCCGCGGCGTCTTCCAGCTGGTCGATGCCCCTGCCGACTCGTTCGTAGCTGGCCAGGACGTAGATGCGATGGAGGGCGGGGTCGACCGCGACGCCCTCGACGCCTTCCGCGCGCGGCGGAGCTTCGAAGGAGACCGACGCCACGACGTGGCCGGCGGCGTTGAATCTCTTGATCGAGAAGCGCGCCAGTTCGCCTTCGGCGTTGAATTCACCGTCAGCCACATAAGCGCTGTCGTCCGTCGGGTCGACGCCAAATGCGTGTGGGCCCGTCGGGTTGATTTCCGCGGGCGAGCCGAACGGTTTGCCCAGTTCGCCGTAGGGATCAGCGCTAGCGCTCGCGGACACCGCACCGACCACCAGCGCCACGAGTCCCAGCATTATGAGCGCTTGCGCCAGTCGCCTGCGAAGTCGGCGTGAACTGCTCGAGCGTTGTGTGGTCACGTGTGTCTCCATACGGATCGAGTTTGTCGCCGAGCACTCCTGGCCACACTAGGCTTCCGGATCGCGGCGTGAAATTTGTTGCCGAGCGGTGAACTACAAGTGAAGGACTGGGTTCCTCATCGGCGGTGGCGGCGTTCGCTCATGCGTCGCTGCGCCCGCGTGCCGGCGAGCGTCGCCGGGGCGACATGTAGATCGCGCCTGCCACCGCGCGGGCGGCGACGAATCGATGCGCCGGCGAACGCCGCGAGCACGATCAGACCGAGCAGGTAAGCCGGGGACGGCTCATGTTCAGGCGCGCGGTAAGCGACCGCCTGGTTGGACACCGACTCAGTGGCCTCCTCCTCTTCGTCTTCGTGTTCTGCGACCTCGACCGGGGAGGTCACCGCCGAGGTGCCGGTCGGGGGCGTCGGGCGGGCAGGGGTGGGAACGGGCAGCGGGGCGAACGCCAGCGGTGGCAGGACAGCCGGAGGAACGACGAAGAACGGAGGGTTCGGCCTGGGCGGCGCGTGGCGCTGCGCGGCGGGCGGGACGATCAGCGGCGGTGGTGGTGGCAGCAGCAAAGGCGGCGGGCTGGACGCAGGGGCCGCTCCCGCGGGGGCGGGACCAGGCGGAGGCGCGGGGGCTGGCGCCGAGACCTGCTGCGGTCGCAGCGGCACTTCTTTCAAGGGCACGGTGCCACATGGCTCGCGCACGCTTCCCGGCTGCACGGTCACGGGCAACGAGGAGGACAGGGTGCCCGCGCTGATCGTCACGATCGTAGTGCCGGCGTTGTAGGCGCAGAAAAGCCCCGATTGCGAGTCGTGGATGGGCTTTCCGTTGGCCCCCTGCAGCACCGTCTGCGCCCCTCCCACGGCTGCCAGGTTCGGTTCTACGAAGTCGCCGATGTCCGGGTTGGAGGAGCTGAAGGAGTATTCCGGCAGCAGCGCGGTCGCACACCCAACGCCGACACAATTCGATGGGATCGGAATATAGGCGTCGACTTCCGGTTCGCGGGTGCTCGGCGCCGAGCGGTTCCCCGCGCGCGGCCGGCGCGCCAAGGCGGCGAACAGCGCGGGCTCGCTACGGCGCAGCAGGATCCCTTCTTTGGCTTCGAGCGCGAGTTCGCCGATCACCGGGATCAGCCGAACGTTCACCTGGGCACGCGCTTCTTTGTTTTCGTGAAAGGCGGCCACGTCGATTTCGGCGATCAGGATGCCGCTCGCGCCGTGGAAGTCGCCCTGGCGCTCTGAGATCGCGCTCACGTAGCCGAGCGTTCCGGTGCCGAAGCTGGGAATCGATTCATCTCCAGCTTCCAGCGGCTTTTTGACGTTCTGTTCGGGCGAGTAGAAGAAGTACGCCGAGGCGTTCCCGTGCACGATCGCCGCTGCGACGCGCGCCGCCGACGCGTCGTTCTGTTGCACCTGGGAAGCGAGGTCCGCGTTCCCCATCACGATCGCCGGCGTTTCGCTCGCTGCGGCAGCCTTCAGCTCGGCTTCCAGCCATTCCAGCTGAGTGGTATCGACGTCGCTGCTGTCGTCGAGCACGATCACGCGCACCGTGCCGCCGTCGCCTTCGGAGTTGAACGCGTAGAAGGCGCCCTCGCAACCGGCCGCTGCGCTTTCCTCGCACGATTTCCGTTCGCCGACGCCAACGCCGACTTCCGCGGGCGAGAGACCCGACGCGGAGGACGCTTCGCCAAAGGGCTCTGGGAAGCCGCTGAAGGCATGCAGGAACGGCCCCTCGCCGCCGGCTCCGAGGGGCCGTCCGTCCAGGTCCGAGGGCGCGGCTGCCGCATAGGCGGGAATCGGGCTCGAGGCGAGCAGCGAGGCGTAGCGTTCGAGCTCGTGCGCATACGGGATCGAAGGCGGTTCGCGGGTGCTGGTTTCGCCGTTGCTGACGCGCGGGCCGGTGTAGAGGAAGGCCCGCGCCCCGATCTGGTGCGCGCGCTGCAAAGCCGTCGTCAGCCACACATCCGGACCCAAGCCGGCGAGCGCGCGGTTGGCGCACGGCGCGACGCACTGCGCTCCGCCGCCGATCGCCAAGGTCGCCTCCCCGCCCAGCGGCACAGTCGAAGAGCCAACGCCGAGCGGCGGGCCCCCATTGGCCGGATAGCGGTAGATCGACGCTGTGGCGGCGCGTGGATCGAGTTCGTTCAGTTCGCCCCCGATCGCCCAGCCTTCGGTCCCAGTTTCGTTGATCAGGACGCCGAGGACGGGTTCCTGGCTATAGGGCATATCCCAATGCTCATACTCTCCGCCGGCTTCGCCAACGGCGTTCACTTCATGACTCTCATCGGTCCATCCACTTGCCGTCTGGCGCACCAGCCCGTCTTCGACGCCGTTGCTGCCCGGTGTCGTGGGTGGGATGTATTCAGGCGGGAAGCCCGGAGGAGGGGCTTGGGCTCCCACGATCGAGATGTTGCTGGCGCCGCCACCTGTGGCGATCGCCCGCAGCGCTCCCCCTTCCCGGAATAGGGCCAGCGTGCCGACGCCGTTGCGTGGCACGGGCGTGGCGGTCGGCTGCCAGGGCGCGCCCGCGGATTCGCGCTCGAAGACGCGCGTGCCTTCAGAGCCAGACGTGGCGAACGCAGCCCCGCCGTCTGGCAGGCCGGCGACCGCTTCGGGCGCCCCCGTGCCGATCGCGGCAGCAGCTTCCTGGTCGACTTCCCAGCCCGTCCCGCTGTTGATCAGCAGACCGCCGACGAATCGATTGGGAGTTGTCGGGTTGAGCTGCTTGCGGTAGGAGACGATCGCCTCGGAGCCCGCGAACGCTATGCCGGCGAAGAACGCCCCTTGGACCTGGGAGGGGAGCGCCTGTTCTTCAGTCCAGGTCTTGCCATAGCGGAGCAGCACTCCGCCCAGACCAATCGCGCTCGATCCCACGGCGTAGCCGCGGGCCGGGTTGCTGGGATCGAACGCCACGCCGACGAGGTTGCCCCGGAAGTTCAGCGGCGTCGCGGGATCGCGTTCCCACAGCCCGGTTTCACCTCGCCACAGCCACATCTGCCCTTCATCACCCACGGCGTAGGCGCGTGATGGCGTGGGCCACGCCACGGCCCGCAGCCGCGGGTTCTCCACGCGCTCTCCCGGGCCGAACAGGCTTTCAGGAAGCCAGCCGGCGCCGGGACTGTAGCGGGCCACCTCGCCCTGGTCGCCGACGGCGAGCGCGTCGCTGCCGAGCGCGCCGATCGGGGCTCCCGGCTCGGGCGCGATCGAGGTGAGCGCGTGGCGAAACGGCAACGGCCATGGCGCAAGCTTGCTCGCCGCCGGTTCGAGGGTGAGGTGGACGGGGAGGCTGTCGTCGCCAAGCCAGCCCTCCTCGGCGCTCGAGAACGCCGCCCCGTGCTGAGCTCCCGGGGTTTCTTTCGAGT
>Ga0209772_10000049_pt1 | contig 25554 bp, 12 predicted proteins | sample BogFormECP03_OM1_FD_188235 | JGI IMG/M metagenome (GOLD analysis project Ga0209772, IMG submission 188235) | Bog forest soil microbial communities from Calvert Island, British Columbia, Canada - ECP03_OM1 (SPAdes) (version 2) | ecosystem: Environmental > Aquatic > Freshwater > Wetlands > Bog ... | reverse complement strand
ATGCCGCCGCTGGAAGGAATCGCTTCCATAGTTCTGGAAGATCTTGAGGCGAGTGTGAGCGAGCGGCCGGCGAGCCTCTACGACTCAAGCGGCCTGACGCGCAGCGACGCGCTCGAGATTGTGTTCACTTCGGGGACCACCGCCGAGCCGCGCGGCGTGGTGCTCACGCACGGAAACGTGCTCTCGAATCTCGAGCCGATCGAACGCGAAATCGCGCGCTACCGCAAGTACGAGTGTTTTTTTCATCCGTTGAAATTTCTGAATCTGCTGCCGCTAAGCCACGTCTTCGGGCAAATGCTGGGAATTTTCATTCCGCAGATTCTGGGCGCGACGTCGATCTTCCTCGATTCGCTGCGGCCCGCCGATGTGGCAGCCACGATCCGGCGCGAGCGAGTCTCCGTGCTCGTAACAGTGCCGCGCCTGATCGAATCGCTGCGCGACAAGCTCGAGCGCGATCTCGAAGCCGAAGGCAAGATCGAACGCTTCCGCCGCGACTTCGACCGCGCTGCTGGCGAAAAGTTCCTGCGTCGCTGGTGGCGGTTTCGGCGCGTGCATGCCCGCTTCGGCCAAAAATTCTGGGCCATCATTTCAGGAGGCGCCGCACTGCCCGCTGACGCCGAGAAATTCTGGAGCCGCATCGGCTACGCCGTGATTCAAGGCTACGGTCTCACCGAAACAACTTCGCTGGTAAGCCTGAATCACCCGTTTCATCTGGGACGCGGCTCGATCGGCAAAGCGATGCCGGGCATCGAAGTGAAATTGGACGCCAACGGCGAAATCCTGGTGCGCGGAGAAAATGTCTCGACGGGCTACTGGAAAGGCGGCGGTCCTCAATCGGCGCTGAGCGCAGACGGCTGGTTCCGCACCGGCGATCTAGGCGAGCGCGACGCCGACGGGAATTTATATTTCCGCGGGAGGCAGAAAAATGTGATTGTGACGCCCGAAGGGATGAACGTTTTTCCGGAGGATATCGAGGCGAAGCTGCGGATGGATTCGCGCGTGCGCGATTGCGTAGTTCTGGGGCTCGATTTGAACGGCAGTGGGAATGAGGAACCTTGCGCGGTCTTGCTTTTGCGCGAGCCGGTAGATACAGCGGCTATCAGCGCCGAAACCATCGTTCGCCAGACAAACGAGTCGCTCGCTTCTTACCAGTACATTCGCCGATTTTACGTGTGGCCCGATCAGGATTTTCCGCGCACGCCGACGCAGAAGCCCATGCTGCCGCAGATTCGCCGCGCGGTTACCGAGGCGCTGTCCGCGCCCGTCGCAACGGCGGTATCGCCAGCCGGCGGTCCGTCTGCAGCGCCGGCCAGCGCGCTCGCTTCGTTGGTGGCGCGAATGACCAATCGTCCCGCTGCGAGCCTCTCGGGATCTTCGGGCCTGGCCACCGATCTAAATCTGAGTTCGGTGGACCGTGTGGAGCTGATGAGCGCGATCGAAGAGCGCTATCAGGTGGATTTGAACGAGACGCGCTTTTCCGATGCGGCCACGCTGGGCGATCTCGAGAAATTGCTGAACGAGCCGGCGCTGCGTCCCGCTGAATTCGTTTATCCGCGCTGGGTGAATCGCTGGCCGGTGCCGTGGATTCGCGTGTTCATCTACTACCTGCTGACCTGGCCCGCGACGATGATTTTGGCCTATCCGAAAATTCGCGGCCGCGAGCATTTGCGCGGCGTTCCTGGTCCGATTCTCGTCGCGTGCAATCACGTGACCTATCTCGATGTAGGTTTTGTGTTAGCGGCGCTTCCGCCGCGATTGCGGCACCGGTTGGCTGTTTCGATGGATGGCGAAAATCTAGCTGCGATGCGCCGTCCGCCAAAAGGGACTGGATTCTTTCGTGCGTGGATCGAGCGGATCACCTATGTGCTCGTAGTTTCGCTCTTCAATGTGTTCCCGTTGCCGCGACGTTCAGGCTATCGCGAAAGTTTCGCATACGCCGGTGAGCTGACCGACCGCGGCGAAAGCATTCTGATATTTCCCGAAGGCGAGTTGACGCCTGACGGAGAAATCGCCGCGTTTCGGGCTGGCGTGGGCGTGCTGGCGTCGCGTCTGGGCGTCCCGGTGGTGCCGATGCGCATCGATGGGTTGTATGCGGTACGCATGGCGGACAAGAGCCATGCGAAGCCAGGAACGGTTCGTGTTTCGATTGGTGAACCGCTCAGTTTCGAGAGCAGCGCCAGCGCCGAGGAAATTTCGCGGGAAATCGAGCAGCGCGTTCGCGCTCTCGAGTGGAATCGAGACTAATCGCGGGCGGGCAATCGGAGCTTGGCTGCTACGCCGTGGGTGCCTTTTACATTGTCGAGCGTCAAGCTGCCGCGATGCGCTTCCGCAATTTGCCGGCAGAGGACCAGGCCGATGCCCGAGCCGCCCTGCTTGGTGGTAAAAAATGGAACGAAAAGATTTGCCGGATTTGGAATTCCGGGGCCTTCGTCCACCACGCGGACTTCGAGGTAGCCGTCGGAGGCTTCCCAGCCCACACTTACGCCGCCTCCGGTTTCGAGCGAGGCTTCCACGGCATTGTGAACGAGATTGATGAGCAATTGATCGAGCTGATCGGGATCGGCCTGGATGCGCAGGTCGGGGCCAGGCATAACGGTAACTTTCATGCGCGGCTCGAGGCCCACGACGCGGCGAACCCACGCGCCCACTTCCATCGGTTGCATCACCGGGGCGGGCAGCTTGGCGAGGCGCGCGTAAGCGTTCATGAAACGCGCGAGGCTATCGGAGCGCGCAGCGATCAGAGCGAGGCCGCGTTGCATATCGTCTTCCCAGTCGTCGGCACGGCGCGGACGATTTACCAGTGTGAGAAGATTTTCGGCCACGGATTTGATCGGGGCGAGCGAATTATTCAGCTCGTGGCCGAGAACGCGAATCAGCCGCTGCCACGCTTGCCGCTCTTCTTCGCGCAGGGCGCGGCTCACGTCGGAAATTACCAGCAATTTATGCGGCAGGCCGCCCTCGCGAAACATCCCGTGGCGAATTTCCCAGCGGCCTGCTTTTCCGGGGAAAACGACGGAGGCGATTTGCGGGCCTTCGACATTGAGGCAGCCGGCGAGTCCGAGTTCGCTCGCGGTGCGGCCCGCCATGCGCACAGCAGGTTGATCGAGCAGGCGCTCGCCGGCGCGATTGACGAGGCGAAGGCGATCGGCGCCATCGAAAGCGAATACGGCGACGTCGATTTCTTCCATTACTTTGCGGAGGAGCGTGGTGGCTTCGAGGGCGCCGAGGCGCTGTTGGCGCAGCGTCTCGCCGAGCGCGTTTACTTCGCGGAGAACTTCGCCGAGAACATCATCGCGATTGGCGCCGCGCGCGCGTATCGAAAAGTCGCCTTCGCGCAACGCGGCCAGCAAATTCGAGAGTGTGCGCATCGGGAATGCGACGCGCTGTTCGGCGCTAAACGCAAAGCTCAGCCACGCGATAATGATCACGACTGTGAGTGTCCATTGTTCTTTCGGGGAGAAATTACCGAACCACAGCAGCAGCAGCGCGACGAGCGTGCTCACGCCGCCCGCCGCCAGCGCCAGCAGGAGGATGCGCCGCTCGTATGGAAGTGGCCTCAAAGGCTGTATTTTTGCAGGCGGCGGTAGAGCGCGCTGCGGCTCAGGCCGAGGGCCTTGCTCGCGTGGCTTACATTGCCGCCATAACGCGCGAGCGCTTTTTGGATCAGGACTTTTTCGACTTCTTCGAGGCCCATGTCGTCGAGGCGCAGCGGAGTTTCGCGTGCTTGGCGCAGACCGAGATCACTGGCGCGGACGGAATCGCCCTCCGCGAGAAGCACGGCGCGTTCGATCGAGTGATCCAGTTCGCGAACGTTGCCGGGCCACGGATGATCGAGCAAAAGCTGCAGCGCAACGGGCTCGAATCCGGTGAGATTTTTGCGATAGCGCTGCGCGGACTGCCGCAGGAAATGCAGCGCCAGCAGCGGGATGTCTTCTTTTCGTTCGCGCAAAGGCGGCAGCTGAATTTCGATGGTATTGAGACGGAAGAGCAAATCTTCGCGGAAGCGCCCGGCATGAACCTCGTCGGAGATGTTGGCATTTGTCGCGGAGAGGATGCGCACGTCCACGCGGCGAGTGGCTGAAGATCCTACTCGCTCGAATTCTCCAGTCTCGAGCGCGCGCAGAAGCTTGGCTTGGAGATTCAGTGGAACGTTGGCGATTTCGTCGAGGAAGAGCGTGCTGGTGTCCGCGAGTTCGAATCTTCCGACGCGGTCTGCCTTTGCGTCCGTGTAGGCGCCCTTTACGTGGCCAAAAAGTTCGCTTTCGAAGACGCCCTCGGGGAGGCCGCCTGCGTTTACGGTTACGAGCGGGCGCCCGGAGCGCGGTGAAAGAGCGTGCAGCGTGCGCGCTACGACATCTTTTCCAGTGCCGTGCTCGCCCATGATCAGCACGTTGGCGTCCGACGGCCCGACGCGCGAAATCAGATCCATAACCGGCCGCATGGCGACGGACTCGGCGATCATCGCGGGCCGGCCTTCAGCGCGCAGCAGGCGATTTTCTGCTTCGAGACGCTGGCTGCGTTTGAGCGCTTGCGAAAGCTCGATCTGCGTTTTCAAGATGGCAAGCAGCCGCGCGTTTTCCCACGGCTTCTGAACGAAATCTTTTGCCCCGCGGCGCATGGCTTCGACGGCCAGCTCGAGGCTGCCCCACGCCGTCATCACGATGATCGGCACAGTACTGTCTTTCGCGCGCACGCTGGAGAGCAGGTCGAGCCCCTCCTGGCCGGAGGTGGTGTCGCGCGCGTAATTGAGATCGATGAGCAGCGCGTCGAACTCGCGCGTCTCCAGCGCCGCGAGCACGGCGGCGGGAGATGCGGCGGCCTCGGTGTCGATCCCTTCGGTTTTCAGCAGCAGGCGCAGGGCTTCGCGGACGTCGGCTTGATCGTCGGCGACCAGAACTCGGATGCGATTATTTTGATTGTGAAACATAGTCGATTTGTTTTCCCGATAAGTTCGATTCTGTCCGGCGCCTTCCCGGGTTTCGGATGTGAAAGTCATTCGTACCTCAATGCGCGCATGGGATCGACGCGCGTGGCCCGGCGCGCCGGAATGTAGCAGGCCAGCAGCGCGACGCTCACGAGCAGTGCCGCCACGGCCGCGAGCGTCGCAGGATCCCAGGCTTTAATGCCATAAAGGTCGCTGGCCACCCAGCGCGCGGCGGCAATGCTGGCGACTCCGCCGATTAAGGCGCCTAGAAGCGTCAAGCGCAGCCCCTCGCGCACTACGAGACGCAGGACGTCGGATGGTTGCGCGCCGAGCGCCATGCGAATTCCGATTTCGTGCGCGCGCTGCGAGACGGCGTAGGACATTACGCCGTAGATCCCGACAGCCGCAAGAAATGTAGCCAGCGCGGCGAAAACCCCGAGCAGCACCATGCCGAGCCGCCGCTGCGACATTGCTGCATCCAGGAAATCGTCAATCGTCCGCACTTCGCCGACCGGCTGAGTTTTATCCACCGAGAGCACCGCGCTACGCATTGCGCCGGTTATGGCGGCGGGGTCATTCGAGCGCGCGATTAGGCGCATGAGGCGCGAAGGATTTTGCAAATACGGAACGTAGATTTCGCCGGGGCGCTTGTCGCCGAGTTCCCACTCGCGAATATTGCCCACGATGCCGACGATGGTGAGCCAGGCTTCGCGCGGCTCGGGACGCCAGGGCACTTTGGACGCTTCGAAATGCACGCGAATTTGCTTGCCGACCGGATCTTCGTTGGGCCAGTACTGATGGGCGAGCGCGTCATTAATTACCGCGACGCCCGGAGCATCGGGGCCATCCGATGACGCCAATTCGCGGCCTTCTTTGATTTGCATTCCGAGAGTGTGAAAGAAATTCGAATCGGAGATTACATATTGCGATGTGTATTCCTCGCCGGCTTGTGGGACAGCGCGGCCTTCGATATCGATATCCACGAAATCACGCCAGCCGCTCAACGGAACAAAATTTGCCGCGCTGGCGGATTGCACGCCGGGGATCGTCGAAACGCGCGCGATAACATCGCGATAAAAATTCACGACGCGCTTGATATCGGGATAGCGCGATTCGGGCAGCCAGACTTGCATGGTCTGAACGCCCTCGGGGCGAATTCCCAGATCTTCATTCATTAATTTCACAAAACTGCGAAGAAGCAGGCCGGCGCCTACAAGCAGCACCAGCGAAATCGCGACTTCCGCTACGACCAGTCCGGCGCGCACAGCGCGGCCACCGCGTCCACTCGTTGTGCCGCGGCCGGTTTCTTTGAGCGTTTCGCCCAGCGACGAGTGCGATACCTGCATCGCGGGAATCAAGCCGAAAATAATACCGGTGCCGATCGAAATCAGCAGCGTGAATGTAAGGACCGAGCCATTCAGGCCGATCCAGTTGGCATGCGGAACTTCGCCGGCGCCGCCCGGCGGAGGCAGAATTGACCGGATGATGTGCATTCCTCCGAAAGCGACGAGCAAGCCGAGTGCGCCACCCACGAGCGCGAGCATCACGCTTTCGGTGAGAAGCTGGCGGACCAGCCGAAAACGCCGCGCGCCGAGCGCGGTGCGCAGCGCGATTTCTTTTTCGCGCGTTGCCGCGCGCGCCAGCAGCAAATTCGCTACGTTCGCGCAGCCGATCAGCAGCACACAGCCTACGGCGCCGAGCAAAATCCGCAATTGCGGGGCGAGGCCGATGGTCAAATCGTCGTGCATGCTGACGACGTGCACGCTATCCCTGGGATCCGCGCCGCTGCCCTGTTTTTTCATGTTCTCAAATAGTGTTTTCATGGCCGCGTCGGCGCTCTGCAACGAAATTCCCGGCTTTAGCCGGCCGAGAACGATAAACGTGTGGTCCGCGTGATCGGCTTTTCCGCGATCGAACGCCGCCGGCATCCACACATCATTTTCCAGGCTCATTCCCAGCGGCGAAAATCCCGGCGGCAGAACGCCGATCACCGTGTAGGGCTGCTCGTCAATGGTGATCGGCTTTCCCAGCAAAGATGAATCGCCGCCGAATTGCCGCTGCCACAGCGCATAGCTCAAAATCACGACGTGATCGTGTCCCGGAATTTCTTCGTCTGCTACGTAGTCGCGCCCGATGATCGGCATCACGCCGAGCATGCGGAAAAAATCGACGGACGTCTTTACGCCATAGAGTTGCTCCGGCCCCTCGTTTCCTTGCACCGTGTAAGTCCACTTTCGCCATACGGAGAGTTTGTCGAACACGCCGGCTTGCTCGCGCCAATCGAGAAAATCGCCGCCGGAGGAGCCGCCGTGCTGGACATCGCGCACCGCCGAAGTTTCCCAAACGATTACCAGCCGGTCGGGATCGGGAAATGGCAGCGGGCGCAGCAGGACGGCGTACACGACGCTGAAAATCGCCGAGTTCGCACCGATGCCGAGCGCGAGAGTGAGCACTGCCACGATCGTGAAGCCGCGGCTCTTCGCCAGCATTCGCGCGCCGAATCGGATGTCGTGCCAAAGCGTTTCCAACGGTGATTCCCCCGAGAGGGTTGGGAGCTACCGATTGTAATCTTACCTTTCGATAATGGCTCTCGCTTTTCGCGGCGGCGATGGCGGGCCATTGACTCGCGGTCGCGGGCTGTGTGCGAGGTCTTGCTTGCATGCTCATCTTCCCTGCCCGCCGCGCCGCCGCTTACTAGTGGTGGCCGGTTTCACGTTCGGCCGGCGATTGCGGCGGGGGTTCTTCAGACCGGTGGCCAGTTTGTTTCGGACTTCGCGATGCACCAGGGCGGCGAGTGCAGGTCCGCGATCGTTAACGTAACGTTGCACGGCTTGCGGCTCTACCTTTGCGAGCACTCGCAGCGCCCACGATAGCGCCTTCACCACCATCGGATCGCGATCGCTCTCGAGCATGCGGCAAACTTCCAGCGTGCGGCGGATGTCGCCGCGTCCGCCATGCGATTTGCTGTTCAGAGGGACGGTGGCGACCAATGCGGCGCGTCTCCACCAGCGATCGCTCGAGCCCGCCCATTTGTGAATCACTCCGTCCGAGACTTGGCGTGCGCGCCAGACGGGCCCGGCGAGATAAATTCCGAACGCGTCCGTCTGATCCCACGAGCTGATTCCGCGGCCCAGCTGCTCGAGACTTTGCGCGTTGATCTTCGCGACCGCCGGCTGGTGATGATGAATCAACTCGTAAGCCACCCAGCGGCGCACGCCCTCCGGCGATTCGAGCAGTTTTTCCGCGATGCTCATTACCTCGTCAGCCGGTGATGATTTCAGCCGCTTTGTAAATTGGCGGCGCATCGTCCGAATCTCTTGCGTGTTGCGGCCCCGCAATTGGCGCAGGCGCTCGACGAATTCTTCCGCGATGCGAATTGATTCGCTCGTCATGGTGCCGCCGTTGTGCGCTGCCTTGCGATTAGGAATTCCAGGCCACGCGCGGAATTTCGCTGCGGCGCGATTTCCAGTTCTCGCTCTGGAAAATGCGCGGCGTTACGTCCACTAGACGCGGGAAAATGTTGTAAACGCTCAGCTGGGTCCAGGGTTTGCCTTCGCGCGTGGCGTAGCCGCGGCGATTTAGTTCTTCGGCCATCCGCGAGAGCGAGCGGTCTTGAACGACCAGCTCCATCATCGAGAAGAGGATGCGCATTTCGTCGGGATTTTCCTCGAGATGGCCGCAGTCTGGGGCGATCTGCAGGCCGTAAGGCACGTCCTCGACTCTTGGCGCGGCTTCGCCCGCCGCTGTCACTTCACGTTCCCACTCGACTGCGCGCGGTTTCCATCCGTTCTCCAGCATTTCGCGGATGTGCGCCGCGTCCAGTTCGCCTTTCACGATTTCCCGGAGATATTCGTTGCGCGACATAACTCCCCCTCAATTGAATTCGCCCCGTTGGTTACGCTGTGCCCACCTTTGTTGCCTGCGAGTCCACGATCCAGCCGTCCGCGAGCTGGATGATTCTGTTTCCGTAGGCCGCCCAGGCTTCGTTGTGCGTTACTTGAATGATCGTGGTGCCCGCTTCGTTCAGGCCTTTGAGCAAGTCCATGATCATTTTTCCCTGGCTGGAGTGCAGGCTGCCGGTCGGCTCGTCGGCGAGAATTAATTTTGGATTGCCGATCACCGCGCGCGCGACAGCGACGAGTTGCTGTTGGCCGCCGGAAAGTTGATTGGGGAAGAGCGCTTTTTTGCCGACGATTTGGAAGCGATCGAGAATATCGGCGACCATGGCATCGCGCTCGGATTTTTTGATGTCGCGGTACGAGAGTGGGAGATCGAGATTTTCGGCGACAGTGAGATTATCGAGCAGGTGATACTGCTGGAAAACGAAGCCAATATATTTCTTATGTAGCTCGACGCGGTGGCGATTGTCGAGTTTGTGCACCGCGTTCTCGAGGAGATAGTATTCGCCCTTCCAGGCGCCATCGAGCATGCCGACGATGCCCATGAGCGTGGATTTTCCCGCGCCGGATGGGCCCATGATGGTGATGAACTCGCCGTCCTTGATATCGAGATTGATGCGGCGGAGCACCCAGGTTTTTCCCGCGCCGGACTCGTAAGACTTTTCTACGTCAACCATTCGAATCAATTCGCACCCACCTTCAATCGAGGATGAATTGGCTTCTTATTCATATCGCAGAGCGACCATTGGGTCTACTCGCGTGGCGCGGCGCGCGGGGATGTAGCATGCGGCGAGCACGCATCCGACGAGCAGAATCGCCACGCTGATGAGCGTCGCCGGATCGCCGGGCCGCACGCCGAAGAGAAGGCTCTTCAGCAGACCAGATGTCGCGAGTGTGCCTGCGATACCGAGCGCGACGCCGATTACGGCGATTGCCAAGCCTTGGCGGAGGACCAGGCGAAGCACATCAGCACGTTGCGCGCCGAGCGTCATGCGGATGCCGATTTCATTGGTGCGCTGCTCGACGCTGAAGGACATCACGCCGTAAATTCCCACCATCGCAAGCACCAGAGCGAGCGCCGCGAATATTCCTAGAAGCGTGGAGCTTAGCCGCGGCTGCGCTACTGAACCTGCTACGTAATCGTCCATCGTTTTTACTTCGTACAGCGGGATGTCCTTATCGAGCGAGGCAACGATTTCCCGGATCGCGGGCACCAAGCTAGCCGTGGGCGCGCTCGATCTCACTACGCCGGACATGAATCCGATTCCGAGCTGTTCCTGGGGCACGTACACCTCGGGGTCATCGGGCCGATCGAGGGATCTATGTTTCACGTCGCCGACGATGCCTACAATTTCACGCATCTTGGACGGGCCGAAAGTCGAGAAGCCTGGCTTGATGTGCTTGCCGATGGGATCTTCGCCGGGAAAAGTCTTCTCGACGAGCGCCTTATTGATCAGCACGACGGGCTGCGAATCGGCGCGATCGACATCGCTGAACACGCGGCCTTTTATGAGAGGTATGCGCATGACGGATAAATATTCTGTGGAGATGACGCGGATATGAGCCAGGGGTTCTTCTGCTTTTGCCACCGGGCGCCCTTCGATTTCATACGATGTGCGAATCACGGCATCGCTCATGGGCAGCGGAATCACGCTGCTGGCCGATTGCACTCCGGGCAATGCTCGTATGCGCTCGAGAAGCTGGCGGTAAAATGCCGCGGCCATTTCCGGTTTGGGATAGCGCGGGTCGGGCAATTCGGTGGTGAAGGTGATCACGCCGTGAGGATCGAAGCCGGGATTGACGTGTTCGAGAGTGATGAGGCTGCGGATCAGCAGGCCTGCGCCACTTAGCAGAATCACGGCGAGAGTGGTTTCTGCCACGACCAGGGCGTTGCGCAGAAAATTGTGACGGGCGCCATGGCCGGAGCCGCGGCTGCCCTCTTTCAAAGTTTCGCTGATACCGAGCTTCGAAAGCTGCAGGGCGGGCGCGATACCGAAGAGAACGGCAGTGGCGATCGACGCGAAGAAAGTGAACGCCAGCACACGCGCATCGAGAGTCGCGTCTTCAATTCTGGGAATAATTCCGCCCGCGAGGTGCGCGAGGAAAGATGAGTCCCACGTGGCGATCAAAAGTCCGAGCACGCCGCCCGCGAGCGCAAGGATTCCGCTCTCGATCAAGAGTTGCCGGATGATTCGGCTGCGGCCCGCGCCCAGCGCGGCGCGAATCGCGAATTCGCGCTGGCGAGACGTCGCGCGCGCGAGCAGAAGATTGGCCACGTTCGCGCATCCGATCAGCAGGACCAGACCTACCGCGCAAAAAAGCAAGCGGAACTGCGGCCTCAAATCGCCGACCAAAGCATCGAGCGCGGGCTCAACGCGAAAAGTTAGATTGCTATTCGAGTCGGGATATTCCTTGGCCAGCCGTGCTCCGATGGCATCGACCTCGCTGTTGGCTTGTTGCAGCGTGACGCCCGGCTTCAGGCGTGCAATGCTCGCCAGAAAATGCGCGCCGCGCTGTTCCGGCAAGCTCTTGTCGCCATTTTCGGATGTGGCTATGGCGGAGAGCGTGGTCCAGATTTGCGGCGGCTCGGCGTCGAGTGGAAATGCGAATCCGCTGGGCATTATGCCGATGATGGTGTAGCTGCGGCCATCGAGCGCGATGGCGCGGCCGATTACGCTCGGTTCGCCGCTGAATTGTTTTTTCCAGAGTTCGTTGCTCAGGATCACCACGTAATTTCCCGGGCGATCTTCGCCGGGGATGAAAGTGCGGCCGAGAACCGGCATTACCTTTAGGGCTGAAAAAGTTTCGGCGCTTACTACTGCAGCGGGGACGTGTAGAGGTTCGCCTGCGCCGGTGATCGTGGCTGAGCCGCCGGTGTAGGCGGAAACGTGTTCGAACACGGTGTTTTGTTTTTGTAGGTCTTCGATGTCCGGGAAACTTAGAGCGCGGCCTTTTTCGCCGAGCCGCGTGTTCAGGCCGCTTAGTGAAACGAGGCGGCCGGACTCGGGGTACGGTAGCGGCTTCAGTAAGACTGAATTTACTACGGAGAAGATGGCGGTGTTTGCGCCGATGCCAAGAGCTAGCGTGATTATTGCGATGGCTGTGAAGCCTGGGGCTTTTCTCAGCATGCGTAATGCGTATTTGAAATCTTGGATTACTGCGCCCATCTTTGCCTCCGATGCGGCAGGAACGATTACGCTACAGTTGCGATTGCTGTCTTCATTCGTAGCGTAACGCTACGATTGGATCTACCTTCATCGCCCGGCGCGTTGGGATGTAGCAGGCGACTAGGGCTACTGTGCCGAGAATTACTGGCACGCCTATGAATGTGAGCGCGTCAGTTGGCGAGACGCCGAATAATAGCGAGGCCATCCAGCGCGTTAGGATTGCTGCGCCCGCTAGACCGATAGCCAGGCCGATCAGAGTTAGGGCCATTCCCGGCCTGAGCGTTAGCAGCGCGATGTCGCGGCGTTGTGCGCCCAGCGCGATGCGCAGTCCCAATTCCTGCGTTCGCTGGCTCACCGCGTAGGCCATCAGGCCGTAAATGCCCATCGCGGCTAAAAATAATGCCAACGCCGCGAAGATGCCCATCAACGCAAGAGCGAATCGACGATGCGCCATGGATGTTTCGAGGAGTTGGTCCATGGTGTGCACGCCGAAGACGGGAAGATCGGGATTCACGCGATGCACCGCAGCGGCCACGTCGGCTTCCGGGACAACCGCGCTGGTATTCGTGCGCAAATAGACGACCATGCCGTATCCGCCGAACTGATACCTCGGAAAATAAAGTTCAGGGGAAACCGGCGCGTCGAGGCCGTCCACCTGCACGTTCCCTACGACGCCGACGATGCGGAGCGGCGCCGGCGGAGAGCCGAACATGAGTTGCGTGCTGAGAGGATCGCGGGCGCCGAGGAAGCTTTTCGCGAATGTCTCGTTGATCACCGCCACCCGCTCGCTGGTATCGATATCCGCATCGGTGAAAACGCGGCCGCGCAGCAACGGAATTCCAAGCGTCTCGAAGTAAGCAGGCGTGACGGTATCAACAGGCGCCGCTAATTTCGAGGCATTGGCTTCCGACTCGCCGGCAATGGAAAATGGAATCGTGGCGCGCGTGCCGAGGAATGGCAGGCCGATATTTCCGCCAATGGCCGCTTCCTTCACGCCGGGAATTGGCTTGAGTTCGCGAAGCACATCGCGGGCAAATTGGGCGCGCTCGGAAGGCTTGCGGTAAGGGTTCATCGCCGGATTATTCGGCACGGGAATCCAGATTTGGCCCACGCTGAGTTTGTCCGGCTCGAATCCTGGATTGACGCTTAGCATATTCCAGAAGCTGCGCACCAGCAGGCCCGCTCCCATGAGCAGCACGAGCGAGAGCGCAATTTCGCCGCAGACCAGCGCATTCTGAAAGCGATTGCGCCGGGCGCTGCGTCCGCCGGTGCGGCTGCCTTCTTTCAGATCGCGATTTGGATCGGCGCTCGAGGATTGCAGAGCGGGCGCCAGGCCGAAGAGAAGCCCGGTGGCGATGGAGAGAAAAAATGCGACGCCTATCACGCGCGAGTCGAGATGTACTTCGGTGAGCCGCGGCAAGTCGGCAGGAATTAGCGCGAGCAGCGATTGCCGCGCGAGCATCAGCACTAGGATTGCGGCCACTCCGCCAAGCAGCGATAGCACTACACTTTCTGTCAGAAGCTGCCGGATCAGCCTCGATCGCGATGCGCCCAGCGCCTGGCGGATCGCTAATTCGCGCAGCCGCCCGGATGAACGCGCGAGCAGCAAGCTGGCTATATTCACGCACGCGATCAAAAGCACGAAGCCCACTGCGGCTAACAGCACGATCAGCGTGGGCCGCACTTTGCCGGTCAAATTTTCCTGCACCGGTTCCAAGCGGATGGCCCAGCGCGAAGCCGCAGGATATTCTTTAGGATAAGTCTGCCGTAGTTGCTCGGCGAATGCATCGAGCTGGGACTGCGCCTGCTGCACCGTCACTCCTGATTTCAGCCTGCCGATCGCCCCCGGCAAAAAACTAAAAGCGCGCACCGGCGGATGCGGGAACGGATCATTGGTGTAACCTGCGGCGCCCCATACTTCCACTTCGCCTTCGAGCACCTGAGCGGGATGACGAAAATCCGGCGGCATCACTCCTACGATGGTGTAAGGATCGGTGTCCATGCGGATGTGGCGGCCGATCACTTTCGGATCGCCGCCGAATTGCCGTTTCCACAGGCCATCGCTGATCACGACTGCATCGCTGAATCCTTCCTGCGCATCCTGCGGCCCAAAGACGCGCCCCATCGCCGGCTGCGCGCCGAGAAGCTGAAAATAATCCGGGCTGGTGGCGAGCAGTTCGATGCGATCGGGGCGATCTCCGCCGACCAGCGCCGCGCTGACGGGCCAGAGCACGCTGATTTTTTCGAATATGCCGGAGCGATCGCGCAGATCGTAAAATTCAGGGACGGACATGCCGGTGTCTTTGGCATTCGCGCCGTTCAGATCATCGAATACGCGGACGAGCTGCTCAGGATGCTGAAACGGAAGCGGGCGGAGCAGCACCGCGTTGACGATGGAGAAAATGGCGGTGTTCGCGCCAATACCAAGCGCGAGAGTGAGTACGGCGACAATAGTGAAGCCGCGGCTCCGCCGCAGCGTTCTCAGCGCATATGTTAAGTCCTCAAATAAACTTCCCACGTTCTGGTCCTGCTTTCCCTACGCCCGATTCGATTTTCTAAAAAAAGCCACGAAGGACCTGGCGCCTCAGCGTCGCCGCATGATCTGGCAATGATGCTTACCGCACGGCGAGAACGAGGAGCGTCGCGTCATCTTCAAATACTCGTCCGCCGAAATCGCGGACGCGGGCGAAAATTCCGTCGAGCACGCCGCTGGCATCGCTGTGACGGAGAGAGAGACCCTCCTCCAGAATGCGCTTAGTGCCAAATTCTTCGCCGTCGCCATCGTGGGCTTCGAGCAGGCCGTCGGTGAAAAGGACCACGCGGTCCGCGGCGCTTAAATGAATTTCTCCGCTGCAAAACTCCCCGCTCTCGAAGACGCCCAGAACGCCGCCGCCTTCGCACAACGCCTCGTGCGTGCCATCGGCGCGAATCACGAACGGAGCCGGATGTCCGGCATTGGTGTAGCGAAGCAGGCCGCTGGGGATATCAAGCACCGCGTAGAAAAAAGTGATGAAGCGGTCGCCGGCGATGCTGCGGCAAAGCAGCCGGTTGATCGCGCTGCACAATTCATCGGGAGCTACAGATGGCGATGCAAGTCCGCGCACGGCGGCTTGCAGATTCGACATCAAAAGCGCGGCGGGCATTCCTTTTCCTGCCACGTCCGCGATGCAGAAGCCCAGTGTGTTTTCGTCGAAGCGCAACACGTCGTAATAATCTCCGCCGACGATTCGCGCGGGGCGCCAGTCGGCGGCGATCGCATATCCCGGCGCTTGCGGTAGTTCCGCGGGCAGCAGGCGCATCTGAATGCTGAGCGCCTCGGCCATGTCCTGCTCCTGGCGGCGCACTTTTTCGGAGATTTCGATGCGTTCGAGTTCATCTTCGCGCGCGTGCCGGCGCATCTCGCGCCGTTCGCGGCCCAGCCCAATTTGCTTTTCGAGAATTTCCACCAGCCGCGAATTCACCCAGGGCTTCTCGACGAAATCGCCGACGCCGCGCTGCATCGCCTGCACCGCGAGGCCCACGGTGGCCCAACCCGTCATTACAACTATCGGCGGAAAAACTTCGCGCGACAGAATGCGCTCGAGCAGATCGAGCCCTTCGCGGCCCGAGGTCGTGTCGCGCGCGTAATTGAGATCCATCAGCAGCAGATCGAATTCACGCGCGTCAAGCGCTGCCAGGATTGTGGCGGGCGAGTTCACCGATTCCGTCTCGTAGCCATGTCCCTTCAGCAAAAGGCGCAGCGCCTCGAGCACGTCCGGCTGATCGTCGGCTATGAGAATTCTCGGAATTGTCTTTCGCTCCTCTTCGATTATCGGCTGTGTCTGGGAGGCCATGTCCTTCAATTGACCAGGCCAAGTGTAGGTAGAATGATGGTGAGCACGTAGTTACGAGTGGCACTCGGAGTGCCAGTGGAGTTTTCATTTAAGACTATTAGTTTGTGCATGTTAGCGAATGGTTGGAGGCGAAGACGAGTTGGCCATGCCCACTTGCGGGATACCCTCGTCCCAATAACGGACAGCAAGAATTTTGGGCGTTTGGCCAGCCCCGACGTGCCGGAAAGCGGCGGTGATCTCACTCGTAGCGCAGCGCTTCCATGGGATCCACGCGCGTCGCCCGGCGGGCTGGAATCCAGCACGCGGTCAACACCGTGGCCAGCAGCACCACGGCGACTAGCAGGAAAGTCCCGGGGTCCGACGGATCCACGGCGTAGAGCAGGTGCGAGAGGGCGCGTCGCAGAGCGAGCGTGCCCAGCGCGCCGACCGCAATGCCGGTCAACGCCAGGCGCAATCCATCGAGCAGAACGGAGCGCAGCACTTGCGTCGGCAATGCGCCAAGCGCCAGCCGGATGCCGATTTCGCGCGTGCGTTGGGCGACGCTGAAGGACACGACTCCAAAGACGCCGACGCCCGCGAGCAACAAGGCCACGCCCGAAAATGCCGCGATGAGTGCCAGCAGCGATCGCTTCGAGGCCACCGATCGCGATACCACCTCGTCCATCGTTCGCACGCGATCCACCGCTTCTTCGGGATCCACGTTCCGGATGGCGCTGATTAGCGCAGTCGCGGCGCTCGCAGGTGGGCTCCCGGTTCGTACCGCGATGGTCATGAATGTCCACGGATCTTGCGCGTAGGGGACGTAGAACATCGGCTCGGGCGCTTTGCTCAGCGAGTGTTGGCGCAGATCGCCGACGACGCCGACGATCGTCTTCCACGGTTCCGAGTTGCTGAAGGAACCAATTTTCAGCCGCTGGCCCAGCGGATTTTGATTCGGCCAGTATTTCGCGGCCATGGCGCGATTGATGATCACTGCCGGCGGAGCGCTGGCGGTATCTGCATCCGAAAAAGTGCGGCCTTCGAGAAGCGGAATTCCGAGTGATGCGAAATAATCGGGACTCGCCGCCGAATAGTCCACGGCATCAAATTCCGAGTCCTGTTCCAGGGAATAACTGCGGCCGTCGATCGCAAAACTGCGCGAACTTGCGCCAGGATTGAGCGGAAGCCTCGAAATTACGCTGGCAGCGCGGACTCCGGGCAACGCCTGCAAATTCCGCAACAGATTGCCGGTGAATTGCGCTCGCGATTCGGGCGTGGGGTAATTCGAAGGCGCGAGGGTGATCGACGCGGTGAGAATGTGATCGGTGCGAAATCCTTCGCCCACGGAAACGAGTTTCGAGAAGCTCTTAAGCAAGAGGCCGGCGCCGACGAGCAGCACGAGCGCGAGCGCCGTTTCCACCACAACGAGGACACTTTGGCCGCCGTGACGCGCCGCCTGCGATCCCCGCCCACCCTCCTTCAGCTCGAGATTCGGATCGAGCCGCGAGGCTTGCAACGCGGGCCAAAGTCCGAACGCCACACATGAGAACACGCAGAGGGCCGAGGTAAATCCGAGAACGCGCGCGTCCGGATGAACTACCGGCAGCCAGCCGACCGTCGAAGCGAGAAACGTTCTGAGGGGGCCGATGCCCCAGACGGCGAGCAGAATTCCGGCGCTCGCTGCAACTGTCACCAGCAGCCCGCTTTCGGTGATCAATTGTCTTACGAGCCGCGCTCTTCCCGCGCCGAGCGCCGTGCGCACCGCGAACTCCTTGCTGCGCGCCGTGCCCCGCGCGAGCAGCAGATTCGCAACATTGGCGCACGCAATCAGCAGCACCAATCCCACCGCGCCCAGCAACGCGATCAGCGCCGGCCGCGCGTCATCCACCAGCGATTCTTGCAGCGGCTGAAACCACGAGTGCGCGCCATTCAGATCCGAGTCGGGATGCGCCTTGGCGATCTGCTGCATCACCACGTCCAGATCCGCGCGTGCCTGCTCGATCGTAATTCCCGGCTTCAATCGCGCCACTTGATCGAGATAATGAATTCCGCGCGATTGCGCCTGATTTTTATCGGGTTCCTGCGGATGTTCCGGCACGGGATGTCCCGCGCGCGGCGTGACCCACAATTCCGTCTGCGGCGGAAACTCGAATTCCGGCGGCATCACTCCGGCGACGGTGAATGCTTCGCGATCCAGTGAGACCGTGGCGCCCAAAATGTCTTGCCTGCCGCTGAAGCGCCGCTGCCACAGCGCGTAACTCAGCACTGCTTGTCTGCCGCTCGCCGCGGAGTCCGATCCGCTCAGAAAGCCATGCCCGAGAAGCGGCGCGACGCCCAGCAACGAAAGTAAATTTGGCGTGGTCACCACGCCTGCTACTTTTTCCGGCGTGCCCGCGCCGGTCAGAGTCATGCTTTGCTCGCGGTACGTAGCCAAATCCTCGAACACGTGATTTTGTGCGGCGATGTCCAGAAAATCTCCCGGAGAGAGCGTCTCGAAGCCGTGTTGCGATTCTTGTCCTACGTCGAAGAGGCGTTCTGGTTGTGCGAGAGCTAGGGGACGGAGGAGAACGGCATTTACGACGGAGAAGATTGCGGTATTGGCGCCAATTCCCAGGGCTAGCGTGAGAATCGCCACGAGAGTAAAGCCGGGGGATTTTCGCAACATTCGCAATGCGTATTTTAAATCCTGCGTCATCGCGCCTCCCGATTTTTCGAATTCCTCACGCGAAGCTTTCGTGCCAATGCGAAATCACAGGGGCCGAAATGCGGGAGAACTAAAGCACCCTCCCCTACTCGTGGCGCAGGGCTACCATTGGATCTACTCGCATGGATCTGCGGGCTGGGATCCAGCAGGCTGCTAGGGCTACGCTGGCTAGCAGCAGCGTCACCGTCACATACGTCACCGGGTCCGTGACGCTCACCGTGATGAAACTATCAGCCAGCCGCGCGCATGCAAATGCGGCTGCGAGGCCGGCGACGATGCCGCCTCCTACGATCAACAAGCCCTCGCCGAAGACTAACTTCAAAATGTCCATCGGCCGCGCGCCCAGCGCCATGCGAATTCCGATTTCATGGGTTTTCTGGCTGGCCGCGTAAGAAAGCACGCCGTACACGCCGACCAGCGCGAGAATCAATCCAAGTATGCCCATCGTCGCGGCCATCACCGCGCCGATTTTGTAAATCAGAAGTCCGTTAAGCGTGTCGAGCGCTTCGGTCATGGTTTTCACGTCGAACACCGGCAAATCCGGCGCGAGTCCCGCGATCGCATCCTGAACTTCGCGAATGATCTGACTCGGCGGCGCCGCGGAACGCACTTGCAGAGTGGTAAGCGAGTTTCCGTTGTATTGCTGCGTCACCGGCATGTAGAAGTTGGGTCCGATTTCCCCAGAGCCGCTGCGATGCCGCGCGTTTTTCGCGACGCCCACAACTGTTACGGGATGCGTCACGTCTGCGGCCAGCCGAAATTGCCGGCCGATGGGATCGACGTCGTGCCAGTAACGCTTCACCATCGTCTCGTTGACGATGGCCACGCGCGGTGCGCTCGTGTCGTCAGCGTCGGTGAACATCCGGCCACGCACCAGCGGAATTTGCAATGTGTGAAAATAATCGGGCGAAATCAGCCCATAAACGGCGAATGGAGCGGGCTGGCCGGCCGGTTGATCGAAGCCAACAATCGTGAGCGTATCTGCGTTGTCGAAGTAGCCCATCGGCACGGCGCTGGTCAAGCTTGCCGATTCCACGCCGGGAAGTTCCCGCACGCGATCCAGCAGAGTCTTGAAGAAAGCGAGGCCGCGCGTTTCGTCGTAACCAATTTCCGCCGGATCCATGGAGAAATTGACGACGCCTTCCGGTTTAAATCCAAGATCCAATTTCTGCGCCCTTTGCAGGCTGCGCGCAAAAAGCCCGGCGATAATCAGCAGCATCAACGACCCAGCCACTTGCGCGGCGACCAGCACGCTGCGCACGCGATGCCGGCCTCCCGCGACGGTTCGTCCGCCTTCGTGCAGGATCGCGCTCAAATTCGCGCGCGCAATTCGAATTGCCGGCACCGCGCCCACAATCAAGCCGGTGAGCAATGCTGCTGCGAATGCAAACGCGAAAATGCGCCAATCAAGGCTGAAATCCAGATTCACGGGAAGTTCGGTCCCTACTCGAATCGAGCCGGCCACCGCGCTGCCCCACGCACCCAGCAAAATTCCCGCGGCGCCCCCAAGCACCGCGAGCAAGATACTTTCGGTGAGTAACTGGCGCATCAAGCGGCCTCGCGCAGCGCCGAGCGCCGCGCGAATAGCCATCCCTCGTTCGCGAATGGTGGCGCGCACAAGCAAAATGTTCGCCACATTGACGCAAGCAAGCACGAGAACCACGGAGGACAGCCCGAGAAACAGCGTTGAAATCAGCACCAGCGGATTTTGCGGATTCGGATCCGGGCGCGAACGAAGCTCGGAATAAGCATTGACGCTCATGTTCTTCTCGACGTCCGGATGATCCTGCGCGAAACGTTGCGTAATCACCGCGAGCGATGAATCGGCTTGGGCGAGAGTCATCCCGGGTTTGAGCCTCGCGAGTACTCCGAGATTTCGATAGCCGCGATTGCTCATGAAGTCGGGTGGATTTTGCGTCAGTCCCATTCCCATCGGCAGATAGGCCTGAGGATTCGCGAGTGCCCAGACGCCGGTGAACCCTTGCGGCGCGACCCCTACGATCGTCATCGGACCGCCATCGAACGAAACCTTCATCCCCACGACGTCCGGATTTCCGCCGAAGTGATCTTTCCAGTAGGCGTAGCCGAGCACCATTACCGGATCGGCGCCGCGCGTTTCACCTTCGCCGGGCAGGATAAATCTCCCGAGCGCAGGTTTGATTCCCAGCACGGAGAAGGCATTTCCTGTTACGTACTCGGTCAAGATTCTCTCTGCATGTCCATTCACGCTGATTCCGTCGAGGCCGAGTTCGTAGCCGAATACTCCGTCGAAAACTTCGCCGGTCTGCGTTTGCAGGTCGCGATACTCGGGAATCGAGAATTGGTTCTGCACTGGGCCTTTGTTCATCTGCATCGCCAGGACGACGAGTTGCTTGCCATCCTTCACCGGCAACGGCCGCAGCAGGAACGAATCCACCATGCTGAAGATTGCGGTGTTCGCGCCGATTCCTAGCGCCAGCGTCAACACCACGACGGCGGTAAATCCCGGTGATTTGCGGAGCATTCGCGATGCGTATTTTAGATCCTGGAAGATGGCGCCCATTTGTTTCTCCTAATATCTACAGGCCGGACTCGGCTTTAGTGAAACCGGAGCCGAAAGGCGGGAGGGCTAAAGCACCCTCCCCTACAAAAGCGCGGACCAGATTATTCGTATCGGAGCGCTACCATTGGATCCACGCGTGTGGCTCGACGCGCTGGAATATACGCTGCCGCCAACGCTACTAGCGCCATCAACGCTGGGCCGGCCAGCAGCATCAGCGGCTGCCCGGCGCTCACGCCGTACAGCATCGAATCCATCAATCGTCCCAGCCCGTAAGCCGCGGGAACTCCGATGGCCACGCCAATCGCCACCAGCACCACTGCTTCGCGCAACACCAATCGCCCGATATCCCCTTGCATCGCACCGAGCGCAATGCGTATTCCGATTTCGCGCGTCCTCTGCACCACCAGAAACGCCAGCACTCCATAAATTCCCACGCAGCCAAGCAGCGCCGCCACTCCGCCAAACGTGAGCGATAGCCCCGCCACAATCGCCTCCGACGAGAGATCCTCGCTCACAATCGTCTCTACCGTCTTCATATGCGCGGTCGGCAGCGAAGGATCGATTTTTCGAACCGTGTCGCGGATCGCAGCGAAAAGCGATTCCGGCGCCTGCGCAGTTCGCACATAGAATGTGGCCTGGCCCAGCGTCGGATCCTGAGTAAGCGGCGAGAACGTAAACGCGCGCTTATCTTCCCGCACGTGCGTGTACTTCTCATCCTTCACCACTCCCACCACTTCCACGTCGGTCTTCACTCCGTTGCCGGTTCCGAATCCGAAATGCGCGCCTACCGGATTCCGGTCCGCCAGATATCGCTGCACGAAGGTCTCGTTGACGATCGCGACCTTCGGGCTGTCCGCCGTATCGCTCGCCGAAATTTCCCGGCCTGCGAGCAATGGCACTCCCAAGGTCGAGAAAAATTTCGGGCCAACCCGGTTCATGCTCACGCGCTGCTCTTCGGGGTCTCCATTGCGTACTTTGCCTTCAATTTCGACGCCTCCGTTGTTGTCCGTGCCAATCAGCATCGCGGTTTGCACCGCGCCCACGCTCCGAACTCCGGGAAGCGCAGCCAGCGCCTCAGTCAATTGATTCGTGAATGCCTGGGTGCGCGCCGGCGTGTAGCCGTTTAGCTCCGGCGCCACCATGAACTGAATCATGTGATCGGCCTTCAATCCCAAGTCCTCGTTTCGCAGATTCCAGAGCGTCTGAGTCATCAGTGCCGCGCCGGTGAGCAAAAGCACCGTGAGCGCCATTTGCGCGGCCACGAATACTTTGCGGATGCGCACGTGGCCTGATCCCGACGTTGAGCTGCGATCTTGATCTCGCAGCACCGCGTTCAAATCGCCTCCGGAAAATCGCAGCGCCGGCGCCATACCAAAAAGAATTCCCGTGCCCACCGCGACCGCGAAATTGAAAATCAAAATGCGCAGATCAAGGCTTGACGAAAGTCCCTCGATCCCTTGCCCGCTCGACGCAATGCGCGTCAGCGTGTCGATGCCCCACACCGCAACGAGCAGCCCCGCCAGACCTCCCGCCAGCGCCAGCAGCAAGCTCTCAATCAACACCGCCCGCACCAATCGCATGCGATCCGCTCCGAGCGCGCGCCGGATCGCGTACTCGCGGCTCCGCGATGCTCCGCGCGCCATCAGCAGGCTCGCCACGTTCGTGCACACGATCAGCAGCACCAAAATCACCATGCCGCTGAGCGCTAGCAGCGGCCCCTGCGCGTCGTTCTGCAATGTCGGCCGCCCCTGCGAGCCGGGCATCAATAGCATCTTGCGATCGATGAACTGTTGCCGCCGCGCCGCGGACGCCCACTTGGTGGTCTGCGCCGCTTGCTCCTCCACCAGCGCGTGATAGGTCACCTGCAGCGATGCCTGCGCCTGCTGCAGCGATATGCCCGGTTTCAACCGCCCGATCAGCGGCAGCCAATAGTTGTCCCACTTGTCGAGAGCCCACTCGTTAGGCATCGCCTGCGCCGCCATCGTCAGCGGAATGAAAACGTCCGGCGCCTCGCCGGCCTGCACGCCCTTGAATCCCTGCTGCGCCACGCCGACGATCGTCATCGGCGTTCCATTGATCGGCGCGGATTGATTCAGAACTTGCGGATTGCCGCCGAAATGCCGCTGCCAGTAGCCGTAACTCAAAACCACAACTGGATTCGCTCCCGGCGCCTGCTCATCATTCATCGAGAAAACGCGTCCAAGCCCCGGTCGCACGCCCAGCACTTCGAAATAATTTCCTGAGACGAGCTCGCACTCGGCCAGCTCAGTATCGCCCTGGTAGGAAACGCTGACGCTGGTGACGTAGCGCGCCAACAATCCGGACAGCGCCTCATTTTTCTCGCGCAGCGCCTTGAACATCGGATAAGAAAATGTCTGCCCCTCCGGCCCGCCGTCGCCCCAGCGGCTCCCTTGCACGTCGCCAGGCGAGCGCAGCACCACAAGCTGTCCCGGCCTCTGCACTGGCAGGCGACGCAGCAGGACTTGATCGAGCAGCGAGAAAATGGCGGTACTCGCGCCGATTCCGATCGCCAGCGTAAGAATCGCGACGACGGTGAATCCCGCTGATTTTCGCAGCATGCGCAGCGCATAGCGAAAGTCTTGAATCACATTTCCCATTTTTTGCCCCCAAATCTGAGTGCGCGATCTCCATTCATTTGCGGCTACTCGTATCGCAACGCCATCACCGGATCATTCGTATCGCAAAGCGACCATCGGGTCGACACGCATGGCCCGGCGCGCCGGCACGTAACACGCTGCCAATGCCGCCCCCGCGAGTATCAGGCTCACCACCACGAACGTTGCCGGATCAAACGGGCGCACTTGGTACAACAAGCTGCCGAGGTATCGCGTCAACGCCAAGGCCCCAGCCAGTCCCAGCGCCACTCCGCAAACCGCCAGCCTCATCGTCCGTCCGAGAATCAATCCGCGAACATCCGCGGGCTGCGCACCCAGCGCGATCCGAATCCCGATTTCCTGCGTGCGCTGATTCACGGTGTAACTCGTCACGCCATAAATCCCCACGGCCGCGAGCAGCAGCGCCAGGCCAGCAAACGCACCGATCAGCACCGCTGCGAAGCGCCGCGGCGCCACCGAATCTGAAAGCAGTTCGTCCATCGTCAGCACTTGCGTGACCGGAAGATTCGGATCGAATTTGTGGACCACGTCCGTCGCCGCAATCGCCAACGACGAGGGATCGGCGTCCGTGCGAATCACCAGGTACGGCGTCCAGCCGCCGCTGAAATACACATCGAGTGTCGGTTCCGCATCGAGTCCGAACTGATGCACGTTGCCGACGATGCCGATGATCGAAAACCAGCACGGCTGCGGATCGAGCGAACATATATTGATGCGTTTTCCAAGCGCGTTACTTGCCGTGCCCGCGCCCGGCCAGAATCGCCGCGCCATCGTTTCGTTGATCACCACATTTGTCAGCGTCCAATCCGCTTGATTGAAATTGCGTCCCTGCAGCAACGGAATGCCCGCCGACGCGAAATAGCCCAGGCTCACGCTGCGAATTTGCGCCACCGGCCGCGCCCCCGCCGGCGGCAATGGTTGCCCTTCGATCAGGAAGCGCGACGCCTGCCGCAGACTTGACGCGAGCGGCAGCACATCGATCCCGCCGGCATGTTTCACTCCAGGCAACGCCTCGACTTTCGCAGCGAGCTCCTCGAATTGCAGCGATTGCTGCCGCCCCAATTCGTTTTGCTGTTCGTTTGAGAGCTGGCTCAATTGCGAAGCAGGAATCGCCGCCTGCGGAATCTGCATGGTCAACACATGCTCGGTGCGGAATCCCGGACTCACGCTCAGCAAGCGATGAAAGCTGCGCAACAGCAATCCCGCGCCGATCAACGGCAGTAGCGCCATGGCAATTTCCGAGATCACCAGGAAATCATGCGCGCGCTGGCTGCCGAATTTACTCGATCCTTTCGTTCCCTGCTTGATCACAGAGCCCAAATCCGCGCGCAACGTCTGCAACGCGGGCAGCAGGCCGCACGCGACGCCAGTCAGCACGCATATGCCCAGCGTGAACGCGAGCACCGGGCCATTCAGCGACACATCGCGTACCACCACCAAATCCGGCGGCAGAGCCGCTGTCAATGCCTCCAGTCCCACGCTGGCAAAAAGCACGCCCACGGCGCCGCCGATAAAAGAAAGCAGCAAACTCTCGGTAACCAGTTGCCGCACCACGCGCCAGCGATTCGCGCCCAGCGCCGTGCGCATCGCAATCTCGCGTTCGCGGCTGGTATTCCGCGCCAGCACCAGATTCACAATATTCGCGCAAGCAATCAGCAAGACCAGCCCCACGGCACCGAACAGCACGAGCAGTGTCAGACGCAACTTGGTCGCCGAAGGATCTTCGAATCGCTGCACCACCACTCCCCAGTTTTTGTGCGTGTCGGGGAAAGCCTCGAGCTCATGGTCATTCAACGATTCAATTTCCGACTGCGCTTGCGCCACGCTCACGCCCGGCTTCAACCGCGCCAGCACCGTAAAAGGATGATGC
>Ga0209772_10000047_pt1 | contig 25604 bp, 21 predicted proteins | sample BogFormECP03_OM1_FD_188235 | JGI IMG/M metagenome (GOLD analysis project Ga0209772, IMG submission 188235) | Bog forest soil microbial communities from Calvert Island, British Columbia, Canada - ECP03_OM1 (SPAdes) (version 2) | ecosystem: Environmental > Aquatic > Freshwater > Wetlands > Bog ... | reverse complement strand
CATACTGACAACCCGTGCCCAGACCCCCTCTTTGCTCAATTGTTCGTAAGCCTCGAGGCAGAGTGCAACTTCGCTTCCTGTGCCGATCAGGATGACTTCAGGCTGGCCGGCGGGGGCATCCGCGAGAATGTACCCGCCGCGGGCCAATCCTGAAGCCGGGGGGTATTTCATCCGGTCGATGGTTGGGAGGGCCTGGCGAGTGAGCACGAGTACGGCTGGCTCGCGATGCAGTTGGAGAATTACCTTCCAGGCTTCCCTCACCTCATTCGCGTCTGCCGGCCGAATCACAATCAAACCGGGCATAGCCCGCATATGGGCAAGCTGTTCAATGGGCTGATGGGTGGGGCCGTCCTCGCCAACTCCAATCGAGTCGTGAGTGAAGACATAAATTACCGGGAGCTCCATGAATGCGCTCAAGCGAAGAGATCCGCGCATGTAATCGACGAAAATGAAAAATCCCGAGCCAAAGGGGCGGACTTTGACTAGGCTCATTCCGTTCAGTATCGCGCCCATCGTGTGTTCGCGAATTCCGAAGTGAAAATTTCGTCCGGCATAGTTTTCCGCCTCGAAGTCACCCGCGCCCTCAAATGTCAAGCGGGTCTTCGTAGAGGGTGCGAGATCTGCTGCACCGCCGATCAGCCACGGGATGTTTTTGGCGGCTGCGTTCAGCACTTTCGCCGAAGACTCACGCGTCGCCAACCCCTTCGCGTCTGCAGGGAATTCGGGCAGATCGCGATCCCAACCCTCCGGGAGCTGCCTGTGCTGCATGCGGAATAATTCCTCGGCGAGTTCTGGTTCCAGATTGCGATACTGGGCGATTCTGGCGAACCAGGCTTCGCGCATTTGCTTGCCGCGCTTCCCAATGCCTTCACGGAAGTGATCGTAGACGCCCTCCGGCACGTAGAACTTCTTGTCTTCTGGCCAGCCGTAGTTCCGTTTCGCGAGACGGATCTCGTCTTCGCCCAAGGGCTCGCCGTGGGCTCCGCTAGTATCTTGTTTGTGCGGCGCTCCGTATCCGATGTGGCTGTCGACGATGATCAATGTAGGGCGGCCCTTCGTGTTTTCGAAATCTCGGAATGCGCGGGCCAGCATCTCGATATCATTTGCGTCACTAACCCGTGTTACGTTCCACCCGTAGGCCATAAAACGCGTGGCCACGTCCTCAGTAAAAGCTAGGGAAGTTTTGCCCTCGATCGTGATGTGGTTGTTGTCGTAAATCCAACAGAGATTTGCAAGTTTCAGATGGCCAGCAAGCGAAGCGGCTTCGCTCGAGATGCCTTCCATCATGCATCCGTCTCCGCAGAGTGCGTACACGTTGAAGTTGAACAAATCCTCAAAGCCTGGGACCTCGCGGTTGTAACGCGCTGCTAGCCACTGACGGGCGATGGCCATTCCAACGCTGGTGGCGACGCCTTGCCCCAGCGGTCCGGTGGTGGTTTCAACCCCCGATGTCCAGCGGTACTCGGGATGTCCCGGACAGCGGCTATCCAACTGGCGGAATGCCTTGATGGCCTCCAGCGGTACGGATGGCTCGCCGAGAGTTTCATAGTCTTTGCTCACAGCTCGAACCTCAGTCAAGTGAAGCAGCGAATAGAGCAGCATGGACGCATGGCCCATCGACAGCACGAAGCGATCGCGGTTGGGCCAGACGGGATCTTGCGGATCGAAGCGCAGGAAGTGTTGCCAGAGTGTATAAGCTACGGGCGCCATCGCCATGGGCGTTCCAGGATGTCCCGAATTGGCAGCTTGGACCGCATCCATGGCAAGCGTGCGGATGGTGTTGATGCTTATGAGATCCATCGACAGCAATGATGGGGAAACGGGAGAAGAAGTGCTCATTCAAGGTCCTTTCACGCAGTTGTTAATTAGTGGGTTGTCGCCATGAACTCCGCCTTAGGCACGACCCGCGATCCACTGGTTCCGGAGCCACTCTAGGGATCAATCAGCGGCATTTGAGCAAGCTGCAAATCGATCATGAGTCCGAGCCGCCAGTCGATCTGAAAAAACAGTGCAGTTTCTCTGCCCGACAAAACTTTGCGGAAGGCTGAAATGTACTTAAATCTCAACGCCATTACCTCCTCTTCGATGGCCCCTCGTCTCCGTATGTAATCCTCGGCTTGGTCACCGTTCATCGCGGTGTAGTTTTTCAAGTAATCTTTTATCAGCGCGGCCTTTGTATCGTTTATTTTCGCCAAGTCGGCAGCATACTGGTCGTAGACTGGCCAGAACTTCACCGCCTCGGCGTCGGTCAGGCTCATGTTGGCTGCGACAATTTGTTTCTTTTGGGATCGCAAGTCCTTCCGAAGTAGTTGGACGTCATCATCAGCCGATGCCTGAAGTTCCCTATCCGCGGACTTCCCGGCCACAGCTCCCTGCCTGTCCGGTTGAGGAGAGGAGTCTTGCGCGAAAGTTCGGTTTGCACTAAACAACGATAATCCTGCGAGCATTGCGACAAAGAGCAAGTTCGTCTTGTTCATTTGTTCCCCTAGGGTGACTGATTGACGGATAATTGCTAAGGCACTGGTCCCTCTTCTTCAAATGTCAGGCACCCAAGGTTCCATTCCAAGCTTCCGCTACCCCCCAGCCATAGCCCTGTAATCCCAGTTGTTTAGGTGCCGTACATAAGCAATAGCCACTTTTTTCCCGACATCCCTAAGCCTCCCACTGACAACAAGTTGGCAAGTGACAAGGAGTGTTTTCAGGCAGGAGGGTGTCGACCGGTTCGACAGCGGGAGATCAGTAGAACGACGAAGCCTGTAATGTCAATGACCTCAAGCTCAAAGGTCTTTTCGGAACATCCTTCCCCCAACTGGTAAGAGACGTGCTCTTGCATGCAGAGCGAGGAGAAGACCTATGCGCGTGAAAGAAACCTCGACTGAGGGTGGGCCAGAGGTTCGAGCTGGACAGTCGGGTGAGCGCGGCAGAGAACTGGACGAGGTGGTCTCGCGCAACATGCGTGTGTTTTACAAGCGGGCCTATCGGTATTTAGGGAACGTACCGGATGCGGAAGATGCGGTTCAAGATGCTTTGCTCTCAGCGTACAAGCACGTGGCGCAGTTCAGAGGGCAGGCGCAAATCTCAACCTGGTTAACGACAATCGTCACCAATGCTGCGCTGATGAAATTACGTCGGCGACGTGGCATATGGTTGTCACTAGAACAACAGAATGGGGAAGACGGCCTCACCTTTTCGGAAATGATGCCGGATTCGAGGCCGGACCCAGAAGAAGTCTGCATCTCCTCGGATGCACATAATAGGCTGCTGGCGGTCGCCACCCACCTCTCACCGACGCTGCGCAAGGCGTTTCAGTTACGCGACATTGATGGCTTAACCACGAAGGAAACCGCGCATCTTTTACGAGTGCCGGAGGGGACAGTGAAAGCGCAGGTCGCGCGAGCGCGCGACAAGCTCGCTCGGATCGTGCAGGTAATGCCTCGCAGGCCCCGCTCGCGAACTGTTTCCTCGAATACATCGGTGCTTCAGGCAAACTAAGTGAAACGGTCCGTTCTACAGTCGACCATTTGTCTCGTCGTGCTGGTGGGCACGACCGTGTTTGTCCCGCCACGATGTGCAGCACGCGATGGCTCCGAGCCTCCTTCGCGGCCATCGGCGGTTGTGGGTTCGAGCCAAGATGATTCTCCCTTCACTGTCATTGGCTTTCTGGGAGGCTGAGAGTTGAGGACGCGGGACTCATCGAACTTGTGGCGACCCCTGCGCGTGCCGACGTTCCGCAATTTACTGGTCGCTGACGTCGTCTCGGATATTGGCACGTTCATGCAGAATGTTGGCGCTGCATGGTTAATGGTGTCACTTGGTGCCGGGCCGATTTACGTCGCGCTTACTCAAACCGCCTCTTCGTTGCCGTATTTTCTACTGGCCCTCCCCGCGGGCTCCGCTGGCGATATCGTCGACCGCCGCAAGTTGGTTCTCTTCACCGAGTCGTGGATGATGGGAGTCGCACTGCTTCTCTCCGTGTTGACCATCGCTGGTTTTATGTCGCCTTGGGTACTGCTGGTCTTAACGTTTGCGCTGTCTGCCGGAGACGCGTTTGAAACACCGACATGGCGTGCAATTCTGCCCGAGTTGGTGTCCAAGGATGACCTTACAGCAGCATCGGCGCTCAACGGAATCGAATTCAATCTCGCCAGAGCGGTCGGCCCGGCCCTCGCTGGCATACTGATAACCGCCACAGGCGTCGCCACGGCATTTATGGCGAACTCCCTCTCGTTTTTCGGAGTCATTCTGGTGGTTGCAAGGTGGAAGCGCTCACCTCGCAAACGAAGTACGCCGCCGGAGACATTGGGAGGTGCCACGATCGCTGCCGTTCGCTACGTCCGCCACTCCCCCGCAATCCTAACCGTAGTGATTCGGACGGGCTCCGTCATGTTTTTCTCGAGCGCTCTCTTCGCACTATTGCCCGCGGTTGCTCGCAGCGTCAATCGGACCGCGATAGGCTACGGGTTACTGCTCGGATGCTTTGGGGCCGGTGCAATTGTGGGTGCTCTGACTATGCAGTCGGCACGATCCAGGTGGTCGACGGAAATCGTTGTTTCTGCTGGTGTAGTGATCCTCGGAGTGGTCATCACAGCGGCCGGTGGCTTACACCGGCTGCTCATACTCGCTCCTGTCATGCTGATTGGCGGTGCGGCATGGATAACCTTCATTTCTCTTGTTAACGCTTTAGTCCAGAACCTGGCCCCGGATTGGGTAAGAGCCAGAGTTCTTGCAATCTTTATCTTGGTCTATCAGGGAAGCTTCGCGCTTGGGAGCGCCGCTTGGGGCGCAATTGCCCAGCGAGCGGGCATTCGATACGCTCTTATCTATGCCGGGGTTGGAACAATCGCGACCACCGTTTTAGTGTTTTTCGCGAGACTACCTGATTCCACCGTGGATCTGAGTCCATGGAACCACTGGCGTATGCCTGTTGTTGTCAAAGAGGTAGAAGTTGACCTCCACCACGGGCCGGTCCTGGTTACTGTGATGTACTCCGTGATTCCAGAACGGGTGGAGGAGTTTGTTGATGCGATCGATGAATATGGTCGGATACGACGTCGCGATGGAGCTTACCGGTGGGGGATCTACCGTGATACTGAGGCCGCGGATCGCTATCTGGAAATATTCCTGGTGAATTCATGGCCGGAACATCTGCGTCAGCACGAACGCCAAACACAAGCAGACCGCGAACTGGGGAAGCGATTGAACAGCTGCGTCGTCGCCGAGCCAGAGGTGCGTCATCTGATCTATGCTTATTCGAAGGAGACATAACCTCTACCGGGTGGACTCGGGCAGGAATCAGGCCAGTAGTTCATGAGCGATCATTGATGATGAGCTCGCGGCAACGTCGCGCTATCTGTTGCTCTTCCTGCGTAGGGACGATCTGAATCTTGTCCGCGGTGAGCCCAAGAGGTTCAAGTCCGACCGTTGCCGCTGATCGTATGCGATGGCTGTGCTCCCCGATGCCACCAGTGAAGACAAGAAGATCCACGCCGCCCAGCAAGGCAGTGTAGGCCCCGATTGTTTTTCTTACCGAAACACCAAACACCTCTAGCGCAAGGCAGGCATCTGAGTCGCTATTGCGGGCGCGTTCTTCCAGCGCCTTTACATCGCTCTCGCCGGACGAGAGAGCGAAAAGGCCACTCCGATGGTTTAGCAGATCCTCAAGTCCGTCGGCGTCGACTTTCTCATTCCGCAGAAGATAGAGGATGACGCCCGGGTCGAGGTCGCCAGAGCGTGTCCCCATGGGAATACCACCAGTAGGAGTCAGGCCCATCGTGGTGTCAATCGATATCCCGTTTCGAAGCGCACAGAGACTCGATCCGTTGCCCAGATGCGCGAAGATGGTTCGTTTGGGAAGCTTCGCACCAAAATAATGCACGAGTGACTCGTAAGAAATGCCGTGGAAACCGTAGCGGCGAATGCCAGCGTCGAAGTAGCGTCGCGGGAGTGGAAGATGAGAAGCGACTTCCGGGATCGTCTGATGAAAAGCGTCGTCGAAGCAGGCGAATTGTGTGGCCGTAGGAAATATCGATTGTGCGGTAGTGATCAGCGACAGAGCCTGCGGGATGTGCAGCGGTGCAAAGTGGGTTGCAGCGCGCAGTTGATCCAGAACTTGTGGCGTGATGATTTGGTGTTTGCGGAGATTGGGGCCGCCGTGCACCACGCGATGGCCTACGGCCGCCGGCATCTCGTCGGTATGTTGCCGGATTGCCGCAGATAGAGTGCTGAGCGCGTCGTTCTGGGATTCGTGAACGCAGTCACGCTGCAAAAGCGACTTCCCATCCGCGGAACGAATGTGTAAGGATCCATCGTCGCGCCCAATACCATCGGCGCTTCCAGTCAGCAGCGGATCTTCGTCCGGAACCCCGAGGTCTGTCGCCCCGCGCCGGTAGATGCCGAACTTCAGCGAAGACGACCCGCTGTTGAGTACGAGAATCGGACCGTCTTTTCTCGCCAACTCGTTCGCCATGTCTACCCCGGCCACTTCCAGTTTCGAATTTCTTCTTTATCGATGCCTTCGGTGTGAGCGTAGTTAATGCTCTCGATAATCTGACCCTTCAGCCATTCTTTGACGTGAGCGCCAATGGAGCGCAAGCGTGGAACACGGTCGATGACATCGATGGCCAGATCGAAGCGGTCGATCTGGTTAATAATCGCGAGTTCAAGCGGAGTGTTGATGTTCCCCTTTTCTTTGTATCCCCGCACGTGAATGTTGTCGTGGTTCCCACGCCGGTAACTGAGTTTGTGAATGAGCGAGGCGTAGGAGTGGAAGTTGAAGATCACGGGCTTGTCGCTGGTAAAGAGTGAATCAAAATCGCGATCGGAGAGTCCGTGCGGATGTTCCGTCTCCGGCATCAGCCGGAAAAGATCGACGACGTTCACGAAGCGTATTTTCAAGTCGTGGAAGTGCTTTTTCAGGATCGCGACCGCCGCAAGCGATTCCATAGTGGCGATATCGCCGGCGCATGCCATTACCACATCAGGGTCGTCGCCGTCGTCGGTGGATGCCCAGTCCCAGATGCCGATGCCCTTGGTGCAGTGAGATACGGCGTCTTCCATGCCCAGGTACTGAAGATGCTCCTGCTTGTCTGCGACGATAACGTTGACATAATCGTGCGACCGCAGGCTATGATCAGTGACGCTAAGCAAACAGTTCGCGTCCGGCGGCAAATAGATGCGCACCACGTCCGGGCTTTTGTTGGTGACCACATCCAGAAATCCCGGATCTTGATGAGTAAAGCCATTGTGATCCTGCCGCCATACCAAAGATGTTATGAGAATGTTGATAGACGGCACAGGGGCGCGCCAGGATAGTTCTTTCTTCGACTTCTCCAGCCACTTGGCATGCTGATTGAACATGGAATCGATGATGTGGATGAAGGCTTCATAGCTTGATAAAAAGCCATGGCGGCCAGTGAGAACGTAACCTTCAAACCACCCTTCGAGGGTGTGCTCGCTCAGCATCTCCATGACGCGACCGGAGACATCGAGTTCGCCGCCGTCGGCGTCTTCCGGTTTGTATTCGGCAAGCCATGTTTTCTTCGAAGCGGCATAGATTGCCGTGAGCCGGTTGGACGCAGTCTCGTCCGGTCCAAAGACTCGGAAGGAACTCATGTTGCGGCGCATTACCTCGGCAAGAAAGTGTGCGAGTACATCGGTGGGCGGGGCATAGGCTGCACCCGGTGCCTTCACTGCGACGGCATAGTCGCGAAAATCTGGTAGTTCGAGTTCTTTACGCAGCAGTCCGCCATTTGCGTGCGGATTGGCGGAGATACGACGCGGACCGGAAGGTGCAAGCTCTTGCAGTTCCGGCATGAGCGCTCCGTTAGCGTCGAATAGCTCTTCGGGCTTGTAGCTGCGCAACCAACCCTCCACGATTTTCAGGCTCTGCTTGTTCGTAGCCGGGTCGGCGACCGGAACTTGGTGCGCCCGCCACGAGCCTTCAACCTTGTGGCCATCAACTTCTTTCGGACCCGTCCATCCCTTAGGCGAGCGCAGTACGATCATGGGCCAGCGGGGGCGTGCGGCATCGCCGGTCGAGCGAGCGTGTTGCTGGATTGAACGAATCTCTAGAATACATTCTTCCAAAATCGACGCCATTTTCTCATGCATCGCGAACGGATCGTCGCCCTCGACGAAATGCGGTTTGTGGCCGTAACCGATCAGCAACGACTCCAATTCTTCGTGTGGAATGCGCGCCAGAATCGTGGGATTCGCGATCTTGTAGCCGTTGAGGTGCAGCACCGGCAAAACAGCCCCATCGCGGATCGGGTTCAGGAATTTGTTCGAATGCCAGGAGGTTGCGAGTGGACCGGTCTCCGCCTCGCCGTCGCCTACTGCGACGGTGACGATGAGATCGGGGTTATCGAATGCGGCTCCGTAGGCATGCGAGATGGAGTAGCCCAGCTCGCCGCCTTCGTGGATCGAGCCCGGCGTCTCCGGCGTGCAGTGCGAGCCAATTCCTCCAGGGAACGAAAACTGACGGAAGAACTTGAGAAGCCCCGCTTCATCGCGGCTTTTATCGGGATAAATCTCGGAATAGTAGCCTTCGAGATAGCAGTTCGCGAGCGTAGCCGGCGCGCCATGACCAGGCCCGGAGATGTACATGACATTTAAGTCGTACTTCCGGATGAGCCGGTTTAGGTGCACCCAAATCAGAGATTGGCCGGGATCCGAGCCCCAATGACCAAGAAGTCGATTCTTGATGTGCTCGGTCTTTAGTGGTTCTCGGAGCAGGGGATTCGCGCGAAGATAGATCATTCCGGCCGAGAGATAGTTGCAGGCTCGCCAATAAGCATTCACTTTGCGTAGTTCCTCGGGCGTGATCGGCGCCAGAGCTTCAGCCGAGACTTCAGTTGTGCTTGCCATTTCTATGTTCTCCGACAATTCCAAGATTCGGCCATCTCGGAGGATGGCCCTACTTTGCAGCAGAGTCCTGTGATGCGCTGGCTTGCCACAAGACCCAAAGAAATTTCGAGATCCAACCACTCTTTTTGTTTTGCATCATTTGGCTTTCGCGACGAGCACAATACAGGCGCCATCCCAAGAGTCTTTTCCAGAAGAGGGAGGTGCCGCAGCATTTAATGGGATCACTCCAATGTTCTTAGCGCTGAGATGGAAGTGCTTCTCTAGGTAGTGGGCGACTATCAGAGACCGAGACCTAGACGTCACCATCTCGCCGGCCGCTGAAGCTTGGCTGGAATAGCCTTCCACGATAATCGGTTGGTCAATCACGGAATCCTTGGCTGTACCGATACTCCGATCTATTTCCTGCTCGCCTGCAGCCGACAGGACCTCATTGCCATTCGGGTCCTTCCCGAAAGTATCTGCCGCATTGAGCCATGTGCGCCGATTTCTCTGGCTATTGAAATAGGGGTTACTGCGATACTGATCGGGTGTTAGATCTTTCAGGTTGTAGTAACCTCTCTTCTTGAAGAATCCACGAAAGAAGAACTCATGTTTGAGGGCTTCCGTATCATCTGCCATATTCGCGGTCGCCAGATTTACGTTCGAAAAAGTCTCCCTGATATTCTGTCCTGCGTTCTCACCCGACCGGTCGGGACCCAGTGCGTCGGTCAGGGTAAGACTGACTTGTTCCGAGGTCTGTGCGACCTGTCTGGAGGCGTCCTTGGTATTGTTGAGCGTATCTTCGGCTTTGCCAAAGAGGTCTCGCGACCGGAAGTCTGACATTACCTGCTTGGCCTGAACCGTCACCTGATTCAGATTGGCGGCCGCCTGCTGCACGTTCCCCACGGCGTTTTTCACTGCGGTCGCCGTCTGCTGATCATTGAGCAACATGCCTGCCATGCCTTTGCCACTTCGAATGCCGGTCACGATTCCGTTGGTGTTGTTGACTGTCGTGGTGATGGCATCGAGCGCGCCATCAGCCTTAACTCTAATATCTCCAATCGCGGCGCTCGCTCGGTCCATGACTCCAGTCATTTTCTCGATAACGGCGGCAAGTTCGATCGGTTCCTTGGCTGGCAGATTAGATCCATTAGCTGCCTCATGCGCTTGATCGCTGCCTTCGTGAATCAGCAGGAATTTGTCTCCCACCAGACCATCGGATTCCACCGTCACAAATGAATCGTCACGAATGAGACAATGAAGTTTGCTATCGACATGCAATTTCAGCCTAAATTTGCCTGATGGCCGATCCGGTATCTCAAGACCAGTGACTTGACCTGCTTCGAACCCGGACACACGGACTTTAGAACCTGGCGAGATTCCGTTCACATTATTGAGCTTCGTAAAGAAATCCACATGATGAACGAACGCTTTCTGGCGATTCCCGATCAAGAACAAGCCAACGCTGAACAGCAACACGGCGAAAAGGACGAATACGCCCACGATGGCATAGTTAGTTTTCATTCAGGACTCCGATACCAGTCGTCGCACTATCTCGTGATCGCTCTTGTCCAGTTCGGTCGCTGTGCCAAAGCCAATCAGGCAGCCTTGGTCAAGTACGGCAATGCGGTCACCGACCCTTCGCGCCCCCCGCACATCGTGGGTGACGATTACAAGCGTCGTACGATACTCCTTCTTTACTTTGAGAAGGAGATCGTCGATCTCGGAGGCGGTGATCCTGTCGAGTCCGCTGCTAGGCTCGTCGACCAGTAACAGCGTCGGATGAAGGATGAGAGCTCTCGCCAGACCGGCGCGCTTCCGCATCCCTCCGGAAAGCTCAGAGGGCATCTTGGCGATGTCTAGATCTAGACCTACACGCCCGAGTGTCTCGTCCACAGCTCGCTTAATCTCGGACGGAGATTTCAACTTGTCCAGGCGGCGGAGCGGCATGGCGAGATTGTCTCCCACCGTAAACGAATCGAGCAGCGCGGCGCTTTGAAAGAGAAAGCCCATATGGCGGCGAACGCGCGAAAGATCTTCCTCGCTGGAATGAACGATGTCCTCCGAGTGAATGCAAACCCTGCCGCTGTCCGGCTTAAGCAGTCCAATCATCAGTTTGAGAGTGACGCTCTTGCCAGTGCCACTGCGGCCCATGATGCAGAGCGCCTCACCCTCACTGATCTCGAACGACACATCGTCGAGGATCTTTCTGTTTCCAAAGGTCTTAAATACATGTTCGAATTCAACCGCGGCCGGATCGTTCATAAAGCGTTTCTTGGAAAGAAAAAGAAAATGGCTTTCACCAAGATGACGTCGACCAAAATGATCAGAAGGGAGGATAGAACCACGCTGTTGGTAGCCGCGCGCTGGACTCCTTCGGATCCTTCGTCGGTCGTATAGCCAAAAAAGCCCGACACCGTGCCGATGATGAAACCAAAAACGCTCGTCTTTAACGTGGGCGGAATGAAGTTGGCCCATTCAAGCGTCTTGAACGCACGATCGAGATAGAGCTGCGGGGAGATGTGCGAGGCGAGGTACTCAGCGAGAAAACCACCCGCCAAGCTGGCGAAGTCCATGAAAACGGTCAGCATCGGTAAAATAAGAATGCAGGCGACGATCCGCGTCACTACCAGCATTTTGAAAGAGTCCACTGACAAAGACTCAATTGCGTCGATCTGTTCGGTCACCCGCATATTGGCTATCCCGGCGCCGATGCCCGCGCCTACTCTTCCTGCCACCAGTAGTGCCGTAACTAGGGGCCCCAATTCGTTGAAAAACGAGGCAGATTGCAGGGTTGGAATCAGCGCTTCTGCGCCGAACTGCACCAGTGTGCCGCGGGTATGCATCGACAGCACGACACCGAGAGCGAAGCCTGCGGACAAGATGAGCGGGAGTGATCGCCAGCCAATCTCCTCGATTTCATGTACGAAAAATTCCCATTCGAACGGAGGCCGAAACGTATCCACCAATGCTTTCAGCCCGAACAGGCTCACCTCCCCGATAAACGCGAAAAACTTCCACATAATCGACGTTCCTTGTGTTTCCTACCTTCCCCGATGCATCACTTCTCAAAGCGTCGTAATGTTGCCTCCTCCTGGATCTGCGGCGAGCGCATGAAGCTCGCGGCTGCGGTTCACGGAACGCTCCTAAGAGGGGCAGTTCTGCGGAGCCCGGACGGCCGCGTGCACTCCGCCACGACCGCCGGCACGAGGACATCTCTGAGCTGGAAATAGATGGCCAACGGTTTCGATCGTCATATGCACGACAGCTATGCTCAATTGTCAACGCACGCGTCTTGCCAAAGTCTGCCCGGTTGCAGGGCGACCAATGTGGTTGGCGCGCTGAATGTTTGGTCCCAACCGACTGTTGCACGGTGACATCCGGCCGGGCATCAGAAGACAGAGATTTGGCGCTTGCCAGAAATCCGTCACAGGCATGGCCGAGAGGTCCCGACTTTTCAACCTTGTAAGGCCTCCCACACCACACTCACCTCCCACAACCCAATTGTTTTCGCGGAGCGCTCGCAAGATCTGCTCTTGCTCCAGCTTGCGTCGGCGTTGCAGATGTCGGGCATCGGCTTGCACCAAGACTTCGAGGCAACGCGCATCACCGCCTTGGAAGGGTTGGCAATAAACCCGATGAACCCGAACAACTTCTTGCGTAACTCAGAGGAATTGGAATCATCAAATGAGTGCAAAGAACGTGATGCGGACAAGTTCCAGAGAACTCGTTCCGATGACCGCGAACCGAGCTAAAGTTTCGGACCTTTCCCAAGGGTTCGGGAACGGCTCGATTCCTTTTGCCGGAACGGAAAGCGCGCTGTACGACCGGCATCTGATTTTTGACCGCGCAATCGAGCCGAAGATTGCAACTGCGCGAGAACGCTTCGAGGCGTTCTCCCCTTCCGACCGAGACATCCTTGCGGAGCGCTGGGTGCTGACCAAGAGCACGCACGAACGAGAAAATGCCAAGCGCATTTATTGCCTTTCCATGGAGTTTCTCATTGGGCGTTCGCTGGCCAACAACGTTTCCAACCTGTTGCTCGATCCTGTTGTGCAAGCTGCGTATCAAGAAAAGGGCATCGACTGGCTTGAATTGATTGAACAGGAACCGGATGCGGGCCTGGGCAACGGCGGCCTGGGCCGCCTTGCGGCGTGTTTCCTAGACTCGATGGCCACAATGCAACTCGCGGCCACAGGTTATCGACTGCGCTATGAGTACGGCATGTTCAAGCAAGCAATTGTAGATGGGTGGTAAAAGGAGAGTGCTGACAACTGGCTCCGAGACAACGATCCCTGGGAGATTGCACGCTCGCACGAGAAGGTCAAGATCAAACTGAACTGCTCGTTTGTGTTGGGAGGCGGTAATTTTAAGGTAATCCCGGAACGACCATCAACTCTGATCGGCATTCCGTTTGATCGTCCTGTTGTGGGCTATGCCGGAAGGACGATAAACACGCTCCGGCTTTGGGCTGCGGCGGCGCCTGACTACTTCGATTTTGAGAAGTTTGGTACCGGCGACTTCGTGGGCGCGCTGGGTGAGACTCTCGAGGCGGAGTCTCTTACCCGCGTCCTGTATCCCGACGATTCCACGACCGAGGGGCAAGGACTACGCTTCCTGCAGGAATATTTCCTGGTCGCATGCTCCTTGGCGGATCTGATGCGCCGTTTCCAGCGTTACAACTCGGATTGGGACAAATTACCGCAGAAGGTCGCCGTTCAACTCAACGACGGTCAGGGAAGAGGCGCCTGATGATTGCGCCGACCTCACTGTAGGAAGCATGCAGAACGACAGAGTCTGTGCAGAGGCAATCGACAGATATTTTCGTGAGGCTGTTGTATTGTTGTATTAGAGGTGGAACGCAACCGGACCGGGAAGTGTTCAAGAACTCACGCCTGCGAATCCGAGAACATTCGACTCCAGGAGTTCCCGACTCACTACGCAGGGAGATACGGAAGACTCAACCCAAAGAAATCAGCGTCCATTAAGCGTCCAATAGTGCGTGGAGTTGTCTGTTTGAATAGTTTTTTAGAGGTTTGATGTGCCATTCGCGCCTCCTAATTTGTTGATTTTGTTGGAGAGCCTAGGTTCGAATCCCACTCTCTCCGCCAGTTTTCTAATGCAACTTCTTTGTTTTCAATGAGTTAAGTTAAATCAATACCGTCGTCCATACCGTAAAGTGCCCATCAATACCGTCGTCCATACCGTAAAGTGCCCATCAATACCGTCGTCCATACCGTAAAGTGCCCAAGGATCAGGTAGTCTCGTCGCGATCATTGAACGATCTCCTGTTAAGCGAACGCACCGCTGCTGTGATCCTGAGCCATAGCTATGAGCAGGACCGGGCTGCCTTGCAAGCTTTGTTGCCGCGAGAACTGGCCTACCTTGGCATTCTCGGCCCGCGCCGCCGAACCGAGCGGCTGCTTACGGAAGTCGCGCCGGAAATTGGCCGAACGGTGGAGGAGTGCTTCACGCGATTGCATTCCCCTGTCGGACTTACCATCGGAGCCAAGAATCCGGCTAGCATCGCGCTCGCGATCGTCGCGGAGATTCACGACGTGATCGAAAAATATAGCGTGAAGATTCCCAAATGCGCTTCCCTGACTCATGTCTGAACCTTCCTGCGCAGCCGTCATCCTTGCAGCGGGTGCCTCGTCGCGGCTGGGTCAAGCGAAACAACTGCTGGCGATCGCGGGCGAACCGCCGTTACGGCGCGCTGTGCGAATTGCCGACGAGGTCGGTTGTCAACCGATCATTGTGGTACTTGGTTTTGAAGCCGAGCTGTTGCGACTTTGCTGACCAACGGCTCCGGCCAAACTGCGCCGTCTTTGTCCAAATTTCCAATTGCGGAGGATACCGGATGGAGAGATACAGAATCGAATGACTTAGCTTTAGGAGGTCAAGACATGACTGATAGGGCGGAAGATCCAAGAGTTAGGAGAGCGCGCCTCTCCGGACCTGAACATGTGACCAAAGATGCGACGGTCGCCGAAATAGCTGCCGACGGCACCATGACCGTTCTGGTCCAAGGAACGAATGAGTGGGTTTGTACACCGGGAAACGAAAACAAAATCGGCGACCCGCCCATGTGCATGAACCCCATGGGTATGCGATGGATGATGGATGCCATGCAAGGAAAGCCGAAGCCAACGAACACAGCGACCGGGATGATTTATATGCTGTGCGGCGCCACACAGAGAAGCAACACCAATCCTGCGGATAAAACCAGTCCCGCTATCCCAATAGGCCCGCACTGGATGATCACATGGCCTTTCGATGCTGCGGCAAATGGCCTTCCGACCACAGTTCGCGACAGAGGCGCTTGGGTGATGTTTGCAGGGACCCCGTACGAGGATTTGCACGTCTGCAGGCAGTGACCCCTGGGAAGGCAATGAATACCATGAGGGGGGCAAGGCAGTCTGGACCATGTCATACTCTCGTCACTGAAAGTCGACAGCCACAGTTCATTCTCCTGATTTCAGTGGTAAAGAGACATTCTTCTGGTGCATGGCGAAGCAAAGTCTGTGCGGTTTTCGGGTCAGTTCTAATGCGGACCAGAAACGATGCCAGGCTGTGACGCAGATTATGGGAAGCCAAATCGCCGTGGATCATCGTTCATAGAGGTCTTCGCCGTTGACAGGTGATCACCCAAGGTCCGATCGAGTGACTAGCGTTCGAGAATTGCAGTTTTAGTCGGTTACGTCCTCTGGCGAGCAGAGTCAAGTTCTTGCCAAACCCTGACAGACATCAGAGAGACTCGATGGCTACCGCTCAAGTCTTCCGCAAAATTTTCCAAAGCAGGTTGCAGAAGCTTTTACCTACCAGATACATCTTGCGGACAACCGCCAAACCTCGCGAAGGTACTCTCTCACTATGGCCCACGAGCAGAGGTCGGACACAGTGAACCGGTGCAGCGAAACAGGCGGGAATCAACGCTTCGCTTGTCAGCTGCGTTGAGTCACCCGTGACCTAGCGTGAGAAACACCGGTTGTCCTATGATGATAAATTCGCAGTCGCCGACATTGGCTATTGCTGCCATCCACCACCGAGAGACTGGTACAGCTGAACCAGCGCCAAGCGCTCGTTGAGCTGGGCTTGCACCAGGTTGAGTTCCGCTGAGAAGTAATTCGTTTGACTGGTCAGCACCTGGAGGTAACTCGCACCCCCGTTCTTATAAAGGATCTCAGACAGTTGGTCGGTCTGCTGCGCTGCCTGCGTGAGTAATTCCTGTTGCTCGCGGAACTCACGATCTTTTTGAGAAGCGACGAGTGAATTGGAAACCTGTTCAAGGGCGTTCTGAGCGGTTTGCTGATAAGAGAACACTGCTTCCTGCCAGTTGGCGCGGGCGAGCCTGAGCTGAGACCGGAGCGCCCCTCCCTGGAAGACAGGCTGACTTACATTGAAGGCCGCGTACCAAGTCTCCGAGGGCGCTGTGATGAACTGGTGCAAGGCGTTGCTTTCCAGCCCTCCCAATCCGGTGAGCGACAGGTTAGGAAAGAAAGAGGCTTTGGCGACGCCAATCTGCGCATTAGCTGCGACCATGATCTGCTCTGCTTGACGAATGTCCGGCCGTCGCTCCAGTAATTCCGATGGGAGGCCGGCCGGAACGTTCTGGGGGACGGGCTGTTCGGTCAGCGCGCGTCCGCGGGGAATGGATTCAGGATTCTCGCCGAGCAGAACGCTGAGCACGTTCTCCTGTTGCTGAATTTGCCGTTCGAGATCGGGGATCGTCTCCGAAGCGGTGTAGACGAGTTGCTCGGCTTGACTCACGTCGAGCCCGGAGCCTGAGCCATGGCTCTCAAGCACGTGAGTTAACTTCAGGGATTGTTGCCGCGATGCCAGCGTGCGCTGCGAGATTTCGAGCTCACTGTCGAGCGCGCGAAGCTGGAAATAGGCCGTCGCTACATTAGCGACGAGCGAAGAAAGTACGGCTCGCTGCCCCCACTCGGTTGCGAGTAACTGGGCGCGAGCCGCTTCGGTTTGGCGGCGATATTTTCCCCAGAAGTCCAGATTCCAGATCACAGAGAGATTCAGTTCGCCTCCATTGACTTGGTAAGCAGGAAACAGGTTTGAAACCTTGGCGTTTTGCTCACTGAAAACGTTCGCACCTACGCTCGCCGAGGGGAGCTGATTGGCGCGGGTGATGCCGACTTGTGCCTGGGCTTCGAGCACGCGGGCGGCGGCGATGCGCACATCATAATTTTGCGCAATGGCGGTGTGGATCAACTGCGTGAGCACCGGATCCTGATACACCTGCCACCATTGCTCGTTGCCCAGCGACGAGGCTTGGGCGGCCTGTTGTGGAGCGGGTGCACGGTATTCCTTCAGGACATTCACCGCAGGCCGTTGGTATTTCGGCCCCATCATGCAGCCGGCTTCCAGAACCAGCACTGCTAGAATTCCTACGAGTGTAGTGTTCTTCATCACTTAGTCCCCCTGACTGGGCGCTTCGGCGGGCATGAGTGGCAGTGCTTTTCGCCGTTCAGCGCCGGAGAGCTTTTCCACTACATAGAAGATCGCGGGAACAAAGAATCTGCCAATAAACGTCTCGGCAACCATTCCTCCGATTACCGCCGTGCCCATGATTTGGCGTGCGACAGAGCCTGCTCCGGACGCTGTCCAGAGCGGCACGCAGCCGAGAATAAAGGCGAGCGCGGTCATCATGAGGGGCCGGAAGCGAACCCTCGCCGCGGAAAGTGCCGCATCGGCAATGGACATGCCGCGTTCGAAGTCCTCCTTGGCAAACGCGACTATCAGAATCGAGTTTTTCGCAGCCAGGCCGATGAGCATAACCAGACCGATCTGGGCGTAGACATCGTTCTCGATTTGAACCATGTACTGAGGAAGGTAAAGGCCGACTATGACGCGACGTAGCCAGAGCGCAGCCAGAGCGCCGAAGACCGCGACTGGCGTGCTGAGCAGCACGCTGAAGGGCACTGTCCAGCTTTCATACAGAGCCGCCAGAATCAGAAAAACGAACAGCAGCGAAAATCCGAAGATGACGGAAGACGGCAATCCTTCGCGCGCCTTTTGCTCCTGGTAGGACATTCCGATATAGTCGAAGCCCATTTCGCGGGGCATGGTTTGCTTGAAAACATCTTCCAGGGCCGCTGATGCCTGATCGGAGCTGTAACCGGGCGCCGCGCTAACATTGATCTGTGCCGACCGGTACTCGTTGTAGCGCATTGTGAACTCAGGGCCGTAACGGGTCTCAAACTTCGCCAACGCAGTAAGAGGCACCGTCTGTCCCTGGCCATTGCGGACATAGAATTGTCCGAGATCGTCGGTAGTCGAGCGGTAAGGCGCCTCGGCCTCCACATACACTTGCCAGGTACGGCCGAAATCGTTGTAGTAGTTAACGAATAAGCCACCCATGTACGCTTGAATGGTGTTGTAGACATCCGTCAAATTCACGCCCTGCTTCAGCACTTTGTCCTTATCCACATTGATGAACTCTTCCGGCACGCTCGGGATAAATGTGGTGGAGATCAGGCCAATCTCAGGGCGCTTGCGAGCGGCCACCATGAACTTGTTCAGGTTGTCCGCAAGAAACTTGACATCCTTACCGGCGCGGTCCTCCAGGGCAAACGTCACGCCGCCCGCAGTACCGACCCCGGGGATCGCGGGTGGTGAGAAACCGAAAGCTGTGCCTTCTGGAAACTGCCTGAGCTCCTGATTCAAACGCGCCTTGATGGCTTGATATTGTTCGGCCTGGGTTTTGCGATCCTCCCAGGGTTTCAGGGTTACAAAGAAGAATGCGTTATACGAAGTGCGGACGTAGCTGAGCAAACTGAAACCGATGACGCTTGTGGTGTACTGAACTCCCGGCGTCTTTGCGAGAACTTCCTCCACTTGCTTCGCGGCTTCGCTTGTCCGCTCCATGGACGCCGAATTTGGGAGCTTCATGTTGATATAGAGGTAGCCCTGGTCCTCATCCGGCAGAAAGCTGGTGGGCAGATGGCTGCTAAAGAACCACGCTGCCACGCCTGCGACTACAAGCAGCACCATCACCACTGCGGCCTTGCGAATGAGTTCTCCCGACCAGCGGACAAAGCTGTCAGTAGAGCGCTCAAAATATGCGTTGAACCAGCCAAAGAATTTTCCCAGCGGTCCGCGAGTCTGCTTCTTGGGTTTGAGCAGCAATGCCGAAAGTGCAGGGCTCAGCGTGAGAGCATTAAACGCTGACAGCATTACGGAGATGGCGATCGTGATGGCAAATTGCTGATACAACCGCCCTGTGATGCCTGGAATGAAAGCTGTTGGCACGAACACTGAGGCCAACACGAGAGCAATACCAACGACTGGCCCGGAAAGTTCTGCCATGGCTTTGATGGCCGCATCTTTCGGAGTCAGTCCTTCCTCGATGTGGTGCTGCACTCCCTCGACAACCACGATGGCGTCATCGACCACGAGTCCAATCGCGAGTACCAATCCGAACATCGAAAGCGTATTGATCGAGAAACCGAACAGCGGAAACACGACGAACGTGCCGATCAGCGAGACGGGCACAGCCAGCATAGGAATCAGGGTGGCGCGCCAGTCTTGCAGGAAGAGATAGACCACAAAAATGACCAGCACAATCGCAATCACGAGGGTCTCGAGGATCTCTTTCATGCCTTCTATGACCGGGAGTGTCTGGTCGAGCGAAACGGTGTAATCCATGTCTTGCGGGAAGCGTTGCTTCATCTGAGCCATGAGCTTCCGGACGCCCTTGACCGTTTGCACAGCATTGGTTCCGGGCAACTGGTACACGCCAATGATGGCGCTCGGCTTGCCATTCAGGCGGCCACTCAGGCTGTAGTCCTGCGTGCCCAGCTCGACTCGGGCCACGTCTCTGATCCGAACGGTTCCCCCATTCGGTGCTTCGCGCACGATCACGTTGCCAAACTGTTCCGGAGAAGTCAGGCGTCCTTGGGCCAGCACGGCATAGGTGAATTGCTGGTTACTCTGAGCCGGCTCGCCACCGACCTGGCCAGCCGGATTCACCGTGTTCTGGGCCTGAAGCGCGTTAGATATGTCCGTGACGGTGATGCCAAGCTTGGCCATTTGATCGGGCTTCACCCATAGCCTCATGGCGTATTGGCCCGAGCCGAAGATCTGGGTCTGACCAACGCCGTATAGCCGTGCGATCGGATCGTTGAGGTTGATGTAGGCGTAATTAGCCAGGTAGTTCGAATCGTGGGTGACATGCGGCGAGTACAGGGAAATCAGCATGAGCGGAGCGGAGGTCGACTTCTTCAGAGTGATTCCGTAGTTGTTTACCTCGGGCGGCAGCTGACCGTTGGCCAGTTGCTGGCGCGACTGCGTGAGCAGCAGATCCGTGTTGGGATCCGTCTTGAGATCGAAGTCGACGAGCAATGTTGTTTGCTGGTTCGCGGTGGCGTTCAGCGAGTACATGTAATTCATGTTGTCCACGCCGCTGACTTGCTGCTCGATGGGTGTGGCGACGGCTTGCTCAAGAGTCTGCGCATCTGCACCGGGATAGGTCGCCTGCAACCTGATCTCGGGTGGAGCGATCTGTGGAAACTGGGCTACGGGCAAGGTCGCAATTGAGATTGCGCCGACTATGACTGTAAGGGTTGCAATCACGATCGCAACAATCGGCCGCCGAATGAAGAAATTTGCCATGGCTTAGCGCTCCTCGGTTTCTTTGTAGGGCGTGGGATTTACCAGCCCACCTTCCTTGACTTTGTCCGCGCCGACAGCGACTACTCGTTCTCCGGGCATCAAGCCCGAGGTGATCACCCAGAAAGTGCCCACTGTCGGTCCGACTTGCACGGTGCGTAGCTGTGCCCGATTATCGGCGCCGACCACAGTGACCTGGTACGTTCCTTGCTGCTGATTCACCGCCGCCTGCGGCACCAGGAGCGCTCCCGCGATGTTTCCGGTTGGCGACTGAACTCGCGCGTACTGGCCGGGCCGCAATAGATTTCTGGAGTTGGGGAACTCGCCTACAATCTGAATGGTTCCGGTCTGCGTGTTTACCTGGCGATCCGCGAAGACGATCTTGCCGGGATGCGGGTATGTACTCCCGTCGGCCAGGGTCAACTTCAATGGGATTCGTGAAGCGTGCGTGATAAAGTCCACGCTCCCCGGACCTCCGCCGTCCGCCATCCGCAGGTATTCCTGTTCGCTGATGGGGAAATAAACTTTGATCGGACTTACCTGCGAAACCGCTGTGAGGACGGCAGACGGTCCCACCAGGTTGCCCACCTGCACCGTGTTGATGCCGGCGATTCCGTCGATCAAGGAGACGACTCTGGTGTAGCCCAAGTTCAGCTCGGCCTGTTCGACCGCCGCCTGGACGGCCTCAACGGCTGCCTTCGCCCCACGGAGCGATTGCGTGTCAGTATCGAGCTGGCTCTGGGGGATGGCGTGAGCCTCCGCCTCGGGAATATCGCGCTTCACGTTCAGTTGGGCGTTCGCCATCTGCGCCTCAGCCTGCGCCAGTTGTCCCTTAGCTTGATCAAGCACGGCTTGAAACGGACGCGGATCAATCTCAAAGAGGAGCTGACCCTTCCTGACCAATGCGCCTTCGTGATAGTCCTGGCGAATCAGGTAACCGCTCACCTGAGGCTGAATCTGCGCATTGACGTAGCCTTCGAGCGTTCCGACCCACTCGCCCTGAAGCGGGACATCCTTGTGAACGACCGGTGCGACTTCGACCATCGGTGGCGGAGCCGGAGCGGCGGCCCTCACCTTGCCGTTGCTGCAACCCAGCGCATTCAGCAACAAAACTACGCCAACTAGACCTATAGATATCCGTCTCATGTGATAGTTCCATCCTTAAATCAGGCGACTGGCTAGCCGCTGAATCTCTTGTTTCCAGGGCCGCTCAGTGGCAAAAGGCGCACGAATCTTTGCGACCTTCCGCCCATGCGATTAAGGCAATGCGGATGCCAAACCCAGGCGTCTCTAAACGGCTGAAATTTCAGCAGCGGATGGAACGCAGCAGTGTTGCGCGTCGAGAGTGTCGAAATAATTTCGACAGTTCGAGCCCGGAATGAAGGGGGTCCTTCACGGCTCCGAGCGGGCAATTCCAAAGGTCGAAACTGTCGAGACTCGCCAACCCTTGACAACCCGGACGACTGCCCAAGGGCCTGCGGGCAGTTCGGTCTAAGCGCTTGAGAAAACTCAGCAGGCGGGGAAATTCCGCCGGCCAGCGGGGTCTGGCTGTGTGGGTGCTGAAGTTCGATGGAAGGCAAATGACGTTGAGCCAGGCCATCAGCTCGCGCTCGTTAGACGGAAAGATCGAAGGAACGGCCGTTTATGGTTTATGAACAATACGACTTTACCCGCAATCCAATCGTTGAGGATCAGGAGTTTTCCCTCGAATCTAAATGTATTCACTGCAGCTCTTCAGTTGTGGCACGTTCGCTCGAAGAACTTCTGCAAGAGGAAAAGCGCCATCGGGCGCTATGCAGGCTGATGCGCGCCACGTAATAGCGCAGTCCCGCAGATCAAGCGATCGCTTCGCAATGTTAACCGGGAAGACGGAACTCGAATGTAATCGGATAGTGGTCAGAAGCTGTCACGGATCTGTGAACTTTGCCTGCTTCTGCCTGCCCAATGCCTCGAAGAAAAGCCCAGTCGATGTGGTGGCCAGCTTCGAGGAGATGGCGTGCGGGAGTAGTAGCCACACGAGCCGTAGGCACTGCATCGCGGAAACCAGCCCGGGCCAGTGCCCCTGCTATGCCGGGCTTCGATGCGTCTAGATTAAGATCACCGGCCAGGATGACGAGGCAGGCCGAATCGTATTTCGTGGAATCCTTTAAGACCTCATTCAACTGAGAAAGGCGCAACTCATCGTTGGATCGGCTCTCCAGGTGCAAGTTGTAGCACAGCGTCGAAGCCCCTGCGATATTGATTTCCGCGGCCAGCGCGACTCTTCCCCCGAGCCGCTCCTGAAACGTTTGCAGGTTTGGCTTAAACCACCGCGGCTTCCAGAAGTCCGATTGCCGCTGAAAGTGGATCAATCGCGGATTCGAGATTTTCCAGCGCGAAAACGTGGTCTGGCCATGATAGGCGGGGCTGGTTTTCGTGCCTTGCGTCAGTTCCACAAACTCGCGCCCGAAGACGTAGTTCAGGCGCAATTTTCGGGCGATTTCCCGCGCAATGTTCAGCCGATGTGTCCGATGAGCATTGATGTCGACTTCCTGAAGTATGAAAACATCGGCTTTGGTATCCGCCAGGAAATCTATAATCGCAGGCAGTTTCAAGCCACGATCAATGTTCCAATCCACAACTCGCAGGGAACTGCTTGGCCACGACAGCCATTGGATCGGGGCAAAGTTTTCGGCAATAATTTCGTTCGCTGACACAGTTACACTGTTGCCGTTACGAGTTGTGGGAACACGTTTTGTTGTGCAAACGTCAGGTCCAGGGGATCGTCGATTTCGGCCCAAGCCAAGCCTTCTGTGCTGGTATAGCCGACCCGAATTCCTTCGTTCACGAGTTTTTGTACCGCGACGTTGAAGAATTCATTCACCTGGCCAGCGGAGATTAGTTCGTTCATTGTGCGGAAGAACCTGTCTTGGATCGCTTCGGAGAAAATAGTAGTGCCGATATAAGTGCCGCTGAACTCTTCCCGGGAGATTTTCTTGCTCATGTGAATCACGTGATCACCTTCGACAACTACTTTCATGGTCTCATCCCGCCACAAGGGATCTACGATCATCGAGATCGGTGCACTCGAGCATACGGCGGCCGAAAGGATTTCGGGATCGAATATGACGTCCGCATTTAGAACGACGAAACTGTCGCCGCGAAGCCATTCGAGCGCGAGCCAGAGTGAATAAATATTATTCGTGATTGCGAATGCCGGGTTTTCGAAAAAGCGAATCCTTTGGGTGACGCTGGCTTTTCCGGACTTCACGTGTTCGATGATCTGTTCCTTTTCATATCCCACAACAATTGCTACATCATCGATCCCCGCCATTGACAGCGCTTCGAGCTGGTGGTCCAGAATTGTGGTGTTGTCAACTTCAATCAGGCACTTTGGGTGTTCGCCATGTACTGAACGAATCCTCGTGCCTTGGCCTGCAGCCAAGATAACGGCCTTCATAACGCCTCCTTGAGTGTGTTTACATTCGGTTTGGCCCTGCTTTCTCCCCGTTGCGCAAAGAATCGATGGTTGAAGTAGAGCGTCACAATCCAAGTGAGATGAGCAGCGACCGTTGCCAGGAAGAACAACACCGGCAATGCGCCAATGACCGTGAAGAGGACGATGTAGTGGATCATCACACCTCTCCTCTGAAGGTGCTGCACTTGGCGCACGACGCGGGAGATCCAATTACCGGAATCGTTTTCAAGCACTTGATAGAAGCGGCCGAGGTACTCATCGGGCCGGTCGGGGCTGGTGGCGCGTCGGCGCTGCAGGAAGGTGGAGATCAACGCGAGAATGGCGCCGACGAGAAGAGCGATGCCCATCCCGGTAGCCAGCCTGCCGTAATGGCGATGCAAACCGATGGTGATTCCACCAAACAGCAGCAGGTAACTGAGCCCGTCGGCAAACCCCTCAAACCAGGTCCCTCGCGGAGACTCGGCGAATTTGACCCGCGCCAACATTCCGTCCATTTCGTCAAACAGTCCCGCAACGTAGAAGAGCAATGCCCCGAGCACCGACCACCAGTACGATCCCTGGGCAAACGCGACAGCCGACAGAATGGAAATCGCGACTCCACCCAAGGTGACAGCATTCGGAGTAGCGGATGTGTGAGATAGAGCTCTGACGAAAGGGCGACAGAGTCGTCGGTTGAACGATGTGTGAATGCCATCGAGAGCCTTGCCAGAGTGCACGACCAGGAAGCGTTCAGCCAGCGACACACTTTCTGGCGAGGTGACCGCGACGCCCTCAGGATGGAGGAGGGCAGATGAGGCATTGTCGCGGGTCACCTCATGGAGGGTGGCATGGGCCGGTTCGGCCCAATTGACGGAGTGGATCTGCGCAAGGGGCAGGTTCGCCAGGAACTGTTTGGTAGTGACCCAGTTCCAAGGCAGCCAGAGGAAATCACGGTTCAGGTGAGGCGCGAGCTTCGCCCAGCTTGAGGCGGCACCTGGATCAAATTCATCTAGCTGAATCACACGTACGCGAACGCGATGCCGCAGCGCGGTTTCGAGGAAGTTCCGTACCAGTTCGTCGCTCAAGGCCGCAGAACCAATCAGCAGAATGTCGTCGGCTCCGGCGCGCGCTGCGGTGATCAGAGTCCTCATCAGCAGAGGAACGCCGGCAACTGGCCGCATAACTAGTTCTGACGCCTTCTTGTTGCACACCAGCGAGGTGATTTCTGGAATTGCTACGACTGCTTGCATTGCAAGGCCTCCTTCAGGGCGGCTGATCGGTCCCGAGTTCCGGAGTCGGCCCGGTCGCTCAACTTGCGGGAGTTCCAGGCAAGCCAGACGATGCCGATCAGCGCCCAGAGCAGATCACGGCTGCGACGCGTTAATGCAAGCGAGAGGCCGAGCAACGGGGAAAACCCGGTCAGCGCAAAGGCCGAGATCGCTCCACCTTCGTCCGAACCGAGACGAGCTGGAATCCAGCCGCTGATCATCTTCAATGCGCGGGTCATCCCTTCAATGGCAAGAACCGCACCGAAATGGACCGGCAGGTGGAGCGATAGCAAAACCACGACGACCTCGGCAGCAAGCAAAACTTGACAAGCGATGTCGATCCAAAACATCCGACGAACCAATGTGGGCTGATTGAGGCGATACTCTCGGATGGATGCTTCAATGTGCTCGGCACGGACGAGCCGAGCCGG
>Ga0209772_10000042_pt1 | contig 27027 bp, 23 predicted proteins | sample BogFormECP03_OM1_FD_188235 | JGI IMG/M metagenome (GOLD analysis project Ga0209772, IMG submission 188235) | Bog forest soil microbial communities from Calvert Island, British Columbia, Canada - ECP03_OM1 (SPAdes) (version 2) | ecosystem: Environmental > Aquatic > Freshwater > Wetlands > Bog ... | reverse complement strand
TGCGGATCGCAGCGGCCCGCGGTGAATATTGCGCCGGCGATCGGAACCGACGGAACGATATACACCGCGAGCCGGGCGCACTTCGATTCGTCGGTGGCTTACATGATCGCGGTGAATCCGGATTTGTCGCCGGCCTGGCAAGCTTCGCTGCAGAATCGGCTGACCGATGGCTGCGGCGTGCTGCTGCCCATCGCGGCGGCCAGCGTGACGAATGAGCCGAATTCCTGCCTGAATGGCACGACGGTGGGCGTCGATCCGACAACGAACGCTCCCGGCTCGGGTGTGATCATCGATCTGGCGTCGTCGTCGCCGACGGTGCTGCCGGATGGCTCGATCGTTTTCGGCGCGCTGGATAATTACAATTTTTCACGCGGGCATCTGTTTCGCTTCGATTCGCAGGGAAATTATGTCGGCGCGTTTGGATTCGGCTGGGACTCGACGCCGGGAATCTACTCGCACGGAAACACTTTCTCGGTGGTGATCAAAGACAATCATTATCCCTCGAGTGCTTATTGCAATGCGGGCAGCCCGGTTTGCACTCCTACCCCGCCGGGGCCGTATTACATCACGCAACTGGACGCGAATTTCAATGTCGAGTGGTCGTTCCAAAGCACCACGACCGATTCCGATAATCCCAACGGCTTCGAGTGGTGCATCAATATGCCGGCGATTGATGTGGATGGGAATGTTTACGTGAACAGCGAGGACGGCAACGCTTACGAATTGCCGCAGGGGAACTCCGGAGTGTTTACGACTCCCACCGGGAAGATATTTTTGAACAGCGCGATTGGCGCGGCGTACACGCCGATTTCGGTGGGGCCCGACGGAACGATTTATACCCAGAACAATGGCCAGCTATACGTAATTGGCAATTAGCCGCAATACGACTCGTAGGGCCCGGTTTCTAGCTGGGTCTCTTCGGCGACTATGACGCTCCAAACTCGATCGCAGCGCTAGTGCAGACCGTTCCAGTCGTCGGCGATTAGGATGGAGTTGCTTGGATTTGACGGATCGTACTTCACGCTGGCGGCTTGTCCTACCACCGCATGACCCAGGCACGCGCGCTCTTCCATTCCGGTAATATCCTGCGCGGTTTCGTAGGTTACGCCCGAAATCGAATACGTGTAATAGAGAAGACGCGTGTCGGGTGCGTCCGCGGATCCATTTGCAGCAGGCTTGCGTTTCGCGGACCGCTTAGGCGCCTCTGGCTTTACGTCGGTGGTCTTGTCCACGATTTCCAAGATCTGTCCTTCGACGATGCGGCCGATTTTATTGAGATAGAGCCGGCGCTGGCGCTCGACTTCGAATGGATCCGTATCGCGCTTGCGAAAAAGAAAATAGGCCGCTACGAGCGCCACGAGCGCGGCTCCCGCATACGGAAGGTAATGACGCCAATTTGCGAGCAGCAGCTTCATCGGCGGCTCCCGCGCAAAACAGGTCGGCGTTCTACCGCGTAGCAATCGACCAATTGTCGAATGACTTTCACTCTCACATCCGTCTCTGGAAGGGCTGGATTCCGATTTGTGTTTCCGGGTTGCGCGGCTGCACGACCCTCGTGCAGCATTGCCGCCGGGCCGCGTTCACTCTTCCCGCGCGGCTACCGGATTTCGCAACGTCCCAATTCCGCTGACGCTCACCTCGACCGTGTCGCCGGCCGCGAGCGCCCCGACCCCCGGGGGAGTTCCCGTGGCGATCACGTCGCCGGGAAGCAGCGTCATCACTTGCGCTATCCAATGAATTATAGCATCGGTGGAAAAGAGCATCTGGCTGGTGTGTCCGAACTGCTTGCGTTGTCCGTTAACATGCGTTTCGACGGTGGCGGAAGCGACGATCCATTCGGCTTCGATGAACGGGCCGATGGGGCAGAAAGTGTCGAAGCTCTTGCCGCGCGTGAATTGAACGTCGCGTATTTGGAGGTCGCGAGCCGTGACGTCGTTCAAGCAAGTGTAGCCGAGAATGTAGCGGCGCAAATCTTCTCCGGCGGCAGGCCTATAGCACGTTTCGCCGATAACGATGGCGAATTCGCCTTCGTAATCCACGCGCTGCGAGATGGATGGAATCAGAATGGGTTCATCCGGCCCGATCACCGAGCTCGGCGGCTTCAGGAAAATCAGCGGCTCCTTCGGAACTTCGTTGCCAAGCTCGGCGGCATGCTCGGCATAATTCCGTCCGACGCACACAATTTTGGAGGGCATGGCCGGAACCAGAAGACGAATTTCCGCGAGCGGCCAATCGCTACCGGTGAACTCGGGCACGCCGAAGAGACTCTTGATTTCGCGGACCTCGCCGCCTTCGATGACGCCGGCGCGAGCTTCAGGATGGGATTTTTTTTCGCTACGACTGAGATTTGCGGAGGAGAACTCGAGAGGTTGAAATCGGCAAAGCTTCATTGCGGACGAGTAGGCACCTCAACGGCGCGCGGCGCGGCCACCGGCACTGCGACCGGATAGCTGTGCCGCAACATGGCAACGATGGTGGTCATAATCCAGGCGATCACCGCTGCTACGGCGTAAACGATCGCGCCCATCACAAGCACTTTGAACGGCGTCTTGGCTATACGATTTTCCAGATTTTGAAAATACATGTTTGCGGAAGCGTAGGCTACGCAAAGGAGCACCCAACCCGTCAATCCGGATGTGAATATCCGGCCCGGCGAGCGCACAAATCGCAGCACCGGGATCGACATGATAAAGCCAAACGCTCCGAGAGAAATCCAATTACGGAAAAATGCCACGTGATCCAGACTGGGCGTGCGGTTCGCCGCGAACAGCCATCCAAACATCACGAAGGAAAGCAAAATGCCGGTGATTACGCCGTAGAAAAATGCGGGATGGTGAATCGCGCTTCCCAGGCTGCCGGGTTGATGGTGTGTGACGCTCATGGCTGTGAATTTTGGTCTGGCTCGCCCGCCGCTGGGACGTCTGTAGATGCCGGTTCGCTGGCTGGACTTTCGTTGCCAGCTCGATCCACTGCCTTAACGGTGTAGGAATACGAGGTCCCCGGCTGAATACTCATATCACGATATGAAGGTGTGAGCAACGGTCGGGGGTTCAATTTAAGAGCAGTGTCGTTACCCTGTTCCTTTCGGTAGATATCGTAGCCTGTAAGGTCAGTCTCCGGGCTGATCGACCAGGAGATTTCGAGATGCGCGGGGACGCCCGTGGCCGCGGAAACGTAAACGATCACGATGCCCTGGGGCGCGGAGGGCGGGAAGATGTCTTTCGGCGTTACGGTGAGCAGATTGGAGTCGTCGGACTCAACCCAGGTGGATCCGAATTTTGCCACGGTGCGCGCGGAATAAATATAAGTGCGATCGAAAGTGAAGTGTGTGTCTTCGTAAGTCATCACGGTTACCGGCAGCTCCGCTAATTGTTCTAGATGCGGCGCAGGTAGATTTTCGTTGCCGGCTTGGGCTGGAGATGCGGCGGCGTTCGCGGGTGCCTCGGCGCGGAAGATGCGATAGCGCGCATCGGATGGAATTTGGGCGGACTCGGCGCTGCCGGCGGGAGGCGCTGCCGGTAACGCGACGCCCCAGCCGGAGAGAATGATGGCGTCGTGCGTAATTTTGGCGGAAATATTTGCCGGCGGGAATGGCTCGTAGAGATGCAGCGAGGCGGAATTTGAATCCGCCGAGACTTTTTTCTCGTTCACTCGCGCACGGACCATAAAAACGGTTTGCTCGCCGGGGGGCTGGGCGACGCTGGCGGTCTTCAGCTCGAACGGAAATTCGAGGTGCCCCGAGTCTGCGTAGTGACTGACCATAGCGGACGGAATCGTTACCGCAAGATCGCCTTGCGAAAATGCCGGCGCCGCCGTGGGCTTCGCGCCTGCGGGAACGACTTGACGGTAGATCTCAATTGATAAATCGGCCGGGAGCGGCTTAGAGTCCGTGGTTTTCTTCGGGAGAGTGAACGAAAGGATAACGCGGTGGCCTAGCTGCACGGCGGCGAAGTCGGTGACCGCGGTTGGAGTTGGCGCGTGGCGGGCGGTCGGCTCGCTGGGTGCGGCGCATCCGGCTGCGGCGAGTGCGGCAAGGAAAATGGAAAAGAGAAAATGGAAAATGGGACGTCTCGCCGGAAATTTGCCGGGGCGAAGGCTTGCGACGCCTTCCCCTTTTCCGTTTTCCATTTTCCCTTTTCTATTTTCGGCGCTAGAGAATGTAGCGGCTCAAATCTTGATTCTTTACGATGTCGACGAGTTGCTTCTGCACGAAGGTTGCGTCGATCTTGATGTTTTTCTTTTTCAGCTCGGGAGCATCAAAGGAAATCTCCTCGAGCACTTTTTCGAGGATGGTGTGCAGGCGGCGCGCGCCGATGTTTTCGGTTTGCTCGTTCACCAGCGCGGCGAACCGTGCGATGGCGGCGACGCCATCCTCGCTGAAGGTGAGTTTCATGCCTTCCGTTTCCAGCAGCGCGATGGACTGTTTGATCAGCGCGTTCTTCGGCTCGGTGAGAATGCGCACGAAATCGGCTTCGCTGAGCGAGCTGAGCTCGACGCGGATCGGGAAACGCCCTTGCAGCTCGGGAATCAGATCGGAAGGCTTGGTGGTGTGAAACGCGCCGGCGGCGATGAATAAAATATGATCGGTGCGCACCATGCCGTAGCGCGTGTTCACCGTAGTGCCTTCGACGATCGGTAGGATGTCGCGCTGCACGCCTTCGCGCGAGACGTCCGGACCGTGGCCGGATTCGCGGCCGGCGATTTTGTCGATTTCGTCGATGAATAAGATGCCCATCTGCTCGACGCGCTCGACGGCGATGCGCGTGACGTGATCCATATCCACAAGGCGATTTTCTTCTTCCTGAATCAGGTAATCGAAGGCTTCGGCCACGGTCATCTTGCGCTTCTTTTTTTGCTGGCCGAAGAAGCCGGAGAGCATGTCCTTGACGTTGATGTCCATCTCTTCGATACCCTGATTGGTGACGATCTCAAAGGACGGCATGGCGCGCTCGCGGACTTCGACTTCCACCATGCGTTGATCGAGCTTGCCTTCGCGCAGTTGTGCGCGGAGTTTGTCGCGCGTCCGCTGCGTTTGCTCGCGGTGCGAAGTATCGGCGGGCGAGCCCGGCACTTCGCCGGAAGGCGGTGCGGGAGGAAGCAGCAGATCGAGCAGGCGCTCTTCGGCGGATTGCTCGGCGCGTTCGGCGACTTCGTCGAGCTTTTCTTCGCGGACCATATCGATGCCGGTTTCTACAAGATCGCGCACCATCGATTCCACATCGCGGCCCACGTAGCCGACTTCGGTGTATTTCGAAGCTTCGACTTTGACGAATGGACAGCCAGCGAGGCGCGCGAGTCGGCGGGCAATTTCGGTTTTGCCCACACCGGTAGGCCCAATCATCAAAATATTCTTCGGCAGAACATCTTCAGCCATCTCGGGCTGCAATTTTTGGCGGCGTACGCGATTGCGCAGGGCCACGGCCACAGCCCGCTTCGCAGCATTCTGCCCGACAATATATTTATCGAGCTCGGCGACGATTTCGCGCGGCGTCAGCTCATCGAACGACGGCAGAGGCTCCGGCGCCGGCGCTTGTGCTTCCCCCGATAGGTAAATCACCATGTCTTTCTCCGGTTTGCCCGTCACAGTTCTTCGCCCCTTATAGTTCTTCGCCCTTTATAACTCTTCGCCCGCTCACAGCTCTTCGATGGAGAAATTCGCGTTGGTGAAAATACAAATCTCGCTGGCGATGCGCATGGCTTCCTGCGCAACTTCCTTGGCGCCGAGTTTCGAATGTTTCAGCAGCGCGCGCGCCGCGGCCAGAGCGTAGGGTCCCCCGGAGCCGATCGCACAGATGCCGTCATCGGGCTCGATCACGTCGCCATTGCCGGAAAGAAGAAATGTAGATTTCGTGTCGGCGACAATAAGCAGCGCCTCGAGATGGCGGAGCGCGCGATCCGTGCGCCATTCCTTGGCCAGCTCGACGGCCGCGCGGGCTAGATTGCCGTGAAATTCCTGCAGCTTATTCTCGAAGCGCGTGAAGAGTGAGAGTGCGTCGCCGGTACTGCCCGCGAATCCGGCAATAATCTTGTCGTTGAAAAGTCGCCGCGTCTTTTTCGCGTTGTGCTTCACCACGCCTTCACCCATGGTGACCTGGCCATCGCCGGCGACGACGACTTTATTGTCGCGACGGACACAGAGAATGGTGGTTCCGTGAAGGCGCACGTTCGTTGGATGCGCGTCCGACGCGGGAGAGACACCCGCTCGAACGCGGCGTCGCGGCTCAGCCTGAATGCCGCGCCTCAGTGAGTTTCGTTGGCTCATGTGCATCAAAAGATTATACCCCGCAGCGCCAACGAGGCAAAAAGAGTGAAATCAGTGGTGCGTCGCGGCTGGTCCGCGTTTAGGAAGCGGGCAGCCTGAGCGGAATGGCGGGGCGAAGTTCGGAAAAACCCAGGCGCCTAGCGGACTGGCGAGACGCCTATCGGCCGCGTCGGGGCCGGGTCCTGGATGGTGATCAGCGTTGCGTGGAAAACGTTGTTGGCGATCGTGCTTCCGGTTGAGCCGGAGATCTTGAGCACACCGATAGCCGCATCGGTGATGTCGTTCCCGGTGGCTCGATTTCCGTTGCCCTGGATGTAGATAGCGGCCTGATCGGCATGAGTGAGAGTGTTACGCACCGAAGAATTATCGTTGCCGACTAGCGCGACGCCGATGAGCGCCACCGAGTTCGATATGGTGTTCGACGCGACGACGGAGTTATCCCCGCCGATGAAAACGCCGATCTGATTCGTGGCCAGCGAATTGTTCCTAACGGCAACGCCATCCGACTGAAAGACTAGAATTCCCGTCGCATTCGTTGGGCATGACGCGGACGACGAACAAATAGAATATATATTGTCGCTGACGGTGTTATTCGTAATTTTCCCGGCGGCGCCGAAGCCGATCTGGATTCCGTTCTGCGCAATATTCGGAGTCGGGCCGATGCCCGACACAACGTTTCCATCAACGGAAAGCTGCGTGCCCTGCTCGTTCCCGGTGATGCCGTTCTTCTGATAATCCCAGATGCTGTTGTCACTGATCGTTACGTCTGACGCCGAGCCGCTGCCCGTCTCGACTTCAATGCCGTCGCCGCTCTGGCAGCCAGGGAGAGCCGAACCAAGATTCATGTGGCGCACGGCGTTGTGCCGAATATGGCCGGACGAGTTCTCATAATCGATGCCGATCAATTGCGGAGAGCATCCGATGAGGCCGTTGTTCGAGCCGTCAACTATGAAGCCATCGATATCCACGCCCTGAACGCCTTGCACTACGAAAATGGCGGCAATCGAACCGCCGCCCGATGCGCCGGTCGAGTTTTGCGTCATGCCGCTCGGAATCACTACGACGCCGTTATCCGCGCGAAGCGTAAGCGGCGTGCTGATAGTTACTTGCTCGGGGTAGGTGCCGGCGCAAACACGAATCACGTCGCCGGAATTCGCGGCGTTCACAGCAGCCTGGATCGTGGTGAATTGCGCAGTCGGGCATTGAACTTTATCGTCGTCCACGAGGATATTGGCGCTGGCATTCGAGATCTGCGGGTAAGCAGGGCGTGCAGCGGAGAAAAAGATAAAGAGCGATACGGGTAGGACGAACAGGACTTTTCGCACGGAACTCCCCCTCCAGGACGCCATTTCCTGGCCGTTTGCCGGATAAATTGTGAGGGCGGGGGCCTTGACGCGGCAAAGTATACCAAGCCGCGAGACTTGGGGAATAGTACGCGGGTACAGCTGTGCTTTGCAGCTGGTCATTCGTAACGGAGGACCACCATTGGATCCACTTTTGTGGCGCGGCGGGCTGGAATGTAGCATGCGGCAGCGGCCGTGGCTGTGAGGATGATTGCGGCGGCGGCGAAGGCCAGCGGATTTGAAGCGCTGGTGTTGAAGAGCAGCGCGGTGATCAGGCGGGCGAGTGCGAGCGATGCAGCCAGGCCTATCCCAACTCCAATCAGCGCGAGGCTCATTCCTTGACGCACTACCAGCTTCAGGATGTCTTTCGGATTCGCTCCCAACGACATGCGGATTCCGATTTCTTGCGTCCTTGCCGCTACGGTGTAGGCCATTACGCCGTAAATTCCGATGGCTGCCAGGAGCAGTGCGAAGGCCGCGAAGACGGCTACGAATTTTGAGAGGACGCGCGGCTGGGCTACGGAGTTGGCGACGATGGTGTCCATGCTGGCGATATTGGAGATGGGCAGGGTGGAATCTTGCTCCGCTAATTTGGCGAGAACGGCGGCTGCCAACGATTCGGGATTCACCGGCGAGTGGACTATGAGCGTGGCGCTGGCGGCGGGACTTTGCTCGAGCGGCAGGTACATTTCTTCGACGCTGCCTACGTTGAGCGCGGTGAATTTTACGTCGGCTACCACGCCGACCACTTCGCGCTGAATCATGTCGCGCGAATTGGCGATGTGTTTGCCAAGGGGATTTTGGTTGGACCAATAGCGCTCGGCGACGGTTTGATTGACTATGGCCACTGGCGGCGAAGATTCGGTGTCGCGATCGGTGAAGACGCGGCCTTGCAGCAGCGGCGTGCGCATGGTGTCGAAATAGCCGGGGCTGACTTGGCGCATCGCGGTGAGCGGGTCTTTGCCGATGCCCTGGCATGCGGCGCCCTCGGTGCAAAAATAAACAAAGCGAACGCCTCCCGAAAGCGGCAGATAGCTGGTGAAGGCCGCGGAGTCAACGCCCGGAATGGTTTTTACGCGCTCGAGAAGCTGGCGATAGAACTGTATTTGCGTATCCGGTTGAGCGTAGTGATTCGTCGGCAGAGTTACGGCGAACGTCATCACATTCGCAGGCGAGAAGCCTGGATTCACGCTCATTAACTTCGAAAAACTCTGCATGAGCAACCCGGCGCCGCTCATCAGGATGAGCGCGACGGCCATTTCCGCGACAACCAGCAAGCTTCGCAATTTCCCGCGATGGCTGCCATCGGATGAGCCGCGCGTTCCTTCCTTCAGCATTTCGGTAAGATTTCCCGACGATGATTGCAGCGCGGGCACCAGGCCGAAGAAGATTCCGGTGAACACGCTGAGTGCGACGGAGAAAAGCAGCACCTCAACGTTGAGTCGCGTATCGGCCAATCGCGGCACGGAGCCTGGGCTTAACGCGCGCATCGGGGGAAGCATCGCAGCGGCCAGCGCCACGCCGATCGCGCCGCCTAAGATCGACAGCAAGAGGCTCTCGCTGAGTAGCTGGCGAACAAGTCGCCCAGCGGAGGCGCCGAGCGCTTTGCGGAGAGCCATTTCGCGCTGGCGCGAAGTGGCGCGCGCGAGCAGCAAACTGGCCACATTGGCGCACGCGATTAGCAGGATGAATCCGACCGCTGCGAGCAACACTGCAAATGCCGGACGCAGCGGGCCCACCACGCTTTCCGCGAGTGGAATGGCCGAGATGCCGAATTTTTCGGAGTCGACGAAGCCCTTGGACTGGCGGTAGTGGGCGTCTATCGTGTCGAGCTCGGCCTTCGCCGAGGCCAGCGACTCACCGGGGCGCAAACGCGCGATCAGGTTCAAGTAACCTGCGCCGCTTCTAACCATCTCCGGGCGCAGGAACGACGGATCGGAAACGCCCGGTATCCAAATGTCCGGCTCGGGATACTGCAACGGAAAATGAAATCTGGCGGGGAGAATGCCGACGAGGGTGACGGAGCGTCCATCGATGTTCATGGCGCGCCCGAGCGCGCGCGGATCGGCACCGAAGTGGCTGTGCCAGAAGCCGTCGGAAATGATGGCTACGTCCGCGGCGCCCGGGGCTTCTTCTGCGGGAAGAAAATCGCGGCCGACTTGGGGAGAAACGCCGAGGACATGAAAGAAATTTTGTGAGACGCGGTTGCCGTTGATCGCTTCGGGTTCGCGTTCGGTGACCAGGCTAAAGGTCGCGGAGTAGAACGCGGCGCTCGCTTCGAGCGAATGGCTCTGCTCCTGGATTTGCGTGAATTTCGTGAAAGACACGGGGATACCGCTGGCGCCGGTCTGGCGGGAGGCGGAAGAAATGTTGAGAAGTTGCGCGGGATTTTTGAAGGGCAGCGGCTGGAGAAGAACGGCGTGAACCACGCTGAAGATTGCGGAATTGGCGCCGATACCGAGGGCCAGCGTTAGAACCGCGACGAGCGTGAACCCGGGATTCTTGCGCAACATGCGGAGGGCGAAATTGAGGTCTTGCAACAGCGAGGGCAAATTATGCCTCCGTGCGCGCTAGATGTGATTCTACTTCATTAGACATCGCGGCATGCGCGAGGTGAGCGGCTAATGTGGCTTGCCACCGGGGGCAATTCGGTGACTAGTGACAACTAAATCGGAAGCCCTGCACCCGAATACGGAGCATAGGCTGCACCGGATGAAAACGAAAAGGCAGGGCCGAACTGCGGGAGCGCCAAAGCACCCTCCTCTACTGGCGGCTCGCTGTGCGATTACTCTACGCGGACCGGGATTGAATATTGTAGCGATGGGTTACGGACCGTGATCGTCGTTTTTCCGGGGCTCACGGCTGTAACGATTCCACTGGTGTTTACTGTGGCGACGCGCGGATTCGCGGACTGAAAACTTGTCCTGGTAGATTTCGTTAGCTCGTCGCTGGAGCCATCGGCAAATGCGCCTAGCACGCGCACTGGAATTTGATCCCCAACGCGGGTGAAGTGCAGCAGCGCGGGCTCAGCCCAAATTCTGGTTGGCTCGGGCTTTTCCACATCGAGCGTCAGGGCTTCGGACTCCACATCGCCACCGGAAGTTCTCCCGATAGCAGTGACGCGGTAAATCCCCGGCTGAATTTCCGTGGGAATCTTTAGCGTAAATTGCATCGGCCGGCCTTCCCCGAGGCCGCGGCCCATGATTCCCGGCGCGGCGCCGGAAAGTACCATACCGACGCCAAGCGGATGCTGTCCGATCAGGGCGAGCTTCTCGACGGAATAATCGGCAGAGACGCTGATCGTGACGGTGTCGCCCGGGCGCACCATGCTGCCGGGGCCGGGCGAGGTGATGCGCAGGAGATCTTGTTGCGCGCTGCCCGGCGCGGGGATGAAGGCAATTGCGGCGAGCGAAATTAGAGTGCTGCTCAGCCATCGCACGATTTGATTTGTCCGCATTGTGTTCGTCCTCCCAGTGCTCGCCGCGTAATTCGGATTCACTTCGCGGCTTTTTCAGCAGTCTCGATCTATCTAATGAAAATCGGTGCCAGTAGGGGCTTCATTCAGCAAAATGATGACCTCAGTGGAAATGGTGGACGCGGGATCGAGCACGGACGGCCCGTCGAAGTCGAGCGTCTCGAGCGCCGCGGTGTGAATCACGCCGGAATATTGCAGCCCGGTGAGATTGTTCAGCGCGCTATCGAGCGGGACGATGGTGTCGTTGGCCTGACCGTAAACCGAATTCCATTTCGACGCAGTGAGGTCGCTGGCCAGAGGATTGCCGGAGCAGAGCAGGCGCAGCGCTTCGGCCGCGCAGAAAAGGCAGCTCAGGCCTTTCAGATTGGCCGAGGTGGTGGTGCCGGCAATGTACACAGTGCGGAAAGGCTGAGTGGGCTTAAACGACGCGAGTGCGGCGCTCAAACTGCTTCCGGTGCCACTGCCTTCGAGGTCGTACACCGCGCCGTCCGTAGTCGTGCCCGAGAAAGTGATGGACTGCAGCGCGATATCGCCGTCGGAAGCGAGAACATTTCTGGCGCATGTGTTGTTGCTGGCCAGCAGATCAGCTGCGACCGGCGTGCCCAAATGCGGCGTGGCGATGGTGATTAGCTTGTTGATGGGTCCGGCGCCGAATGTGCCCGGGCTGAGGAAACTCGAAAGCAGATTCGCGGTGCGCGAGATGTCGCCGCCCATGCTGTGCGCCACGATGTCCGCTTTCACTGCCGCCACGTTGGCGCTGGTGCGATACGCGGCGATGAAATTGTTGATCTGCGTGAGCACGCCGGGAGCGTTATAGGCGAAGCCGAGGGAATTGGCTTCGATCGAGGAATCCACGCTGCTCGAGAAGCTGGGTGTGGTGCTGGTGACGCCGGTGATGGTGTTGGCGTAAACGGCGCGGCTCACATTGAAATTTGTATCGGTGATGAGCGGCGTGAAATTGTTGAAGCTCGAAGCGTTGCCCCACAGGCCGTGCACCAGCACGACCGGGGGCCTCGCGACGGTGACGGTGGTATTCGTTACTGTGCCGCCCGCCGGCGTCACCTGCAGTGACACCGTTCGCGTGGTCAGCGAATTATCCGCCGTCCCCCGCGAGAAATTCACGGGCGCGCGGTAAATAACGAAAGCTTCCGGACCCGGCGTGGTGGAAACGGCGGCCACGGTGAGCGTACTCGTAAAAGTGCTGCCGCCCAGCGCAGTCAACCCGCCATCATTTACCACTGAGGTGCTCGGTGCGCCTTGATCGTTGATCACGGCAACCGCAATACTCTGGCTAACGGTGGAAGCGGGGATTCGCAAGATCACTTGAGTGGTTCCGTCGGCGGCCGCGCCTGCAACCAGGCCGGTGGTTGCGGCTGCGATCGAGGCGGTGTTCGTCGTCACCGCCGAGCCGCTGAGCAGATTTGCGACTACAGGATCGATCAGCACCGGGCTTGACGTTGCGGCAAACGAGATCGCCTCAATCGCAAATTCGAAATCGGCCGCATCGTTGGCAAGAGTCACCTGGCGGATATCGCGGTCCGGCAGATTCACCTTGCCCGATCCGGCGGCGAAGCGCTCGGGCAGGGTGACATCGTGCAAGCTGCCTTGATCGTCTTCGGTTGCGTAACGGACTTCGATCGGCTGCTGGCTCACGTAGGAGATCTGCACGTTCGCGACGCGCTGATGGAAATGAATTGAGATTTCGCCGCTGCATCCAGCGCACTCGTGCGAAGTGGCGTACGCCGACTCGCGAGGGGCGCCGCTGATTGTGGCGCCGCGCAGAACTTCGCCACCGGAAATGGCGGCGGAAAGCGCGCGCACTGGAGGCTGCGCCGCGTCGAAGCGGCTCGGGCCGGCGAAGTCGTCAAAATCGATGCGATGATTTTGCGCGAAGACAGGGCTGGCAAAAAGGGCGACGGCCGCGACGCAGAGGAAGGAGTGAATGCGCATCGTGTACTCCTTGTCGAAGGAATTTCGGATAACGGTCCAATTTTTACCGCGTTCTAATCCGGGAGGATACTCCGCTCTTACTCACCCGTCAATCGTCCCCGTAAGGACACAATCAAAACAACGGCATCTTCAAAAAAGACGGATGGAAGTTGCAATCGTAGCGGCGGGCTTCAGCCCGGCACAGCCGACAGAGACGCAGAGGGTGCCAAGGCAATCCGCGCACTTATGCTCGATTTTGCTTGTGGCATGATCGTGTATGAAGAGGCCCGGCATAAAGCGCGGGCCCTACGGAAGAGAAAACCAACTCGCTCGATTAATTCGAGCTGCTGCTGGAACTGCTGCTACTGCCGCTCTTCTGTTTGTCGTCGTTCTTTTGCTCGTCGCGATCCGATTGCTCTTGCTTCTCTTTCTGCTTTTCCTGTTTTTTGATCGTCTTCTTGCCAACTTGAGCCCAGCGCTCGTCGAGCGATTCCTTGGTGAAGAAAGAATCGGCGGGATTGGTGTTGAATTTACATTCCTCGATGAACACCTGATAGATTTTCTGGCCGTTGCGCTCGCGGGTCACTTGAAACGGCTGCGTGACGCCGCCAATCGGATGATAGTTGGAATAATACTCGGTGGTCTCGCTGCGCATGCGCGTGCTGGGATCGCGAGTGACCACTACTTTGCGCAGCGGCAGATGCGTGGACTTCGCGAAAGCAATGCGAATCGAGCGATTGTCGTTGTCCACAAACTCGATCCAGTCGGATTCTTTCAAGTCCACCACGTCGGGGCCCAAGTAGCGCAGAACCGTTCCCGGCTCTTTCCAGCGATCGCGCAGCACATTGTCGATATCAACTTTTACTTCTTCCTGGAACGAGGCGACAGAAACCTGGTCCGCATCGCTGACTCCGCCGCGATCGAGCACCCAACCCTTATCGCCATTCTTAACTTCGATGATGTTGCGCTTCGGCAGATTTTCGCTGCGATCTTTGTCGGGGAGCTTCTCGTAATCGATAAACTTTTCGTAACCCATCAACTCGCCGCTGTGGCCGAATGAGCCTTCACGGCCTTCGCAGGTAGCGTCGCGCACGGCCAAATATTCTGGGCCGCCGAGAGCCTGCACCGCTTTTTGAATAAGTTCCTTCGCTTTCGCGGCGCTTTGCTCCGGCATCATAACTTCGGTTTGTTCTTGCGCGCGCGCGGCGGGCGAATTGCCGATCAGGCTGAGGCCTGCGAGAGCGAGTACTCCCAGGGCTGGATGAAATTTTAGCCGCACAGGACTGAACCTCCGTTGACATTCAAAACTTCGCCGTTAATGAAATTCGACAGCTCCGAAGCCATGAACAGGATCGGGCCGGCGATTTCTTCCGCAGTCCCAGGACGGCCGAGCGGGATGGCGCGCGTCGCAGATTTGAATCCTTCCTTGGTACGCAGAACGGACGCGGACATATCCGTATCCACCCAGCCAGGCGCGACGCAATTCACGAATATATGATGCGGGGCAAGCTCGGTGGAGAGGCCTTTGACCAGGCTGATGACTGCGCCTTTCGTGGCGCCGTAGTGCGTGTGGAATGCTTCGCCGCGCTGGCCGGCCGTCGAGCTGATGGCGATGATGCGCCCGGATTTTTGCGCCTTCATGTGCGGCACGGCAAAGTGAATGATGTAATAAATGCTGTCGAGATTCACCTTCACCATTTCGTGCCACTCGCGCTCGCTGACATTTTCGATGGGCGTGTCTTTCTCGTTCCAGATACCGGCGTTGGCGACGAGGATATCGATGCGGCCGAGCCGCTCCTTGGTGAATTCGACCAGTTTTTTATTGTCAGCGCTGCGGCTGAGGTCGGCTTTCAGCGATTCCACGCGCGTGCCGTGTTTGCGCGCCTCGACTTCCACTTGCGCGGCCGCTACGCGGCTCTTGTTATAGTTGAACACGACGTCTGCGCCCGCCTGCGCGAACATTTTCACCGCCGCGGCGCCAATGCCGCGAGAACCGCCCGTAATCAGAGCCGCTTTGCCGGCAAGAGAAATCATCTATCCCCCAAGGGTTAAAACGAATTTCGAAATCGTTCGCGCGCGTTGCATTGCTTCGCGGGACTCGCTACGGCGAATTCCTTAACCGCGGACTTGCGCTGCTTTTGCAACGGCAGCCAGCTCGCGGAACAGCGCGCTCGACAGCGCATGATCGGGCATGCGCTCGGGATGCCATTGCACGCCGGTGATCCAATCGGCCGAGCCGGTCCATTCGACGGCCTCAATGATTCCGTCCGGCGCGTGCGCGGTGACGCGCAAGCCTTTCGCGGGTTCGAGCAGCGCCTGATGATGCGAGCTGTTAATTTCCGTTTCGGTGGCACCGCCGCTGAGTTCCGCCAGGCGCGAATTCGGCTCGATGCGCGCGGCGTGGAATGGCTCCGGATTGCCGGCAGCCCGATCGCGCCACTGATGCTGGATCGTGGTTTTGTATTCGCTGGAAATGTCCTGAATCAGCGAGCCGCCGAGGAAGACGTTCAGGGATTGCACGCCGTAACAAATGCCCAGCACAGGTTTGTGTTCGGCAAACGCGTGGCCCAGGATGGCGAAATCAGTTTGCGCGCGCGCGGCGTCAGCAGCCGCAGATTTTTCATTGCGCGCGGCGTGATAAAGCTGCGGATCGACATCCGCAGGACCGCCGGAAAGCACGTAAGCGTCCAGCGATTCGATGAGCTTTGCGAGCTCGTTTTTCGGCAGATTCAGCGGGATTTCGACGGCTTCGCCGCCAGCCAAACGGATCGCTTGCAGATACTTATCATAGCTATCGCGCTCGTTCGTAAGTTGTTCATTCAAAGTGCGATAGGGCACGCCAATGCGAGGCGCGGAGACCCCCTGGCCGGCAGGTAGACGCAGACGATCTGGTTGGGCGGGGCACATCGAAACGCCATCCTATCACTGCGGTATGGCACCCGGCAACTTGAGCTGGGCGCGCCAATTCGTAGCGCAGGCTGCCAGCCGGCGTTTTTGCGCGGCGTTCCGGCCCGCAAGAAAGCGGCCACCCTGTCCGCAGTAAGGACGGTTCGGACTGCGATCGCGCCTATGCGTGCGGCAACTTAACGGATATGGGTCGTTTGGTGTCCGGAGACAACATCGGACGCGCCATTTGTTCTGCCCTGAATTTACAAGGTGGCATTCGGTCGCAAAAACGCCGGCAGGCTGCCTGCGCTACGAAGGATGGACCGCGCTTCGCCTACGAGAAACAGAGAGCCCGTTATGAAGATAGCGTCTTCCGGGCTTGCGATGGATCGAGCGCGATTGATGGCTTCAGTGGCGTTCGCTGCGGATTCGCAATTCGCGGCGTGATGGCAGGCGATCTGCGACAGAACATCTACCGAGATTGCGCGCGACTGATTGGGTTGCGTGAGAATGACGCGAGCGGCCCGCGGGAAAAGCAGGCCGGCGATTTCATCGACGGCTTTATCGCGCATGGCGCCATAAATCAGAATGATGCGGCGATCATAGAGATTTTCATCCCAGAAGTTGCGCAGTTCGCGTGCCGCCGCGGGATTGTGCGCGCCATCCAGGAAAATCGCGGGACGCTCGGAGATTTTTTCGAGGCGGCCGGGCCAGCGAACGTTTGCGATGCCCCGCTCGACGGCCTTCCAATTGATCGCGAAGTCGCGTTCGGCGAGGAGGCCGGCTGTTGCCGCGGCAGTGAGCGCGTTGCGGATTTGGAATTTGCCGGGCAGCGGCAAATTCAGATTCACCACCGAATTATCGCGGAACCATTCGGCGCGAGCGCTGTAGAAGCCGTCATTTGAGTGCACGCCGGAAATTTTCCATAGTCCATCCAATTCAAAAAGGCGGGCGTGCTGATCTTCGCAACGACGCGCGATCGCCGCTCGCGCTTCGGGACGCTCGGCCGCGCTCAAGACCGTAGCGTTCGGCTTGATGATGCCGGCCTTCTCGCGCGCGATCTCTTCGAGCGAGTGTCCGAGATAGGCTTCGTGATCGAAATCAATTTGCGTGATCACCGCGATTTCGGGGACGACGACGCTTGTCGCATCAAGGCGGCCGCCCATTCCGACTTCGTACACCGCGAACTCGACGCCGGCTTGCGCGAAAGCATCGAAAGCGAGCGTGGTGAGACATTCGAAAAATGTCGGATGCGCGGCAAGCGCCCCCGAAGCCATCGCGGATTCGATAATTTGCCGGACACGATCGAACGACGCCGCGAATTCATCGTCAGCGATAGGCTCGCCATCGACGCGGATGCGCTCGTTAATGCGCTCGAGATGCGGCGAAGTGTAAAGCCCGGTGCGAAGACCCGCGGCGCGCAAAATGGATTCAAGCATCGCGGCGGTCGAGCCTTTGCCGTTGGTGCCCGCAATTTGCACGCACGGGGAGCGGCGCTCGGGATGCTGCATAAGCTCAGCAAGCGTGGAAATATTCTGAAGATCGAATTTCTGGACGCGCGCCTGACGCGGCGAGGCGAGTTCGCGGCCGAGCGCATAGAGGTACCGGAGCGCTTCGGAATACGACATGCTAATTCAGGAAAAAATCGAGAGCACGGGCGATGTAAGGCTTCAATTCCTTGCGCGAAACTACCGCGTCAAGGAATCCATGCTCCAGCAAAAATTCCGCGCGTTGGAAACCTTCAGGCAATTTCTGGCGAATGGTCTGCTCGATCACGCGCGGGCCGGCGAAGCCGATTAACGCGCCGGGCTCGGCGATATTCAGATCGCCCAGCATCGCATAGCTCGCCGTCACGCCGCCGGTCGTCGGATCGGTGAGGATGGAAATGAACGGAATGCGCGCGTCATCCAGATGCGCCAGCGCCGCGGCAACTTTCGCAAGCTGCATTAGACTGACGGTGCCTTCCATCATTCGGGCGCCGCCCGAGCAAGAAACAATAATCAGCGGCACCTTGGATTCAATCGAGCGTTCAATCGCCCGCGCCACTTTTTCGCCCACCACCGCACCCATCGATCCGCCAATGAACCCAAATTCCATCGAGCAGCAAATCACCGGCCGGCCGCTCAACGTTCCTTCGGCGGTGACGATCGCGTCATTCATGCCGAGCTTGTCGCGCGCGTCCTTCAAGCGCTTGGCGTAAGGCTTGGTATCCGAGAAAACGAGCGGGTCGCTCGAAATCAATTCAGCATCATGCTCGGTCCACAAACCGTCATCCAGCAGCAAATCGAGCCGCCGCTTCGAGCTCAAGCGAAAATGGTGATCGCACTTTGTGCAAACCTGCCAATTGGCCTGCAAATCTTTTTTCCAGATGATCGCCCGGCAGGAATCGCACTTGATCCACAAGCCCTCGGTGCGCACACGCCGCTCGTCAATCGGCGTCGAATTTTCGATCCGCTTTTTGTCGCGCTTGAACCAGGCCATGCTAGTAGTCGATTCCCCGCTGCGCGAGGATTCCTTTCGTGTACGGATGCTTGACCTCACGCATTTCGGTCACGAGATCCGCCAGCTCCACAAGCTTCGGATGCGCGCTTCGTCCGGTGCAAATCACGTGCACGCGCTCAGGCCGCCCGGCCAGCGCCTCGACGACTTTCTCCGCATCCAACATTTTATACGTAATCACGTAATTGATCTCATCGAGCACAACTAAATCGTAGTTCTCGCTGTAAATCTGCTCACGCCCAAATTCCCAAGCCTGCTCGCACAAACGGACATCCTCAGGATCGGTTTCCGCTCCGCCCACTTTCACAAATCCGCGCCCCATCGGACGAATTTCAAATTTATCGTCACCAAGCATTTTTGCGGCATCCAGCTCGCCGTAATGCCACGAGCCCTTGATAAATTGCACCATCAGCACGCGCAAGCCCTGCCCGACCGCGCGAAACGCCGTGCCCAGCGCACAAGTTGTCTTGCCCTTGCCGGGTCCGGTGTAAACAATCAGCAGACCTTTCCCTTCGGGCATCGAGAAGCGCGCTCCTGCGTTGCGGACAGCCGCCAGCTGGCAATTCTGAAGTGTGACCCGTGCGTTTCGAAAGGTCAAGCATAGGGCCGAAATGGCCCAATGCCAGGTCGCTCGTCGGACAGGTGCTGCCTTGCTGGCCATCTGCTTGCGTGATAGTCCTAATGTCTAGCGCAGCCATGGACGCCAACGCAAACCGCCCGACATGGAAAATTCTGTTAGCCTTCGCGATTATTTATTTCGTGTGGGGCTCCACATTCCTAGCCATCCGTATCGGCGTACACGAAGTCCCGCCATTCCTTCTCGCAGCGATGCGATTCCTAGCCGCGGGAATTGTTCTCTACGGCTGGAACATCGCGCGCGGCGAGAGCTCACCGACCGCACGCCAATGGGCATCGGTATGTTTAATCGCCGCTCTGATCTTCGATCTCGATTATGGATTGTTGTTCTGGGCCGAGCAGCGCGTACCTTCAGGTATTGCCGCGGTGATGCTGGCCATCATCCCAGCGTTCATGGCGCTTTCCGAAATTATTTTCCTCAAGACGCAAAAGCTCACCGTCCGCCTGGCCGTGGCGCTCCTGATCGGCCTCGGCGGAGTCGCCGTCCTAGTGAGCCGCTCGCTGAATCTTGGCGGCGCGCCAATCAATCGCCTCGGCGCTCTGGCGCTAATCATCGCGGCGGTAAGCTGGTCGGTGGCCGCGGCGTTGACGCGCATTCTGCCGATGCCCACGTCCAAAGTAATGAGCTCGGGAGCGCAAATGCTCGCAGGCGGAATTTTTCTGGCGATCACCGCTGGCGCGCTCGGCGAATTCCACAATTTTCATCCGTCAGCAGTTTCGCGCGGCGCCTGGCTCGCGTTGCTCTATTTGATTGTGTTCGGCTCGATCATCGCCTTCACCGCGTACACCTGGCTCCTCCACCATGAATCGCCCACCAAAGTCGGAACCTACGCGTACGTGAATCCGCTGGTAGCCGTAGTGCTCGGATATTTCCTCGGCGGCGAAGAACTAGGCCTGCGAACAATCGTCGGAAGTTTGTGCGTGCTGGTCAGCGTGGTCGTGATCACTACGACGAGAACAAAAAAGCCTGCCGCGGAGCTGTTGCCGGAAGACGCAAGCTGAATTATTCGTAGCGCAGCGCCACAATCGGATCCACGCGCATGGCGCGCCGCGCGGGAATGAAGCTGGCGAGCAGCGCCACGCCGCAGAGCACGATCGCCACACTCGAAAAAGTCAGCGCATCGGTGCTGGTCACCCCCAGCAGCATGCTCGTCAAGTAACGCGTCAGCGCGAATGAGACTGCGAGTCCCAACGTCACCCCGATAATCGTCAATCGCAAGCCATGTCCGATCACCAACCGCAGAATGTCCTCTTTTTTCGCCCCCAGCGCCATGCGGATGCCGATTTCATGAGTGCGCTGCCGGGTGGTGTAAGCCGTCACGCCGTAAATTCCCACCGCGGCGAGCACCAGCGCAAGCAGCCCGAACGCGCCCACAAAAGTTCCCGCCACGCGCTGCGGGAAACTGGTAATTTGCTCGCTCAATTCCAGCGAGGTCACATCGAACGCCGCCAGGTCGGCATTCAGTTCATGGATCGTCTTCTCCACCGTCTTGCCGTAAGCCAGCGGATCTCCGCCCACGCGCGCATTCACAATCATCGTGGACTGGTAGACCTGGCTCAGCGGCAGAAACACAAAGGGCTCCGGTTTTTGATTCAAGCCGGTCATCTTGCAATCGTGCGCCACGCCCACCACCGTAAACCATTCGTGCGTCAAGTCCGAGTTGAGTTGCTTCCCGACCGCCTCCTGATTCGGCCAGTAGCGATTCACGAATGCTTCGTTGACGATCACCGCGCGCTGCGAATTCTTCGTATCCTGCAGCGTGAAGTCGCGCCCCTTCACGAGCGGAATCTGCATGGTCCGGAAATAATTCGGCGTGACGATGGCCATCGGCATTTCCATTGATTCGTTCGTCTTCGAAACGTACCCTTCTGGCTTCACGCTAGTCGAGCCTGGAGACAATCCCGGCAAGCGGCTCGTGAGGGCCACAGATTCTATGCCCGGCAACGCCTCCAGTTTCGCCAGGAGCTGCCGATCGAATTCCGCGCCGTTCTCTTTCGAATATCCCGCGGTGAAAAGATCGTAGGAAGCGATCGCCACATTATGTTCGTTGAATCCCAAATCGATTTGCTGCGCGCTAAGAAAGCTGCGGATGAACAATCCTGCGCAGATCAGCAGCACCAGCGAAAGTGAAATCTGCGCCACCACCAAGCCGCTCGCGAGGCGCGCCTTGCGCAACCCGCCCGACGCGCTGCCGGTCTCCTCTTTCAAGACCGCCGCCGGCGCGACGCCTGAGGCCCGCAGCGCGGGCAGGATTCCGAAGATCACGCCGGTGAGCACCGAGATCACCAGCGTCGCCAGCAATACCGTGCGGTCCGCTTGGATGCTCAAAGAAAGCGGAAAATCCGTGGCGGGCAGAAATTTCATAAACGTTCCCGCGGTCCAAATCGTAATCAACCACGCGACGGCGCCACCGGCCAGCGACAGCATCAAGCTTTCCACCAGCAATTGCCGCACCAGCCGCCATCGGCCCGCGCCCAGCGACATGCGAATGGCAATTTCGCGCCGCCGCCCCACCGACCGCACCAGCATCAGATTCGCGACGTTCGCGCAGGCCAGCAGCAGCACCAGGCCGGCGATGGCCATCAACATCGGCAATAGTGTGGCGAGAAAATAATTCAAGCCAAATGGATTCCGCCAAAGCGGGTAGGCCGTCACGCTGTCGTGCCCTTTGTGCTCCTCGGGATAATTTTTTGCTTCCCGCTTCAAGTGCAGCGTCATTTCTTCCTGCGCCTGCGGCAGCGCAACGCCCGGCTTCAACCTTCCAAACGCAAACAACCAGAAATTGTGATGGTCGTGGAGCATGTCGCCACCGGGCATCACTTGCGCTTGCATCATGATCGGGAGCCAGATCTCCATCCGCAATCCCGTCTGGCTGCCCTGAAATAGCGGCGGCGTTACGCCCACAATGGTGAACGAGTGCTCGTTGATTTCAATATCCTGGCCCACGATGTCCGGTTTCGCAGCGAAATGCGTTTGCCACAGCCGGTAACTGATCACCGCTACCGGAGCGCCTCCCGGTTTCTCGTCCTCCTCGGGCAAAAATCCGCGACCGAGAATGGGCCGCACTCCCAGAACGTCGAAATAATTCGCAGTTGCCACCATGCCCCAGATGCGCTCCGGTTTGCCTTTGCCCGTCAAGCTCATGGGAGCAAATATGCACGCAGTGATGCCTGTAAAACTCTGCTGTCCATCGCGCATGGCTTCGACATCGGGATAGGAAAAACCGAGGGGGTTGCCGCCGGGCTTGCCTTGCGTGAGCGCCACAACTTCTTTCGGGCTGGTGATTCCGGGAACTGGATTGAGCAATGCGGAGTTGATCCAACTGAAAATCGTGGTATTCGCGCCGATACCCAGCGCCAGCGTCAGGATCGCGATCACCGCAAAACCAGGCGCCTTCGCAATCATCCGCAGGCTGTACCGTACGTCTTGCCAGAGCGATGTCATCAGCGCAACTCCAAGAGATGCTGCGGCTATTAGAGCATGTCTCAGCCCATCGCGGGCACTAGCTAAACGATCGCTCACTAAAGACTTAGCCAAACGGAGTAGCTCCGATCGCGCCGCACTGTTCATTAGTGGGACGATCTCTCAGCAAGACCGAACATCCGATCAAATGTTGTTGGCCGAGCGAGCGGCCAAGTTCGTAGCGCAGGCAGCCTGCACGCGTCTTTGTGCGGCAATGCCTCAAATGGCATACGCGCGGCGGAAGTAGCGCAAGGCTGAGGTTTGGAAGTGGTGGCGAATTTGATTGTGCCCCGTGAGATTGAAGAAAAATAACGTCCCGCGCGAGTCTGAGTGACGTAAGTAAAGCGGCACCGCGGCGCGGCGAGAGAAATTCAAAAACGCCGGCTGGCAGCCGGCGCTACGGTTACTTGGGGTACGGATGCCCCGCAAGGATCGCAAAGGCTCTATAGATTTGTTCGGCCACGAGCACTCGTGCAAGTTCGTGGGGCATGGTCAACGTCGAAAGCGAGATTCTTGTTTTTGCCGCGCCGCGCAGTTCCGCCGGAAATCCATCAGCATCGCCGCAAAGTATCACCAGCTCGCGCAGGCCCGAATCGCGCTGAGTTCCCAGCCATTTTGCGAATTGCTGCGAGGTGAATTGTTTTCCAGCGGCATCGAGAGCGACGATTGCGGCGTGTGAATCCAGCTTTTGCTTGCGCCAGGCCGCAGCGTCGCGGAGTTCAGTGACTTGGACTCCAGCGAAATGCTCGATGCGGCCAATGTAATCCTCAAGCAGCGTGCGGATTTCAGGAATGCGCGTCTTGCCCAGCATCACCAGATGGATTTTCATGCGCGGCGCATCGCGATGGCAGGACTACTTCTCGAACAGGCCATACTTCTTGCGCTTTTCCAGCAGCGTCTTGCGGCTGATGCCAAGGACTTCCGCCGCGCGTCCGATTTTGTAGCGCGTGGCTTCGAGCGTGGCCCGGATGGCGTCGCGCTCGAGTTCTTCGAGCGAGCGCAAACCCGAAAGCACGCTGCGGCCACCGCGCGCGGCCTGTAGGATCGCCGGAAAATCCTCCGGGCGCAGCTCATCGCCCGGCGCGAAAATAGTGGCGTGCTCGATGGAGTTACGCAGCTCGCGCACGTTTCCGGGCCAATCGTAACTTTCCAGAAGCAACATCGCGGAATCGCTGAAAGATAAATTCGCGCGCGCGTGAAGCGCGCTCAGTCGTTCGAGAAAATTCGCAGCAAGCAGTCGAATATCATCGCGTCGCGCGCGCAGGGGCGGAATTTCAATCGTGAGCACATTCAGCCGGAAGAAGAGATCCTCGCGAAAACCCCCGGCGGCCACCGCTCGTTGCAGATCGGCGTTCGTCAGCGCGATCAGCCGCGCATTCAAGCGCATCATCTCGGTTCCGCCCAGCCGCTCAAACGTTCGCTCTTCCAAAACGCGCAACAGCTTGGCTTGAATCCCGGGAGCCAGCGCCGCAACTTCATCCAGAACAATTGTGCCGCCCAGCGCAATCTCGAGACGGCCTCGCTTCGTCGCGATCGCCCCCGTAAACGCGCCCTTCTCATGCCCGAAAAGCTCCGATTCGACCAGCTCTGGCGGCAGGCTGGCGCAATCGATCTTCATGAACGGCGAGTCGCGCCGCGGACCCTGCTCGTGAATCCAACGCGCCAGTTGATCTTTGCCCGCGCCGCTTTCGCCGGTGATCAGAACGGTGCTGGCAGAGCCCGCGACTTTGCTCCCAAGCTCGAGAGTTTGCTGCGAAACGGCACTCGCGCCGATCCATGGCAATCGCGCTGGCGCGGTAGTAGGCGTCGATTCCGCCGCACCTTCGCTGCGAGTTTCACTTGCCGCAGTCAGTGCCGCCGAATCTTGACTGACTTCGTTCATGGCTGCGTGCTTTCGGAGCTGGAGGAATCCGGCGATTCAAAATTGTGGCCAGCGCGCGACGCGCGGTCCACGCCTTCATCCGGCGCAGGAATATCCAGCCGCGGAGCCGGACGCCACAGCCGCTCGAGATCGTAATAAAGCCGCGCGCGTTCGCTGAAGATATGCACGATGAACGAGCCGTAATCGAGCAGCACCCACTCGGCGCCGGGCCGGCCTTCGCGATGTAGCGGCCGCACGCCATGCTCGCGCAAACGCTCTTCAATCGCGTCGCTGATGGCTTCGAGTTGCGGCGTGCTGGTCCCGGAGCAAAGTAGAAACCACTGCGAAAACGCGCTCAGCTCGCGGAGATCGAGCACGGTCACGTGCTGCGCCTTTTTATCCTGGGCCGCCTCGAGCGCCCAGCGAAGTTCGGGACGAAGAGTTTCCAGTGTCACCGGTACAAGGCCTGTCCCTGAATGTATGCCTCCACGCGCGCGGGCACAAGCCCGTGGATGCTCTGGTGTTTCTCAAGACGCTGGCGGACTTCGGTCGAGGAAACGTGGCTGGTTACCGTCGAAAGCAGATGCACTTTTGTTTTTCGCAGCGCGATCGTTTCGGGGTCGGGCGAAGTGACGCGATTCAGTTTCTCGGGCGGTATCACGAGACGCAGCGCATCAAGCCGAAATCCGGGGCGGTGCGCGATGATGAAATCGCAGCAGTCCAGCAATTGCTCGTAGGAACGCCACGTCGGAATTTCGAGGAATTGATCGGCTCCCAGAATAAAAAATAAATGATCGTCGGGATGCTCGCGCCGGAATTTTTTTACGGTATCGATGCTGTAAAAAACGTGCGAAGCGGCGCCATCAGCCGGCGCCTCGGCGAGCGAAGGAATGTAACCAGGATGATCGGTGCAAGCGAGTGCCACCATCGCGTAACGGTGCGTGAATGGCGCGAGCGAGCGCTGCGATTTATGCGGAGGCCGCGATGATGGAATGAAATGAATCGCGTCCAGATGAAATCGCCGCTGAGCGGCATTGGCGATGGCGATGTGGCCGGTGTGGATCGGATCGAATGTGCCGCCAAAGAGCGCGATCGAGCGGCGATGCGCATGCCCGCGATGCGGATGTCCAGGCGAATGTGCGGTCACATGAGACGACGCGTGAGCTTGCGAGTGCGAATGCCCCGACGTCAATGGCCCTCCCGCGAGGAATGCGGATTAGATTCAGCGGGGTCGTCTTGCGTTGCGGGGATCTCAGGCGTTGCGGCCGATTCGACCGCCGCGACTGCTTCGGGGACATCGGGCACAGCCGGCGGCAAAGGACGCGGCAAGCGATCCAGCGCATCAGCCATGCCGCGAACTAGCTTTTGAACTCCTTCGCCCGTCGCCGACGAGATGGCGAAGAACGGAAGTCCGCGTTTCTTGGCATAAGCTTCGAGTTTCTCAAGCTTCGTGCGATCGGTCGTAGCGTCAAGCTTCGTCGCGACGACAATCACCGGCTTCTCGGCGACTTCTTCGCTGAAAGCACGCAGCTCGCGTTCGATAATTTCAAATTCGTTGACGGGATCGTTCTCGCTAGCGTCGCTCGTATCCACAAGATGCGCCACCAGTCGCGTGCGCTCGATGTGCTTCAAAAAGCGCACGCCGAGCCCCACGCCCTCATGCGCCCCTTCGATCAATCCAGGCACATCTGCCACAACGAAAGTGCGCCCCGATCCATGCGGCACATCGGGATCGGCAGAAACCACACCGAGATGCGGCTCAAGCGTAGTAAAAGGATAAGCAGCAATTTTCGGTCGCGCCGCCGAAATCACCGAAATCAGCGTGGATTTTCCAGCATTAGGAAATCCGACTAACCCCACATCCGCCAGCAATTTCAATTCAAGCCGCAACCGCCGCTCTTCACCCGGCTGCCCATCTTCATGCTCGCGCGGCGCCTGATGCCACGGCTTGGCGAAATGCTGGTTCCCGCGCCCGCCATGCCCGCCGCGAGCCGCGCGATAGCGTTGTCCCGGCTCAGTAAAATCAAAAAGCTGCTCGCCCGAATCCTCATCAAAAACAACCGTGCCCACAGGCACGCTCAAAATCGTATCCACGCCCGATTTCCCATGGCAATTCGATCCTTCGCCATGCCGCCCGCGGTCCGCCTTAAATTCGCGATTGAAGCGGTAGCGCAGCAAGGTGTTGTCATGCGGATTCGCTTCCAGATAAACGTCCCCGCCATTCCCGCCATCGCCGCCCGAGGGCCCCCCGCGCGGCACATACTTCTCCCGCCGGAAAGCCATACAGCCGTTTCCGCCGTCGCCGGCCTTCACCCAAATTTTCGCTTCATCAACAAACACGGTTCGCTCGCTCGCCAGTGAGAGGAATCAACGCGGAAAGCATACGATAGCGTCGCGCCAAAATCCAAAGCACGCCGTCTGTGGAATACGCATCTCCGCCGGAAACAAATCCGGAAAGCATGCGCTCTAGAATGAACAATGAGATTGCCTGCGGGATTAATTCGCCGCTGCTGCAGGTTTATCGCCGGCGGTCATCGGCATTCCGCCAACGTTCGCTTCTTCCACCGGCAACACGCTGATAAAACGTCCGGTGCGCCCCTTGTCTTCAAAGAGCACCACGCCGGTAATCATAGCGAAAAGGCTGTCGTCCTTAGCCAAGCCGACATTGCGCCC
>Ga0209772_10000039_pt1 | contig 27239 bp, 23 predicted proteins | sample BogFormECP03_OM1_FD_188235 | JGI IMG/M metagenome (GOLD analysis project Ga0209772, IMG submission 188235) | Bog forest soil microbial communities from Calvert Island, British Columbia, Canada - ECP03_OM1 (SPAdes) (version 2) | ecosystem: Environmental > Aquatic > Freshwater > Wetlands > Bog ... | reverse complement strand
ATTAATATTAGATTATGTATATATATATATAATGTTATATTTTCCTAGTTTAATATCTATAGTAGAAGTTATATTAGTTACTGTTCCTGTACTATTAACTGTAGCTTATGTAACTGTAGCAGAAAGAAAAACAATGGCTAGTATGCAAAGGAGATTAGGACCTAATATTGTAGGTTATTATGGTCTTTTACAAGCATTTGCTGATGCCTTAAAATTACTTTTAAAAGAATACGTATCACCCACACAAGCGAATTTAACTTTATTTTTTCTTGGTCCTATAATAACATTAGTCTTTTCCTTATTAGGTTATTTAGTTATACCTTATGGACCAGGTTTAGCTTTGAGTGATTTTAATCTGGGTATACTTTATATGTTAGCTGTTTCTTCTTTATCTACGTATGGTATATTACTAGCAGGTTGAAGCGCTAATAGTAAATATGCTTTCTTGGGTTCACTAAGAAGTACTGCACAATTAATAAGCTATGAATTAATTTTAAGTTCTGCTATATTACTAGTTATAATGTTAACGGGTAGCTTAAATTTAACTGTTAATATAGAAGCTCAAAGAGCTATATGATTTATATTACCTTTATTACCTATATTTATTATATTTTTTATAGGATCCGTAGCAGAAACTAATAGAGCTCCTTTTGATTTGGCTGAAGCTGAATCAGAACTTGTTAGTGGATTTATGACAGAACACGCTGCTGTTATTTTTGTCTTTTTCTTTTTAGCTGAATATGCTAGTATTGTATTAATTTGTATATTAAATACTATATTATTTATAGGTGGTTATTTATATAATTTTTTTCCTTTTTTTAGCCTGATAGAATATATTAATTTAGAATATATTTTAAACAATATAAATAATAATTCCTTATTTTCAGATCCCTTATTAATAGGATTATTATATGGTTTAGCTTTAGGTATAAAATCATGTATTATGATCTTTATTTTTATATGAGTAAGAGCTTCGTTTCCTAGAATACGTTTTGATCAGTTAATGTCTTTCTGTTGAATTGTATTATTGCCAATAATTATTGCTTTTATTTTCTTAGTTCCTTGTATTTTATATAGCTTTGAAATAATACCAAGTAATATTTATTTATTATAAGATATATTAAATTAAGTGTTTTTGATTATAAATATATATATATATATAAATATTTATATATATATATATTAATATTATATTACTATACAGTTGTGTATAGTGTAAGTAAAGATTAACTAATGCTGTTTTATCTTGAGGGAAATTAGTTTATGTAACATAAATATTTATGTTATATTATTTATTATTATTACCTATAATAGGTATTTCAATTATAACTACAGGAATTTCTTATGAGGTTAATAATTTAAATATTACTCGAATTAAGACAATTGCTCTTGCAACATCTATTATAAACCTTTTCATTTCATTAATTATCTTTATATTATTTGATTTTAGTAATAATCAATTTCAATTTGTTCAGGAATATCATAAAATTAGTTCTTTTGATTTTTATTTAGGACTAGATGGATTATCTATATATTTTGTCTTATTAACCACCATAATAACACCAATTGCTTTATTAAGTAATTGAAATTCAATTAGTAAGAATGTAAGGTCATATGTAATAATTATTTTATTATTAGAAGCTTTGTTATTAGCAGTTTTTTTAGTCTTAGATATATTATTATTTTATATATTTTTCGAAAGTATATTACCCCCATTATTTATCTTAATAGGTTTATTTGGATCAAGTAATAAAGTAAGAGCTAGTTTTTATCTGTTTTTATATACATTATTAGGGTCTTTATTCTTATTATTATCTATATTAACTATGTCTTCAATTATGGGGACGACTGACTTCGATGCATTATATAAAACTAATTTTAATTATTCTACACAGTTATTTTTATTTTATGGTATATTTATAGCATTTGCTGTAAAAACCCCTACTATATTTTTAAATACTTGATTATTAAAGGCTCATGTTGAATCACCTTTAGCCGGTAGTATTTTATTAGCTGCTATTGTTTTAAAATTAAGTTTATATGGTATTTTTAGACTTATTTTACCCTTATTACCTAAAGCTTCTTTAAACTACACATTTATAATCTATCTTATAGGTGTTATAACTATAATATATGCTAGTTTTAGTACTATAAGAACTATAGATGTTAAAGAACTTATAGCTTATAGTTCTGTATCACATGCTGCTGTATATCTTATAGGTGTGTTTAGTAATACAATACAAGGAATAGAAGGTGGAATAACTTTAGGATTAGCTCATGGATTTGTTTCTAGTGGTTTATTTATTTGCGCTGGTGGTATATTATACGATAGATCTGGCACTAGATTAATTAGTTTTTATAGGGGTATGGCACAAATAATGCCTTTATTTTCTATTTTATTCTTAATTTTATCTTTAGGGAATTGTGGGGTTCCTCTTACATTAAACTTTGTGGGAGAATTTATGTCTCTTTATGGTGTGTTTGAAAGATTACCTTTATTAGGTGTTTTTGCCAGTTCTTCTATTGTATTTTCTGCTGCATATACTATATATATGTATAATAGAATAGCTTTTGGGGGATCTTTCAGTAAATTCTTTGAAGTTAATGTAATTGATTTAAGTAAACGTGAATTTTTTATACTTCTTACTTTAGTTCTATTTACTGTTATATTAGGTATATATCCTTCTCCTATATTAGATGGTTTACATTATTCAGTTTCTTCATTAATATATTCTAATTAAACTTAATTATATTTAATTCTTCTTAAAAAAAATACTTTATAAGTATTAAAAAATTAATTTTTTGGAAAAAAAATAATTATGAAAATATGAATACAATGAATTTATCCTTAATACTTTTTTTAATAGGAATTATTGGTTTCGTATTAAATAGAAAAAATATAATATTAATGCTTATTTCAATAGAAATAATGTTATTAGCTATTACATTCTTAATATTGATAAGTTCACTTAGCTTTGATGATATATTAGGTCAAACATATGCTATATACGTTATAGCAGTAGCAGGTGCAGAATCAGCTATAGGCTTAGGTATTCTTGTTGCTTTTTATAGATTAAGAGGAAGTATCGCAATAGAATATAAATAATGTATTTAGCTATAATTACTTTACCTTTATTAGGATCAATAATTTCCGGATTTTTTGGTAGAAAAGTCGGAGTTAGCGGAGCACAATTAATTACATGTTTGAGTGTAATCCTAACAACTTTATTAGCAATTGTTGCTTTTATTGAAGTAGGTTTAAATAATGTACCTGTAACAATAAATCTTTTTAAATGAATAGATAGTGAATCACTTAATGTCTTGTGAAGTTTTCATTTTGATAGTTTAACAGTATCTATGTTAATTCCTGTATTAATAGTTAGTTCTTTAGTACATATATATTCTATTGGATATATGAGTCATGATCCACATAATCAAAGGTTTTTTAGTTATTTAAGTTTATTCACTTTTATGATGATTATACTTGTTACAGCTAATAATTTTTTATTAATGTTTGTAGGATGAGAAGGTGTAGGTATTTGTTCATATCTTCTAGTAAGTTTTTGATTTACTAGAATAGCAGCGAACCAAAGTTCTATATCTGCCTTCTTGACTAATAGAGTAGGTGATTGTTTTCTAACTATTGGTATGTTTGTTATTTTATGATCTTTTGGTAATATAGATTACAGTACTGTGTTTTCATTAGCACCTTTTGTTAATGAGAATATTGTTATGATTATTGGTATATGTTTATTAATTGGTGCTATGGCTAAAAGTTCTCAAGTTGGATTACATGTATGATTACCTATGGCTATGGAAGGTCCTACACCGGTTAGTGCTTTGATTCACGCAGCAACAATGGTTACTGCTGGTGTATATCTATTGATGCGTACTAGTCCTTTAATAGAATATAGTTCAACTGTATTAATATTATGTTTATGGGTAGGAGCGATAACTACTGTATTCAGTTCTCTTATTGGTTTATTCCAACAGGATATTAAGAAAGTTATTGCTTATTCTACTATGAGTCAATTAGGTATGATGGTTATAGCGGTAGGTTTATCTTCATATAATATTGCTTTATTTCACTTAGTTAATCACGCTTTTTATAAAGGATTATTGTTTCTGGGTGCAGGGGCTGTAATCCATGCAGTTGCAGATAATCAAGATTTTAGAAAATATGGTGGATTAAACCCATTCTTGCCTTTAACATACTCTGTAATGTTAATAGCTAGTCTTAGTTTAATAGCTTTCCCTTTTATGACTGGATTCTACAGTAAAGATTTTATTTTAGAATCTGCTTATGGACAATTTTTTTTTAGTGGTATAGTTGTTTATTTTATAGCAACTATTGGTGCTATTTTTACTACTTTATACTCTGTTAAAGTTTTATATTTAACTTTTTTAACTAATCCAAATGGACCTATTGTAAATTATAAATATGTTCATGAAAGTGATATATTTATGAGTTTACCTTTAATTATATTAGCTATTCTTTCTATATTCTTTGGTTATATAACTAAAGATATTTTTATAGGAATAGGTTTAGGATTTTTTTTGGACAATAGCTTATTCATTCATCCAATGCATGAAATAGTATTAGATACCGAATTTGCCGTACCTGCTTTATTTAAATTATTACCTTTAATTCTTACTATTTCTTTTAGTATAATAGCTATAATTCTCTCTGAGTTCTTACCAAAAATTATTATTAATTTTAAATTATCTAGATTGGGTTATAATATATTTGGATTTTTTAATCAGCGTTTCTTAATTGAATTTTTTTATAATAAATACATTACAGGTATTATTTTAAAATTAGGGGGTCAAACTACTAAAATTATAGATAAAGGAAGTGTAGAATTATTAGGACCATATGGATTAGATAAAGGTTTAATTATTTTAAGTAAAAATATTGCCAGATTAGACACAGGTGTTATTACAAGTTATGCTTTATATATTTTAATAGGTTTAATATTTTATGTATTAATTCCTTACTTAATAATAATAGATAATAGTTTATTATTACTATTATTATTAGCACTATTTAGTATTATTGAAACTACTACTCTAAAAAAAAATGAAAATTTAAACTAGATCTAAGGAATAAATCTTTAAAAGAAAATTTTTGACTTTGAAGAAAAAAATGAAACTTTCTCTTCATAATATGCTATATGAAGAGAAGTATGCTATACTATAATACAATATATTATACTATAAGTTAATAAAAAAAATTTTTAACAATTTAAAATGATTTTATATAATTCATAAACTAAAAAAAATGTTTACTATATGTATAGTAAACATTTTTTTTAATATATTAATACATATTAGTAATGAGATAGTTATATAAAAAATATAAAATAATATTAAGATGTTAATAGGGTTAATCGTTTAATTGGTAAGATACTTACTTGTCATGTAAGTTGTTCTCGGTTCGAATCCGGGTTGACTCGAACATTTTACTTAATAAAATTATTAAGCCTTTATTTTAACTATAGTTTTTAGGTTTTAATTAATTTTTGTAATAATAAAAAAAAATTATTATAACGGTTAAGTGCCATTTATTTTAAATATAGTTTAATTCAACTACTAGAGTATATTTAATTAAGATTAATTATATATTTGCCTTTATTTCTAGAAAATTTTTAATAATCTATAAATTATTTTAATTCCATGAGAATATTTAAAAGTCATCCTTTATTAAAATTAGTTAATTCTTATATAATTGATTCATCACAACCATCTAACATAAGTTATTTATGGAATTTTGGTTCTTTATTAGCTGTTTGTTTAATTATACAAATAATTACGGGTATAGTTTTAGCTATGCATTATAACCCTAGTGTTTTAGAAGCTTTTAATTCAGTAGAACATATTATGCGTGATGTAAATAATGGATGATTAATACGTTATTTACATAGTAATACAGCTTCAGCCTTTTTCTTTTTAGTCTATCTACATATAGGTAGAGGATTATATTATGGATCTTATAGAACCCCAAGAACTTTAGTATGGTTTATAGGTACAATTATATTTATATTAATGATGGCTACAGCTTTCTTGGGTTATGTCTTACCTTATGGTCAAATGTCTTTATGAGGAGCTACAGTTATAACTAATCTTATGAGTGCTATACCTTGAGTTGGACATGATATAGTTGAATTTATTTGAGGAGGTTTTTCCGTTAATAATGCTACTTTAAATAGATTTTTTGCCCTACATTTTGTATTACCCTTTGTATTAGCTGCCTTAGCATTAATGCACTTAATTGCACTTCACGATACAGCAGGATCGGGTAATCCTTTAGGTGTTTCAGGTAATTATGATCGATTACCTTTTGCTCCATATTTTTTATTTAAAGATTTAATTACTATATTTATATTAATAATTATACTAAGTATATTTGTATTCTTTATGCCTAATATGTTAGGAGATAGTGAAAATTATGTTATGGCTAATCCTATGCAAACTCCTCCTGCTATAGTTCCTGAATGATATCTTTTACCTTTCTATGCTATATTAAGATCTATACCTAATAAATTATTAGGTGTTATTGCTATGTTTAGTGCAATCTTAATTTTATTAGTTATGCCCTATACTGATTTAAGTAGAACTAGGGGTATACAATTTAGACCTTTAAGTAAAATAGTTTTCTATATATTTATTGGTAACTTTTTAATATTATTGCTATTAGGTGCTAAACATGTTGAGTCTCCATTTATAGAACTTGGACAAATTAGTACTTTTATTTATTTTGCACATTTCTTGATTATAGTACCTGCTGTTAGTTTATTAGAAAATAGTTTAATAGAATTAAGATTAAATATATAGTATAATTATCCATAAAAATTTACAATTAAATATAAGACTATAGGTAAATATCTTTTATAAGGATACTTTTATTAATTATATATATATATATATCAATCATTTATTGATATAAATATATTAAAAATATTAGAGCTAGAAAATTAAATTTCTTTTTTGAATAAAAGAATTGTTAGGTTCGAGTGATAATAATCTGATTTTAGAGATTATATCACTTTAAAATTTAAAGTGATATAATTTTACATAAAGGTAAAAAAACTATAAACTATACTATTTAAGTTAGGAGTATATAGTTTATGTCAAAATATATTTAATTTTTAAATAGTAGAAATGTAGAAAGGTAGAAACATAATAAAAATTACATAATTTTTATTAATATTATTTATAGATAGGTAGTTAATTCAATCAAATTTATGAATATCAGATATGTATTTTATACTTTCTAAAATTTTTTAGAAAATTCTAAACAGTTAATCTTTTAGATACTTATAATAAAAATTGAATGTTCAATTTTTATTATTTGGTTATATTTAAATAATTTACCTACATATTGCTAGTAATAAATTGTATTACTAATTAAGCAAGGTGTAGAAGAGATAATGTTTGCCGGCTACCCATTCTTATTCCACCTTTATTTCGTATAATAGAAATATAACAGAAAGGCAACCTGTAAAGGAGACTCATTGGTCTAATATATCTGTTTATAGAACCTCAATTTCACTATGAACAGAAAGATGATTCATGTCTTCAAATGCTAAGGATATAGGTACTCTATATCTAATATTTGCTTTATTCTCAGGATTATTAGGTACAGCTTTTTCTGTTTTAATTAGATTAGAATTAAGTGGACCTGGTGTTCAGTATATTGCGGATAATCAACTATACAATAGTATTATTACAGCTCATGCAATATTAATGATATTCTTTATGGTTATGCCTGCCTTAATAGGGGGTTTCGGTAATTTTTTATTACCTTTATTAGTAGGGGGACCAGATATGGCATTTCCTAGACTTAATAACATAAGTTTCTGATTATTACCACCTAGTTTATTATTATTCTTATTTGCTAGTGGTATAGAAAATGGAGCAGGTACTGGTTGAACTATTTATCCACCTTTAAGTGGAGTACAAAGTCATAGTGGACCTAGTGTTGATTTAGCAATATTTGCTTTACATTTAGCTGGTATAAGTAGTTTATTAGGAGCAATTAATTTTATAACTACTATACTTAATATGAGAAGTCCTGGTATAAAATTACACAAATTAGCTCTATTTGGATGAGCTGTAGTTGTTACCGCTGTATTATTATTGCTATCATTACCTGTATTAGCTGGTGCAATTACAATGCTTTTAACGGATAGAAACTTTAATACTTCATTCTTTGAAGTAGCAGGAGGTGGTGATCCAATATTATATCAACATCTTTTTTGATTCTTCGGTCATCCAGAGGTTTATATATTAGTTATACCAGGATTTGGTATTATAAGTACTACAATATCTGCTAGCTCTAATAAGAGTGTATTTGGATATTTAGGAATGGTTTATGCTATGATGTCTATAGGTGTATTAGGTTTTGTTGTCTGAAGCCATCATATGTATTCAGTTGGATTAGACGTAGATACTAGAGCTTATTTTACAGCAGCAACATTAATTATAGCTGTTCCGACAGGTATTAAAATATTTAGTTGGTTAGCAACATGTTATGGTGGATCTTTACAATTAACACCTTCAATGTTATTTGCTTTAGGTTTCGTTTTCATGTTTACAATTGGAGGATTAAGTGGAGTTGTTTTAGCTAATGCTTCACTTGATATTGCTTTCCATGATAAACACTTGGTTTTTTTTTCAATGTTTATATTAACAGCAAATAAATATATTGAAAAAAAGATTAATACTGAATATATCAAAATGTTTTGAGTTGGTTTAATGGATGGGGATGGTAGTATACAAGTTAATCATTGACGTATGAAATCTTTGCAGTATAGACTTGTTATCAAGTTAAACAATTTTGAAAGTAATTATAATATGTTATTAAATATTGCATTGACGATAGGCGGTGTAGTTAGAATTGTGAATAACAAAAAAGAAGTTTTGTGAGTGGTAGATAAAAAAGAAACTATATTAGAGATAATAAATATATTTAATATTTATCCTCCTTTAACATCTAGATTAACTTGTCAACTTGAATTCTTAAAAGTTTGTTTGAAAAATAATTCAGTAAAAAATTACTTGAATAATAGAAAATCTAAATACAATAATCAAGTAAATATAATTGAACAATTTAGTACTAAAAACTTTATTCCTTCTTATTTTTCTCCTTGATTAAGTGGATTTATTGAAGCTGAAGGTTGTTTTTCAATTAGATTAAATAATAATCATTCTTTTTCAATTGGACAAAATGATGATTATTATTTGTTAGAAAATATTAAAGTATTTTTCAATTTAAGCGTAAGGGTTAGAAACCCTTACAAAAAGTTTTTTTTATTAGAATCTTATAAAAAAGAAACTTTAAATAGAATTATAAACCATTGTACAAACTATCCTTTATTAGGCGAAAAATCTCAATCATTAGGTAAATTTATTAAAGTATTTCAAAAATAGTAAGTGTCATGTTGTCTTGCCACCATGAAATAATTGTTTAGTTATTTCGGTAATAAATTTATTTTATTGCTAACGGTGAAATCTTATATATTTTCATAAAGCTGAAAATATATCAAAATATAAGACAATACCGTGGAAACCAAAATTAAGTTAAGTAATTTAATTAGTAGGATCCGTAGAGACTAAACGTGGCAGTCGAAAATTTATTTAATTAAATTAGTAGATAAGATATAGTCCGATCCATTCTGTGAAGAGTGTATAAACATATTTTTAAATATCAAGTTAATTTGCTTATGTGTTATACTATTTAACTCGTTTTTATAAATTTGTCTTAGGAAAGAAGTTATAACTTCTTTTATTATATTAGCAATTATTTCTACATTAATTATATAGTATTTTAATATTATAGTATTAAGAATTGTTAAGTTAGATGTAAATGTTTAGGTCTTACTTCTATTTATTAAATTTTATGAAATTTAAGTCTATTATTTTTAATAAATATAAGATTACTTTTAACTGACTTGCTTAAATATAAGTATTTTTATTTTTTATATACTTTGTTTGGGAATAACTATAATTACTTTTGCTTTTATAGTATCTATCTTTAATTTTAAAGTATTTTTCTATGCATATCTTGCAAGTTTAATATATTTTTATATGACCTAACTTTGTATTTTTATTGTTAGCGGTAGGTTTTCCTTTATTAGGTATAATAGGTTCATATCATCCTGCTTTTAAAACGTTAAGTGTATTAGGTTCATATAAAATATTTCCAATACCTTTTACCAATAGTTATAGAACTATTAAATCTTGTTCTTGTACAACATCAATATTAACTATGGCAGCGCTTAAATTTGCTGAACCTTTATCAATTGGTAGGGAAAAGGATAGTTTAACACATAATGATATGGCTAAACCCCTTATTGTGTACAAATCACCATCGAATAAAGAAAGGGATCCATTGTATGAAGATATAAAATATAGTGCATTTCAAAAGGAAAAAATAGGAAGATTTTTTAAAGAAAGGTATTCAAATATTATAGAAGTACAAGGGGATTCTTCATGTATAACGCAAACACTTATAATAGATTTAAGTAGAAGATTTATACTTAACATTATGAGTTGAGATATTAATGAAGGAAAAAATATAATTATAGCTGTAATTAGACCTATACCTAATCTGGATTTAAATAATCTATTTAATTATGATATAAGAGAAATAAATGATAGGGATTGTGTAGGTGTAAACAATTGAATAAAAAGAGTTACGAATGTAGATATAGCAAAGGATATAAATAATTTACATAACTTAAGTTATGAAAAAGTTTTGGAAATCTTTTATTCCATTATTTTAGACCAGAATGAGGGTGAGTAACAACTCCAGAGCGTATTGAAGTTAGTCATAAAAAACCTGATCTTCTTGTTAGAGGTTTTAATATGAGTAGTTATCTTAATGATTATAATGCTCAAGAAAGTAATTGTGAACTTACAGCACACATACTTTTTGAAGCTAAAAAATATAATACTTTAGATAGTTGAGTAAAACACCTGGAACAAACAAAGAAGACTATAGCTGAATCTATAGATACTAGATCTGGTACTTTACCTATATTTGTAGTATTAACAAGAGGTTTTCAGATATCTTTTTGAACTTATTATCCTTATCCGGATGAGTTAGAAGTAACTAATTATATAGGTTTTGTGCCTATAAACGCTGATAGACATTTTCCGCTTACAGGAAACTTTTGTCAATTACATAGAGCAGAAGTATTAGGTGGTTGAGACGCATAAATTATCGAAGACATGGCTGAGCTACACACCCCTAATGATCACTTTATATTGCCTAGATTTTTTGTTTGAAATATTTTAATTAATGACAGTTATGAACCTATAGATATAATATTTAGATATATGTTGCATAACTTACCTACTATTGTAGTTTCAGATGATGACACACTTTAAGTATAATATATCTGAGTTCACTAAGACTTACTATGTCGTAGCTCATTTTCATTATGTTTTAAGTATGGGAGCAGTATTTGCATTATTTAGTGCATGATATTTCTGAATTCCTAAAATATTAGGATTAGATTATAACAGAATGTTAGGTAAAGTACATTTTTGAATCTTATTTATAGGAGTTAATGCAACATTTTTCCCTCAACATTTCTTGGGTTTACAAGGAATGCCTAGAAGAATTAGTGATTATCCTGATGCTTTTGCAGGATGAAATTTAGCTAGTAGTTTTGGAAGTATTGTAAGTGTAATTGCTACAGGACTATTCTTGTATATTGTCTACATACAATTAGTTGAAGGTAAAGCTACAAGTAGATATCCTTGATTAACTCCAGAATTTTACACTGATAGTCTACAAACACTATTAAATAGAAATTATATTTCTTTAGAATGAGCATTAAATAGTCCTCCCAAACCTCATGCCTTTGTAAGTTTACCTTTACAAAGTTTCTTATTTACTCCTATGCTTTTTATAAGTAGTGAAAGTAAAAGAGCTGATCTTGCCGATGATCTTAGTATTTTAGAAGAATATAAGGGAGGGTTAGAAAGAACTTTAGAACGTACTATGGAAGAAATAGAAGAATTAAATATGATTACTAGTTCTCATGATTCTCATAATGCCGTGAGATTTTGTCAAGATCAGTTAGGTGATAATATATTTGGTTCGACGGTTAAAGATAATGAATTAGAAGTAGCAATTAATACATGTCGAACCAAGCTACAAGGAGAAGTTGAAGAATTAACTAAAGAACTTGCCGATACTGAGACAAAAATAAATGAGACTCTAAATAAATTTGATACTGTTGAGTCTTCTGATGAGGATGAGTCTAATATTCAATAAAATGAAAAAATATATAATTATATTATATAATAAGTATAAAAAAAGTGTTCTTAGTAGTTCTACTTTAGCTTTAGTTATTATATATTACTTTAATCATAGTCATTTTGTTTTTATAAATTTTTATAATAATTATATTTCTATAATATTAAGTATAGTAATATTAATATTACTATTAAAATTAATGTATATTCCATTTTTTGATGTATTTAGATTAATAGATAGTTATTTTTTGAGATTATATAATACTTATAAAAGTGCAAAATATATTAAGAATAGACAAAAGGTTTTAAAAACTATAGAAAAAGAAAGTAAATCTATTTCTTTTAAATCAAGCTTCGAAGATCCTCGTACACATAGTAACTGGGATCATTTATTTAAATTTGATCAAAAAGAATGAAATAATAAATACTTAAAAGTTTACTTTTGATATAAAAGAGTAAAATTTGGAAAAGAAAAAGTTTCTTTAACTAAAGCTAGAGAAGAATATCTTAAAGCTTTAATAGACTTTAATAAAATAAATGATAAAATTTTTAATTTATTAAAAAAAATTAAATAGTATAATATATTAAATATATATTTTAAATACAATAGCCAATATAAATATTATGTACGAAATTATGTAATAATTAATGAAATTTTGCCTAAAGGATTTTTGTTTTTTCTTGTTAATAATATATTAATTTAATATATTAAGCAAATTTTTTCTTATGTTAAAGAAAAAAATTATTTAATATGTCAATAAAAATTTAAATATCAGATCAAATACACCTATCAAAAGAATTTATAGTAATACAAAAAATAATGTTAGCGAATGCAAAAAAGATAATAATTTTAGTAATGATAGCGATTATGAAAAAATACTCTTTAATATTTTAAAAGATTGTTTAAATAATAACTCAAAAAAAATTTCTACTAATAATGTTAATATTATAACTTCTTTAACTTTTAAAGTAAATAAAGATACAAGTCGTAATTATAAAGCAGATGTAATTGCATCAATTAAATTACATTATGGTAATATAACATTTGAGTTTATTATGGAATCTTTTTATAAACATAATTTTAATGAGAAACTAAATATAATTTTTATCGAAAATTGAAATTTTGATAAATTTTATAAAGGAAAGGTTGACAAGGATTATAAAGTTAGTTATGAAAATATTAATTTATCTATAATGGATTATAGATGATTTGCTTGAGAACTAGCAAATATAAATAATATAGTAGATCATCCTTTGATAAATAAAGAAACAATACTTATATTTAATGGTATTACTTGAGATAATATCATTTGTTTATTTAATTTTGGTGAATTTATATTACATGGTGGTAGTATAACTAGACGTCATAAATTATCTAGTACTGAGTATTTATTAAGTAAATTTTTATATTTATCCGGTTTAGACGGAAGTAAAAATGATTTTTATAATGCATATGTGGAAAAAATTATTACTAATCCTAAACTAGATTTTAAGTTTTATAATCATTTTAAAAACAAGATTAATCTAAATACTAGCATTAAGAATGTAAAATTATTAAATAAGTTAGAAATAAAAGGTTCTTTTCTTTCTGAACTTATAATATCTAACTTTGAAATATTAATGTATTTAAATACAATGCGTACAATTAACAATATAAAAGAACAGACTAAAGCAGTTGAAGAATTATCTTCACGAAAAGAAGATTATTATAAAAATTATCATAATGGTAAACTAGAGAGAAAATTAAAAAATTTGGCTGATAAATCTGCATCTATAAGTAAAGAAGTTGATCGGTTTAAATTAGGATTGGATTATAGTTATGATAATTATCTAAACTTAAGAAAAGAATTTCTTGATTAGTTAATTTAATTTCTTAAAGTAAAAACGAAAAAATTATTTGGGTATATAAATTAAGACAATTTATATATTTATATAATATTTATATGAGCTATAATACACCTTAGCTTTTCTTTTTTTTAATTTATATAAATATGAGAACTTATTTTTTTAATATTTTGCGTCACATTAAAATTAAAATAGAGACTATTTTAATTAATATTACTTTAGCTAAATTTATCAGTACTTTATGCACTATAGTGATAGCGGCATCAATTAAGTATTTAATTTCTGGAAATTTTGTCTTAGAGTATAAAGACTTCTTAAATAACGTGGCATTAGGTTTATTAACATGGACTATTAACTTTAGTTTAATTATTTTTATTACAGATTTTTTAGGTATAAAAGGAATTAATTTTAATTTAAAAGAATTCCTTTTTGGTTTTAATGGTTTAAAAAGTCCTTCTTCATCTTTAGATAATAAGCCCCTAATAAAATTTTCTAATTTTAAAATTAGAAAAGAAGAATTAAATAGTAATGAAACTATGGAATCAAATGATTCAGATAATAATAATACTGCTTTAAATAATATTCCTTCACCAAATCCTCCTATATCTCCAGTCAATCCTTATCAAGCTAGTTTTGAAATTGTATTACGGGAAATAGATCGTTTAAACGAAATGATTGAAGGAGGAAATGCTTCTGAAGAAAATATTAGAATTCAAAATGATGCAGTCATTCGTGCAACTCAGATCTTTCATCAAGAACAAGCTAACCAAGCAACTGCTGAACAAGCCGCTGCTCGTGAAATTCTTAGGGAATTTGTAGTTAGAGAACAGGAAGGTTTAGTTAGATCTCAAGCAACTGATGCTGAATTGGAAGAAGAAATTAATCAGGAATCTAGGGAATCAATCAATAATGGGGATAATAATGTTAGTACTTTAAATAGACAACCAAGACAACCTAGAGATTCTGGAAATTCTGATGATTAAAATGGTCTAAGAGATGCTAAAAATTGTTTTTTATCTTATTTAATTCGGATTAGTAATCATTAGAAAGATTTGTTTTTATTTATTAAGGATAACTTTTAAAAATTTAAGCATTATGAATGCTTCTCTTTATTTTGAATATAAACATGAAAACTTATTTTTTTAATATTTTGCGTCACATTAAAATTAAAATAGAGATTGTTTTAGTTAATATTACTTTAGCTAAATTTATCCTTATCTTTTTCTCCATAATATTAACTGCATTAATTAAATATTATATATCTGAAATATTTAATATAGATAAATTATCTATAGTTAATGATATAACTTTATTATCTTTAATTTTTAATATTCGTTTAATAAATTGATTTACAGGTTATTTAGGTATAAAAGGAATTAATCTTAATCTAAAAGAAATTATTTTTGGTCTTAATACTCACAAAATTGATCAGGGATCTTCTTATGAGTATAATAAAGTAAAATTATATTATGCTATGGAATCTAATGAGAATTTAGATTCAAATAAACCTATAAATAAAGGTAAGGGTATAGATAGAATAGCCCATCCGTTTTATGATGGTGAAAACCCTTTCATAAAAAAAGATAGTGAAACTATACCCTTAAGTAAAGGGAAAAAAATAGAACCAAATACGGTTGAATCTTTCGCTATAGGGCGTCATATTTTTTCTGAAACAGATATAACTTCTATTATTCCTAAAAGAACAAACCCTGGTCCAGGATTTAATGTTCCTGGAGGAGAAGTACCTATACACGATCATATATGTCAACATATTGATTATAATAGTCATATTTTAAATCAATTTAAAAAAATGGATTTGGAAACAGCAATACAACAGAGAAATAATAATCTTACTTTTGTTAAAGTAATAAATACTAAACTTGCTCATGCACATGATACTTTAACAAAAGTACCTCTAATACCTACAAATGAATATGAATTAAAATTAAGAAATCAAATCTTAAGAGATTTAAATAGTTTAAGTAGAGACAAAGTTAGAGCAGAAGCTAGAGCAACTCTTCTTACTTCTAGAATACAATTTATAGAAGATCAAATATATAAAAATAAAGGAAAATAATTAATTACAATAATATAGGAACAATATACTATAAATATAGTATATTAGTCATTTTATTTAAATATGAATCTTTATAAATTTGTATTTAAAGGATATGTAGTAGATGGTTCTACATTTTGATTGCAGATCTTAAATAAGGGGTTCAAATCCTCCATGTCCTTATACCTTCAATTATTTATTGGAGAGAATATATTATATCCATAAATTTATAGTTTCATAATTAAAGTCTTTAAAAAAATTAATTGATAAACTAATGACTGTATAAATGTATGTAAAAAAAATTTTTTTTAAGACTTTAAAAATAATTAAGAGATTCTTTTTTCCTAATAATATATAGATAAATGATACAAGCTGCAAAAATTATAGGAACAGGATTAGCTACCACAGGATTAATAGGAGCAGGTGTAGGTATTGGTGTAGTTTTTGGTGCATTAATATTAGGTGTAGCAAGAAATCCCTCTTTAAGAGGTCAACTATTTTCATACGCTATCTTAGGTTTTGCTTTTGCTGAAGCAACAGGTTTATTTGCTCTTATGATGGCATTCTTATTATTATATGTTGCTTAATTGCAACTTTATAAATATAACTAAAATTAAAAACTTTAATTTTTAAATTCTTATTAGCTTAAGGGTAGAGCAGGATACTTCTAATATCTAGATCTAAGTTCAAATCTTGGATAAGAATTTCTCTTCTTGCTTTTATGTAAAGATTTTTATAAATATAACATAGAGCTCTTATCTTTAATTAGATAAAAATGTACTTTAAACATTAAAATAAATTATTTAATATAAATGCCACAATTAGTTCCTTTTTATTTTATAAATGAAGTAACATTTGCCTTTATATTACTTATAGTTATGATATATATATTTTCGAAATACATATTACCAAGATTTGTTCGTTTATTTATATCTCGAATATTTATAAGTAAATTATAAATTAATTTAAATTGGAATTCATAAATTTGTTAAAAATTTAATACAAAACCTTTAATCCAAATTATTATGAATTTTAATAAATTAGTTTAAGAATAACTATTTCAATAAAAATTAAATTAACATAAAATATATGTCAGTAATTATACATATAGATGCATTTAGTCCTTTAGATCAATTTGAGATTAGAAATTTGTTAAGTTTAGACGCGCCTATACTAGGAAATTTGTATATATCATTAACAAACATAGGATTATATTTAACAATAGGTGCTCTATTAGTACTATCATTAAATATTTTAGCTACAAATTATAATAAAATCTTAAGTAATAATTGATCAATAAGTCAAGAATCAATGTATGCTACTATACATAACATAGTAGCAAATCAAATAAATCCCACGAAAGGACAAATATATTTTCCTTTCATTTATACTTTATTTATTTTTATTTTAATAAATAATTTAATAGGTATGGTACCTTATAGTTTTGCATCAACAAGTCATTTTATATTTACATTTGCTCTTAGTTTTACAGTTGTATTAGGTGCAACTATATTAGGATTCCAAAAACATGGTTTAGAATTTTTCTCTTTATTAGTACCAGCTGGTTGTCCTTTAGCCTTATTACCTTTATTAGTACTAATTGAATTTATATCATATTTATCTAGAAATGTTTCTTTAGGACTTAGATTAGGAGCTAATATACTTTCTGGACATATGTTATTAAATATTTTAGCTGGTTTTACATATAATATTATGACTTCTGGTTTTATATTTTTCTTTTTAGGATTAGTACCTTTAGCGTTTATTGTAGCATTTTCTGGTTTAGAATTAGGTATTGCTTTTATACAAGCTCAAGTTTTTGTGGTTTTAACTTCTTCATATATAAAGGATGCATTAGATTTACATTAAAGTTACTTAAGCTTAAAAATATATTTTTGTATAAGATGTAAGAATAAATGTTATTCGATTCTTTAAAATTTAGGATAGGATAATTTATCTTTTTATCAATAAGAAAAGTTTATTAAAGTATCAATAAAAAAGGAAATTATTATTTTTTATAAAAAAATTAAAAAAAAATTTTTAATCCTAAATTTTAACCTTAATGTTTTTGTAATATTAATAGAAAAAGTGCTATATTAAAGTATAGTATAGGAAAGTCAGGTGCTTATTAAATATATACATATAAATAATGAATGTAAAGTAAAAACTTAGGTATTTCACAGAAAATATGTCTATCTTTCTATGGTAAAACCTATAGTTAAATATAAATATTAAGATAATATATTATCTTATCTTAATAGTAAAAGATAGTTAGCGAACATACAAGCTTTATATTAAGCCTTACTATAGACTAATACCTATTACAGGACCCCGCTTAAATAGATTCAAGAACAAGCTTTATAGTTATAAAAGTTAACTATGGAATTATTATAATAATTAATATATTTTAAATATTTAAATTGATATTAGTAATGGTATAGATAATAAAAATTTATATAAAATATATTAAAAGTATATGAATAGATATATATCATATAAATCTTAAAAGGAATTTTCTTTTAAGATTTAATAAGTAAATTGAGTTTGATGATGGCTCTGAATGAACGCTATCCAAATGCTTGACACATGCTAATCGAACGTCTAATTTATTAAAATTATGTTATAATATAATTTATTAGAAGTGGTGTACAGGTGAGTATATAATATTTTGGCTGCCTTAAAGTAAGGTAAAAAAAAATACCTTATATTTAATAAATTTATTAAAAAGGACTTAATATTCTGCTTTAAGAGGACAATAAATATTTCGGATAGGTAGTAGTTAAGGTAATAGCTTAACTAGCTTAAAATTCCGTAGTCGAGGCTGAGAGGTCGATCGATCACATTGGGTCTGAAAAAACCCCAATACGTATAGTACAGCAGTGGGGAATATTGGTCAATGGCCTAACGGCTGAACCAGCAACTTGGAAGAATGAATAGCTTAGGCTAATTATATTTGGTTTTTTATTAATATAAAATAATGGGAATAAGGATAACTTAAACCTAGATAAATAGTATTAAAATTTAAAATTTAATGTATTAAATTTATAAATAAGTATAATTTATTAACTGAATTTTTTTTAGACTAACAAGTATAGTATTGACTTTGTCGAATAAAATTCTAGATAGAAAACTGATTATGACAATCTTTTATCTATATGTCTTGACCAAATTACGTGCCAGCAGTCGCGGCAATACGTAGAAGACTAGTGTTATTCATCTTTAGTAGGTTTAAAGGGTACCTAGACGGTAAAATTAGTCCTAATTCGGATACGATTTTACTAGAGTTATATATGAGGAGGGGAGTATTTTTGGAGTAGAGTTGAAATTCTTTGATACCATAAGGACTGGTAACGGCGAAAGCAACCTTTTATTTAATAACTGACGTTGAGGGACGAAGGCTCGGGTAACGAACAGGATTAGATACCCTAGTAGTCCAAGCAGAAAATTATGAATGTCATAGATTAGATATTTTTAGTCTATAAATGAAAGTGTAAGCATTTCACCTCAAGAGTAATGTGGCAACACGGGAACTGAAATCATTAGACCGTTTCTGAAACCAGTAGTGAAGTATGTTATTTAATTCGACGCTACGCGAAAAACCTTACCACAATTTGAATAATATTTTATTATTCAATTTGAATAATAAAATATTACAAGCGTTGCACGGCTGTCTTCAGTTAATGTCGTGAGATATTGGTTTATTCCATTAAATTAACGGAAACCCTTGCTTTATTTCTAATTTCTAAAATAAAGCAGTTCACTTATATATTGAATATGATAACAGGGATCAAGATAAGTCATCATGGCCTAAATATTGTGGGCGATAGACGTGCCACATATTCCTATACAAAATGATGCGATAATGTGAATTTGAGCTAATCTAATAAAATAGGATATAATATGAATTGTAGTCTGAAATTCGACTACATGAATAAGGAATTACTAGTAATCGTGAATCACCACGTCACGGTGGATTTAATCTCAGATGGGTACTTACTACTCGTCAGGCGCTGAAAGAAGTGTGTGCAATAAGTTTGGCTTATTATTTTATTTAGTCTAGATAATTAGTTCTAGTTTATATTTATAATTGGTCTTCGTATGCGTGACTTTGATTGGTGTTAAGTCGAAATATGGTTCGTGTAGTAGAAATTGCACGGGAATAATTAATGTTAACAATATATTTTTCTTATTTATATATATATATTTATATATATATATATTTAAAGGAAGATTCCGTTTGTAGGTATGACGGGTTGAGCTGTAAACTCAGTAGCAATAAGCTGTCGAAGGTTCGAGTCCTTTTCTTCCTATATAAATATATTTTATATATAATACATACCTTAATGGTAGAGTATGTTATATTATATATAATCCGTAATTTATTATTTAGAATTTGTTTACTTTATTGATATAATTGTCTAGATAAATAAATAGTATAAGCCTTTATAGCTCAAAGGTAGAGCATGATACTGTTAATATTGTGATAGATGTTCAATTCATCTTAAGGGCTAGATAAAAAAGGAAAAGACGTGTTAGTTTAATTGGTTAAGCATTGTGCTACGGACACAAAGATTACAGGTTCGAGTCTTGTACACGTCTTGTTTTTAATTATTATATCCTCAAGGCTAATATTTCTATTAATATTATTAACATAAGTTTATTTGTGTTTAAAAATAGCAATATAATGAGGTACAAAATATTTATTAGATGAATAATTTATATATTTTAAGTGAAAGTTTTACTAATGGTTTTAGAACAGAAATAATGGATATTATTTCGATAATTTCTATTTTTTGTGGTATATTAGTTATTACTAGTAAAAATCCTATAGTATCTGTATTATTTTTAATAAGTTTATTTTTAAGTATATCTAGTTATCTTATAATTTTAGGTTTAAATTTTATTGGTTTATCTTATTTACTAGTATATGTAGGAGCTGTCTCCATTTTGTTCCTTTTTATTTTAATGTTAATAAACGTTAGAATAAGTGAATTATTAAGTAATACTAGTAATAGTATACCTCTGGCTCTTATTATAACTATATCTTTTAATTATCCTGTATATAAAATATTGCCCTTTAGTATTACTACTTTTAATAGTTACAATATTGATTTAAATAATATATTAAATAATATATGATATAATTATAGTGATTATTTAAATAAGTACTCAGTATCTAATTTTACTGATTTAAATAATAGTGAATTATTTTTTGTTAGTAGTAAAATATGAGATGGTTATTTATCTGAAACTAGTCATATTACCAGTATAGGTAATATTATGTACACCAGTTATAGTATTTGATTAATATTAACCTCTATTATTTTACTATTAGCGATGATTGGTGCGATAGTAATTACAATAAAACAAAAAAATTAAATATTATTATAATTTTAATAAGTGTAAAATTTTACACTTATCTATAAAAAAATAATGGTTGTCGAATTTAAAACAAGTTTATTAATATATTAATTAACTTATAATTTGTGAAGGAATTGGCTTAATGGTAGAGCAACCGTTTTACACACGGAAGATTAGGTGTTCAAGTCACCTATTCCTTAAAATAATCATAATAAAGCTTTTATTAAATAAAAGAGATATAAATATATCTGTATATATTTATATTCGAAAACTAATGTTTTAATGACGTTTTAAATTGTTAATGATTACTAAAAGAGTTTCAAATTATATGTTTTAAGCATGAAACAAACGTATATACATCTATATGTTTTAAATTTATACAAATATTTAAAATAAATGATAAATATAACTAGGAATTTATTTCAGGCTCATCCCTTTCATTTAGTATCCCCGTCACCCTGACCTATATATACTTCTATTGCTTTATTAACTTTAACCACTAGTGGGGTATTAACAATGCATAGTTTTAGTAATGCAAATAATTTTTTAATGTTAGCTTTTATATCTGTTATTTCTTCAATGTCACTTTGATGACGGGATGTAATATCAGAAGGTACTTATTTAGGAAATCATACATTAGCTGTACAAAGAGGATTAAATATGGGTGTTGCTTTATTTATAGTATCAGAAGCACTATTCTTCTTAGCTATATTTTGAGCATTTTTTCATAGTGCCTTAGCTCCTACTATAGAATTAGGAGCCCAATGACCCCCTATGGGTATAGAAGCAATTAATCCTTTTGAATTACCTTTACTTAATACAGTAATTTTATTATCATCAGGTGTTACAGTCACATACGCTCATCACTCCTTAATACAAGGAAATAGAAAAGGTACTCTATACGGATTAGTAGCTACAGTAGTATTAGCTTTAGTCTTTACAGGTTTGCAGGGTATCGAGTATTCTGTTTCTTCATTCACTATAAGTGACGGTGCTTTTGGAACTTGCTTTTACTTCGGAACTGGTTTTCACGGATTACATGTTATGATAGGAACAGCTTTTTTAACTGTGGGTTTGTGACGTATGATCGCATACCATTTGACAGAAAATCATCACCTTGGTATGGAATCGGCTATCTTATACTGACATTTTGTAGATGTTGTATGATTGTTTTTGTTTATTTCTATATATTATTGAGGTTCTTAATTAATATAAGAGTAATTATTTATACTGAATTATATAATTCTAAGGATTTTTATATTATTAAAGCTTCTAGTTCAGAAGAAAAACTTCCTGATGAAGGTTCAAAAAAGAGAAAAATATCAGAAGATGAATTATTAGAAGATAGTGTTCCACAAGAAAGTGATTCATCAGAAAGTTTAGATGATGAAACAAAAGAATTGATTGATTTAAAAAAAGCAGAAATGTGAACGAAAAATTTACTTAGAAAACTAGAGAAGGGTGAATATTTAGATGAAAAAGATAAAAGACAACTTAATGAAATAATAGAAGAATATGAGTCTTTTTTTGATGAAGAAAGTAATAATGAAACATTACTTGAAGGATTAAGAGAAGTTAGAGAGTATGCAAAAGAAAATCTAAAGTCTATCGCCCAAGAATCTAATACAGCCAAAGAATTTAAGAAAGATTTGGATAATTATGAAAGAGATATAAAAGATGGTAAAATTATACAAAAGCCTGGTTCTCAAGATACTTCGGCTAATACTTCGGCTGATACTTCGGCTGATACTTCGGCTGATACTTCAACTGATGTGTCTAGTTGACTAGATGATATAGATTAATATAAACACTTAATTATTTTAATGTTATTAAAATTTAATGTTGCTATTTTTGATTTTTAATAAATAATATTTATTAGTAAATATTCTTATTACTTTTCTTATACATATATGTGTATATAGAGGCTTTAGTTTAATGGTAAAATACTAGACTTTTAATCTTTGTTATGTGGGTTCGAATCCCACCGGTCTTAAAAATTAAAGTGAATACGAATTAATGGTATATATATATATATAAGCTTTATATTAAATTAATTATTTTCATTAACTATTTTAATTTATATGTTTGTTTTATTATAAATAAAAATAAGAAAGGATACATCTTTATAAAGAATAGTCATAGTTTAATGGAAAAATTAACTTTCGAGTATAACTTATTATATTAAGTTTAGGAACTATTATTGATCAAACTTTGGAAAACAGTGGTTGTGAACCTGTTTTCATAGCTTTTTTAGGTAGTATGTTAAATAAACTTATAGAAAGTGAGACTGTATAAAGTATTTATGCGCAACGTAAAAAGACTTATAAAGAATTACTTAGTTTACATAAACATGCAGGACTTTTAGAAGTTGATGAAAAAGACTTGGAAGCTTTATTAAGAAAGGGGTTTTTAAGTTGAGATGACAAGAAAGTTATTGCTAAAGAGTTTTGAGATAATGCACAAGAAATTGCTGATAAAAGAAATAAGATCTTAAAAATTATTATTCAGCAATTAGACAAAAATGATTATTTTGGTACAGGAATAGGTAAAAAGTAATCTAGTTATATATTGTTTTAAACTTAAATTAATATATAACGGCTATATATATATATATAATTAAAAGGAAGTTAGCTTAAGGGGTAAAGCAATTATTTCTTTTAAAGAATTTTAGATAAAAGTTCAACTCTTTTATTCCTTAGTGTTAATGTATTCAAAATTATCTTTAATATTATCTAATGCCGTCAGTTTAAGACGAGATAAATCTATTCTTTTTAGTAGAGTAGCCATAATAGTTTTATTTTACTTTTCTTTACTTATTATAATTAGCTTATTTATAAATTCTTTAAACGGAATTGGATTATATGGTGGTTTGTACCATGCTAGTGGTACACAAATACTTAAAATATTTATATTTGCTATGAGTACTGCTTTATTAAAATCAAGAGTATTTTATCCAGGCAGAGTACTCATAGCAAAATATTTATCTTTAGAAACATTATTTTTATACAAACTTTTACACTATCTATATGAATTATCAATCAATTTAGCAAAATTTAGACAATTAATAATTCATATATTTAAATTTTGCTGAAGTATTACTTTAAATTCAAAAATTTTTGAATTATTAATTGATATATTTTTATTTTATAGTAATAAAGCTTCAATATACAAAATATCTAGCCTAAGAAATATTGTCGGCATTTTATTCCTTAATTATACCTTTATTGATAACAAACAATTGTTAATAATTTTATTATTCCTCTTTATATTTTTATCAATTTTTATATATTTATTGTTTTTTGATGATTATTATTATAAAAAACATTTTGTATTATATTATTCAGTATTGGCTATCTCTTTTTTATGCATAATATTATGTTTATGCCTAGTATATCCTTATATTATATATATGTATAAGCCTATTTGACCTGGAGGATCGGGTGAACCTACGAAACCAGGAGGTAACGGTAATAAAAAAGGACCTAATTCTGGCCCTAATAAACCGTTTGTCCGTGAACCTGAACGTAAACGTAGACGTTCACGTTCACGTTTTACATTTTCAAGTGGACATCGTCCTAATCGTTTAAAATTTTCGTATTCAGAATATAAAAACGCTAGGTGAGCAGCACAAATAAGTATTTTGAATAAAAGAGAAGATAAACTGGATTCATACTGATTTACTCAAAATAGTTATAAATATAAAAATATTTCATTAAATGATGAAAAGTATTTAATACAAGAAACAGAAAAGTTGAAACTTTTATTACATAGATGACAAAATACAGATAATAAGTATTATACTTATAAAGATTAATATTATTTTATACTATATTATATATTAAATAAAATAAAGTCCTTAGTTTAATTAAAAAAAAATACTAGACTTTTAATCTTTGTTATAGGGGGTTTCTAATAAAGTAAATATAATTAACGCATGTATATACTGTATTTTTGATAAAAATACAATAATAGAAGTTATTGGAAAAAAATGGAAAATCTCGTACACCTAAAATAATGTATTTACATAGAGCTATTGATCATATTAATATTAATACTATGTACTAATATTAATAAATTACCTTTAGATAATAGTAATTTAGGGTCAAGTTATTGATTAGCAGAAATGAGAGATGCAGATGGAAATTTCCATATAAGTTCATAAGGTAGTTATGAACTAAATAATTCTATGGATGATAAGAGAACCTATTATAATAGGATCACTTAAATAATTTTTATCAAAAATATATATTTATATATAAACAGTTATAGTTTAATGGCAAAACTATCGTCTTCCAAACGATTTTTATGGGTTCAAATCCCATTAACTGTAAACTATTATATATTGGTATAGGGAATAATGTTAATAACGATGGTATTAGTTTTACTAATAATAGTAATTAAGAACGATGGAAAGATTAATAGCGATATATTAGATAATATGAATAATAATGATTCAAATTTACTGAAAACTATTTTTAAATAAATTTTTTCCAGTAAATTTGAATTTATTCTTAATATAAGTGATACTATATTTGTTTTGACTTTAAATAAAAGTCGTTATAAAGAAAACGTTGATAATTTAATAAGCAAAATGATTATTATTAACGTATTAGAATATGTCAATCTAGATAGCTTGAGTGAAATATTGGGTTCTATGAAAATAGAAAAGCTAAATATTTTTTTCTATTTATAATAAATTAGAAACTATGATTAATAAGATTACTAGTAATAAAGGTTCTAAAGTTACTTATATAGAAATAAATACGGAGAATTTCGTTAAATTCTTAATTATAGAAAACTATAATTTATTATATTAAAAAAAGCATAGTATGCATATTTTTATCCCCCCCCCTATTAATGTTCATTCTTTTAATCTAGGTAGAGAGGGCTCTCAAAAATCTCATGTATTAAGTAATCTGGACTTTATATTATTTTCATATAGGATGGCTATCTTCAATTTAAATTATACGCTAATAAATAATTTAAATACCTTTAATTATTTAAGTAAAAATAGATAAAGAACCCTTCTATAATAAGCAAAAGCATCTAGAGGAATATTATTTAGCCTCAGTAGAATATGATTATAAGGAAGAAGTTAATAAACCAATGGTTATAAAGACTATTTAAAAAAAATTTCAATTTATAGTCGTAAATTAGGAGAATTCTTGCCTCTTTTAATATTATTTTATTAATACATATTAATAGGCTATTTGAAATTTGAGGGGTTGAATTTATTATTAATGTATATAATACATACGAAGTTAATAAAGAAGATCATAGATTTTATATAATACAATTAGAGAATGAGTATCATATATCGTTAAAGTATAAAGATTTAGAAATACTAAATTTTCATGATATATACGATCCTAATAATAACAGTAATAATATTTTTATATGTACTATTGGTAGTTATGAATTATATTATTATTATAATAGTGAATATTATTTTCATAAATACTATATGACTTCATGTAATATAAAAGGTAAAAAAGTATTGACATATTTATAATTTAAATTTATAATTATATATATATACAATTATATGTGTTATAGAATAAATAAAAATATTACAAGGAAAAGTAGCCATTGGTAGGGGAATGCATTTGCTAAATGTTATCTATTACAGATTTGGGCGTTCGAGTCGCCTCTTTTCCGATATAATTTATTAAAAGAGTATAGGTTAATGGTAAACTCGGAAACTTCA